>LNFM01004690.1_pt1 | contig 24738 bp, 25 predicted proteins | sample 596031 | NCBI WGS metagenome assembly LNFM01 (sample SAMN04254537, study PRJNA301005) | activated carbon metagenome | isolation source: dual media filters at the Ann Arbor, Michigan drinking water treatment plant | place: USA: Ann Arbor | reverse complement strand
CCTCAGAGGCCGGATATACGGTCGCAGTCGATCAAAAAACCATCAAACGTTCTGCTTGCAAACCGGGAGGAGTCCATATACGGACGAGGGCCGACCGGCCCGACTCCGGGGACCGACGTCAGATCACACCTTCCCCGCCGACCCGAACTGCAACGCCGCGAGCCGCGCATACAGCGCATTGCTCTCCAGCAACTCGTCATGCGATCCGAGCCCGACCAGCTTGCCGCCATCGACCACGGCGATCCGGTCCGCGTGTCGCACGGTCGCCAGACGGTGCGCGATCACGAGCACGGTCCGGTTGGTCATCAATCGTTCGAGTGCCTTCTGCACCATCTGCTCCGACTCGGCATCGAGCGCGGACGTGGCCTCGTCCAGGAGCAGCACGGGACGATCGGCCAGGATGGCACGCGCAATCGACAGACGCTGCCGCTGTCCGCCCGAGAGCCGGATGCCGCGCTCGCCGAGATACGTGTCGAACCCCTGCGGCAGCCGCCGGATGAACTCCATCGCGAAGGCCGCTTCGCAGGCCGCCTCGACATCGGCATCGCTCGCATCCGGTCGACCGTACCGGACGTTCTCGCGCACGCTCGTCGCGAAGATCGCAGCGTCCTGCGGCACGAGCGCCAGACAGCGACGCAGACCTTCGAGCGGCACCTGCGACAGGTCCGCACCGTCGATGCGGATGCTGCCGCCCGTCGGGTCGTAGAAGCGCAGCAGCAGCTGGAACACCGTGGACTTGCCCGCCCCGGAAGGGCCCACCAGCGCCACACGCTCGCCCGGGGCGATGCGCAGCGAGAACCCGTCGAGCGCCTTCGGTTCGGGCCGTGACGGGTAGCTGAAGCTCACGTCATCGAACACGACTTCGCCCCGGACGACCGGCGGCAGCGCCGACGGTGTCGCAGGCGTCCCCACGAGGACCGGAGCCTCGAGAATCTCCAGGATTCTTTCGGCCGCACCGGCCCCGCGCTGCAGATCGCCGATCACTTCGCTGATGGCGCCCACGGCGCTCGCCACCATCGCCGCGTAGAACACGAACGCGGACAGATCCCCCGCGGACAGCCGCCCCGCCATCACGTCGTGGCCACCGATCCACAGGATGATCCCCACGGCGCTGAACACGAGCAGGATGACGGCGGACACCAGGGTCGCGCGAACGCGGATCCGTGACTTCGCGGTGCCGAACGCATCCTCGATCCGGACGCCGAACGCGCGCGCATCTTCCGACTCGTGGGTGTAGGCCTGCACGGTGCGGATCTCGTGCAGGGTTTCATCGACGTAAGCGCCGAGATCCGCGACGCGGTCCTGGCTCTGGCGTGACAGCTTCCGCACGCGCCGGCCGAACACGATGATCGGCCCGACCACGAGCGGCACCACGAGCAGCACCAGCGCGGTCAGTTTTCCGCTCGTAAGCGCGAGCATCGCCAGCGAACCGATGCCCAGCAGCGCATTGCGCACGGCCATGGAGACACTGGTGCCCACGACCTGTTCGAGCAGCGTGGTGTCGGTGGTGAGACGCGAGATCAGCTCACCGGTGCGGGCGTCCTCGAAAAACGCCGGCGACTGGGAGAGGAGCTTGCCGAACACCTCGCGCCGAAGATCGGACACGACGCGCTCGCCCAGCCACGACACGCTGTAGAAGCGCACGTACACCGCGCCCGCCATCAGCACGATGACGCCGAACAGCGCGACGAGCCCGGTGTCGAGCGCCTGCGGGTCACCGGTGGCGAAGCCCGCATCGACGACCTTCTTCAACCCCTGGCCGATCACCAGGAAGCAGCCGGCCGCCACGATGAGCGCGAGCGCCGCGATCACGAGCCGGCCGCGGTACGGCTGCACGAATCGCCACAGCACGGTCAGCGAACGCAGACCGCGCGCAGGCGGCGGGGGGGTCATGGTTTCCGTGTCGAGGCTCGCGATGCGGTGCGCGGGCGGCTGACGCCGCGCATGCTGTCCTCGATGAATCGGGCCAGCAATTCGAAATCCTCTTCGCGGGCGCTGGTCGGTCGGGTGACGAGCGCGATGGTGCGCGAAGGCACGTTGGTGGAAAACGGCCGGGCCACCAGACGCGTGCCGCGCAGGATGCCGGACTTGAGCGTCATCTCGGGCAGCAGCGTGATGCCCAGGCCGCCATCGACCATCTGGATCAGCGTGTGCAGGCTCGTCGCCTCGATCGCGGGGTGCATGCCCAGCGCGCGCTTGCCGCACACGGCGATCGCGTGGTCCCGCAGACAGTGCCCCTCCTCCAGCAGCACGAGCCGACCGAGATCGATCCCGCGGACCGGTACCTCGTTCTCCAGCGTCACGGGGTCGTCCTCGCGCGCCACGAGCCAGAATTCGTCGCGGAACAACTCGCGCACCGTGAGTTCACCGGTTTCCCAGGGCAGCGCGATCAGGGCGGCATCGAGCCCACCGGCACGCAGGCGCTCCACGACGCGCTCCGTCTGGTCCTCGCGCAGGTACAACTGCAGCTCGGGATACTTCTTGCGCAGAGCCGGCAGCACGACCGGAAGCAGAAACGGCGCGATGGTGGGGATCACACCCAGCGTGAACGGCCCGCTCAGCGGTGCGGTGGATCGCCGGGCCAGTTCGACGAGATCCTGGGCCCGGGCGAGCAGTTCGCGGGCGCGCAGGGTGACTTCCTCGCCGATCGGCGTGAGCCGCACGCTCCGGCTGTCGCGCTCGAAGAGCTGCACCTCCAGCGTCGTCTCCAGTTCCTTGATGCCGGCGGACAGCGTGGACTGCGTGACGAACAGGCTTTCCGCGGCCTGGCGGAACGACAGCTTCTCGGACAGCACCACCAGGTAGCGCAACTGCCGCAGTGACGGCAGCGCCGAGATCGCCGCCATCAGGCCTTGCCGCGCGCGGCCAGCACGCGCTCGCGAATCTCGGACACCGCATTCGCGTGCGCGTCGAAGCCCTCGTAAGTCGCCAGCACGCGCGCGTGCTTCGCGAGTTCGGGATAGCCCGCGCGGGTCACGTAGCCGATGCCGGTGCGCTTCATGTAGTCGAAGGTCGACAGCGGCGAGAAGGTCCTGGCCCAGCCGCTCGTGGGCAGCACGGCGTTCGGACCAAGAACGAAATTGCCGAGCGTGATCGGCGTGTGGGCGCCCAGCAGGATCTCGCCGGCATGCTGGATGTGGCCCAGCCACTGGAACGGCTCGTCGCCATGGATGATCAGGTGCTCCGGCGCGTAGTCGTTCACGAAGGCGCACGCCGACTCCATGTCGGGAGTCAGCACGATGCCGCCCCGCCGGCCGCACAGCACCGCAGAGGAGAACTCCACGCGCTGGGGACCCATCTCCTTCCAGTAGTCGGGGATCGCGGCACGCGCGGCCTCCGCGACCTCGCGGCTGGAAGTCACCAGATACGCGGAGGAATCGGGACCGTGTTCCGCCTCGATCATCAGGTCGAGCGCGGCGAGGCGCCCGTCGGCGGTCGGGTCCGCGAGGACGATGGATTCGCTCGGGCCGGCCGGAATGCCGGTGTCGAACACGCCCGCGAGCAGACGCTTGGCTGCGACCACCCAGGGGCTGCCCGGGCCCACGATCTTCGCGCAGCGGGCGACGGAGTTCGTCCCGTAGGCCACGGCCGCGACGGCCACCGCGCCGCCAACGCGATACACCGTGCTCACCCCGGAGATCTTCGCGGCAACCAGCGTGGCCGCGTCGAAGTCACCCCCGGGGCCCGGAGGCGTCACCACACAGATCTGCGGGACGCCGGCCACCACGGCCGGCACGGTCGTCATCATGACCACGGAGGGGAATGCCCCCTTGCCGCGCGGCACGTAGCAAGCCACCGACGGGATCGGCAGCCAGCGATCGCCCGCGAACGCGCCCGGACGGATCTCCTTCAGCCACATGGACTCGGGCTTCTGCTCCTCATGGAAGCGGCGGATGTTCTCGACGCCGTACTCGATGGCGGCGATCACCTCCTTGTCCACCTGGGCGAACGCGCGATCGAAGTCCGCCGGTGTCGCCGCGAGCGGCTTGCCCGCAAGGTCCACGCGATCGATGTCGCGGGCGAAGCGCACGATGGCGTCATCGCCTTCGGTACGTACCGCCTCGACGATCGGCGCCACCTTCTCGAGGAAAGGTGTTAGGTCGGACTCGGCACGGGACAGCAGGCGCGAGCGGTCCTCGGCGGACAGCGAGGCGAGAACGTGGAAGGAAGGCTGGGAGGCAGGCGTGGAGCTCATGGGGGATGCAGCGGCAGGCAAAGCACGTAGTGTAATCGCGCAAGGCCAGGAAAAGCGCTGCACCACGACTGTGCTGCTCGCGCCATCGGAGTGCGCCGCGCGCCCGGAATCGGACCGCCACCTCGATGTCCGCGCCTCGCCGCTGGGCGCGGCCGATGCGACAACGTCATGGCGCCGGGGCAGGCCCCCATGACCCCGGCGGACCGCGCAGGGGATGCAGGCCTGCCCGGCTGGCCCGGCGATTGCGGAGACAGGGCGATCATCGCGCCGCAAAGGCGCGGGCTTTCCCATGGAGGAGTGGATGAGCTTGTTCCTGTCTCGCCCCCGCAGGCAGTGGGCGGCGTGCCTTCTGGCCCTGACCGCGGCGCTCGCCGTCCCTGCGGTGCAGGCCCAGACCCTGAAGATCGGCGCTCCGCTGGCCCTTACCGGCGGCCTTGCCGACGAAGGCAAGAAGCAGCAGGTCGCCTACGACATGTGGCTGAAGCGCGTGAACGCGGCCGGCGGCATCACCGTGGGCGGCAAGAAAGTGAAGGTCGAACTCATCACGTACGACTACCAGACCAACGAACAGCGCGCGAGCCAGATCGCCGAGAAACTCATTACCCAGGACAAGGTGGATGTCCTCACTGCCCCCTTCGGCTCCGGTCACACCAAGGTGGTGGCCGGCGTGGCGGAGCGCTACGGCGTGCCGGTGGTGGCTTCGGTCGCGTCCTCCGAGTCGGTGTTCAACCAGGGCTACAAGTTCCTGTTCGGCACCCTGGCACCCAATGGCGGGCTCACCGACGCGCTGGTCAAGGTGGTTACCAAACAGATGCCGACGGTGAAGAAGATCGCTCTGCTCGGCCGCGAGGACGTTTTCCCGAAGTCCATGGCGGCCAGCATGGCGGATGCCGCAAAGCGCGCCGGCATCGAGATCGTCTACAACGAGCTCTATCCCGTCTCCACGATGGACTTCTCCTCGCCGCTGTCGAAGATGCGCTCGGTGAAGCCGGACTGGATCTTCATGTCGGGCTACACGAAGGATCTCATCCTCGCCCGCAAGCAGATGGCCGACCTCGGCGTCACCGCCCCGGTCATCACGATGATCACCGGCCCGGCGTACCGTGAATTCGCCGAGGCGCTAGGGCCGCTGGCCGAGAACGTCACCAGCGCGACATGGTGGTCGCCCGCCGTATCTTTCAAGTCGGACGACGTGTTCGGTTCCACGCAGGCGTTCGTGGACGACTTCCGCGCCCGCGGTGAGAAAGGCGAGCCCGACTACGTGCACGCGTCCGCCGCGGCTGCGCTGATCGCCGTGCAGAAGGCCGCGGAGATTGCCGGCTCACTCGACAAGACGAAGCTGCGCGATGCCCTCGCCGCGCTGGAACTGAAGACCTTCTACGGCCCCATCGACTTCACCGGCAACGGGATGAACGCCGCGCGCGAACTGCCCATCATCCAGGTCCAGGGCGGGCGCGCCGTGGTGCTGGCGCCCGAGGCCATCCGCCAGAGCACGCTGCGCGCCGTGAAGTAGCGGCCGGCCATGGATGTCGCGCTGCTGGTCCAGGTGGTGTTGAACGGGCTGATGCTCGGGGCACTCTACGCCTGCATCGCCGTGGGCTTCTCGCTCGTGTGGGGTGTGCTCAACATCATCAACATGCTGCACGGCTCGCTCATCGTGCTGGCGGGCTATCTCACGTGCAGCCTGTGGACCGAAGCGCATATCCACCCCTTCGCCTCGCTGATCCCGGTCGGCCTCGTGATCGGCGTGGGCGCTGCCGTGCTGCAGTTCGTCCTGATCAACCGGGTGGTGCAGCAACCGGTGCTCACGACGCTGACGCTCACGTTCGGCCTGGACATGATCCTCTACAACCTCATGAACTCAGTGTTCGACGCCACACCACGTCGCGTGACGCTGGATCTGGGTCGGGTCACGCTGGGCGAAGTCGTACTGCCGTGGGATCGCATTGCCGCGATGCTGGTGGCGCTCGCCCTCACCGCCTTGCTGTACGGCATCCTCCGCGGCTCCCGCCTCGGACGTGCCATCGTTGCCGTGCGCATGGATCGCGAGGCCGCGAGCCTCATGGGCATTCGCGTCCCGCGCATCTACGCCCTCACATTCGGTCTGGGCGCCTTCATGGCCGGCGTGTGCGGCGCGCTGCTGTCGATCGTGTATCCCATCACCACCAACGCCACCGGTCAGCTGCTGGGCAAGGCGTTCATCGTGTGCGTCGTGGGGGGACTCGGCACCGTGCCCGGCGCACTGGTCGGCGGGCTGGCGCTCGGCGTCACGGAAAGTCTCGGCAGCCACTGGTTCGGCCCGCAGGCCGCGGCTCTCCTCGGATTCGCGCTCATGCTCGCGCTGCTGGTGGTCCGGCCCACCGGCCTCCTGGGCCGCAAGGGATACGAGTAGCCCATGGCCTCGCACTGGCGCAGGATCGGCATCGGTCTGTGGCTGCTCGGCGTGGCCGCCGCCCCGCTGTCCGGCGACAACTACGTCATCAAGATCGCCACCTTCGTCGCCTTCTACGGCGCGCTCGCACTGTCGTGGAACTTCATCGGCGGCTATGCGGGCTACCCGTCCTTCGCCACAGCAGCGTTCGTCGGCCTCGGGTCGTACGCGGGTGCGCTGTGCCAGAACGCGGGCGTACCGATGGTGCTCTCCTGGGGGCTCGCAGCAGGTGTGACCGCCATCGCGGCCGCCGCGCTGGGCTTCGTGGTGCTGAGGCTGCGCGGCCACTACTTCGCCATCGGCTCCATCGCGCTCGTGGAGATCCTCAGCCTCATCGCGTCGTGGTGGTCCGGACTCACCGGCGGCGGCGAAGGTCTCAACGTCACGATCCTCCCGGGCGGCCCCGTGTTCATCGCCCGGTTCTTCCTGTACGCCATGCTCGCCATCGTCGTGCTGGCCCTCGTCGCCACGGTACTGGTCGAGCGCGGCCGCCTGGGCTTCGGGCTGCGCTGCATCGCGCAGAACGAGGATGCGGCGGAGATGGTCGGCGTGCCGACCACGCTCTACAAGGTGCTGGCGTTCGTGCTGTCGGGCGTGTTCTGCGGCGCGGCCGGTGCCGCGTATGCATCCTGGGTCGCGTACATCGCCCCCACCGACGCCTTCAGCATCCTGCTCACGGTCAAGGTGCCGGTGATGGTGCTGCTGGGCGGTCCGGGCACGGTCTTCGGTCCGCTGCTCGGCTCCTCCGCGCTGGTACTGCTGGAGGAGACCGTGTGGGCGCGCTTTCTCGAATTCCACCAGGCGATCCTCGGTGCCGTGATCGTCGCCCTCATCTTCTTCCTGCCCGGCGGCCTGCTCGGTCTCGCCGGCCGGGTCAGGAAGTCCGCATGAGTGCCTTGCTCGAACTGACGGGCGTATCCAAGCGCTTCGGCGGCATCGACGCCGTGCGCGGTGTGGATCTCCGGGTCGAGCGCGGCGAGATCATCGGACTCATCGGCCCGAACGGCGCCGGCAAGACGACACTCGTGAATCTCATCACCGGTGTGCACCGGGCGACGGCGGGCACCGTGCGGTTCGAAGGTGCGGACGTGACGGCACAGCGCCCTCACGAGGCCGCCCGACGCGGCCTCGCCCGCACCTTCCAGATCGTGCAGCCCTTCCCGCAGATGACGGTTCTGGAGAACGTGATGGCGGGCTCGCTGTTCGCCGGCGCATCCGCCACACCGGCCATCGCGCGCGAAGACGCGATGCAGCACCTCGAACGCGTCGGCCTCGGTGCCCAGGCGCACCGCCCGGCGGCGATCCTCACGCTGCCTTCGCGCAAACGTCTGGAACTCGCGAAGAGCCTCGCGATGAAGCCGCGGCTCCTGCTGCTGGACGAGGTCAACGCCGGTCTCAACACCTCGGAGATCGATGGCGCCCTCGAACTCATCCGCAGCATTGCGGCCGACGGCGTGACCATCATCCTAATTGAGCATCTGATGAAGGTGGTGCTGTCGCTGTCGCAGCGCGTGCTCGTGCTGCATCAGGGCGCGCTCATCGCGGACGGGCCGCCGCGTGCGGTGGTCGACGATCCGCGCGTGGTCGAGGCGTATCTCGGTGCGCGGTTCGCAGCGCGATTCGCGCAGCATCCCACGGAGGCCAGCCGTGCCTGAGCCGCTGCTCCGGGTCGAGTCTCTCGCCGCGGGCTATGGCGAGGTGCAGGTGCTGTGGGGCATCGATCTGGAGGTGATGCCGGCCGGCATCACCGCGATCGTCGGCTCCAACGGCGCAGGCAAGTCGACCCTCCTGAAGGTGCTGTCCGGCATGATTCCGTCGCGGGCCGGACAGATCGTCTTCGCAGGACGGGACGTCACCGGGGCGGGGACCGACGCCCTGCTCGCCGCGGGCATTGCGCACGTGCCGGAGGGACGGCGTCTGTTCCGTGGCCTCACCGTCCGTGACAACCTGCTGCTCGGCGCCTTCCTGCGCTCGGCGAGCCGGCAGCAGCTCGCGCGCGATCTCGACCGGATCTACTCGCTGTTCCCGATTCTCGCGGACCGTCGTCACCAGGACGCCACCACGATGTCGGGCGGCGAACAGCAGATGTGCGCGATCGGCCGGGGCCTCATGGCGCAGCCGCAGCTCCTGATGATCGACGAGCTGTCGCTCGGTCTCGCGCCCCGCGCCGTGGAACTGCTCGCCGATTCGCTCCGCGCCATCAGCCGCGAAGGCTTGGCGATCCTGCTGGTCGAACAGGATGTGCTGACAGCGTTCGAACTGTCCGAAAGCGCCTACGTGATCGAGACCGGCCGGGTCGTGACCACCGGCGAGTCCCGCGTGCTCGCCGACGATCCCCGGATTCGCGATGCGTACCTCGGGACGGTTTGAGCGATGCGCGACGCGCGCGGCATCCGCGACGTGGATGGCGTCCCGGGCGGAGCCCGGGCTACGACTGCTCGAATCCGTGACCGTAGCCCGGACTCCGTCCGGGGCAATGCATCCTGGGCCGAGTATCTGCCCGCCGCCGGGACCCTACCGACTGATCTCCGACCTTCACCGGGAGCGATGACATGAGCCTGCCGAACGGAGACCGTCTTGCCTGGACTGGACTTGCCGATGCCGCCACCGCCGTCGGCGTCACCCCGCACACGCTGCTGCATGCCGGCCCGCCGTTCCGCGACCCGCTGCGCCCTTCCGCGCCCGTGCTGTCGTCTGGCGTGCTGGCCTGCGTGCACGAGGGCTGGGCCGCGGATGAATTCGAGGCCGAGGCACTGATCGCGAAGGGACAAGTGCGCTTCGTGCCCGCGCAACACTACGGCGTCGTCACACCGCTCGCGGAGGTGGTGACGCACTCGACGCCGCTCACCCGCGTGTCCGATCTGGACGACGAGTCCGTCGTCGCCTGGGCGCCGCTGCCGAGCGGCAACGGTCCGCAGATGCGCTTCGGCACGCGCAACCGCGCGGTGCTGGATCGCCATGTGTGGCGCGACAGCGTGCTGGCGCCTGCCTTGGCGGGCATTCTCGACGAGCCGATCGATCTGCTCGCCCCGGCCCGCGCGAGTCTCGCCGCCGAAGAAGACCTGCACTCGGCGACTTCGCACGCCACCGCAGCGCTCGCCGCCGAAATCGACCGCCGGCTTGGCCCGAACCACCCGCATCGCGAGCAGATCTGCACCATGCTCGCTGCCTCACCGCTGTTCTTCCTCACGTTCTGGATGGCGGCGTGCCGCACCCTGCTGCTGGGCAACGCGGAAGCGATGCCGTCGCTGCTTATCGGTCTGGCGGGTAACGGTCAGGACGTGGGGCTGCTGCTCGGTCTCGACCCGATGGCGTGGACCGTCGCGAGCGGTACACCGCCCGAAGGCACGCGCCTCGACCCGTCCGGCACGGCCCCCGTATCGCCGATGATCGGCGACAGCGGCGTAATCGATATCGCAGGGTTCGGTGGGCAATGCGCGCGCGACGCGCCGGCGTCGGCGTGGCTGGAAGTGCACCACGGCAACCTGGGCGCGCGGATCGGGCTCGACCTGCGCAAGGTGCTGAGTCAGGGCGCGCTGCCCCGCGTGCACATCGGCATGATCGGGGCGGACGGCCAGGCAGGACTGCTCGGCCGGGGTGTCTACCGGCCGCCGGCCGCGCTGTTCCGGGCGGCGATGACCGAGGCGATCGCCCGCACGATGCCGACGTAACCGGTGCAGCGGCAGAGATTGCCCGCGAGTTCTTCGCGGATGCGGGCCTCGTCCGCCTGCGGCAGGCGGATCACGATGTCGCGCGCGGTGACCAGCATGCCGGGTGTGCAGTAGCCGCACTGCAGCGCGTGGTGTTCGCTGAAGGCCTCACGCAACGCGGCCATGACCGGGTCGTCGTCGAAGCCCTCGATTGTGCGTACCTTCGCCCCTTCGCAGGTGATGGCGAGCGTGAGACAGGACCGCGCGGGCGCGCCGTCCACTTCCAGAGTGCACGCACCGCAGACGCCGTGCTCGCAACCGAGGTTGGTGCCAGTCAGGCGCAGCTCTTCTCGCAGGAGATCGGCGAGGTGCGTTCTCGGCGCCACGCGCGTGACGACGGCCTTGCCGTTGACGGTGAAGTGGAGGGGTTTCATCACGAAGGCGCGCGTCTCATCGGGCGATCAATCGGTCGCGGGCGCGGCGCAGCGCGACCGCATGCACGTGGTGCTCGAAACTGCCGGGCTCGAAACCTGCGGCGGTCACGGCGGCTTCCGAGGCTTCGGCGGCTGCGAGGAGTTCTAGCGCATCTGCGATCACCGCTGGCGCGCCGTCGGTGGCGCCGATCACGGCACGGCACACACCTCGCTCGGGGTCGTACGCGAAGCCGGCGATCGCATCCGCGAACTCGCCGGGCTTGCGGTTGAACTTGTAGTAGCTGAACCGCGCTGCGGCCGACCAGCCGGGAAGACGCACCGAAACCACGAGTTCATCCGGGGCGAGCTTCGTGGCCAGCGGACCTTCCACGAGGCTTTCCGCCGGCACCTGCCTCTCGCCGGTCACACCCCGCACGTCGAGTTGCGCATCGAGCAGGGCCATCGTGCTCACCCAGTCCGCGGCGGGATCGGCATGCGCGAGACTGCCGCCGAGGGTGCCGCGATTACGCACCGCGCGGTACGCGATGCCATGGGCGATCACGGCGAGGAAGGCACCCACCGGTCCGGGCACGGCACCGTCCTCGATGGCGGCATGCGTGACGCCGGCACCGATCACGAGCCCGTCGGGAGTCTGCGTGCACTCGCGCAGTTCGTCGATGCTGCGCACGTCGATCAGCATCGACGGCCGGGCCAGGCGGAGATTCAGCAACGGCCCGAGGGACTGTCCGCCAGCGAGGTACTTCGCATCTTCGTCCCCGCTCGCGTAGAACAGCAGCGCTTCCTCGACGGAGTGCGCCCGTTCGTACCCGAACGCCGGCGCCTTCATGACGCGCCCCGCTTCGCGGCGGCGATGGCGGCCAGCACCCGGCGCGGTGTGATCGGGCTTTCGGTGATCTCCACGCCCAGATCAGCGAGCGCATCGTTGACCGCGTTGGCGATGGCTGCCGGCGGCGCTATCGCCCCGCCTTCCCCGATGCCCTTCTGCCCGAAGACCGACAGCGGCGAGGGCGTTTCCATGTGTTCGAGGCGGATCGCCGGCACTTCGGTGGCGCCGGGCAGCATGTAGTCGGCGAGGGTCGAGGCGAGCGGCTGCGCCTGGTCGTCGTAGGGCATCTCTTCGTAGAGTGCCGTGCCGATGCCTTGCGCCGCCCCGCCGTAGACCTGACCGTCGACGATCATCGGGTTCACGAGCGTGCCGCCGTCCTCGACGATCACGTAGTCGAGGATCTCCACCGCGCCCAGTTCGTCGTCGACCGCCACGGCACACGCATGCGCGGCGTAGCTGAAGGTGCCGGTGTCCTGCGTGGTCTTGTAGCCGCTCGTGGCTTCGAGGCCGCCGGGGTCCACATCGGCAGCCAGACGCTGCGGTTGCCGGTACCAGGTGTGCGCAACCTCGCGGAGCGTGAGCGCGTGGTCCGTGCCGGCGACACGCACACTGCCGTCTTCGAGCACCAGATCGTCCGCGCCGGCCTCGAGCAGATGGGAGGCAATGCTGCGCACGCGCTGCGCGATCACCTTGCACGCCGAGGCGACGGCCCCCCCCGACATCACCATGCAGCGCGACCCCCATGTGCCGGTCGAATAGGGCGTCACCGCGGTATCGCCGTGGATGAGACGCACGCGGGCGGGATCGATGCCGAGAATCTCGTGCGCGACCTGCGCGAGCGTGGTCTCGAGCCCCTGTCCGTGCGAATGCGCGCCGATGCGCAGTTCGAGCATGCCGTCGGGCGTGAGCCGCGCCTGGCACTGCTCGTGACCCGGCACCATCGGGATACCCCAGCCGTAGTAGACCGACGTGCCGTGCGCGCCCTGCTCGCAGAACATGGCGACGCCCACGCCCACGCGCCGGCCGTCCGGCAGACGCTTCTTCTGCTGCTCGCGCCACTTGGGGATGTCCAGCGCGGCGACGGCACGGCGCAGACATTCGGGATAGTCGCCCGAGTCGAAGTACTTGCGCGTGATGTTCGTGAACGGCATCTGGTCCGCCTGCACCAGATTCTCCAGGCGGACCTCGTGAGGTTCGCGCCCGGCCTTCCGTGCGATGGCATCCAGTACGAGTTCGAGGGCGAAGCACACGCCCGTTCGCGCCACCCCGCGGTACGGCAGGATCGGCGGCTTGTTGGTGGTGGCCGACCACGTGTGACAGCGGTAGCGCTCCATCACGTACGGCCCGGGCAGGATGGAACTCACCTGCGCGGCTTCGAGACAGGCGGAGAACGGGTAGGACGAATACGCCCCCGAATCCACGACGGCATCGCAGTCGAGCGCAAGCAGACGCCCGCTCTCGTCGGCGTAGCCGGTGATGTCGTAGTGGTGCTCGCGACAGTTGGCGTTGCCGGTGAGCTGCTCGAAGCGATCCTCGATCCAGCGTACCGGATGCCCGAGTTTCATCGCCAGCCAGCCGAGGCAGATTTCCTCCGGCAGCAGGATGCCCTTGTAGCCAAAGCCGCCGCCGACGTCCGGCGCGACCACGCGGATGCGCCCCTGCTCGATGCCCAGACACTCCGAAAGACCAGCCCGCACGATATGCGGCATCTGGGTGGCCGACGTGACGGTGAGCTGGTCGAGGCGTGAGTCGAACCAGGCGAGGACGCCGCGCCCTTCGATGGGAGCCATGCTCTGGCGCGCGGTGCGCACGCGACGCGTGACGACGATCGCCGCGCGGCGCTTCACATCGTCGAGGTTGTCGTCGACACGCGTTTCGAGAAAGGCGTTGCGGTCCCAGTGCTCGTGCACGAGGGGCGCGCCGGGTTCCAGCGCCTGCAGCATGTCGGCCACGACGGGCAGCGGATCGAGATCCACCTCGACCCGCTCGGCGAGGTCCTCGGCTTCGGCGCGAGTGGCAGCGATGCACATCGCGATGGCTTCGCCCACGTGGCGAACCTTGTCCCGCGCGAGCGGATACTGCCCAGCGCTGCGAAAGCCCGGCAGACCGGAGTTGGCGACGATGGGCGACACGCCGTCGAGGTCGTCCATGGTGAAGACACGATCCGCAGCGTCGGCAGGTTTGCGCACCGCGAGCAGTCGCGCATGCGCCATGGGTGAGCGGACGAACGCGACCTCCTGCATGCCGACCATGCGCATGTTGGCCACGAACTCCGCGCGGCCGCGCAGCAGGCGGTCATCCTCCTTGCGGCGCAGACGCGCGCCGACCCCGAACGGGCGCTTGGCGGACGGCGTGGTGGTGCTCAAGCGCGCATCCTCACGCGGCCTCGGCCATGGGCAGGATCGGCGCCGTCGCCTCGAAGCGGCGACCGGCCCGCAGGCAGAACGCCGGCGAGAACATACGCTCGGCCGTCACCTGGTTGCCTTCGTTGTCGCGGAGAGTCCAGCGGCCCCGCGCATCGTCGAGGACAGACACATCGGCCACGCGGCCGGGCGCGAGCGAGCCCAGGGTGTCCTGCATGCCGAGCATGGCCGCGGCGTTGGAGGTGGCCATCGGCACCACGGCTTCGAGCGGGACGCCCAGCGCCACCATCGACGTGATCGCACGCACCAGGCTGAACTGCGCGGAGCCGAAGAACATGTGCATCTCGGGGTCGGGATGGGAATCCGGCGTGCCGCGCGGCTTGGGGATGCGCGTGTTGTAGCCGTGCATGTCCGCGCCCAGCGTGTCGGGCAGGATGCCGGCTTCCAGCACCAGTTGCGCGACCCGGAAACTGAAGTGCGAGCCGTGGCCCACGTCGATCTTCGCGCCGCGGGCGATGGCTTCCTTCACGAGGGGGTGCACCTTGCCGGTGACCGAAACGAAGCCGCCCGGGTGCCGGCTGAACGGATGGGCGAGCACGTCCCCAGGTTTCAGGAGGTTCACGACCTCGGTGAAGATGCTGTCGGGGTCCACGACGGCGCCGTCAGCCGCCGGCGGCCAGAGCTGCCCGAAGTGGATGTACACGGGCAGGGCCGTCTGCCGCCCGATCTCGGCGGCGAGCTTCATCACGTCCACGCCCCAGCGCGAGAAGCCGCCGATTTCCGCGTGCGCCTTGATGCCCTTGACGAGGTCGGCGTTCTCCTTCGCGGCGCGCACGGTGGCATCGACGTCCACGCAGCCGGGGCGGTACAGCTCGGGGTAATAGTGGCCTTCGAGCCCGCCCACGAGATAGGCGGAAAGGAAGGCGAGCACGTTGGATTCCGAGCGCTCGACCACGTAGTGGCGGAACCCCGGGATGGTCATGCAACTGGGGCCGCCCTGATCGACGAGCGTGGTGACGCCGGACTGGACACCGCACATGTCGGGGTCGAGCCCGAACCGGCCCGTGACGTACTGGTAGATGTGAGCGTGGGTGTCGATGAGGCCGGGCAGCACCAGCTTGCCGCGGCAGTCGATGCGGGTGGCGGCCGAGGCGGCGCCATCCTCGGGGAGCACGGCAGCCACGCGCCCGTCGCGAATCGCGAGGTGGCGGATACCGTCGACACCCGAGGCCGGGTCGATGACGCGGCCGCCTTCCAGCAACAGATCGTATTCCGCCATGGGTGCTCCTCGCTCGACAGTGGTCACTGCCCGGACGGTAGCGTACCGCCTGCCACACCGGAAGGGGTGGCACCACGATGGTGCCACATGCCCGAGCAAGAGGCACCCCCAGCCCCGCGATGACGCGTACCGCGGCGTCAGCGGGCGACTCCGCTTCGGATCCCGTCTTCACTCTTGACGTCCTCGGGCGAAACGACGGTCGTCCCGGACGCCGTAAGCCGGTGTGAGGCGCTCGCCCACCCGAAAAGGCGGGTCGGAATTCGGTCGAGACCAACAGCACGCCAACATCTACCGTTTCGCCGGGGTCTCACGACGACTTCGGCAGGCATGCGGGACAAGTTGTCAGCGAGAATGGCTAGCCTGGACAGCGGGGACGGCACTGCGTGCAAGCCATCGGCAATCTACGTCGTACGATGGTGCAGCTAGAACGAGTCGCCCTTCAACGCCCTCACGGCCATCCCAATCCGGGCAGCACTTACCAACAGCCACACGCCCGCAATCGCCCCCACTCCCCCGAGAAAATGGGCGTCGGCCGAACAGTAGGCTGCGAAACCCACCCCAGCCCCATACAAACGCATCCACATGCCTGCGTTTCCCGCCTTGCGTTTCGAGATGTTCTTGTACGCGAGGGCTCTCATCGGACCATTGCCGAAGGTGCCAGCCACGACAACCTCGTCCCCTTCGGTGATCATCGGCCCCCGACTACTCTCCAGGCTCACTACAGACGATCCGTCGATCAGGAACGTCACGTCGTAAACCACGGACTCTCCGAACTGCCCCGTTACGAGGCTCGAGTGAATGACTCCCGTTGCGATTCCGCGAAGCGTTTCCATTGCGAGGCTCCGTTTGCGATGATCTGCCGTCCATCCAGACGTCCGCGGCATGACCTTTGGTCAGCAGGACACTTTGGGGGTGAGAAACCCCGGACCCGCTTCAACGTCCGATCAAGCGCCGATGAGCGCTTTTCCCGGGAACCAAGAAGCACGAAAGGTTGCTCGATGAAGTCCTACATCTCGCCAATCAGACTGCATGACGCGATGGCATGCAATACGACACCAGGTATAGGAACGAAGAGAACGTCTTGGGTCGTCGCTACCTGCCGTTACCTGCCGTCGCGCATCCAGCGAACTACTTATGCGCCGTTTCCCTCGCGATCATCCGCGCCTTGTCGTCGGGGCGAATGTACTCGAGATCACGGAATGTCCGGTCGTACGTACCAGTCATCCCAGTTCGAGAAGGCCTCGAACTCGCGCTGGTAGCCATGCTGTGCGAGCAACTGCCGGATCGCCTCTCGCTTCGTCTCCATGTAATTGTGTTCGACTGAAATGATGCGGATTCGATAGCGGCTGAAATCGAAGGCCGACAGGATGTCGAACTCGCTGCCTTCGGTATCCACGGAAAGGTAGTCGATGTCTCGGGGTGCGCCGTGCTGTTCGAGCAAGTCGATGAGCGAAACGGTGACTACCTCGATCTCTCCGGCATCGGCGGAACGGCGCCCGGCGTGCATGTCTTCCTCTGCGGTTTCCCGCAGTCCAGCCAGTTCCATTTCACGCGACGCGATGAATGCCATCTTCTTCCCGCTCGAACTCCAGATGCAGCGATGGTCGATCGCGGCCCGGCGATTCGCCGCGAGCGCGGCATGCCAGACCGGATAGGGTTCTGCGAGGATTCCAGTCCATCCATAACGCCGCTCGAGCAGGCATGTATTGCTGAGGGTCAAACCGTCCGTTGCGCCGAACTCGACGAAGTACCCGTTGCGCTTGCACTGTGTCCGATACAGCACGAACAAGTCCTGAAGCAACTGGGCATGGGAGTGCGCAACGTGTTCCACGCAATGCCCGAGAAACGCCAACTGCGCCGAGTTCGCCAGCGCCGCGTCGCGCTCGTGCGCCGGGTGATGGTAGAGGTACTCCCAGAGAAACTCGAGGCCTCCGGTGGCGGCAAGTGACGGCACGCTGAATTGCGACATGTTCCGATCAGTCCTCGATCAGGCGCGAACCACGACCGCAAACCCCAAAGCCTCCCTGCGGACTGTCCGGAGCAAAAGCGGGATCGGCGTCAGGTCTCGCGCGCAAGAGTAAGAGGTAGGCTTCCATGGTAACGCGTCCGGCATGAGGGTCTCGGCATCGAGGTCTGCGGGCCCGCCGGCTATTGCAGATCCCGGACCCGACGCCTGTCCTCCATCCTCTGGTTTTGGCGTCCGCGCGGCGTGTCATCGGCTACCAGACGAAATCCTCGGCTAGCGCCCACCGCGAACCCACTATTGCGCTTCATCGACGGCAATCCCTTTGAAGGCCGCCTCGCTTTCGAGGAGTCGCTGAAAGAACGACGCGCACTCGTCGTTCTCGGCCATCTTCTCCCGACCCAGCAGCCTCTCGCCCAACGTGCGCTGCTTGATGATCTGCAACACCCACTCTCGCTCGCTGCCCTCATCATCCGACGCACTGGCGCCGAGGAGGTAGTGACGACCGTTGCAGACCACGGATGAGTACCAGCCCCAATCCTCCGCGTCGGGCTCGGACACCTCGAATCGAGGGCGCGCCCTTGCCTGCAGCCAGCGCAGCAGCGACTCGCCGGCGATCGGATTGACCGGGTTCCGGCGCTCCTTGGAGACGTCGAATTTCGATGTCGTGAATCGTATGGTTCGCGTTGTCGGCATGGCACCCCCTTTAACTGGTCATTCAAGGCTGAAGACTCCCGCCTCCCCACGTGCACTCGAAGCGACTGGGCACGTGGATTAGGGCATTTCACTTCGATCCTGCTACCCGCCACGCCGGAGCACAACGTGGGTGGCTTTGTCCGACGCGACGGACTGTACGCACCGGAATCCCAGCGCCCGCATATCCAACCCTTCGAACAATCGCTCGCCCGCCCCCAGGAGGATCGGTGAGATGGCGATGTGCAGTTCGTCGATGAGGCCAGCCCGCAAGTACTGCCGGACGGTGGCTGGACCGCCACCAATGCGCACATCCATGCCGCCGGCCGCATCGCGCGCCCGATCCAGTGCCTCGTGAATGCCGCCGGTGACGAAATGGAAAGTCGTTCCTCCTTCCATCTGAATGTCCGGCCGCGGGTGATGGGTCAGGATGAAGGTCGGCACATGATAGGGCGGGTTGTCTCCCCACCAGCCCTTCCAGTCCATGTCGGGCCAGGCGCCGCGAATGGGGCCGAACATGTTCCGCCCGAGAATCCAGGCACCCACATTCTTGAAGCCCCTCGCCGCATAGTCGTCGTCGATGCCGGTTGTGCCGCCGTCGGCGCCAAACAAGGTGCGCTGGAACGTGCGCGTAGGGAGCAGCCACTGATGCAAGTCTTCCCCGCCCAGCCCAAGCGGGTTCCGGAGGTCCTGATTCGGACCGGCTCCGTATCCGTCCAGAGATATCGTGAACCCTTCCACTCGGACGCGTGTCATCTACCTGCCCCCCCCTGCAACCAGAGCCACTCGCATGCATTCCCTCAGTCCCCTCCATGCCAGGCATCGATCAGAGGGCCGACATCGGCCGCGCGCACTTCGGGCCGTGCACGTAACCAGGTAAGGACGGCTTCCCGATGCGCCTCAGTCGCCGAACCCAAACCGACGGTCGTGACGAAGCCGCTCATCCCGCCTCCGTAGGCTAGACCGTTACGTTCTAACGCTTCGCGGATGAAGTCGTCCCAGAACGCCGTAAGTCGAGTCTCGTCGCGTCCCTCGCGTAACGTTATCGTCACTTCAAAGCCCAACTCCTGAAACTCCCCAATGCGAAGCTTCTTTCGCAGGCGACGGCTGCGCGGTTTGTTCAGGGAGATCATCGGCTCCAACCTTCGCGCCAAGGCGCCCACGGCCCCAGAAGACACTCGGACGCTCGTGACCGCATGCCAGTGAGGCTGGAGGCAGCCACCTGACGGGCATTGCTGATGCGGGTCGACTCGGGCGAAGGGGCACCCAACACGCTACCGCCAGAGGAACGGCCCATCGCACAGCGTGATCTGTTCATCCGAAACCGCCAGCAGGTGTCGTGCCGCAAAGAAGTCCTCCCGATGGACGTGCACATCCCGCCAGGTCGGCAGGTGAAGGTCGACCTCGCCCGGATGGTGCTCGAACTCCTGCACGAAGGCGAATCGTCCGCTCGGGAGACGGATACCCATGATGCGGTACCAGCCGCCTTGCAAGACACGGTACTCGCGACGACTTCTCAAGCCCGACTCGGTCAGTCGCGTGACCAGCGACAGGCGAAAGACTGCGACGAGCCCGTATGGTGCCGGCTTCGGGACCTGGGCGAAAGGCACGAACGTCGCGCTCGGCACCGCGGCGGGGTCGTAGGGCGCGAGCCCCGGTGCGTAGAGCATGCGATTCGCGCGCATGACGGATGGTCGACGAGCCCTACCGGTCAGGAAAAGGCGGCGGGACCACTTTCCCGACCCGCGTCCGCGCAAGATCAGTCGCCCGCCCCCCCTTCACCGCCGCTGTCTGCATCGAAAGCACTTGCTCTTTCGCCATGGCGCGCCCCGTGGAGTCCCTCTCGATGGCTTCGCAATCCGTCACGTCACATTACGACCGAGAAGTTGAACTTGGCTCCCGCTTCCTTGGCCTTCTTCGCATAGTCGATGCTTTCGGACAACTCCGAGACGACGTCATCGTAGTCGTTCTTGAGCATTCCGAATCTTGGCTTTTTGGAGCGGATCTCGCCAAGGAGTCCACTGAGGATCGCGAGGGCGTCATCGGCTGACTTCCACACTCCCTGGCGAGCCATCATCTCGTTCGTCGATTGCATTCCTTCCGGCAGCTCGTCGTCACTCATATTGAACTGCATATCGGTGTGATCGAGCAGGCCGGAAAAGGGCTCCACCTTCGCGCCGCTCGCCAGCTTGTCGAGCTTGTCCGCGTGCTCGAAAAGCGCCCACTTGTCGCTTTCGTCCGATGCGACCTCGCCATTCCCGAGGAGGTGATTCGCCCAAAGAACAGTGCTCATGCGTTTCTCCTGACATGCGAACGATAGCGCCAAAGACAAAGCCCGCCTGCGTTCCCGCGCGACGTGCGGGCTACACCGCTTGACGGGCTGCTTGAACGCCCCCTTATCCGGGACGATGGCGTACCACTGCGATAACAAACACCGCCGCGGCGATCGGGAGTCCAAGCTGCAGGACATCCACCTTACCCTCCTCCGACGGAACCCTGACGACTACTCCGCAGTAGCGCTGTTGCGACGACGATGCCGACACGGCGATCTCTGGCCCGGATGTGGAAGTGGGCCGGCTACAGCTTCGACGTCGGAGATGCGTCACAAACACCGGCGGCGCACCTGTCAATAGCGTACGAGCTTTTCTCGCCGTGGTTTGCCGCCTCGATCGAAGAGTTGCGCGTCGATGCGGACGTGCCCCCTATATCTTCGACTGCTTCAACGCGGTAACCTCAATTTCAATTCGCATCCGAGGGTCCGAAAGGCTGGCGGAGATCATCATGGCCGCCGGCCTCACTTCGCCGAAGTACTTGCGCAGGACCGGCCAACACTCCGAAAACTCCGATCCGTTTGGGAGCACGTAGGTTACTCGCACGACGTCGGCCAAGCTCGAGCCAGCCTGCTTCAGCGCCGAATCGATGTTCTTCAGACACTGTTCGGTTTGCTCCAGCAGTCCTTCAGCGATGCTCATATTGGAATAGTCGAAGCCGGTGGTGCCGGAAACGAAAACCCAGTCTCCAACGACTACAGCGCGGGAGTAGCCTATCTCTTGCTCGAAGGTAGAACCGGAGCTGATCAGTTGCCTTTTCATCTGAGTACCTCGAAAGTTGTGTAGGCGGATGCGATTGTTGACGCCTAGCGCGGATGGAGAAAGAGCCGCCCCACTCGGAGGAGGCAAGAATTACGGATACTTTCACCCCTCCTGCAGTTCCCAGCGCTCGATACAGCGCGTCCTGCGGGGTCAATTCCGGTTCAATTTCCAGCGCCCCAGGAAATAGGCATTTTCCCGCAGACTCAACGTTTTCCATGAACCGTCGCCGAGCGGCGAAGCTGCGGGGGGGGACCCAACAGCAGCACTGTTGGACGGTCGGCTCTATAGGATGGCTGGGCCGTTTCATGAACCCTTCACGGGCACTCCGGAGGGAAGAATGGCGGCTTCCAGCGTTGGGTGGGGCTGAACTGCGAGCCGACGTGGGATGACCAGCACGAACAGAAGCAAGCCGGCAAACGGGGCGGCTGTCCTGATTCTGAGCCAGCTCTCGAAACTCAGAACTTGAGCAAGCACGATGCTCACAATTGCAAGGCAGACGAAAAGAGCGGCAGTGGCGAAAGAGAGCTTCCGCCAGAACACGGCCCCTTGATTGAGCCTCTTCCCCCAGAGTGTGTGAACTAGGCCGTGGGGCAGCGCAGCCTGCGCGAGCAGGATGATCACCGCGAACGCAATCCAAAGCACTGACGTTTTCCAGGTAAAGAACCGTGGATCAGTGATGAAGGCGCTGCTCCTTAGCGGCAGTACTACCAAGACAGAAAAAGCCAGTAGAAGAACGAGCACCCGCCAGAAGACAGCCCATGCCAGCTTCACGCGATGATCTCCCTCGACGCCCAACGCGCACCTACGGGGCGCGCCGAAGCCCCCGCCAAAAGGGTCCGCTGTATCGACGGGTTCGAGTCACTCGTATTCATCCGGTGATCACGTAGAACGTCCCCCGGTGCTTTCGCAATCGCAACTTGATGGGGCTCTGGGATACGTTACCAACCGCAACTGACTCAAGGTGGAGAAAGTACTCGTCGTCCTTCGTCGGATCGGAACGCGCGAAGCATAGCCAAACAAATTGCCCCCTCGTGAGCGACACGCGGCGATTCCCCTCAGGCCCGACATCAGGCGTAGATGCATTCCTCTCGCATCCCCAGAAGCTACTACTGTAGTCCAGAAGGGCTCGGGGTTCGCCGGCGGCGGTGAACAGCTTGGCACTAGACAGGTCCAGCGTATCAAGCTCGGCCGACGTTACAACTCTTACCGCAACCTCGACTCGTGGCTCCGCAGGGCCTGCACCGATGGTGAACGGAATGAACGGAACAAGGGGCCCCAAGGCAAGGATGCGCTCTCGCTCGAGGTGCGAGCAGAACCCCAGCGTGGCGCTCTCCATCTCCACGGTCGCAATGGGTGGCGCTCCTGTAATCTGCTTGCTGAGACCAGCGCGAGGACCGCCGAGAAACTCGTGGCAGCTACCTTCAAGGTGCAGCGCACGCTCGTTCTCCGGACGAAAGTAGTCATGCCGAACGATCGCGGAGCATCCACTCGTTAGAAGCACAAGACAGAATGCCAAGGCACGGATCATGGTCGACTCGAACGTTGGACGTAACGGACGCCGTAGCGCAGCGAACGGCACTACAATGCGGCGCATTCTGGCGTCCCGTTGACGGACTGGTTAGCCGGTCTTCTTGAGTCTCTGCTCAATCTTGCGCTTGGCATTCTTCCTCCAACGCCAAAGTGCCAGAACGCCAGTATTGAAGAACACAAATGGCACCCAGTTTCCTGCATTGACCCAGCGGAAAAGCAGTGCTACTTCCAAGGGGCCCAATAGGGCAACGGAAAACACGATGATGCCCGTGATCTTGACCCATGGTTTGTCGGCCGTTCCGACCTTCCCAATTGCATGGACTTGAAACATGGCTGAACCAACGAAGTCGTTCGGGTTCGGAATGTCAGGCAGCTGCCCTAGAGGTTTGACCTCATCACCTCGTTCTGCTGTGAAGTTCTGCGCTCGCGGGTCCTCACCCAGTGGATACTGGACCGTCTCCGGGAGCTCAACGAACACGTTTCCTACTTTGACTGGACGGTTTTTCATTGCGCGTTGGATTGAGGATAACGGGGCTGTAGAAGAAGTCGCCAAACTCGAAGGCGGGAAAAATACGGGGGTACGTTCTCTTTTCTTGCGGATCGTAGCATTCGATAGCGCGCGTCCTGCGACGTCAGTTCTGGTCTCATCTTCGACGCTCCACGAAAGAGGAGATCTTCCACAGCCTCAACGTGACATCTGTGCAGCCGGGCGCCGAAGGCGGACGGTCCGCACCAGCGGCGACTTAGCGCTTCGGCTGCGCACCATGCTTCCGATCCAATATGTTCGTGACAAGCATGTTGATACCGCTCCCGAGCAAGAACAAGGCACCGTACCCGCTGGCGTCGAACCGCAACCGTATCGCGACATACACAGCAACGAGAAAGAAAACGCCGAGTGCCATTAGCAATGTCCCGTAACTCTTGCTAAGCGACAACTGATTCTCGGGTGGAACTGTTTTCCGCGCGAACGACATCACCTTCCGACCGGTCCGAAGTCGCCAACCTTCAAAAAAGCACCATGCAGCCAGAATGATCGGCATCAACAGAAAGAACACCGCAAAGCCGCTCATGGGGACGAAACCGTTTGTCGCCAACGAGGGTGTAGAAAAAGTCGCCCGACTCGAAGGAGGGAAGAAAACGGAGAGCCGTCTACCCCTCCCGCGGGTCGTAGTGTTCGATAGAGCGCGTCCTGCGCAATTAACTCTGGTCTCATTCTCGACGTTCCACGAAAGAAAGACTTCTTCTACAGCCTCAACGTTGCGCTAAAGGGCCAGGAGGCAGGCGGCGCCTGACACCGGATCCCTCTTGAGCGCGCTCTTAAAAAGCCTACCCTTGCCTTTCTAAAGCACGGGCTGCGCACTTGAAGTAAGTACGAAATGCAGACTTAAGCTCAGGCTGAGAGGAATACTGTTTTAGAGAGCCGCCCATTGCAAGGGAGGTACACCTGGCATCGGTTTGGCTCTCTAGCTGGGACAGGCACTGCTCGGTGGTTCCATAACCATTGCCGGGATTTGTCCCATTGGTTTTGCAGAAATCCACTACTGCATTCTTAAAGGCTGTGTGCGCTTCATCAGAGGAGACAGGGGCGGATGCTACCTTGTCCAAAAGGTTCTTTACTGTGAGCCCGCCACCAGGCTGCATGTAGTTGTTGTAGTAATAAAAGCCACCACCAATAAGTGCCAAAACAAGTAGAAGCTTAGACACGATTCTCTCCTTTCGCATCACCGGAGGCACAACTCGGTGCAACTGGGAACGTGAACATCACGAAGGGTGTTCGATCCTTCACGCCGCCGGCCCTAGAGTACAGGGCTTGCGCGCGCGCATTCTCCGGTTCGGTGGCTGTCCAGGCCTCGGTGCAACCCAGTTCTGACGCGCGCTCAATCAGAGCAGCAACGAGGCGTTTGCCCAGACCCTGGCCTTCATAGGCCGAGGACACCCCGACCTCGTTGATGAACATCTGAGGCTCTTTGTCTGGATGGACATAGTGGACTCCACTTGCCATGCCCACCACGAGACCGTGCTCGGTGATCGCAACGGCCAGGTGGTGACGCGGATCGTTCAAGAACTCGCGCGACAGCTCTGGTCTTGGAGCATCGTCGAAGACATCAGGTGCGACGTTCTCGAGGACTGAGACGTCAGTTGGACCCAGGATTCGGACAATGGGCACGGGCGGGTCTCTGTGACGCCTAACGAAGCTGTAGAAAAAGCCGTCTACGCGGCCAGACAGTAGTGATCATACGTCGCCCCCGTTTTCGGTCAATTCCGACGGTAGTTGTCCGGTC
>LNFM01004689.1_pt1 | contig 24741 bp, 18 predicted proteins | sample 596031 | NCBI WGS metagenome assembly LNFM01 (sample SAMN04254537, study PRJNA301005) | activated carbon metagenome | isolation source: dual media filters at the Ann Arbor, Michigan drinking water treatment plant | place: USA: Ann Arbor | reverse complement strand
ATCGCGATCCTCATGCCAAGCCCGCTCCGCGCTTTCGAGCGCCGCCTTCAACCCGACTTGCCGGTCGTGCAGCGCGAGGGCGTGGCGCCAGCCAGCTTCCACCTCGGCATGCCCGGCATCGGGCTCGGCGAACCTGTCACACTTGTGTGTAACCGAGCGATCGACGAGGTCCAAAACCCCACCGAAACCCGTTTGGACCAAATGGGAGCGCAACCCGGCCCTGTCAAGAGAATTGTCAAGTGAAACCGTCGCAAGGATCGCATCCCGCAACCGGGAAAGCACAGGCGCCACGAAGGTGACCTGCGCCAGCGCCTCGGCATCCGCCGTTGCCAGCCACGGATGGTTAATCAGCGTCCGGATTAATAGGAGTTCCCGGTAACCGGGCCGGGTCGGGTCGCTGGAAGCGAGCGGACTGTTGAGAAGGCTGGAGGAGGGCAGCGCGTGGATCGGCACCGCCCCCGCGCCCGAATACCCCGGACCGGCAAACCCCGAACCAGCTCGCCCCGCGCCGCCATACCCACCCTGAGACCCGGCCGATCGGCCGCCGCCATATCCCGGCCGGCCACCGGACCGAGGATATCCGCCCGCCCGCATGCCGCGGAAATTCGCCCCCGGCCGCCCGCCCGGCACGCCCTGACGCCCGAAACCGGTCTCCCGCGATGGCCGGAACGGCGCCGTCGACCGGTCGTTGCCCCACGCCGCCTGCAGCCGCCGCCGCATGTCCTGTTCATAATGGGAGCGCACCGACCCGTCTTCGATCCGCGCCGTCAACATCCGGATCTGCTGTTCCAGCCGCGCGCGCCGCTCCGGCGTCGACCAGTCGTCCTGCGCCCACTCCCGGTCGAACAGCACCTGGGCCAGCGGTTGTGCGGCTCCAAGTGCGGCCTCCATCGCCTCTGGCCCCTGCTGGCGCACGAGATCGTCGGGGTCCAAGCCGTCGGGCAGGAACGCAAATCGCACGCTCATGCCCGGCTTCAACATCGGCAGCACCGTATCGATGGCACGGTACGCGGCCTTCTTGCCGGCACTATCGCCGTCGAAACACAAGATGGGCTCCGGCGTCATCCGCCACAGCAGCGCCACCTGTTCCGGCGTCAACGCGGTACCCAGCGGCGCCACACTTTCCGCAAACCCGCCCTCCGTCAGCGCCACCACGTCCATGTAACCTTCGACGGCGATCACGCGCTCCTTGTCGTGCGCGAACGCACGCGCCAAATGGGCGTTGTAAAGATTGTGCCCCTTATGAAAAAGCGGCGTTTCGGGGGAATTGAGATACTTGGCTGGCGCATCCGGATCGAGCGCCCGTCCTCCGAAGGCAATCGTCCGCCCCTTCCAATCGCCGATCGGAAACATCACGCGATGCCGGAACCGGTCGTACGGTTCGCGGATGTCTTCGCCCGAAATGAGCATCCCCGACAGCGCCTGCTCCTCGACCGTGAAGCCAGCTTTCGTCAAATGCTCCTTCAACGCCGTGCGCGAATGGGGCGCATAGCCGAGCCGGAACGCCTTGATCGTCTCGCGCCGAAGCCCGCGCTTCTCCGTCAGATACCGCCGCGCCTCGGCCCCACCCGGCCCCGCCAGCTGCTCTTCAAAAAAAGCGACCGATGCATCAAGGACGGCTGAGAGGCGCTGCCGCTGATCATACACCTCCTGATCGCGCACCTCGGGCTTGGGCAGCGTGACGCCCGCTTCCGCCGCGAGACGCTCGACCGCCTCCGGAAAGGTCAAACCCTCGGTCTTGATCAAAAAAGTGAAGATGTCGCCATGCTCGCCCGATGCAAAGCAGTGGTAGAAGCCCTTCTGATCGTTGACGAAGAACGACGGCGTCTTCTCCATCTTGAACGGCGACAGGCCCGACCACTCGCGCCCCTTTTTCTTCAGCGCAACCTTCCGCCCCACCACCTGACTGACGGACAGGCGGGCTCTGATTTCATCGAGCAGGTGAGGCGAAAATCGCATATATCTCCCGCGGCGCACAAATCTCGGCGCACCATTGAGCCGGAAGCTAGGTGATTCGCCCGGCCATCCCCCGGCCTAAACCGTTAAACCCCCAATATTCACAGCCTTTAGCGACGCATTAAGCATCGCCGCGCGTTTTGGCCTAGAAACGTGATCTTGGCCCTTGCCCGCAGACCGCGCACGCCCATGTCGCGCCAATGGCCGATCTGGTTGAAGTCGCAGCGCGTTTGGTCCTCGAGTTTGTTGTCGAGGTCGTGTGTCATGGCATAGGACGCTTCATTCGGCGTTTGGTCAGGTGGCCGCAACCGTCCCACCCGGACGCGGATTGTCTGATCGGTCTCGTGGCGCTGATCGTGTTGGCAATCGCCGCCTGCACGCTGCTGTACGTCGGCGCACCGACCTGCCAAGCGGCGTGCGGATGAGTTACTTCAGCGCCTCTTTCAGCATCCCGCTCGCCTTGCCGAAGTCCATCGACCCCGTGTGGCGCTCTTTCAGCGCCGCCATGACGCGGCCCATGTCTTTGAGACCTTTGGCGTTCATCTCTGCCACCACGGCGGTGACAGCATCCCGCATCTCGTCTTCGCTCATTTGCTTGGGCAGATACGCCTCGATAACGGCAATTTCCTCGACTTCTTGATCGGCCAGATCGTCCCGGCCAGCCTTGCGGTAGGTCTCGATGCTTTCCCGCCGCTGTTTGATCATCTTCTGCATCAGCGCCAGGATGTCCTGATCGGTAATTCGATCCCGCCCCGTCGCCTCGCCTTGGTCATCCTGGTGCGCACTGAGATCCCGGTCCTTAATGGCAGCCGAGATCAGCCGCAGGGTCGAAAGGCGCCGCTTGTCGCCGGACTTCATCGCCGTCTTGATATCGTCGTTCAGACGGGTACGCATGGCTTGGCTCTCCTGAACTGCAGCCCGTCTCCGGGTTATGACGCCGGTGTGTAGGAGGATGTCCCGCACCCGGCAAGCCGCCCGCCCAGTGAACGCTGTGGAGCAACGCCCCGGTGGTGCGTCAAGGTGACGGGGTGATGGGCCGCTGCTGAGCCCCACCGCCGGCAGGTCCGTTCCTTGATTTCCCGCAGCGCATCCCCTAGGGTCCGGCCGAAATTTCAAGGGTCTCCGGCCTTTGGCGGGGTGCGCATTCAAGCCACCCGGCGCCGTCCCGGCTGAAAGGACGCTTGGCTCCCATGTTCGTACCCAAGAGGCCCCGATGACGTCTCCCATGCCCTGGATCGACGCCCCGACGACTGCGCGCCTTGTGCTCGCCGATGGCACCGTCATTGAGGGCTACGGCCTCGGCGCCACCGGTGAGGCCGTCGGCGAGGTTTGCTTCAACACCGCCATGACCGGCTACCAGGAGATCCTCACCGACCCCTCCTATGCCGGCCAGATCATCACGTTCACCTTTCCCCACATCGGCAACGTCGGCACCAATGTCGAGGATACGGAAACGTCCAACCTCGCCTCCCGCTCCGGCGTGCGCGGCTGCGTTCTGCGCGCCGGCATCACCGACCCGTCGAACTACCGCGCGGTGGAACACTTCGATCAGTGGCTGAAAGCGCGTGGCATTATCGCGATCGCCGGCGTCGACACGCGCGCTCTGACCGCCCGCATCCGCGAGAACGGCATGCCCAACGGCGTCATCGCGCACGATGCGTCGGGCACCTTTGATCTTGCCAAGCTGAAAGCAAACGCCGCCGCCTGGCCGGGCCTCGTCGGCATGGACCTCGTGCCCGACGTCACCAGCGGCCAGAGCTACACCTGGGATGAAATGCGCTGGGTGTGGGGCAAAGGCTATCCAAGAAACGACAAGGCCGAATTCCACGTCGTCGCGCTTGATTACGGCTTAAAGCGCAACATCCTGCGCTGCCTCGCCAACGCTGGCTGCAAGGTGACGGTGATGCCGGCCAAGACCTCGGCCGAAGAGGTGCTCGCCCGCAATCCCGATGGCATCTTCCTGTCGAACGGCCCGGGCGATCCGGCCGAGACCGGCAAGTACGCCGTGCCCGAAATCAAAAAGCTCGTCGCCAGCGGCAAGCCGGTCTTCGGCATCTGCCTTGGCCACCAGATGCTGGGCCTCGCGTTGGGTGCGACGACGAAAAAGATGCACCAGGGCCACCACGGCGCCAACCATCCGGTGAAAGACTTCACGACCAACAAGGTCGAGATCGTGTCCATGAACCATGGCTTCGCGCTGGATCGCGACACGCTGCCCAAGGGCGTCGTCGAAACGCATGTCTCGCTGTTCGACGGCTCCAACTGCGGCCTAGCCGTCGAAGGCAAGCCGATCTTCTCCGTCCAGCATCACCCCGAAGCCTCGCCCGGGCCGCAGGACAGCCACTACCTCTTCAACCGCTTCGCCAACTTCATGCGCGCCGATAAGGGCACGCCCCCCGTCAAGGAGCGGTGATCTGCCGGCAGGCCAACCGAGTAGACTTCGCATGAAACATTCGAAGTCTTGGACGGTGCACCTCTCCCTCGCGCTGGGCGCGGCAATACTTGCCAATGCCGCAACCGCAGCCGAACCGTCGCCCCATCCCCTCTGTGCTGACCCCAACGCTGACGCGTGTGCGATTTACGACACCGGGCGCGCTTCGGGCGCCATCTCTTTCAAAAAAGTCGGACCCAAAGACAATTTGCGTGATTTGCTGCCAGCCATCGCCGCCAGCGAGATCGTCATTCTCGGCGAGGCCCACGACAATCCACATCACCACAAACTGCGCGCGGGCCTTCTCACCAAGCCGGCCATCGCGATGGAGCAACTGCGCGCCGATCAAAACGATGGGCTAGCAACTTTCACCGCGGTTCGTGCGAAGTTGCCCCGCCCCGCCACTATCGCCGATTTCAAAACCAAGGTGGATTGGGAGTCCGGCGGCTGGAACCAATATCCCTATGATACCCTCCTCGAAGCGATCTTGAAACTGAGCCTCCCGATCTACGCCGGCGATCCCCCGCGCGACGTCATCCGCAACATCGCAAAGCAGGGCATCGGCGTTCTCAGCACCGAGGAACAAAAGCGCCTCGCCCTCGACCAACCGTTGGGCGACAAACTCGACGCCGTCTCGGCCGAGGAAATCGAAGCCTCGCATTGCGGCATGCTGCCTAAAACCGCGATCCCAAAAATGGCGCTCGCCCAGCGCTACCGCGACGCCCACTTGGCTGATGCAACCTTGAAAGCCGCCGCCGACCACGGCCAAGCCGTCCTGCTGACGGGCAACAACCACGCCCGCACTGACCGCGGCGTGCCCTGGTACATCCGCGCCCGCGCCCCCGATAAAAAGGTGGTGTCCGTCGTACTCGTAGAAGTGGAGGAGGGCAAAACCGATCCCGAAGCCTATGTGCCCCGCGATCCGGACGGCCGACCCGCAGCCGACTATCTGATTTTCACCCCATCGATCGCCCGCGATGACCCCTGCAAGGCGTTCGGGAAGTAAATGCCGCCGAAGCGGTCAACCTTTCCCAGATTTAAGGACAGCCTGCCGCATGACCTGCGTATAAGGGCGGCAAAAGTCGAATAAAGGGAGGTTACCCCGCCGATGCGAGCACGCGTTCTCACTCTCACAATTCTGGCCATGTCCGCCGCGCCGGCTTTCGCCGACGACAAGTGCAAGGGCGAAGTCGAAGCCGCCTTCGTCAAGCAGCGCGCCCAGCCGGCGTTTCGCACCGTGGCGACCGCCCAGACGCTCAATGGTCCGCTGATCCGCACCATCGATTTCGTCGCCCCCGACGCGATCTACAACAAGATCGAAAGCCCGACGGAAGAAGCCCCGGTCGAGACCATCGGCATCGGCAAGTGGGCCTGGGCCAACACCGAAGGGGGCTGGGACGAGCAGCCCCCGCACAATGCCCAGGTCGTTGCCCAGGAGCGCGAGGCTTACAAGGTGCCGCCGAAGGCCGCCGCCGATTTCGTCTGCCTCGGCAAGGTCAGCTACGACGGTAAAGAATACGTCGGCTATGGCACCGCGGTTGCTAAGGATACCGACGGAATGGACGTTGTGACGACGGTTTACGTCTCGCCCGACACCGGACTGCCGGCGTATTACGTCACCAAGTCCGCCAAGTCGGACGGCCCGGCGAAGTTCGTCGCGGCCTATTCCTACGAAGGCATCAAGATCATCCCTCCGATCGACGTGATCCCCGGTTCGGAACCGGCAAGCGACAAGAAGTAATAGCCTGATTTGACGGAACGGCCCGCGACCGCGGCCGATGGAGACTTCGAAAATGACGTTTGTACTGCGCGCTGCCGCCTCCGCCTTGGTGTTTGCAGCCTCCACGACCGCCGCCTTCGCCGACTGCACCCGAGAGGTTCTGCAGGCGTTCACACGTCAGTCGAACACCGATATGGTGCGCAAGGAGATGAACCTGATCGGTGAGGAAGGCCCCTTCACCATGACGATCGAGTATATGAAGCCCGATCGCATGCGTCAGGTCGTCAAGACGCTGATCGCCCCCGACAAGCCGACCGAGACCATCTTGGTGGGCGCGGAAGCCTGGAGCCGCACCGGCACGGACGCATGGCAGAAGGTCGACCAGCCCACCACGGATCAGATCGTCAGCTTCTTCAAGAGCACGTTTGCCGAAACGCCCGCCAACGTCGGCACGTTCGAATGCATGGGTGCCGAGACGATCGAAGGCCAGAAGGTCCGCGCCTTCAAGGGTCTGAATGAACCCAAGCAGAAGACGCCCGAGCAAATCGAGGCCGAGAAGAAAGGTGAAAAGCCGGCCGAGGAGCCCAAGAACGAAGCTGTTCGCGTCGTTTACCTCGATGTCGGATCGGGTCTGCCGGCGCGCATCATCTTTGCCCGCGAAGGCATGCTCGACAAACCGATCTTCAAGGAAGTCTACAGCTACCCTACCGACATTAAGATCGAAAAGCCCGCCGGCTGACGCCCCCGTCGCCGGATTGTGTTGGAACAGCCCGGCCCCTCCCATCGAGGGTGCCGGGCTTTTTGCCGGGGATCGCGGCGCGCCAACGCGTCCAGACCCTTGACGGATGGCTCGGCAACCCCGATGCAGCGGGCGCACATGGTCCGGCGCGCTTTCGGTCGCGGCCTATAGCCAAACCCTGTGCGCTGCAATAAGAGTTGGCCCCGCCATGCCAAAACGTACAGACATCGACACCGTCCTCATTATCGGCGCCGGGCCCATCGTGATCGGGCAGGCCTGTGAATTCGATTATTCCGGCACGCAGGCGTGCAAAGCCCTCAAAGCGGACGGCTACCGGATCGTTCTGGTGAACTCCAATCCGGCCACCATCATGACCGATCCGGACATGGCGGACGCGACCTACATCGAACCGATCACGCCCGATGTGGTCGCCAAGATCATCGCAGCGGAAAAAAACCAGCATCCGGATAAAAAACTGGTCCTGTTGCCCACGATGGGTGGCCAGACCGCGCTCAACACAGCGCTGGCCCTCGAGCGGCAAGGCGTGCTCGCCGCCATGGACGTCGAACTGATCGGCGCCAAGGCCGAAGCCATCGACATGGCCGAAGACCGCAAGCTATTCCGCGAAGCCATGGACCGCATTGGGCTTGAAAGCCCGCGCGCCATGATCGCGTCTTCGCCCGAGATCCGCGGCGCGGACGGCAAAGTCATCGGCTACGACCGCCACGCGGGCTTCGCTGAAGCCATGCGCGCCCTCGAAATCATCGGCCTGCCCGCCATCATTCGCCCGGCCTTCACCATGGGCGGCACCGGCGGCGGCGTGTGCTACAACCGCGAAGAGTTCGAGACCATCGCCAAGTCCGGCCTCGACGCCTCGCCCGTCGGCCAAATCCTGATCGATGAAAGTCTCATCGGTTGGAAGGAATACGAGATGGAAGTCGTCCGCGACAAAGCGGATAACGCCATCATCATTTGCTCCATCGAAAATCTCGACCCAATGGGCGTCCACACGGGCGACAGTATCACCGTCGCCCCCGCGCTCACGCTGACCGACAAAGAATACCAGATCATGCGCGACGCCTCCCTCGCTGTCCTGCGCGAGATCGGCGTCGAGACCGGCGGCTCGAACGTGCAGTTCGCGGTCAACCCAGCCGACGGCCGCCTTGTCGTCATCGAAATGAACCCGCGCGTCTCGCGCTCCTCCGCACTCGCCTCCAAGGCCACCGGCTTCCCCATCGCCAAGGTCGCCGCCCGTTTGGCCGTCGGCTACACGCTCGACGAACTGGAAAACGACATCACCGGCGGCGCCACGCCCGCCTCCTTCGAGCCGACCATCGACTATGTGGTCACGAAGATCCCGCGCTTCGCCTTCGAGAAATTCCCCGGCGCGGATTCGACACTCACCACCGCCATGAAGTCGGTCGGCGAAGTCATGGCCATCGGCCGCACCTTCGGCGAAAGCCTCCAGAAGGCGCTCCGCTCCATGGAGACCGGCCTTTCGGGCCTCGACGACATCACGCTCGAAGGCCTAGGCCTCGGCGACGACAAGAACGTCGTCCGCGCCGCCCTCTCGCGCCCCGCCCCGGACCGCCTGTTGAAGGTCGCCCAAGCACTGCGCATGGGCGTCGACCACGAAACCGTCCACGCCTTCTCGAAATACGATCCCTGGTTCATCGATCGCCTGCAGGAAATCGTCGATCTGGAAGCGCGCGTGAAGGCGCACGGCCTGCCCACGTCCGCCCGACAGATGCGGATGCTGAAGGCGGCCGGCTTCTCCGACGCCCGTCTCGCCAAACTCTCCGGAAGAACCGAAGCCGAGGTGCGCCGCACCCGCCACGATCAGGGCGTCACGCCCGTCTTCAAGCGCATCGACACCTGCGCGGCCGAATTCGCCTCGCCGACGGCGTATATGTATTCGACCTACGAAACCGGGCTAACGGATTCGCCCGTGTGCGAAGCGCAGCCGACGAACCGTGAGAAAATCATCATCCTTGGCGGCGGTCCCAACCGCATCGGCCAGGGTATCGAGTTCGACTACTGCTGTTGCCACGCCTGCTTCGCGCTGACAGAAGCCGGCTATGAAACCATCATGGTCAACTGCAACCCCGAAACCGTCTCGACCGACTACGACACGTCGGATCGGCTCTACTTCGAACCGCTCACCGCCGAAGACGTCCTCGAAGTCATCCGCAGGGAACAATCCAAGGGAACGGTGAAGGGCGTTATCGTCCAGTTCGGCGGCCAGACCCCGCTGAAACTGGCCGGTCCTCTGGAAGAAGCCGGCGTGCCGATCCTCGGCACCTCGCCCGACGCCATCGACCTCGCCGAAGACCGTGACCGCTTCAAAGCGCTCATCGAAAAGCTGGGACTGAAACAACCCGCCAGCGGCATTGCCGGCACGCCCGGCGAAGCCCGCGCGGTCGCCGACCGCATCGGCTACCCCGTCGTCATCCGGCCATCGTACGTGCTCGGCGGCCGCGCCATGGAAATCATTCACGACGGCGCTGAGATCGACCGCTACATCGCGCGCCTGTCCGCCACCCTCGACAACCCGTCCGAACTTGTCGTCTCGCCCAAGCGTCCGCTGCTGATCGATAGCTATCTGTCGGATGCCGTCGAAGTTGACGTCGACTGCCTGTGCGACGGCAAGGACACCTTCATTGCTGGCATCATGGAGCACATCGAGGAAGCCGGCATTCACTCCGGCGACAGCGCCTGCTCGTTGCCGCCCTATTCGCTATCCGACGCCACCGTCGCGGAACTCGGCGTACAAGCGCGCAAACTCGCACTGGCCCTGGAAGTAAAGGGCCTGATGAACGTGCAGTTCGCCATCAAGGACGACGAGATCTACATCCTCGAAGTGAACCCGCGTGCCTCGCGCACCGTGCCCTTCGTCGCCAAGGTCATCGGTCAGCCGATCGCCGGTATCGCCTCCAAGGTTATGGCGGGCCAGCCGCTCGCGTCCTTCCGCTTGAAGGACAAGAAGATCGGCCACATCGCGGTCAAGGAAGCCGTCTTCCCATTCGCCCGCTTCCCCGGCGTCGACCCGATCCTCGGCCCCGAAATGCGCTCCACCGGCGAGGTCATGGGCCTCGACCGCGACTTCGCCATGGCCTTCGCCAAGAGCCAGATCGGCGCCGGCCAGAAAATCCCAATGGGCGGCACCGTCTTCGTTTCGGTCAAGGATCGCGACAAGGAGCGGATCGTGGCCCCGTTGCGCGACCTCGCCGCAATGGGCTTCAAGATCGTCGCGACTCGCGGAACCAAGCGGCACCTGGAGGCCGAGGGCGTCTCGTGCGAGGTCGTCAACAAGGTTCTGGAGGGCCGTCCCCACATCGTGGATGCCATCAAGAATGGCGAAATTGCTTTGGTTTTCAACACCACAGAGGGTGCGAAGGCGCTCGCGGACAGCAAGGACATTCGGCGCACGGCCTTGCTTCACCACGTCCCCTATTATACAACCTTGGCCGGGGCCGTAGCCGTGACCAAAGCCATCAAGGCTTTGAAGTCCGACACCCTGAAGGTTGCGCCGCTGCAGGCCTACGTCGCGCGCACAACCTGAATGAAATGTCGCCCGTGAGTTGAGGGTGCGGCGGAAACCGCTGCGCCCCTTGCGGGTTTCTTTGCGAGGGTTTCCCACGCGTTTTGCGAATGGAACGAAGGGTGCTGGCCCGGTGGCCAGGCCAATCAGGAGACGTTAGCGATGTCGATGGATCGGGTTCCGATGACCCTCGAGGGCTATAAAAAGCTCGAGGAGGAACTGCATCGCCTCAAAGCTGTCGAGCGCCCGCGCATCATCCAGGCGATCGCCGAAGCCCGTGCGCATGGCGACCTCTCCGAAAACGCCGAATACCACGCCGCCAAGGAGGCCCAGGGCCTCAACGAGTCGCGCGTTGCCGAACTCGAAGACAAATTCAGCCGCGCCGAAGTCATCGATCCGGCGGGCCTGTCCGGCGCGAACGTCAAATTCGGCGCCACGGTGACGCTCGTGGACGAGGATACCGACGAGAAGGTGAAATACAAAATCGTCGGCGATCTCGAAGCGAGCGTGAAGGACGGCAAAATCTCGATCTCCTCGCCCATCGCGCGCGCGCTCATCGGCAAGACCAAGGGCGACACCGTGGAAGTGACGACGCCGAAAGGCTCGCGCTCCTACGAGATCCTCAAAGTCGAGTGGAAGTAGGCGGCAACCGGCCGTCGGGCCCGCGCGTCAGGCGGACCGGAGACAACGCACCATGACCGTGTCCGACGCGTCCGCCGGCCCTCCCGTAAACGGAGCGCCGCCGTCCGATCGCGCCTTCGATTATCCCGGCTACCGCCTCTACTGGGTCGCGCGCTTCCTGCTCGTCTTCGCGATCCAGGTATTGAGCGTCTCCGTCGGCTGGCAGATTTACGACCAGACGCGTGACCCGTTCCTCTTAGGCCTCGTCGGGCTTGTTCAATTCCTGCCCGCTCCCTTCCTCGTCCTCGTGACCGGCTCCGTCGCCGACCGCTTCAATCGCCGCCTGATCATGGCCACCTGCATGGCCGTCGAAGCCCTGTGCGCGCTGGCGCTCCTCACCATCCTCCACTCCGAAACAACCGAGATCTGGCCCGTCTTCGCCGTGCTCCTCGTCTTCGGCATCGCGCGTGCCTTCATGGGCCCGGCGGTGCAATCGTTGCTGGCCAACCTCGTGCCGCAGACGGCGCTGGCCAACGCCATCGCGCTCAACTCCTCGAGCTTCCAGATCGCAACGATCGTCGGCCCCACGGCAGGCGGCCTGCTCTACGGCGTCTCCTCCGAGTTGTCCTACAGCGTCTCTGTCGCGTTCTTCCTGGCGGCCGGCATCCTGACCCTGATGATCCCCAAACCCGCGCAACGCCAGAGCCAACAGCCCGTCACCACCGAAGCGCTCTTTGCCGGCTTCCGTTACATCTGGAGCCAGCCAATCGTACTGGGCGCGCTGTCCCTCGATATGGTCGCCGTCATGTTGGGCGGCGCGACGGCGCTTCTGCCTGTCTTCGCCCGCGACATTCTTGAGGTCGGACCCTGGGGCCTCGGCGCCCTGCGCTCAGCCGTCGGGGTCGGCGCGCTCCTGATGAGCATTTGGCTCATCAATAATCCGGTCCGCGATCATGCTGGCGTGACGATGTTCGCAGCCGTCGCCGTCTATGGCCTCGCCATCATCGTCTTCGGAACGTCGACGACCGTTTGGCTCTCCGTGCTCGCACTCGCAGTCATGGGCGCCGCCGACATGGTCTCGGTCTTCATCCGCCAGACGCTCATTCAACTCCAAACGCCGGATGAATTGCGCGGCCGCGTCAGCGCCGTGAACATGACGTTTATCGGCGCCTCAAATGAACTGGGCGAATTCCGCGCCGGCAGCATGGCGGCCGGCTTCGGGGCTGTCCCCGCCGTTGTCATCGGCGGCGCGGGTGCGCTCATCACCGCCGCACTCTGGGCCAAGCTCTTCCCAGATCTCCGCAACGTCCGCCACCTCGACCGCATGGGCGCTTGAAATCAATCACGGCCCGTTCCCGCGCACGCGCTCCCCGCCGACCGGTCGAGCAGAAAGACGTTATCGTCGCTCTCGTCTCCGCCAATCTGCACGAAGTCCGACCCCTCGAAGGCAAGCCCATAGCTGCCGGTCTTGACGCGCAGCCGCCCTCCGCCCGCGGGCTTCAAGGAGAACGTGCCGCCGTCCCCTTCCAAAAAGCACGCTGCGGCGTCGGCGGACGCCTTGCAATACGCTTGGCGAACATACCGCTCGCGCGCGCCTTTCACCTCGACCCCGAGACCGAGCTGAAAGTCATCGGCCGCATTAGGCCGCCCGTCGGCGTTCTCGCGCACCATGCCGAGCGCAATAAAGGTCACTTTCTGCCGGGGATGTGTGTTGAGATGCGCCGCATCATACGTGCGCACGAAGCACGCCGCGCCGCCTGTGTCGCCAAAGGTCTCATCAAAGAAGTCAGCGGCGGCCGGCTGAGCGGCAGTCGAGACAGCGGCGAGCATGACGGCAATGCGCAGGGTGTCCATCAGCATCAACCCGAGATCACGACAGATCATCCGGCGCCACCGGCACACCCGGTGCGAGCTTCGCCCGCCGGATCGCCAGAGTGGTCTTGACGCTCGCCACGTTCGGAACCGCCGTCAGCTCCTTCAAAACGAAAGTCTGAAAAGACGGCAGATCGCGCGCCACGCACTTCAAGATGAAATCGCTTTCGCCCGAGAGCATGTAGGCCTCGCGCACGATGGACCAGCCGAGGATGCGGTTTTCGAAAGCCCTCAGATCCGCCTCCGACTGATTGTGGAGTCCCACCATCGCAAACGCCGTCAGGTCGAAGCCCAGCGCCTGTTCGTCCACGATCGCCGTGTAACCGGTAATCACCCCGCCCTCCTCCAGCGCTCGCACGCGCCTCAGACACGGCGGGGCCGAAAGCCCCACCTTGCCGGCGAGCGCCACATTGGTGAGCGACCCGTCGGCCATCAGTTCTTTGACGATGCGCCAGTCGGTGCTGTCGAGTTTTCGGCTCATGGGGACCAGAGGAGGGAGGCCAACCCGCATATTATGTCCGCTTCACACCTCCCCGTGAAACAAAATTACCGCGAACGGCAAACGCCCCCGCTGGACAGCCCGCCCCGATTTCCCCCAGGGTGCCGCCATGACGACCGACGCCGTAACCCGCTCCCGCCCATCCGGCCGCCCGCTGGCCGGCGCTCGCTGCTGGATCATCAGCGAGGCCAAAGCCGGTATGGACACGCAAACGCGCGGCCTCGCCGAAGCCTTGGGCGTTGACTATGAGATGAAGCGCGTCACCCTCGATGGGGTCAAAAAGTGGACCGCGCCCTGGGGCCGTGTCCCGCGCAGCGCCGCCTTCGGCGCACCCGGAACCAGCTTCTGCCCCCCGTGGCCCACGCTCGCCATCGCCACAGGCCGCGCCTCGATCCCCTATCTGCGCGAACTGCGCCGCCGCGCCGGTCCCTCGCTCTTCACCGTCGTACTGCTCGATCCCCAAACCGGCCCCGGCACCGCCGACGTCATCTGGGTGCCCGAACACGACCGCCGTCGCGGCCCCAACGTCACCACGACGCCGACCTCGCCGCATGGCTTCTCCCCCGAACGGATTGCTCAGTTGCGCGCCAACGTGCCGCCCGGTATCGAAGCCCTCCCGCATCCGCGCATCGCCGTGCTCCTCGGCGGCAAGAACGGCTCTTATGCCTTCAGCGACGCGGACGACCAGCGCCTCCAGCACGCTCTCCAATCGCTCGCCAAACTCGGCGCCTCCTTTATGATCACGCCCTCGCGGCGCACGCATCCACGCCTTCTGGAAGTCACCGATGCGGCCACGCGCGATCAACCCCGCATCCTCTGGGACGGCACCGGCGACAACCCCTACCCCGCCTTCTTCGCCCACGCCGATGCCTTTGTCGTCACCGCCGACAGCGTCAACATGACGGGCGAATGCTGCGCCACCGGCCGCCCCGTCTACGTCTTCCATCCCACGGGCGGCAAACCGAAGTTCCATCGTTTCCATGCCAAGCTGGAAGACCTCAACGCCACCCGCCGTCTGCCCGAAACCGTCGACCGCCTGCCCGCTTGGAGCTACGCGCCCATCGATGCCACCGGCATCATCGCCCGCGACATCGAACGGCGCTGGCTGAAGCGCTGCGCCTGGACGAAGCCCGAGTCCGGCGGCGAATAGAAAAGCCGCGCGCTTGCTTCGCGCGGGTTTGCTCGTTGCAGTGGGAGAGACTTAGAGTGCGGCCCCGCCGAATTCGCCGACGATCTTGCACGGCACGGCCTTGGCTGCGAGCGCCTTGCACATCTTCTTCGCATCGGCTTCCGACTTCACCGGGCCCGCCATCAGATTGTAGACCACCGCCCCGTTGTCGACCGACAGCGAATAGCGCGGCTCAAGGTTCTTGAGCTTATCCGCATGCGTCTCCGACAAGAGGTTCCAGCTCAAACGCAAACTGTCGATAGAAGCCCCCGACCCGATCTGCACACCAACAGGTTTGGCCGCGGGCGTCACGACAGGTGCGCCGAATGGCGGCGGCTCGGCCGGAGCTGCAGCCGCCGGCTTGGCTGCGGGTGCCGGTGCGGCAGGCGGAACGGGCTTGACGCTGCCCGTCTCAAGGGCCGGCTTGCCGTTCAGCACCTTGGCGTCGGCAACCTTACTGGCCGGTTCAACAGCAGGCGGAAGGGGTGCCGCGTCGGCGCGCGGCGAAATCGGACCATTGACCGGCGCGCTATCCAGCCGCAAGCCCGGCGGTGGTCCTTCCGGCTGCGCCGCCGGGATCGCCTGATTGACCGGAGCCCCCAGGGCCGCCAGACGTTCGAAGATCACTTTCTGCTGCGACGCCGCTTCCGTTACCGTGGAGCGGATATCGGCAACCTCCCGGCGCAGGCCATCGACGTCGCCGCGCAGCGACTCGATTTCGGCCACCGACATCCCGGCCGGTTCCACCCGGGCGACCAGATCGGGACGCAACACGACGACGGAGAGGTACGCAACGGCTGCCGCGGCGGCGAAGGCCCAGGCCGACGCGCCAAGCGACAACCCGCCCCGGCGGCCCCGCTGCGGCGGACCCACCATGTGCGGCGGAACCTGATAAGCCGGTTCGAGCGGCGGATCGAACCTGCCTCCGGTCTGGGGCGGCGGCATCGCCAGTGCGGGACCGGCCGCGAAACCTGGCGGCAACGGCGGCGGCGTGTGCGGATGCGGGTTGTTCGCCTGAGACATGCTCTGAAACCCTTGAACAATTGAAGACTTTCCCACCTGCTGACGTGAGTCGTGTGGCACCGTCAACGCGCCACGGGCCGCTGAAGCCGCCGGCTTGTGGATAGCACCGGGGCGCCACGCATCGACCGCTTTTGTCTGCAACTTAAGATAGCAAAGGCGCAGGCGAAGCGAGACGCCACCCCCCGAATCCCGGCACTGTCCGCCGCAACGCGTCGCCTTACCCCCGTCATCCGTCCGGGTTAACTGCCGCGGTACAGTCTTTGCAGACCTTGATGGCCTGTCCCGGCGTTGCACCGGGTCAACCATTCCATTGCGGCCCTCCCTCGGCCGTCCACATTGCGAAAAGGGCACCATCGCCATCATGGCCACCGCTGCGCCGCTGATCGTCATCCTCGCCGCCGGCAAGGGCACGCGCATGAAATCCGCGTTGCCCAAGGTTCTCCACAAGGTGGCGGGCCGCTCGATGCTGGGGCACGTCCTGGCGCTCGCCGGCACGGTCGCGGACGCCACCATCGCCGTCGTCATCGGTCCGGGCATGGATGAAGTCCGCGCCGAGGTCGCGCGCATGGCGCCCGCCGCGCGCGTCTTCGTACAAGAGAACCAGTCCGGCACCGCCGACGCCGTCCTCGCCGCGCGTCCCGCGCTTCAGGCCCACACCGGCGATGTCATCGTCCTCTACGCCGACACCCCGCTGATCGAAGCCGCCACGCTCTCCGCGCTGGGCGATGCACTCGATGCCGGATCCGGCGTCGCCGTTCTTGGCTTCGAAGCCCGCGATCCCACCGGTTACGGCCGCCTCATCACCGTTGGTGAGTCGACGCTGCTCGCCATCCGCGAACACAAGGACTCGAGCCCTGAAGAACGCAAGATCACGCTTTGCAATTCCGGTGTGCTGGCGTTCCGCCTGCCGGACCTGTTGAGTGTGCTCAACCGCATCGGCAACGCCAATTCCAAGGGCGAATACTATCTGACCGACGCCGTCGAGATCGCCCGCGCGGATGGGGTGCGGGCCGCCGTTGTCCGCTGCCCGGAAGACGAAGTGCTGGGCGTGAACTCACGCAGTCAGCTCGCCGTGGCCGAACGCATCTGGCAAGACCGCGCGCGCCAGAGGGTCATGGAGGAGGGTGCAACGCTGACCGCGCCCGAGACCGTGTTCCTGAGCTACGACACCGTCATCGGCCGCGATGTCATCATCGAACCCCACGTCGTCTTCGGCCCCGGCGTCACGGTGGCAGACGGCGCTGAGATCAAGGCGTTTTGCCACGTCGAAGGGGCCGGCATCGGCCCCGGCGCCCGCATCGGCCCCTACGCCCGCCTCCGCCCCGGCGCATCCCTCGGCCCCGGCGTCCACATCGGCAACTTCGTCGAAGTGAAGAACGTCGCCGTCGGCCCCGGCGCCAAAGCCAATCACCTCGCCTATTTAGGCGACGGCTCCGTCGGAGCAGGCGCCAACATCGGGGCCGGCACGATCTTCTGCAATTACGACGGCTTCAACAAACACAAGACCGAGATCGGGGAGGGCGCCTTCATCGGCTCCAACTCCTCCCTTGTCGCCCCCGTCAAGATCGGCGACGGCGCCTATGTCGGCTCCGGCAGCGTCATCACCAAGGACGTGGCGCCCGGCGCGCTCGCCCTCGAACGGTCAACTCAGGAGGAGCGGCCCCAGTGGGCGGCGAAGTTCCGCGAGATGATGTCCCGCCGCAAAGCCGCGAAATCCAAGTAACGAACGCGAAAATCCGAAACAGGTTTTGATTTGTCGCGGGCCGCGACGCACCGCCTAAGTCGAAGTGAAATTTCAAAGGACGACAGGAAAACCGCGCATGTGTGGCATCGTCGGAATTCTCGCCAATAAACCCGTTGCCATCGATTTGGTCGATGCGCTGCGCCGCCTCGAGTATCGTGGCTACGACAGCGCCGGCGTTGCGACGCTGGAGAACGGCCACCTCGATCGCCGCCGCGCCGAAGGCAAACTGCGCAACCTCGAAACCCGTCTGCACGAACAGCCCCTGCGGGGCCATGTCGGCATCGGCCACACGCGCTGGGCAACCCACGGCCGCCCCACCGAGCGCAACGCCCACCCGCACATGAGCGCCAAGGTCGGCGTGGTCCACAACGGCATCATCGAGAACTACCGCGAACTCAAGGCGGACTTGTCGTCGCGCGGCCATGTCTTCGAGACCGACACCGACACCGAAGCCGTCGTCCACCTCGTGACCGATGAACTGGACAAAGGCCTCGATCCCATCGCTGCAACCAAGGCGGCGCTCGCCAAACTGCAGGGTGCTTTCGCACTCGGCATCATTTTCGCCGGCCATGACGATCTCATGATTGCGGCCCGAAAGGGATCGCCGCTCGCCATCGGCTACGGCACCGGCGAAGTCTATCTCGGCTCGGATGCCATCGCGCTCGCCCCCTTCACCGACACTATCACCTATCTCGATGAAGGCGACTGGGCCGTTATGCGCCGCTCGGGCGTGGAGATCTACGACGAGGTGGGCAGCCGCGTCGACCGTCCGAAGATCAAGTCGGTCGCCAGTTCGCTGCTCGTGGACAAGGGCAACCATCGCCACTTCATGGCGAAGGAAATTCACGAACAGCCCGAGGTCGTCAGCCACACGCTCGCCAATTATCTCGACATGGGGTCCGGCACGATTGCCTTCCCCGACTTGGGGATTGATCTGGGGACGATCCCACGCGTGACGCTCTCGGCCTGCGGCACCGCCTACTACGCCGGCCTGGTCGGCAAATACTGGATCGAGCGCTACGCCCGCGTGCCCGTCGAAATCGATATCGCATCCGAATTCCGCTACCGCGAGGCGCCTCTTGTCGACGGTGGGCTGGCTGTTTTCGTATCGCAATCGGGCGAGACCGCCGACACGCTAGCCACGCTGCGCTACTGCAAGGCCGGCGGCCAGCGCATCGCCGCGATCGTCAACGTCCGGACCTCCACCATCGCGCGCGAAAGCCATGCCGTTCTGCCGACATTGGCCGGTCCCGAAATCGGCGTCGCCTCCACCAAGGCGTTTTCCTGTCAGCTCTCGGCCCTCGCCTGTCTCGCCATTGCCATCGGCCGCGCCAAGGGCACCATCACGCCTGCCAAGGAAGCCGAACTCGTCAAGGCGCTGATCGAAGTTCCGCGGCTGATGTCCTCGATGCTGCATTCGGAAACGCAGTACGAGGACTTGGCGCAATACCTGTCCAAGGCCCGCGACGTCCTCTTCCTGGGCCGCGGCATCAACTACCCCCTCGCCCTGGAAGGCGCGCTGAAGCTAAAGGAAATCTCCTACATCCACGCCGAAGGCTACGCGGCCGGCGAATTGAAACATGGCCCCATCGCCCTTATCGACGAGAACGTTCCCGTGATCGTCGTCGCCCCTGATGATGACCTGTTTGAAAAGACGGTGTCGAACATGCAGGAGGTCGTCGCTCGCGGCGGCCAGATCATCCTCATCTCCGACGCCCCAGCCGAGAAGTGCGGCTGCAAGCTCGTGGCGCACATCAAGGTGCCCAAAGGCCACGACTTCGCCAACCCGTTGCTCTATGCGGTGCCGATCCAACTCATCGCCTATCATACGGCCGTCTTCATGGGCACGGACGTCGATCAGCCCCGCAATCTCGCCAAGTCGGTCACGGTGGAATAACCTGATCGCCCGGCAAACAGGTTCAGCCGCCCGTTAACCGCGTTGCGACGAGAACGCATGTTCATCACCTGGTGAAAACCTGTGCGGTTTTCGCCCCAGAATTGCCACCCGATGGCGCTTGACATACAAGGTGGACGATCAAACTCCGTGTGCCGCGTGCTGAACCGCTGGGGGAAGACTGAAGGATGCACGCCAAGCAAGTCATGCTCGCCGTCTGCTGCGCGGCCGCGGTCTGTGCTGCGCCGGCGCTAGCCGTTGCGCAAAACGTTCCCAATGCGCCCGCCACCCCGGCCAAGGCCGCCGCCACCGGCGTGAAATCTTATGAAGCCGGAACCAAGGCCTTCGAGGCCGGCAAGTACGCCTCCGCGATCCAATCGTTGTCGAACGCTTTGACGGTTGGCGGCCTGTCCAGCCAGCAGATGGCCAAGGCGCTGTACTATCGCGGCGTCGCCTACCGCAAGACCGGGAAGAGCGCCCAAGCGATCTCCGACCTCACGTCCGCCGTCTGGCTGAAGAACGGACTCAGCGACGCCGATCGCGCCGCCGCGATGGAAAACCGGCAGACCGCCTATCAGGAAGCCGGCCTCGGCAACGCCACGCCGATCGGCACGCCGCCGCTAGATGCTCCCGCCGCCACCGCGGCCTCCGCGCCGCCTGCGCCAGCCGCTCCGCCTGCCGTCACGGTAGCAGCACCCGCCGCCGCCCCCGCAGACAGTGCGACCTCCTCGTGGGCCGCCACCAGCGCCAAGAGCGCGGCCGAGGCCTCCGTGCCCAATCTCTCCGCGGGGTCGGGCAACTACGCCAGCCTGTCCGCGCCCGACGCGCCAACCCTGTCGGCCGTACCGCAGAGCGATGCGCCGGCCGCGCCAGCCGCCAACCCGCTTGCCGGCGTCGGCACGGCCATCGGCAATGCCGGCTCCGCTGTCGGCGGCTTCTTCGGCAACATGTTCGGCGGCGGCAGCTCGGCCACCACGGCCCCCTCGACCGACGTTGCCACCGCCGCGGCACCGCCTGCGGCACCGGTGCCCGCTCCCGCGCCAAGCGTGGAGTCTCCGCCGGTTGCCACCGACTGGAATTCCAACGTCAGCGTTGCGCCGGCCGGCTCTCAAAAGCCCGCCAAGGCCGACGCAAAGAAGAAAGTCGCCGCTGTGGAAAAGCCGCGCACCGCCGCGGCCGGCAAATACCGCCTTCAGGTCGGGATCGTCAGCTCACGTGAGGAAGCTGAAGGGATCACCGCCAAGCTCCGCGCCGAACACGCCGAAAGCCTCGGCGCTGCCGCGCCCGCCATCGACGAAGTGACATTCGGCAACGGCACGTTCTTCCGCGTTCAGGTCGGGCCCTACGCAAGCGCGGCCGAGCCGGGACAGTTCTGTTCGGCTCTGAAGCCAAAAGGCTACGACTGTCTCGTCGTGACCAAGTAACGATGCGGCCGGCGCACAGTCGTTGACGTGCGCCGCCACGGGCCCCACCATGCAAGCATGACGCGCGAACCGCCGAAGACTGCAGCACCCGGGCCATCCTATTCCGATGGCGATGCCGCGTTGGCCGAAGGCCTGAAGCGTCTCGCCCACGACGATCCCACAGTACCGCTGCGCATCGGCGCCCGCCTGCGCAACTACTTCCTGACCGGCATCATCATCGTCGGCCCGATCGCGGTCACCGTCTACCTCATCAAGTGGTTCATCGCCTTCGCGGACGACTACGTGAAGCCGCTGATCCCCTCGGTCTCCCTTCCCGAAACCTACCTGCCGTTCGCCATCCCCGGCATCGGCGTCCTGTTTGGCATCATCGGCCTCACCTTTATCGGCTTCCTCGGCGCCAACCTTCTGGGGCGATCGCTGATTTCCGGCGGCGAAATGATCCTCGACCGCATGCCGATCGTGCGCAACGTCTACCGGGCCCTCAAACAGATTTTCGAAAGCGCCGTCACCGCCACCGAATCCAAGCGGGCCTTCCAGAAGGTCGGCCTCATCGAATTTCCCTCGAAGGGCCTTTGGTCGATCGTGTTCGTGACCGGCGAAGCCGGCGGCGAGATTGCCGCCGCCACGCCCGGTGGCGAAACCGATCTTGTTGCCGTCTTCATGCCGACCGGCATCGTGCCACCCACGGGCTTCGTCTGCTACGTCCCGCGCCGCGATGTCACCTTTCTGCAGATGAGCGTCGAGGACGCCGCCAAGATCGTGATCTCGGCCGGCATGGTAACCCCCGACCAGCAGATGGCCCGCCTCAGGAAACTTGCCGAAACGTCCAAAAAGATCGCTTAGGCGGCTCGGAACAGCCGCACGGCCTCATCGCACTCGAACAGATAGAGCAGGGTGCGCAGCGCCCGCCCGCGCGGGCTCGTCAGCGATGGATCGCGGTCGAGGATCATCTGCGCATCGTCCCGGGCAGCACCAAGTAAAACCGGAAATCCTGGCACGTCCGCGACCCGGAATTCCGGCAGGCCGCTTTGCCGCGCGCCCAACACCTCGCCGCCTCCGCGCAACTCCAGATCCTTCTCGGCAATCTTAAACCCGTCCTCCGTCGCCTCCATCATGGCGAGACGCTCCTTGGCCGTCTCACCCAAGGGCTGCGCATAGAGCAGCATGCAAAAACTTTCCCGCGATCCGCGCCCCACGCGCCCGCGCAACTGATGCAGCTGAGCCAAGCCGAACCGCTCCGCGTGCTCGATCACCATGATGTTGGCATTAGGGACATTGACGCCGACTTCGATCACCGTCGTCGCCACCAGGATCTTCAACTCGTTCTTGGCAAACGCCGCCATCGTCGCGTCTTTCGCCGCCGCCGTCATGGCCCCGTGCAGCAGTCCCACAATGTCGCCGAATATCTGTCTCAGGTGCGCATGACGTTCCTCCGCCGCTGCCAGTTCCGAAACCTCCGAACTCTCAATCAGCGGACACACCCAATAGACCTGTGCGCCCTCGGCCAATTGCACCCGAATGCGGTCGATCAGCTTCTCCATCGCGTCCGTCGGAACAGCCTTCGTGATGATCGGCTTTCGGCCGGCCGGCTTTTCCGTGAGCTTGGAGACATCGAGATCGCCATAATGCGTCATCAACAGCGTGCGCGGAATAGGCGTCGCCGTCATCACCAGCATGTTGGCGCCACCCTCTCCGCCCTTCATCTGCAACGCGAGCCGCTGGTGCACGCCAAACCGGTGCTGTTCGTCGATCACCGCGAAGGCCAGATCGCGAAACACGACATCGTCCTGGAACAGCGCGTGCGTTCCGATGAGTATATCGATCTCGCCCGCCGCCAGAGCATCCAAAAGATGCTGTCGCGGCTTGCCTTTTTCGCGCCCCGTCAATAGCCCGATGCGCAAACCCGCCGCCTCCGCCAGCGGCGCAATCGTCTCCAGATGCTGCCGCGCCAGAACTTCCGTCGGCGCCATCAAGGCCGCCTGCGCCCCCGCTTCAACGGCGATCGTCATCGCCATCAAGGCGACGACCGTCTTGCCCGAACCGACATCGCCCTGCAGCAGCCGCAACATCCGGTTCGGCGCTTCCATATCGGCGGCGATGTCGCCGAGCGCCGTCCTCTGTGAGTTCGTCAGCGAGAAGGGCAGGGCGGAAACGATGCGCTCCCGGATGCGCCCGTCACCCCGCACCGGCCGCCCGCGCTGCGCCTTGAAGCTCAGCCGCACAATGCCAAGCGCCAACTGGTTGGCGAGCAACTCGTCATAGGCGATCCGCTGCCACGCCGGGGAGGAGGGCGAAACATCCCCCGCATCGTCCGGCATATGCACTCGATGGACAGCCTCTTGAAAAGAACCCCACCCGCGCGCCTTCAGCCATGCCGCATCTTGCCATTCGGCAAAATCCGGCACCCGCTCCACCGCCTGCCGCGCCGCCTTCAACACCACCTTTGCCGTCAGGCCCGCGGTGAGCGGATAAACCGGCTCCAATAACGGCAGATCATCGCGGCGGTCCTCAGCCACGATGTAATCGGGATGGGCCATCTGCAACGTGTCGCCATACTTCTCGGCCCGCCCTGAGATGTACCGGGTCTCCCCCACGGGCAATTGCCGCTCGACGAAACTGGGTTCAGCCCGGAAAAAGATGAGGTCGAGTTTGCCCGTCTCATCCTCCGTCGACACCTTGTAGGGAGCTTTGATATTACCCCGAGGCGGAGCCTTGTGCTTCAGCACGCGCACCTTCAGGGTCACGATGGTCCCCGGCACCGCATCGGCCACCGACGGCTCCGCCCGCCGGTCCACGACCCCCGTCGGCATATGCCACAATAGATCCAGCACCCGCGGCTCGCGCACGCCGGGCGGCAGCCTCAGCGCCTTTTTCATCAGCACCGCCAGCCGCGGTCCGATGCCTTTCAGCGTCTCCACGGGCGCAAACAGGGGTGTAAGGTCGTCAGGCCGCATGATGCCGCTCTAGCCGTAATCCCATGCGGAGGCTATAGAACCCCCTCTGCCGGGCCGGGCGACAAAACCGGTCCAGCCACACAGCGTCAAGCTTTCTTGACCCGCCCCCCACAAGGATAGCCGCCCGCGGCCATGGAACAAGCGACACCCATCGACGATATCGCCGTTCGCCGCCGCCGCGCTCTGTGGCGCGCCACCCATCGCGGCACCAAGGAACTCGATATTCTCATCGGCGCCTATGCAAGCGCCCACCTCGACCGCATGGATGCGGCCGAACTGTCGCACTTTGAAGAGTTTCTGACGCAGCAGGAAACAGAACTTCAGGCTCTGCTGCTTGCCCCCACCGCCGCCCACGACATGCCCTTCGCCGGCATCGTCAACGCCATCCGGGCGTTCCACGGCATGCCCTCGGCCTGACGATCATTTGAGCCCGAACCGATGACCGCCCCGAACGACGCGAAACGGCACGACACCATTCTATGCGGCGTCCCCGAGGGCCTCGACGCGCTCGTGCTGGCCAATCTCGTGCAGGAAGCGGGCAGCACCGCCGGCCCCGGCCTCCACCTCCACATCGCCCGCGATGACCGCCGCACCGAAGAGATCGAGAACGCGCTGAAGTTTTTCGCGCCCAAGGTGAAGGTCATTTCCTTTCCCGCCTGGGACACGGTGCCCTACGACCGCGTTGGCCCCAACGCCGACATCGTCTCCAAGCGCATCACGGCCCTCGCCAAACTCGCCCACGGCGGCCGCAAGGACCCGACCATCGTCCTGACCACCGTCAACGCGGTCCTGCAAAAAGTCCCGCCCCGCCAGTTCATCAAGAACGCCATGAAGATCCTGGCTCCCGGCCAGCGCATCGACATGGGCGAACTCGCCCGCCGCCTCTCGCTTGCCGGCTACACGCGCTCCTCCACCGTCATGGAGCCCGGCGAATTCGCCGTCCGCGGCGGCATCCTCGATCTCTTCTCGCCCGGCCGCCAGACGCCGATCCGCCTCGACTTCTTCGGCGACACCATCGAGAGCATCAAATCCTTCGACATCGAAACGCAGCGCTCGCTGAAGCCCGTTCCCAAGGTCGTGCTGATGCCGGTGTCCGAAGTCGCCTTCGGCGAACACCCCATCGCGCTCTTCCGCCGCCGCTACGTCGAACTCTTC
>LNFM01005441.1_pt1 | contig 24744 bp, 22 predicted proteins | sample 596031 | NCBI WGS metagenome assembly LNFM01 (sample SAMN04254537, study PRJNA301005) | activated carbon metagenome | isolation source: dual media filters at the Ann Arbor, Michigan drinking water treatment plant | place: USA: Ann Arbor | reverse complement strand
GGTACATTGGCGCTCTACCCGCTGCGGACTTATCCGCATTGCTGCTCCTGACAGGGGCGTGGGATACCGAGGAGAGAGCCAATGTCGGCGATGCTGAAAGTGGTCGAAAAAGAAGGCATGGAAAACAAGAACAAGGCGCTGGATGCCGCGCTCGCCCAGATCGAGCGCGCCTTCGGCAAGGGCTCGATCATGAAGCTCGGCCAGCGCGAGGCCGTGGAGATCGAATCGATCTCGACCGGCTCGCTCGGCCTCGATATCGCGTTGGGCATCGGCGGCCTGCCCAAGGGCCGCATCGTCGAAATCTACGGCCCGGAAAGCTCGGGCAAGACCACGCTGGCCCTGCATGTGCTGGCCGAGGCCCAGAAGAAGGGCGGCTCCTGCGCCTTCATCGACGCCGAACACGCGCTCGATCCCGGCTACGCCAAGAAGCTGGGCGTCGACATCGGCAACCTCCTGATCTCCCAGCCCGACGCCGGCGAACAGGCGCTCGAGATCGCCGACACGCTGGTGCGGTCGGGCGCCATCGACGTGCTGGTCATCGACTCGGTGGCCGCCCTGGTGCCGCGCGCCGAACTCGAGGGCGAGATGGGCGATTCGCTGCCGGGCCTGCATGCCCGCCTGATGAGCCAGGCGCTGCGCAAGCTCACCGGCTCGATCTCCAAGTCCAACACGCTGGTCATCTTCATCAACCAGATCCGCATGAAGATCGGCGTCATGTTCGGCAGCCCCGAAACCACGACTGGCGGCAATGCGCTGAAGTTCTATGCCTCGGTCCGCCTCGACATCCGTCGCATCGGCGCGCTCAAGGACAAGGACGAGGTCGTGGGCAACCAGACCCGCGTCAAGGTCGTGAAGAACAAGGTGGCGCCGCCGTTCAAGGTCATCGAGTTCGACATCCTCTACGGCGAGGGCATTTCCAAGGTCGGCGAGTTGATCGACCTCGGCGACAAGGCCGGCATCGTCGAGAAGTCGGGTTCGTGGTTCTCCTACGACGGTACCCGCATCGGCCAGGGCCGCGAGAACGCCAAGCAGTACCTGCGCGACCATCCCGACGTCGCCGCCGCCATCGAACAGAAGGTGCGGGCCAACGCCGGCATCATCGCCAACGTCCTGATGGACGGCGAGAAGAACGAAGAGGACGACGACGAAGACGACAAATAGTCGTCTTCCTCTCTCTCTATCCAGAGTTAAAGAGTCTTAGCGGCCCCGATCCCCTGTCTCGGGTCCCCGGGCGGTGTTGAACCCCACGCGCAGCACCGCCCATTTTATTGCCCGCGCGCAAGCGCGGGCAAGGCGGGCGTCAGCGCTTGTAATCAAGCGCGAGAGCCCGTACGGCGCAGAACGAATCCTGTCGTTGCTACCTTGCGGCGATCCCTTTCAAGAATCTTTGGATCCATTCAGGCCCCGTCTTCCGTAAGCCATTTCGAGGACGGGTCTTGGCCCAAGCCATCAGGCCGGCCAGCGGAAACCAACCCTCGTCATCGTCCTGCAGTCGGCGCGCGGCCATCGAAACCTTCGGTACCGGCACGGGTGTCACGCCCTTCTGCGCTGGGCCGGCGCAAAGCTCGGCGGGCGAGGTCACGAGATATTCGCGGCACACCAGCGGCCGGTCGGGATGGATCGAGCAGCTCTCCTCCTCGAGGAACGGGCAGGGAATGGCGAGGGCGAAGTAGGCCAGCGACAGTTCGCGGTCGCTGCGTCCCGCGCGGTCGGCGAGGCCTGCGTCCTCGATGGCGGCCTCCGCCGTCGCGAAGCGCTCGCGCAGCCGTTCGCGCCGCTCGTCGGCCATGGTCTCGACCAGCGCCAGCAATCGTTCACCCTCCGTGCGCGACACCGGCACGAGCTGGCGACAGCAGGCGCCGCAGCCCTTGCGGCACGAAATCGCCCCGCCGCTCTTCGTGAGGCCCGCCTCGGCCGCCGCGACCACCGCGTTCACCACCCCCTGCAGTGCCGGTACGACCTCGGTCGCGGGCACCGGGGCCGACGGCACGGTGATCGGATGGACGATCGTGAGATCGCCCACGGTGAGCCTGAGAGTGGCGGTAGAATGGGCCTCGGCGGCCATTTTCGGACGGTTCCCCGTTCTGGACTTGGACAGCAGCCACACGCTACAAGGCCCGCATGCAAAGCGTCAGCGATATCCGCCGCACCTTCCTAGAATATTTCGGCAAAAACGGCCACGCGATCGTGGACTCGAGCCCGTTGGTGCCGCGCAACGACCCGACCCTGATGTTCACCAATGCGGGCATGGTGCAGTTCAAGAACGTCTTCACCGGCCTGGAGGCGCGGCCCTATTCCACGGCCACCACGTCGCAGAAGTGCGTGCGCGCCGGCGGCAAGCACAACGACCTCGAGAACGTGGGTTACACCGCTCGCCACCACACTTTCTTCGAGATGCTGGGCAATTTTTCGTTCGGCGACTATTTCAAGGAACGCGCGATCGAACTCGCCTGGAACCTGCTGACCAAGGACTACGGCCTGGCCAGGGAAAAGCTGCTGGTCACGGTCTATCACACCGACGACGAGGCGGCGGGCTTCTGGAAGAAGATTGCGGGCCTTTCGGACGACCGCATCATCCGCATCCCGACCTCGGACAATTTCTGGGCGATGGGCGAGACCGGCCCGTGCGGTCCCTGCACCGAAATCTTTTACGACCACGGCGAGGGCATACCCGGCGGCCCGCCGGGGAGCGCCGACCAGGACGGCGATCGCTTCATCGAAATCTGGAACCTGGTCTTCATGCAATACGAGCAGGTGACCAAGGATGAGCGCGTCTCGCTGCCCAAGCCGTCGATCGACACCGGCATGGGGCTGGAGCGCCTGGCTGCCGTCCTGCAGGGCAAACACAACAACTACGACATCGACCTGTTCCGCGCCCTGATCGAGGCGGTGGCGCACGAGACCGGCGTCGATCCCGACGGCAAGCAAAGCGCCTCGCACAAGGTCATCGCCGACCATCTGCGCGCCACCTCGTTCCTGATCGCCGACGGCGTGCTGCCGTCCAACGAAGGCCGCGGCTACGTGCTCCGTCGCATCATGCGCCGCGCCATGCGTCATGCCCATATCCTCGGTGCCCAGGACCCGATGGTCTATCGCCTGGTGCCGACCCTGGTGCACGAGATGGGCGATGCCTATCCGGAACTGGTGCGCGCGCAGCCGCTCATCACCGAGACGTTGAAACTGGAAGAGACGCGTTTCAAGAAGACGCTGGGCACCGGCCTGAAACTGCTCGACGACGAGACGCGGGGCCTTGGCGCCGGCGGTACTCTCCGGGGCGACGTCGCCTTCAAGCTCTACGACACGTTCGGCTTTCCGCTCGACCTCACGCAGGACGTACTGCGCGCGCGCGACATCAAGGTCGACAACGAGGGCTTCGAGAAGGCGATGGACGAGCAGCGCGCCAAGGCGCGCGCCGCGTGGGCGGGCTCGGGCGACACCGCCGACCAGGCGATCTGGTTCGACATCCGGCAGAAGGCGGGTGCTACCGAGTTCCTGGGCTACGACACCGAGCGCGCCGAGGGTCAGATCAAGGCGATCGTGCTCGAAGGCAAGGAAGTGCCGTCGCTCAAGGCGGGCCAGACCGGCTGGATCGTCACCAACCAGACGCCGTTCTATGCCGAATCAGGCGGCCAGCAGGGCGACACCGGCCGGCTGGTGAGCGGCGCCAGCGAGGCTTCGGTCGCCGATGTCCAGAAGATGGTGGGCGATCTCCATGCCCATCATGCCACGATCGACAAGGGTGAGCTGAAAGTCGGTGACGACCTGGTCATGACCATCGACCCGGTCCGCCGCGCCCAGCTCCGCGCCCACCATTCGGCGACTCATCTGCTGCACGAGGCGCTGCGCCGCCATCTCGGGGAGCACGTCACGCAAAAGGGCTCGCTGGTGGCGCCCGACCACCTGCGCTTCGACGTCAGCCATACCAAGCCGGTCTCGCACGACGAGCTGCGCCGCATCGAGGACGAGGTGAACGACCGCATCCGGCACAATTCGGCGGTCGATACGCATCTGATGACCCCCGACGAGGCAATCGCAACCGGCGCCATGGCGCTGTTCGGCGAGAAGTACGGCGAGGAAGTGCGCGTGCTCTCGATGGGCGCAAACGAGGGCGGCGAGAAGTATTCAGTCGAACTTTGCGGCGGCACCCATGCCCGGCGCACGGGCGACATCGGCCTGTTCCGGATCGTGAGCGAGGGCGCGGTCTCTTCCGGCGTGCGCCGCATCGTGGCGCTTGCCGGTGCCGCAGCCGAGGCATACGTCCGCCATCAGGCCGACCTGCTGGCCGAGGCGGCCGCGACTCTGAAGACGCGGCCCGAAGATCTGCCCGCGCGCCTCGCCACGCTGGTCGAGGGGCAGCGCCGCATCGAGCGCGAACTCTCCGACGCCCGCAAGGCGTTGGCGCTGGCGGGCTCCGGCGCGGGCGCCGGCGACGCGGCTGCCGACGAGACGCGCGACGTGGGTGGCGTGAAGATGATCGGACGCGTGCTGAAAGGCGTGCCGGGCAAGGATCTCAAGGGCATGGCCGACGAGTTCAAGAAGAAACTGGGTTCGGGCGTGGTCGCGCTGATCGGCATCGAGGACGGCAAGGCCTCGGCTGTCGTCGGCGTGACCGACGATCTCTCCAAAGGGCTGAGTGCCATCGAGCTGGTCAGGGCGGGCGTCGCGGCGCTGGGCGGCAAGGGCGGCGGAGGCCGGCCCGACATGGCGCAGGGCGGGGGGCCGGATGCGACCAAGGCGTCGGATGCATTGCGCGCGATCGAGGCGGCGGTCGGCGCCGCAGGTGCAAAATGAAGAGGCTCATACTCGCAATGGCGGCAGCGCTGCTGTTGGGCGGCTGTGGGCAGAAGGGCCTGCCGAAGGACGACGCCCAGGCGGCCCAGTACGCCAAGGACGAGCAGGCCTGCCGTGCGCAGGTGGGGCAGACCGCGAGGAGCGAGCGGACGATCGAGGACCAGCGGCGCGCCACCTTCGAGGGCGAGCGAGAGCGCTTTGGACAGCAGGGCCTCTACTCGACGATGGCTAACCAGGGCTACACCAACAACTTCGACCGGCTGCTGGCGAATTGCATGGAGAACCGCGGCTGGACTCCCAAGAAGACCTCGATCTTTCCCAAGCTGAGCTGGTAATTCCGTTCGCGGTCGCTACGACGAGGCCTTGAGTTCGTCGAGGCGGATCTCGGCCAGGGCCTTGAACTCGCCGGCGGGATATTTATCAAGGTAGGCGGCGAGCGACGCCGGGTTGTCGCTTTCGCGCACCGAATCCCAGAACGCCAGCTCGACCTCGCGGTCCTGCGGATCGCGCATGCCACCCTGGTCGGAGTTGAATTCTTCGAGGCGTGTGTGCGCCAGGGCCACGAAGGCGCCTTCGGGATACTGCTCGATGTAGGCTTCGTAGTCGGCGGGCCGCACGCTCTCCTTGATCGACTCCCAGAATACGATCTCGACCGACTGCAACTCGGCCGGTGTCGCCTCCGGTGGCGGCAGTTCGACCGCGAGCTGCTCCGACGGCGCCGGCTCGGCCACCAGCTCGATCGTGGCGGGGGGCGTCTCGCGGCTGCCCTCGGGCGCGTCGGGCAACAGGCGGAAGACCCTGATGGGCTGGGCAATGTTCTTGACGTTCTGCTCGCCAAGATCCTCGAAGCCGTAGGGCACCTTGTGACGGATGTGGTCGCGCACGCCGCGCGAGATGCAGATGCCGCCCGGTTCGGCGAGTCCCTCCAGACGTGCGGCGATGTTGACGCCGTCGCCGAAGATGTCACCGTCCTTCACCATGACGTCCCCCACGTTGATGCCGATACGGAAGTGCATCTGCTTGTCGTCGGGCAGGGCCTTGTTGGCCTGGTCGAGGTTACGCTGGATCTCGACGGCGCAGTCGACCGCGGCAAAGACGCTGGCGAACTCGGCCAGAATGCTGTCGCCGGCAGTGCCGCAAATGCGACCGGCATGCTGGGAGATCAGCGCGTCGGTGATGGCGCGATGCGCTGACAGCGTCGCCAGGGTGCCTTCCTCGTCGGTGCCCATCAGGCGGCTATAACCTTCGATGTCGGCGGCCAGGATGGCGATCAGCTTGCGTTCGAGCGGCGGCGCTTCCATGTCGGACGTACTCACTAATTGCTTGAAATGGGGCGATTGCCGGCCCAATGCTAACGATGCCGGGAAGGGCTGGTTCCAGCCCTTGCCGCGATAACTCCCGCCGCGCGATGGCTCCACCACATGAAAAATTTTGGCTTTGCAGTCCTGCTCCTGCTGTGTGGCTTTGCCTGCCCTGCCGCCGCGCGTGACGAACTGGTGACGTCGGCTCGCACCGCGGGTGGCGAGACCGTTCCCTACGTGCTCACCGCCAAGGCAGGCACGCCGGCTGACGCCGTCATCCTGATGCCGGGCGGCTCGGGGGTCATGAACCCCCGGATGGTGGACGGCAAGCTGGTGTTCGGTTTCGCTGGCAATTTCCTCATCCGATCGCGCGGGTTGTTCGCCGACGGCCGCTTCGTCGCTGCCTCCACCGACGCGACTTCCACGCCTGCGCGTATCTCGGCGATTGCCCAGGATCTCCAACGGCGCTATGGCGGAATCGCGATCTACGTGATCGGCACCAGCCGGAGCACCGAGGCCACCATGAGTCTGGCGGCGCCGCTCGACGGCCAGGTGGCGGGCTTCGTCCACACTTCGTCGATGAACGGCATCGCGACCTTCGATCCGAGGAAATTCAGGAGCCGCCACCTCGTCGTTTATCACCGCATGGACGCCTGCCGGGTGACCAAGCCGTCGGCGAGTGCAGCATCGCGCAGCAGCTACGGCACAGCGACCATCGAGATGGAAGGCGGCACGTCGACCGGCGACGATTGCGAGGCCCGGTCCTATCACGGCTACAATGGCATCGAGGCCGCGACGGTCGACAGGATCAAGGCGTGGATCGTCGCCGGCCGGTAGGGCAGACGAGAAAAAGGCGGCCTTTCGGCCGCCTTTTCCGGTGCGGATGAAGTTACTTACATCGGCTGCGTGAAGGGCTGGCCCGGCCAGCGATAGCCCGGCGCCGGCAGCGGCAGCTTGTTGTCGATATGAGCCTTCTCGAGCGTCGCGATGCCCTCGTCGTAGCGGCCGGCCTCGCACTGGGCGATAGCGGCGGCTTCAGGCGTGTCGGTCCGCGCGGTGCGGAACTGGCGCCACTTGTCGCTCAGGGCCTTACAGTAGGCAGCGGGATCGCGGAAGATCGCGGGAACGGCGGCAACCTGGCCGTCCATCACGATCTCGACGCGGCGGTTCTGCGGCTCGCGCACGCCGTCGCCGGTAGCGACCAGCGGCGAAGCCTCGCCACGGCCGACCACGGAGATCGCCTGAGTCGGCACGCCGTTCTGGACGAGCGCGTCCTTCACGGTGTTGGCACGGCGCAGCGATAGCGCCATGTTGTAAGCATCGGAGCCCGACGTGTCGGTATGTCCGGTGGCGGTCACGCGGGCGCTGCCGCGGCTCTTGTAGGCCTGGGCGGCCTGCTGGATGGTGCTCTGGGCCTGGGCCGACAGGTTCGACCGATCCCAATCGAAGAACACCATGAACGACGTGGGCGGCGGCGGCGGCGGAGGCGGCGGAGCTGCCTGCGGTGGCGGGCTATCGCACGCCCCCAGGACTAACGCGGCGATACCGGCAACGAGCAGCTTCTTTAGCATGAGTGCATTCCCCTCGAGGTTGAGGACCAAGCCCGAAAGACCCGGCCACTGAGGGGCTTAACGCCTCTATTCTGCCTAGGTTCCCGAGGGATGCGGATTTTTTGGCAGTGTCCGAATCGCTATCGCGCTGGCAGGCCGGGGGGCGGCGGTTTCCCCGGGATTGGCCGGACATCGGGAGGCGGCAGTTGGGCCTCGCTGGGCCGCACCAGTTCGAGTTCTTCGCGGCTGCCGGGCAGGGGCGTGATGGCGAGACCACGAAAGTTGGGTCCGGTCGTGGTGCTGCCGCCCGGTACTTGAGGCGGCCCCGACTCGGGGATGTTCATCAGGTCGTTGGGGTTGCCGATACTTTTGTGTTGGGCTTGGGCCAGGGTGGCCGACGGCACGAGGGACGCGGCGGCTAGAAGGGCTACAAAGACGCTCGGCTTCATGTGATCCTCCGCGGGCGGTCAATCCCTCAACAGCCCACGCGCGCCGACGTTGCCTGCGAATCGCAGGCCGTCAAAAACAAAAGGCCCGCGACGGCAATACCGGGCGGGCCTCGACCCGGCCGGTACATCCGCGGCCAAGTCGGTTGGAGCATCGGGCTCCGGAGAGGAAACGCCGCGGGCGGGAAAGCGTTGCGGGCGTCTCTTTAGTCGGCCGCCCGCACGCCCTGCGTCGCCGGAGTGACGGCCTTCATCGTTCCGCCGTAGCGATCGGTGAAGGCGGTAGTGTCGATCTCGTCGAGCACGATCTCGCGGTTCAGCACCTGCTCCTTCCACTCGAGCAGCTTGGGATGCGCCGCCTGGAACTCGGGCATCACTTCATTGGCGAAGAGTTCGAGCGATTCGCAGATGTCTTCGTGGCGGTTCTTGCCGGCCTGGTTCAGCAGGACGACCTGATCGATGTTCGACTCCTGGAACTTTTTCAGCTTGCGGCGGATGGTCTCCGGCGAGCCGATCAGGCCACCGCGCAGGGAGGCGGCATGCGCGTCGGGGTTGGCCTTCTTCCACTTCTCGTACTCTTCCCACATGTTGACCGTGCCGGCGGGCGGGCGGCGGCGGTCGGCGGACTGGCCATAGAAGCGCAGCGCAAACTGGAAGAAGGTGTCGCCGTCGGCGCGGGCGCGGGCTTCCTCGTCGGTCTTGGCGCACATGAAGAAGCTCACCAGCGCGATGTTGGGGTTGGTCACATAGTCGGCGAGCTTCTTCTGCCGCTTCACGAAGGCGTTGTAATACGCATGCACCCAGGCGTGCGCCGCATCGGCCGAGACGAACTGGAAGCCGAGCGCGCCCATGCCCCATTCGCCGCACTTGGCGAGCGTTTGTAGTTGCGAGCAGGCGACCCAGAGCGGCGGGTGCGGCTTCTGAAGCGGCTTGGGCACCACCATGCGGAGCGGGATATTCCAGGTCTTGCCCGCGTGTTCGCTGGGGCCGTCCTTGAACATCGGCATGATGGCGCGAACGGCCTCCTCGAAGATCTCGCGCTTGTTCTCCATGGTGACGCCGAACGGTTCGAGTTCGGTGATGGACGCGCTCTCGCCCATGCCGAACTCGCAGCGGCCGTTCGACAGGAGATCGAGCGTGGCGACGCGCTCGGCGACGCGCGTCGGATGGTTGGTCGTCACCTGGAAGATGCCGTGGCCGAGGCGGATGTTCCTGGTGCGCTGGCTGGCGGCGGCCAGGAAGGATTCCGGCGAGGGCGAGTGCGAGTATTCCTCGAGGAAATGATGCTCGACCTGCCAGGCATGGTCGTAGCCCAGGCGATCGGCGAGCTCGATCTGGTTCAGTGCGTTCTGGTAGAGCCGGTGCTCGTCGCCGTCCTTCCAGGGACGGGGCAGCTGCAGCTCGTAGAAGATTCCGAATTTCATGAGGCGTCCTCCGCTGGGGAGAGGATGCCCGCAAATCAGGCCGGTGCAAGAGGCGGTGGAATCATGTTTCGCTGGTAGAGACGGCGGCCCGTTACTCCGCTGCCGCCTTCATCGCCTCGGGATTGCGCCACTGGTTCAGAAGATCGGCTTCCTTCTGCTTGGCCTTCACCAGATTGGCATCCTTGACGTGGCCGTAGCCCTTTATGTCATCGGGGATGGCGGCGAGTTTTACCGCGAGCGCGTGGTTGGTGGGGGAGAGGTTCTGCAGCAGCTCGGCCACAAGCACCTCGTACTCGCCGATCAGCGCACGCTCGGTCTTGCGCTCCTGGGTGTAGCCGAAGATGTCGAACGCCGTGCCGCGGAGGCCCTTCAGCTTCGCCAGCATCCGGAAGGCCGGCAGCATCCAGGCGCCGAACTCCTGCTTGATCAGGTGGCCGGTCTTGGGATCGCGGCTGGAGAAGATCGGCGGCGCGAGATGGAACTTGAGCTTGTAGTCGCCCTCGAACTGGCCGGCGAGCTGGGCCGCGAAGGCGGCATCGGCATGGAGCCGCGCCACTTCGTATTCGTCCTTGTAGGACAGCAGCTTGCTGTAATTGCGCGCCACGGCTTCCGCGAGCTCGCTGCGGCCGGGGGTGGCCTTCTGCTCGGCGGTGCGCACCTTGTCGACCAGCGCCTTGTAACGCTGGGCCAGCGATTCGTTCTGGTAGCCGGTGAGGTGCTTCATGCGCACCGCCACGATCTCGTCGAGCGTCCTGGCGATGCGCGTGAAGGGCACCACCGTGGCCGGAGGCGCGGCGAGCTTCTCGACCGCAGCGCGATCGGCGGCGGCGCGGCGGCCCCAGCGGAAGGCGGAGGTGTTCATGGCGACGGCGGCGCCGTTCAGTTCGATCGCCTGCTCCAGGGCCTCGTGGCCGATCGGCACCAGGCCCTGCTGGTAGGCGTAGCCCAGCATGAACATGTTGGTGGCGATCGAATCGCCCATCAGCGCCGTGGCGATACGCGTGGCTTCGACGAAGTCGCAGGCATCGGCGCCGGCGGCGGCCTCGATCGACAGTCTCAGCGTATGCGAGGGGAAGGCGATGTCGGGATGGCGTGTGAACTCGCCGGTGATGGTCTCATGGGTGTTGACGATGGCGCGCGAGGTGCCGGGTTCCAGCCGCGCGAGCGAATCGGCGCCGGCGCTGACGACGAGGTCGCAGCCCAGCAGCAGGTTGGCGCCGCCGGCGCCGAGCCGCACCGCATGCAGTACCTCGGGTGTTGCGCCGATGCGCACGTGGCTCACCACTGCGCCGCCCTTCTGCGCCATGCCGAGCTGGTCGAGGACGGTGGCACCTTTTCCTTCCAGATGCGCCGCCATGCCCATGATGGCGCCGATGGTGACCACGCCGGTGCCGCCAATGCCGGTGATGAGCACGCCGTATGGCTTGTCGGCGATCGAGGGCAGCGTGGGGGCCGCCGGCAGGGCGGGCTCCGCCGTGCTGGCCGCCGCGGCAGGCTTGGCGGCTTTGCCTTTGCGCAAGGCGCCGCCCTCGACGGTGACGAAGGACGGGCAGAAGCCTTTTAGGCACGAGAAGTCCTTGTTGCAGGACGACTGATCGATGGCGCGCTTGCTGCCAAACTCGGTGGCAACAGGCGTCACGGAAAGGCAGTTCGACTGGGTCGAGCAGTCGCCGCAGCCTTCGCAGACCGCCTGGTTGATCAGCACGCGCTTGGCGGGATCGGGATAGGTGCCGCGCTTGCGGCGGCGGCGCTTCTCGGCGGCACAGGTCTGGTCGTAGATCAGGACCGAGACGCCCTTGTGCTCGCGCAGTTCGCGCTGGACCTCGTCGAGCTGGTCCCTGTGATGGAAGGTGACGCCCGGCGCCCATTCGGTGCCGATCGGATACTTGCCGGGGTCGTCGCTCACCAGCGCGATGCGCTCGACACCTTCGGCACGGACCTGGCGGCTGATGCGCCATGGCGTTACGTCGCCGTCGTGCGGCTGGCCGCCGGTCATGGCGACGGCGTCGTTGTAGAGGATCTTGTAGGTGATGGTGGTATGGCTGGCGATGGCATGGCGGATCGCGAGGTAGCCCGAATGGAAATAGGTGCCGTCGCCCAGGTTCTGGAAGACGTGCGGCACGTCGGTGAAGTGCGAGGCGCCGACCCAGGTGCCGCCCTCGGCGCCCATGTGGGTAAAGGTCTTGGTGTTGCGCTCCATGCCGATCGCCAGCGTGTGGCAGCCGATGCCGGCCAGTGCCATCGACCCGTCGGGCACCTTGGTCGAGCTGTTGTGCGGGCAGCCGGAGCAGAAGTAGGGCACGCGCGCCATGCCGGACTCGTTCCGCACCTGGCGGCCGCCGCGGCGCTTCAGCGCCTCGAAGCGCTGTTTCGTGCGCTCGCCGAAGGAGTCGAGACCGAGGCGTGCGACGATCGCCGAGGCGATCTCGAAGGGCGTCAGCTCGCCGTCGCTCTTGAACAGGTGCTGGCCGCGCTCATCGTGCTTGCCGACGACGACGGGACGGCGGCCCGCCTCCATGTTGAACAGCGCGTCCTTGAGCTGCTGCTCGATCAGTGGCCGCTTCTCCTCGATCACCAGGATCTCGCGCTTGCCGGCGCAGAAGGCGGTGGCGCCCTCGGTCTCGAGCGGCCAGACCATGCCCACCTTGTAGATGGCGAGTCCCAGCCGCTCGGCTTCGGCGTCGTCGATGCCGAGATCGTCCAGCGCCTGGCGGACGTCGAGGTAGGACTTGCCGACCGTGACGATGCCGAAGCTTGCGTCGGGGCGACCGAGCATCACCTTGTCGAGCTTGTTGGCGCGCCAGTAGGCCAGCGCCGCCGGAATCTTCACCTGGTAGACGCGCTTTTCCTGGCCCAGCCAGTCGTCGGGCCAGCGGATGTGCACGCCCTCGGGCGGCAGATGGTGGTCGGACGGGGTGTGGATTTCGAGACGGTGCGGATCGACATGGACCGAGGCCGAGGAATCGACGGTCTCGCTCAGCACCTTGAAGCCGACCCAGAGGCCGGAGTAGCGAGACATCTCGAAGGCGTGCAGGCCCCAGTCGAGATATTCCTGGACCGACGCCGCGTGGATCACCGGCATGCCGGCCGAGATGAAGGCGGGCTCGCTCTGGTGCGCGACTGTCGAGGATTTGGCCATGTGGTCGTCGCCGGCCAGCGCCACGATGCCGCCGTGCTTCGAGGTCCCGGCATAGTTGGCGTGCTTGAAAGCGTCGCCGGAGCGGTCGACGCCGGGCCCCTTGCCGTACCACATGCCGAACACGCCGTCGTAGCGCGCGCCGGAGTAGAGATGGATCTGCTGCGTGCCCCACAGCGCCGTGGCCGCGAGGTCCTCGTTGGTGCCGGGCTGGAATTCGATGTGGTTCTTCTTGATGAAGCGCTTGGCCTGCCACAGCGCCTGGTCGAAGGCGCCCAGGGGCGAGCCGCGATAGCCGGAGATGTAGCAGGCGGTGTTGAGGCCGGCGGCAAGATCCCGCTGGCGCTGCATCATCGGCAGCCGGACCAGAGCCTGCGTGCCGGTGAGATACACCCGGCCGGTTTCGACGACGTATTTGTCATCCAGGGTCACCGCGAGGGTCATGGGCAACCTCCTTTGACTTGTTATGTAGGGACGATAGCGACAGAATCTTGCGCCTTACAATCGGGAACGCGCGGGCCACGCAAAAATGACGTTTTAAGGGTGCCGAAGCGCACCGATCATGCGCGCCGTTTCACGGTGTCGCCCGGGAATGAAATGTTGTAATCACCCGCCGCATGTCTGTTCTCGTCACCGGAGTCGCTGGCTTCATCGGGTCGCACGTCGCGCGGGCCCTGCTGGCCCAGGGCGAGGCCGTGGTCGGCATCGACAACTTCAGCGACTACTACGACCCCGTCCTGAAGTTCGCCCGCCTGAAGGCCCTGCGCGAGGACAAGGGCTTTACCTTCCTGGAAGCCGATATCGCCGACCGCGAGGCGATGCTGGCTCTGGCCGGCCGGCACGGCGACCTCGACCGGATCGTGCATCTGGCGGCCCAGCCCGGCGTCCGCCATTCGATGATCGACCCCTACATCTACGTGCAGACCAACGTGATGGGCCATCTCGTGATGCTGGAGCTGGCGCGCGGAATTTCGGGGCTGAAGCACTTCGTCTATGCCTCGTCCTCGTCGGTCTATGGCGGCAACCGCAAGCTGCCCTTCGCCACGGCCGACAATGTCGATCGGCCGACATCGCTCTATGCCGCCACCAAGCGCGCCGACGAGCTGATGGCCGAGACCTACACCCATCTCTATGGGCTGAAGGCCACGGGCCTGCGCTTTTTCACGGTCTACGGGCCATGGGGCCGGCCCGACATGTCGCCCTATATCTTTGCCAAGGCGATCCACGAAGGCAGCACGATCCAGCTCTATCACCTGGGTTTCATCAAGCGCGACTACAGCTACATCGACGACATCGTGTCGGGCACGCTGGCCGTCCTCGACAAGCCAGCGTCGGAGCCCGCGCATAGAGTCTATAATCTGGGTGCAACGCGGAGCGAGGACATCGTCCATGTCATCTCGCTGTTCGAGAAGGCGCTGGGCCGCGAGGCCAAGGTCGAGCTGCGGCCCGGCGAGCCCGGCGACATGCAGGAAACCGCGGCCGACGTCTCCGACACCACGCGCGACTTCGGCTGGACGCCCAAAGTGACGGTGGAGCAGGGGATTCCGCTCTTCGTCGACTGGTTCAAGAGCTACAATCGACTGTAGCTTGCGCCGAAACGCGCACGACCCCATCTCTGGGGTGTCAGGAGTGTGTGAATGAGTGCAATGCTGGGCGATCTGCCGACCTGGAATCTCGCCGACCTCTATTCTAGCCCGAGCGGCCCCGATCTCGATTCCGACCTGAAGCGCGCGGCGACCGAGGCGGCGGCCTTCGCCAAGGATTACGAAGGCAAGATCGCGGGTCTGGACGGCAAGGCACTGGCAGCCGCGATCGCCCGTTACGAAGCCCTGTCGGACCTGATGGGCCGCATCGGCTCCTATGCCTCTCTCTACTATGCCAGCGACATGGCCGATCCCGAGCGCGGCCGGTTCTCGCAGAATGTCTCTGAAAGCCTGACCGACATCGGCTCGAAGCTGTTGTTCTTCGGGCTGGAGGTGAAGCGCCTGGAGGATGCCGACCTCGCCGCCAAGATGTCGGTGCCGGAGCTGGCCAAGTACGCGCCCTGGCTGCGCGATCTCAGGGCCTTCCGGCCGCACACTTTGTCCGACGAACTCGAGAAGGCGCTGCACGAGAAATACGTGGTCGGCCGCGCTGCCTGGTCGCGCCTGTTCGACGAGACCATTGCGCGGCTGCGCTATCCCTTCCGCAGCGAAGTGCTGACCGAGCCGCAGATCCTCGACAAGCTGTCCGCCAAGGACGCCGAGGTGCGCAAGGACGCGGCCAAATCCTTCGGCAAGGTCCAGGGCGACAATATCGCGGTGTTCTCGCTGCTCACGAACACGCTGGCCAAGGACAAGGAGATCGAAGACCGCTGGCGCAAGTACAAGCGGCCGCAATCCGCGATGAATCTCGGCAACTGCGTCGAGGACGAGGTGGTGGATGCGCTGTCCTCGTCGGTGAAGGCGGCCTATCCGCGCCTCGCGCACCGCTACTACAAGCTCAAGGCCAAATGGTTCGGCGTCGAAACGATGCCCTACTGGGACCGCAACGCGCCGCTGCCCGAGCACGACGACCGCGTGATCCCGTGGCCCGAGGCGAGCAAGATCGTGCTCGACGCCTATGGCGCGTTTTCGCCGGAGCTGGCCGCGGTCGGCAAGAAGTTCTTCGACAACGCCTGGATCGATGCGCCGGCGCGGCCGGGCAAGTCGCCGGGCGCCTTCGCGCATCCCACCGTGCCGTCGGCGCATCCCTATCTGCTGCTGAACTACCAGGGCAAGGTGCGGGACGTCATGACGCTCGCCCACGAACTTGGCCACGGCGTGCACCAGGTCCTGGCGGGACAACAAGGCGCGCTGATGGCCGATACGCCGCTCACGCTCGCCGAGACCGCCTCGGTGTTCGGCGAGATGCTGACTTTCCAGTCGCTGCTGAAAACCGCGCCCGACAAGGCCACGCGCAAGGCGATGCTGGCCGGCAAGGTCGAGGACATGCTGAACACGGTCGTGCGCCAGATCGCTTTTTACGATTTCGAGTCACGCCTGCATATGGCGCGGCGCGAAGGCGAGCTGACGCCCGATGCCATCGGCGAAATCTGGATGGCGGTGCAGACCGAGAGCCTGGGGCCGGCCTTCACCTTCGACGACGAATACCGCGCCTACTGGTCCTACATCGGTCACTTCATCCATTCGCCGTTTTACGTCTATGCCTATGCCTTCGGCGACTGCCTGGTAAACTCGCTCTATGCCGCCTACCAAGCCGCGCCCGAGGGCTTTCAGGCCAAGTACCTCGACATGCTGAAGGCAGGCGGCGTGAAGCGGCACAAGGAGCTCTTGGCGCCGTTCGACCTCGACGCCTCCGATCCCGCCTTCTGGAACAAGGGCCTGGGCGTGATCTCGGGCTTCGTCGACGAGCTCGAGAAGCTTTAGGCATGGCAGCGGACGAGGGCGACTCGCTGGGTGGACGGCTCGGCCGCTATGCCCGCGTCGGGTCGTCGGTGGGCGGTCTCGCCGTAAAGCTGGCGGGGCAGCGCTATCTCGGTTTGTCGCTCGACCGCGACAAGCATGCCGGTGAATTGAAGGCGGCACTGGGCGGGCTGAAAGGCCCGTTGATGAAGGCGGCGCAGCTGCTCGCGACCATTCCCGACGCGCTGCCGCCGGAATATGCCCGTGAACTCGCCGAGCTGCAGGCCAACGCACCGGCGATGGGCTGGGCTTTCGTGCGGCGCCGCATGGCGAGCGAGCTTGGGCCTGACTGGCAGGCGAAGTTCGCCCGCTTCGACAAGGAAGCGTCGTTCGCGGCTTCCCTTGGCCAGGTTCATCGCGCGGCCTTGGCCGACGGCCGCGACGTGGCGGCGAAGTTGCAGTATCCCGACATGGCCTCGGCGCTGGAAGCGGATCTCAATCAGCTGAAAGTCGTGTTCGCCATCGGCCAGCGTTTCGATCCGGCCATCCGCACCGACGAGATCCACGCCGAGATCACGATGCGCCTGCGCGAGGAGTTGGATTACCGCCGCGAAGCCAAACACGCAGCGCTCTACCGCCACATGCTGCGCGAGGAGCCCAACGTGCATGTGGCCGAGGTCGTGCCGAGCCATTCGACCGATCGGCTGCTCACCATGGAGTGGCTGCAGGGCGGTCCGCTGCTCGACTGGAAGACGCACTCCCAGGAGGAGAAGGACGCGCTCGCCATAAACATGTTTCGTGCCTGGTACGTGCCGTTCTACCGCTACGGCGTCATCCACGGCGATCCGCACCTCGGCAACTACACGGTGCGAACGGACGGCTCGGTCAACCTGATGGACTTCGGCTGTGTCCGCATGTTCCCGCCACGCTTCGTGCGGGGTTCGATCGAGCTCTATCGTGCGCTGATGGCCAACGACGAGGCCCGCGCCGTGGCGGCCTACGAGGACTGGGGCTTTAGCGGCCTCAGCCGGGAGATGATCCAGGTGCTCAACCGCTGGGCGGCCTTCCTTTACGGGCCGCTGATGGACGACCGGCCGCGCCGCCTCACCGAGGGCATGGCCGGTGGCTACGGGCGCGAGATGGCGCAGAACGTCTTTGGCGAGCTGCGCAAGATGGGCGGTGTGCGTCCGCCGCGCGAGTTCGTGTTCATGGACCGCGCCGCCATCGGCCTCGGCGCCGTGTTCATCCACCTGCGCGCCTCGATCAACTGGCACCGCCTGTTCGAGGGCATGATCGAAGGCTTTGACGTCGATGCGCTGGCGGTACGCCAGCAGGCCGCGCTCACCGAGGTGGGGCTGGCGTGAACATCCTGATGACCGGATCGTCGGGATGGCTCGGCCAGACCCTGGTGCCAAGGCTGTTGCGTGACGGCCATCGCGTCGTCGGGCTCGATCCCGAGCCGGGTCCCACGACGGAAGTCGTGGGCTCGGTGGTGGACCGCGCGCTGGTCCGCCGGATCATCCGCGAACAGGGTATCGAGGCGATTGTCCATGCCGCCGCGCGCCACAAGCCGCATATCGAGACGCACGACAATTCCGAGTTCGTGGCGGTGAACGTGCAGGGCACGCTCAACCTGCTGGAGGAGGCGGTGGCAGAGGGCTCCAAGGTCGACCGCTTCGTCTTCACCTCGACCACCTCGCTCATGATCTCGCAGAAGATCCGCGACGGCCGTGCCGGCGGCGCCATGGAAGCGATCTGGATCGACGAGGAGATGGCGCCGCTCAGGCCGCGCAACATCTACGGCGTCACCAAGCTCGCGGCGGAGGAGCTGTGCCGGCTGTTCAACCATCTGCATGGGTTGTCGATCCTTGTCCTGCGCACCTCGCGCTTCTTCCCCGAGGAAGATGACATGGCGCATGCCATCGTTCAGTCGGGCGAGAACACCAAGGCCAACGAGTTCCTGTTTCGCCGCCTCTCGGTCGAGGATGCGGCCGAGGCCCATGTCATGGCACTTAAGAAAGCGCCGGCACTCGGCTTCGACACTTTCATCGTCTCGGCGATGACGCCGTTTTCGCGCGGAGACGGCTCTGCCTTGATCGCCGACGCGCCATCGGTCGTGGCGCGCTACTTCCCCGACTATCCCGCGCTATATGCCAAGCGAGGCTGGACGATGTTCCAGTCGATCGACCGGGTCTATGATGCAGGGAAGGCTGCGCGGAAGCTCGGCTTCACCTGCAGGACAGGCTTTCGCGAGGTTCTGAAAAGCCTCTAGGATCTACCGATGAACAGCTCGGAACAATTTCTGTTTGCGTGTGGAGATTTCCAGCAAGTCGAGGTCCAGGAGCGGGTCTTTGGCCATCGTTTGCATGGCAAACGGGACGCTCTCGTCGGCTTTTGCCGAGAGCCTTTCGTGCAGCCGTCCAAGGTGGCGGACGAACGCGTGGAGGGGATGGTGTTCGAGGTAACAGACGCAGATCTTGCAGCGGCTGATACGCACGAGCCGCCGAACTACCGACGTTCGAGGGTCGAGACCGCCTCCGGTCTTCGTGCCTTGGTCTACCTCCGACAGAATTAGCCATGACCATGTCCCACGGCGAAGGTAAACGATCGTCGCACGCAGTATGCGTCTGATCTTCTGTGCCCTTTTGTGCATCGTCGTTGTCGCGTTGACGACGGGGCTGCTCGCCTGGTTCGCTGAACGCCGGCTCGACCGCGCCGCCGAGGCGACGTCATTTTCCGACGTCGGCAAGGTGCCGGCGGTCGATGTGGCACTGGTCCTCGGCACGGCGCCGATCGGACCTGAAGGCGGACCCAACCGCTACTTCGTCTATCGCCTCGACGCCGCGGCGGCGCTCTACAAGGCCGGCAAGGTGAAATATTTCATTGTGAGCGGCACCCGCGTAGGCCGCTTCGATGAACCGACGGCGATGCGCGCCGGGCTTATCGAACGCGGCGTGCCGGCCGAGGCGATCTACCGCGACTTCGACGGCGATCGCACGCTCGATTCGATCGTGCGGGCGCGGCGGATCTACGGCCAGACGCGTCTGATCATCGTCTCGCAGCGCTTTCATCTCAGCCGTGCGCTGTTCCTCGCGCGCCACGAGGGCATGGAAGCTTGGGGCTTCGAGGCTCGCGACGTCGATCAGCCCTACAGCATTTTTACGGAACTGCGCCGCTATCCCTCGGCGCTGCGTGCTTACTGGGATGTCTGGCTGAACGCACCGCCGGCCGAGCCCGGCAAGTCGATCGCTATCGGAGTCGACCCGACGGAATAGCCGCCATGTCGCGCAGCTCGGGCACCGGCGAGACGACGGGTTTGCCGGCGAAATGCGCGTCGAGGTTCTGGCAGACGAGCGAGGTCATGCGGCGTTGCGCATGTTCGGTGCCACCGCCGAAATGCGGCGTCATCACCAGATTATCGAGCGGAAGCAGCTCCGTGCCTTCGTAGGGCTCCTCGTCGAAAACGTCGAGGGCTGCACCTTCGATCACGTTGTGACGCAGCGCGTCGGCGAGGGCGGCCTCGTTGACCGCCCAGCCGCGGCTGATGTTGACCAGATGGCCGCGCGGGCCCAACGCCTTCAGCACCTCGGCATTGATGATGTGCCTGTTCGAGGCATTGGAGCGCAAGCAGACGATCAGGTAGTCGGCCCAGCCCGCGAGCGCCATGACGTTGGGGAAATAGGCGAAGTCGACGTCACCGCGCCTGGTGCGGTTGCAGTAGCCTATCTCGACGTCGAAGCCCTTGATGCGCTTGGCGAACTCCAGGCCGATTGCGCCGAGGCCCAGGATGCCGACCTTGCCGCCGGTCAGGCCGGCGATGGGGCCGAAGCGATTGGGGATGCGCTGCTTCCAGTCGCCACGGCGGATCATCTTGTCGGCGCGCACGAGGCGGCGGGTCGAGGCTAGCAGGATACCGAGCGCCAGTTCGGCCACGTCGGGCGCATTGGCGTCGGCGCCGTGCGTGATCATGATGTTGCGGCGGCGGGCCGCTTCGAGATCGACCCGCTCGTAGCCGGTTCCGTAGCAGCAAAACAGGGAGAGCCTCGGCAGGGCGGCCATCATCGCGTCGGAGATGCCGACGCTGCCGGTGCTGACGATCGCCTGCACGCGCCCGGCAATGCCCGGCGGAATGTCGGCCACGGTGGGCGTGGGATTGTCCATGTGGCCGGCGATCTCGCAGCGCTCGGCGAAAGCCGCCAGGGTGGTCTTGGTGAAGTGGAAACCGGTGAGAATGACGGGACGCTGGGCCATGCTCCCGCCTATCACGGGCCCGCCGTCCACGTAAATGAAGCTTTACCACGCGGCGAAAAACCGGCTTGGCAAAGAATGGAACGCTGTGCATGGTGCGACGCACTGCCGACTTTTCCGCGTCTCCCACCGACCCAAAAAGCGCTCCATGAAAATTGCCATTCTCAAAGAACGCCGGCCGCATGAGACCCGCGTGGCCGCGACGCCCGAGACCGTCAAGAAGCTGAAGGCGCTGGGTGCGGAAGAGATCGTGATCGAGGCGGGTGCGGGCCTCGCCGCCGCTTACACCGACCAAGCCTATGCCGAGGCCGGCGCAAATATCGTGCCGGATGCCGCTGCTGCCGTGGCCGCAGCCGATATCGTGTTCAAGATCCAGCGGCCGATGTCGGCGGCCGAGGGCATCGACGAGATCGCCCTGCTGCGAAGCGGCCAGACCCTGATGTCGCCGCTTGGCGCCCTCACCAACAAGGAACTGGTCCAGGCCCTCGCCACCAAGGGCGTGACGTCGTTTGCGCTCGAACTGATCCCGCGCATCACGCGCGCCCAGTCGATGGACATCCTCTCCTCGCAGGCCAACCTCGCCGGCTACAAGGCCGTGCTGCTGGCCGCCAATAATTTCGGCCGCATCTTCCCGCAGATGATGACTCCCGGTGGCACGCTTGCGCCGGCCCGGGCCTTCATCATGGGAGTGGGCGTAGCGGGCCTCCAGGCGATCGCCACCGCGCGGCGCCTCGGCGCCATCGTGACGGCGACCGACGTGCGGCCCGCGACCAAGGAGCAGGTCCAGTCGCTGGGCGGCAAATTCGTGGCCGTCGAGGACGAGGAATTCAAGGCGGCGGAGACGTCGGGCGGCTACGCCAAGGAGATGAGCGCGGAGTATCGCGCCAAGCAGGCGGCGCTGGTGGCCGAGCACATCGCCAAACAGGACATCGTGATCACCACGGCGCTGATCCCGGGCCGCAAGGCGCCGGTGCTGGTAGCCGAGGACATGGTGAAGACCATGAAGCCAGGTTCGGTGATCGTCGACATGGCCGTCGAGCAGGGCGGCAACTGCCCGCTGTCGGAATTCGGCAAAGTGGTCGAGAAGTATGGCGTGAAGATCGTCGGTCCGGCCAATCTGCCGGGCGAGCTGGCGACGGATTCCTCGGCGCTGTTCTCGCGCAACCTGCTGAACTTCATCACGCCCATGGTCGACAAGGAAACCAAGGCGCTGAAGATCGACCTCAACGATGAAGTGGTGAAGGGAACCCTGGTGACGCAGGGCGGCCAGATCGTGCACCCCTCGCTCAGCCAGACCCCCTCACCTAGCCAGACCTAGGAGCGGCCCATGAACGATAAACTCGCAGGCGAGGCGGCCAAACTCGCGACCCAGGCGCAGGAGCTGGCCACCAACCTCCAGGCCGTGGCCCAGCAGGTGACCGACGTAGCGGCCCAAAGTGCCGCGGCGTTGCCCGACGGCCACATGCCGTTCGTGGCGCTGCTCACCATCTTCGCGCTGGCCTGTTTCGTCGGCTACTACGTGGTGTGGCGGGTGACACCGGCGCTGCATTCCCCGTTGATGGCAGTCACCAACGCGGTGTCGTCGGTGATCATCGTGGGCGCGCTGCTGGCCGCCGGCCTGAAGGGCCTCGGCGCCGCGCAGCTGTTCGGCGCCATAACATCTTCGGCGGGTTCATCGTCACGCACCGCATGCTGTCGATGTTCAAGAAGAAGCAGCCGGTCAAGAAGTAGGCAGGGGACAGAGGGATGATCACCCAGGAAATTGCCGCTTACGGCTATCTGATCTCGGCCATCTGCTTCATCATGGCGCTGCGCGGGCTTTCCTCGCCGGTGACGTCGCGTCAGGGCAACCTGTTCGGCATCGTCGGCATGGTGATTGCCATCGGCGTCACGGTGGCGACCCCGGGCGTGGTCTCGCCGTGGCTGATCGTGGGCGGTCTCGTCGTGGGCGGCGCGGTCGGCGCGGTCGTGGCCTGGCGCATCCAGATGACGGCGCTGCCGCAGCTCGTGGCTGCCTTCCATTCGCTGGTCGGCCTGGCCGCGGTGTTCGTGGCCGCGGCGGCTTTCGTCTCGCCCGACGCCTTCGGCCTCGGCTCGCCGGGCAAGATCAAGGTCCACAGCCTGATCGAGATGGGGCTGGGCACCGTGATCGGCGCCATCACCTTCACCGGCTCGATCGTGGCCTTCGCCAAGTTGCAGGGCCTGGTGTCGGGTGCGCCGCTGATGTTCCGCGGACAGCATGTGCTGAACGCGCTGCTGGGCATCGCCCTCGTCGTGCTGCTGGTGTGGTTCGCCTTCAAGGGCGGCCATCCCATGGTCTTCATCCTGCTGATCGTGCTGTCGCTGGCGCTTGGCTTCCTGCTCATCTTGCCGATCGGCGGCGCCGACATGCCGGTCGTCGTGTCGATGCTCAACTCCTACTCTGGATGGGCGGCGGCCGGCATCGGCTTCACGCTCGGCAACACGGCCTTGATCGTGACCGGCGCGCTGGTCGGCTCCTCGGGTGCGATCCTGAGCTACATCATGTGCAAGGGCATGAACCGCTCGATCTTCAACGTGATCCTGGGCGGCTTCGGCACCGACAGCTCGGCGGCGGGCGCTGCCCACGCCAAGAACGACAAGCCGGTCAAGGCGGGCTCGGCGGAGGACGCGGCCTTCCTGATGAAGAACGCGGGCTCGGTGATCATCGTGCCGGGCTACGGCATGGCCGTCGCCCAGGCCCAGCACGCACTGCGCGAGATGGCCGACATTCTGAAGAAGAACGGCGTCACGGTGAAATACGCCATCCATCCGGTGGCCGGCCGCATGCCGGGCCACATGAACGTGCTGCTGGCCGAAGCCAACGTGCCCTACGACGAGGTCTTCGAGCTCGACGACATCAACCGCGACTTCGCCTCGACGGACGTGGCCTTCGTGATCGGCGCCAACGACGTCACCAACCCGGCGGCCAAGACCGATCCGACCAGCGCGATCTACGGCATGCCGATTCTCGACGTCGAGAAGGCGCAGACCGTGCTGTTCGTGAAGCGCGGCATGGCCTCGGGCTATGCCGGCGTCGATAACGAGCTGTTCTTCCGCGACAACACCATGATGCTCTTCGCCGATGCCAAGGTAATGTGCGAGAACATCGTCAAGGCGCTGGAAGGCTCGTCTCACTAAAGCCAGTATCGTGGGCCGCTATCGCGCCGTCCTTTTCGACATAGGCGGCGCGGTCGACCTCGAATTCGCGCGCGAGATGGCATTGGACGGCGCCATTGCGTCCGCCTGCGGGCTGGAAGGCGTGCGCGTCGACCAGGCGATGGTCGAGGACGCGTCGGACCGCGCGGTCGCTGCCTTCGCCCCGGACCTGCGCTGGCATATGGTCGAAACGCTGTGCGGGGGCGAGCCGTCGACGGTGGTGCGCGTGCTGCGCCGGGTCGAGGCGATGACCGGCAATCTCGACGTCTTCCAGCTTCGTCCCGGCATCGACGATCTCCTGAAACGCCTCGCGGCGCGGGGCCTGCTGCTGGTTGCGCGGGGATGCCCGGAGGAACGATTGGCACGGGCGGGCATAGGCACCCTGTTCACGGCGAGCCTCGATCTGCCGCCACATGCCTGCATCCTCGTGGGTGATCGTCTCGACAAGGACATCGCGCCGGCGAAGGCGGCCGGCATGGCGACGGTCCAGTTCCGCAGCGGCCGCTATCGCCGCCAGCACCCGCGCACTGGGGCCGAGACGCCAGATGCGGTGGCGACCGACGTGCCCGAACTGGAAGCCGCGATCGAAGCGTTGCTCGGCCTCTGAGCCGATCTACGGCTCGTCCAAGATCACGGCCCGCGCTTCGGCCTGTTGCTTCAGCCAGCGCTCCGCCTCGGCGCGGCTGCGGAAGACGCTCATGGCACCCGGCCGCGTGATGAAGCGGACGATCAATTCGAAGGAGAGATCGGTATTGCCCACGAAGGCGGTCGGCTGGCCGGCGTCCTTCGGCATCATGTCGGTGCAGAGGCGCTTGATGTTCTCCACCCGGAAGTCCGCCATCGGGCGATCGAACTCGATGATGCACAGGCGCTGCTGGCCGCCCTGCGCGCGGAACGCTGCAAGCGCCGTCTCGGTCGCCTCGACGGTAAACCAGCCGGCGAAAGTAACGACGGCGAAGGGGCTGTCCGGATCGATCTCGAAGGTTACTGGCAAGGCCGCTCCCAGTAGGCTTCGACTTTAGTAGCAGGCCACGTCTGAAAACAAGAACCCCCGGGGATGCCGGGGGTCGTCGTTTGGTCAAGGGAGGGGAGGACTAGTAGCCCTCGCGCTCCATGCGCTTGCGCATCAGCTTGCGCGTGCGGCGGATGGCCTCGGCGCGCTCGCGGGCGCGACGCTCGGAGGGCTTCTCGTAGTTGCGGCGGAGCTTCATCTCGCGGAAGATGCCTTCGCGCTGCATTTTCTTCTTCAGGACGCGCAGCGCCTGATCGACATTGTTTTCACGAACGA
>LNFM01004686.1_pt1 | contig 24748 bp, 23 predicted proteins | sample 596031 | NCBI WGS metagenome assembly LNFM01 (sample SAMN04254537, study PRJNA301005) | activated carbon metagenome | isolation source: dual media filters at the Ann Arbor, Michigan drinking water treatment plant | place: USA: Ann Arbor | reverse complement strand
ACCAACATCACCGGCGCGAAGTCGCGCAGCGAATCGTAGTTCACCTTGATCAGCAGCGGATTGGTCGAGATCGGCGCCGCATTGCCGACGAACACGGTGTAGCCGTCGGCCGGCGTCTTCGACGCGATCTCGGCGCCGAGGCTGCCACCGGCGCCCGGCCGGCTGTCGACCAGCACCGGCTGGCTCCAGGCCTCGGTCATCTTCTGGCCCATGATGCGGGCGATGATGTCGGACGTCCCCGCGGGCGGGAACGGCACGATCATGCGGATGGGCTTGACCGGGAATGCCGGCGCCTGCGCGGCCACCGTTGCGGGCAAGGCACAGGCCAGTGCAACCGGCAACGCGGCGGCGATCGATACGGCGCTCACGCGCCTCGGCTGCCCGGTTTCGGGCGACAGGCTGGTTCGGGTCATGATTCCTCCTTTGGACGACTGGTGCGCGTTCTCGCTGGACGGGCCGATCTTCGCCGGCTGCGTTCCCCTGCATTACATGCCGCTGCCCCCGTTCACTGGCCGCCGGTCCCGGTGACGCTGGTGCCTCCGCAGACGAACAACAGTTGCCCGGTGATGTATCCGCTGCGCCGGTCGAGCAGGAACCCGGCGGCATGTGCGATGTCCTCGGGCAGGCCCACGCGGCCGACGAGGATGCCGTCGATGACCCGCTGGCGCTGCGCGCTGCCCGGCGGATGGCCGTTGTCGAACAGTTCTGATGCAACCGGGCCGGGCGCGATCGTGTTGACCGTCACGCCGTCGGCACCGGCCTCGACCGCCAGCGAGTTCGTCAGGCCGACAAGCCCGGCCTTCGTCGTGGCATACGCCGCACGCCCGACCTTGCCGAGCATCGCGCGCGAGGCGATGTTCAGGATGCGCCCGTAGCGCGCCGCGCGCATCCCCGGCAGGAAAGCCTGCGCAAGCACGATCGCGGCGCAGAGGTTGATCGCGAACACCTGGTCGAGGTCTTCGTCGGTCACCTGTTCGATGCGTCCCGGACGGTTGACCCCGGCGTTGTTCACCAGGTACCGGACCGGATGGGACCGCGCCACCTCGGCGGCGACCTCGCGCGCCGCCGCCCGGTCGGCGAGATCGACCGCGCGATGCGAGAGGCGCGGGTGGGCGAAGGCCGGCGGCCGCCGCTGCAGGGTCACCACGTCGTGGCCCTGCTCGAGCAGCGTGCGGGCGATGGCTGCGCCGATGCCGGCGCTGCCCCCGGTGACAACCGCTGTTTCGCCCGTGGCCATCGATTACAGGTAATCCATGATCTTCCAGCTGCCCGGCGCGGCGTTGACCACGTTCTTCGAGTGCCCGGGCCGACGGTCGGCGTAGACCTTGCCTTCCTTCATGACGATCTGGATGTTCTTCTTTTCCTGCAGGCACTTGATGTCGGCCAGGGGATCGCCGTCCACCGCCACCAGGTCGGCGAGCTTGCCTGCCTCGAGCGTGCCCAGGTCGCGGTCGAGCTTGAGCGCGCGCGCCGCGTTCAGGGTCGCCGTCTGCAGCGCATGCATCGGCTGCATGCCCAGCTCGACATAGAGCCCGAGCTCGCGCGCGTTCGTCCCCATCTCGGGATCGAACCCCATGTCCGTGCCCATCGCGATGTTCACGCCGCGCGCGTACATCTTCTGGAAGGTGTCGAAGCAGTTCTGCTGGATGCTCTTCATCTTCTTGATGACGAACATCGACGTGCCCTGCTCGCGGCGCAGCTCGATCGCATGGTCGGTGCGGTGCGACAGCGTCGGCGTCACGTGCACGCCCGACTCGCAGATCAGGTCGATCGTCTCGTCTTCATGGAACACCATGTGCTCGAGCGTGTCGGCACCGGCCTTCAGCGCCATGCGCTGGGCGGACGGCGTGAAGCAGTGCACCGCACAGGGCTTGTGCATCGCGTGCGCCTCGTCGACCAGCGCGTCGAGCTCCTCCTGCGTCATGTTGCGGATGTCGGGTTCTTCCTTGTCCGTGCCGCCGCCGCCCGATGCGCAGGTCTTGATGATGTCGCAGCCGGCGAGCATGTTGGTGCGCGCCAGCTTGCGCAGCTCCCACGGACCGTCCGCCGTCTGGAACCCGACGCGCAGCGCGGCACGCGGCTGGATCAGGTCGAGGTGGGAACCGGTGATCGAGGTGAACGCCGCCACCAGCATGCGCGGCCCCTCGAGGATGCCGGCGTCGAAGGCGTCGCGGATCGCGCAGGCCTCATTGACCAGCAGCCCGCGGCTCGCCGCGAGCCCCATGTCCCGCAGCGTGGTGAAGCCCATGTCGAAGCAGAGCTGCGCATGGAAGACGCCATACATCTGCTGCAGCTCGGGCGTGATCTCCCACTGCGCGACCCGGAAGTTGTGGAAGGTCAGGCAGTTGAACATCATCGTGTGGATGTGGCAGTCGAGCATGCCGGGCATCAGCGTGGCGCCGCCGCAGTCGAGCACCTGCGCGCCCTCGGGTATCCGGATGGACTGCCGGTTGCCGACGGCGAAGATGCGCTTGCCGCGGATCTCGACCACTGCATCGCGGATCGGCTCGGCGCCGGTGCAGTCGATCAGGCGTGCCCCGGTCACGAACAGCGGGGTTGCGTCTGCGCCGGCATCCCCGGACTGGGGTTCGTTCCTGCTCATGTATGCTGCCTCCTGTGGAATGCCGTCGTCCGCGCTGCATGGCCCGGACGTGCGGCCGGATATACGATGCCCCGGCAACCAGGGCGGTGCCCCGCCTCAGCGGAAGGCCTCGATCACGCGCTTGAATTCGCGGTAGCGCTCGGGCCTGAGCACGGTGTTCCTGCGGTCGCGCCCGGCTTCGATCCGGAATGCGTCGAACGTCGCGGTGATGTCGGCTTCACGCATGCCGCGGGCGATCACCACCAGGCGCGTCCGGCGGTCGTCGTCCGGCCAGTCCTCGAGTTCGACCGGCTCGCTGATCACGCGCTGGACCGCGTGGATGGCCACCGGGCGCCCCTCGACATTGACGATGCCCTTCACGCGCAGCAGCCCTGCACCGCGGAAACCGGCGAGCAGGTTCAGCCACAGCACGAGGCCGGGCCGCGTGACCTCCCCCTCATGGACCAGGGACAGCGTACGGATCTCCGGGTCCGGGGTCGCAGGTACTGCCGCGGACTGCTGCAGTTCGGCCAGCCAGGCGCGCGCATCGCGCGGGCCGGCACGGTCGGACCAGGCACTCGCCGCCAGCAGCGCGCCGGCATCGGCGCGCCCATGAGCCGCCGTGAACAGCCGGGCACCCGGGTTGAGCGCCGCGACGCGCCCCCGCAGCGAGTCGATCGCGGCAGCATCTGCCAGGTCGGTCTTGCTGATCACCACGGTGTCCGCCACCGCCAGCTGCTTCATCGATTCCGGATGGCGCGACAGGGACGCCTCCCCCATCAGCCCGTCGACGACCGTGATCACCGAACGCAACGCGAAGCGGCTGGCGATCGCTTCGTCGGTCAGCAGCATCTGCACGACCGGCACCGGGTCCGCCAGGCCCGATGTCTCGATCAGCACGCAGTCGAACCGGTGCTCCGGGCCGTCTTCCCGGCTCGCGTCGAGGTCCAGCAGGCGCGCCGCGATCTCGTCGTGGACATGGCCGCAGATGCAGCCGCTGTCCACCAGGCGCACCCGCTTCGAAGGCGCCTCGATCAGCACGTGATCGACGCCGACCTCGCCATACTCGCCGACCACGACCGCCGCCTGCGACAGCGCTGCGTCGCGCAGCAGCCGGTTGACCAGCGTGGTCTTGCCGCTGCCGAGGAAACCGGTGATCAGCCATACCGGCACCGGCGCGGTTCCCGGCACGTGCGACGGCAGCGGGGAGCGATCGGCGCATGCTTCCCCGTGCACGTGGCCCTCGTGTCCGGCGCCTCCGTGGGGATGCGCGATCCCGTGCTGCGACTGCTCGTTCTCGGTCTGAATCACATGCGTCTCGCTTCCTGTTTCGAATCCGAGGCTAGCCCGGGCGTCTTGCCGCGATCAATATGGCAGCAGCAATGTAAGCCATAGGCGATACCTATGCATCGGCCACCCGCGCCGCCCGTGGCATGCTGCCCCTGACCTGCGTGCGCCACAACGTGCGCGTGTCCCGGTCGAACGCGTAGGGCGTCGCCCGATGCAGCGTGCATCGGTTGTCCCACACCACGAGGTCGCCCGCCGACCAGCGGTGCGCATGCACGAACGCAGGGCGGGTGATGAATGCCTCCAGTTCGTCGATCAGCATGCGTCCCTGCACGCGCTCCATGCCGACCACGTGCGAGACCACGTCCTTCGCCACGAACAGCGCGGGCGCTCCGGTGACCGGATGCACGACGACCAGCGGATGCTCGGCGGGCGGCACCTTCGACACCTGCTCCGGGGTGAGCGGCGCGCGGTTCGGATAGAGCGCCGAGTAGCGGAAGTTTCGATCGTGCACCGCAGTGAGGCCGGCCAGGCGCTGCCTGGCCTCGTCCGGCAGCGCGGCCCACGCGGCACTGGCACTGGCGAATTCGGTGTCCGCGCCCTCGGCCGGGCATTCCACCCCGTACAGCAGCGTCGCCAGCGCGGTGACCGGCTTGTAGGACAGGTCGGAATGCCAATGCATGCCGCCACGGGTGATGCCCGCGGTGCTGCCGTCCTTCTTCCTCGCGTTGGACAGCACGCGCACCTGGGGCAGGTCCGGGAACACATGCTCGGTCATGTGGTGCACGTCGAGTTCCCCGAAGCGTGCGCTGAACGCCACGAGCTGCGCGGGCGTCAGGCGCTGCCCGCGCAGCACGATCACCGCATGCTGGTGGAACAGTTCCAGGATGCGCGCGAAGGCCGCATCACCCAGCGGCTGCGCGAGGTCCACCCCGTGCACCTCCGCGCCCAGCGGCGCCCGTGCAGGCGTGGCGTGGATTCCTGCAGCGTCGTTCACTCTCGCACCGGGCTTGCATGCCTCGTCCATCGAATCCTCCACGGGTTGACCAGCAGGCCCGGCGGGCACGGCCGGGCGCGTCAATAGACGAGCCCGGCAGCAGCCTCCTCGGGCAGGTCCTTCTCGGCCTCGTCGAGCTGCTCGTAGAAGGAATCGATGTAGGCACGGAAGGTCGCATCGTGGCGTTCCATCTCGGCGGCCCCGAAGTCCTCTGCCGGCCTGGGCTGCAGGTCGAAATGGCCGAGCACGTCCTCGCCGCGCACCAGCGCCGCCGGCATGCGCCTGCGGCCGATGTACCGGGTGTGGGTCGGGATGTAGCTCAGCGCGATGCCGATCCGGCGCGTGTCCGACGCATTCGGCCGCGACTGGTGCACGACGCAGGTATGGTGCAGCGAGAACTGACCGGGCTTCAGGATGGCCCGTTCGATCGACGACTGGTCGAAGTACTCGACGATGATCTGGCCGGCGGTGTTGACGCTGTTCTTGATCAGTCCGCTCTTCTGCTGCAGGGCGCCGCGGATATGGCTTCCCACCGCGAACTCGACCGGCCCGGCCTGTTCGGTCACGTCGGACAACGCCACCCATGCGGTCACATGGTCGAACGGCCGCAGGCCGAAGTAGGTGCAGTCCTGGTGCCAGGCCGCGATGCCTTCGCTGCGAGGCTCCTTGATGAAGAACCGGGTCGTGTAGAGCAGCAGGTTGGGCCCCAGCAGCGATTCAACCGCGTCGAGGATCGCCGGCGTGCGGGCGAGCTCGTCCATCCAGCGGCACATGATGTGCAGGTTTCCCCGGTACTTGCGATCTATGGCCATCAGCGAGCCACCGAGCCGGGCCTCGGTCGCCTCGAGCGCCGCGCGATGGCGCGCCACCTCGTCCGGGCGCAGGGCATCGAGCGGAGACAGGTAGCCATCCGCCCTGTAGTCGCGTGCCTGCGCCGCCGTGAGTCCCCGTGCCATGGATGCCCCTTTCAGTCGGCCGACTTGATGCCCGCTTCGCGGGCGGTTTCACGGTTGATGCGCACGTCCTCGCGCACGAACGCCGCGAGCTCCGCCGGCGTCTCGGCATAGGCGTCTGCGCCCTGCGCGGCGAGCATCGAGCGCACGTCCGCACGCGCGGTGGCCTTGCGCAGCTCGTCATGCAGTCGCTTCAGGATCGGCCCCGGGACGCCGGCCGGCGCGAACACGCCGTACCACTGCGACGCCTCCGCTCCCGGCAATCCCGCTTCGGCGGTGGTCGGCACGTCGGGCATGTGCTGGGACCGCTTCGGTGCCGCGACCGCAAGCGCGCGCAACCGGCCCGAGGGCACATGCTGCTTGGCCGAGATCATGTTCACGGCCATCAGGTGCACCTCGCCCCCGACCAGTCCGTTGACCGCGAAGCCGCCCCCCTTGTAGGGGACGTGGAGCATGCGCACCTTCGCCACGTTGGCGATCAGCGCACCCGCAAGATGGGTGCTGCCACCCTGTCCACCCGACGCATAGCGGTACTTGTCCGGGTTCGCCCGCATCAGCGCGAGCAGTTCCTTGAGGTCCTTCGCCGGGACGGAGGGGTGCACGACGATCACGTTGTCGAGCACCGCGACACGCGACAGCGGGGCGAAGTCCTTGTACAGGTCGTACGGTGTCTTGCGGCCCAGGGCCTCGAGGATCGTGTGGTTGTTCCCCAGCATCCCGATCGTGTGTCCGTCGGGCGTGGCCTTGGCCAGCGCGTCGGCACCGATGATCGCGCTGGCGCCCGGCCGGTTCTCGATCACGATCGGCTGCCCGGTCGACTCGCTCACCGCGTTGCCCACGATGCGCATGATGGTGTCGTAGGAAGCGCCGGCAGGGAACGGCACGATCGACCGGATCGGCCGCTGCGGAAAGCCCTGGGCCGATGCGCCCTGCACTACGGCCCAGCCGAGCGCAGCCATGGCGGCCATGGCACGCCAGCGGGCAGGACGATGTCCGGTCGGGGACGCGATCCGGGTCGTGGGGGTCGTGGGGGTCGTCGGCATCATGTGAACCTCCTTGTCGATGCGGCTGCAGGTCCTGCTGCGGATCTCAATCGGCCTTCAGGCCGACCTCCTTCGCCATGCGTGCATAGCGCGCGTGCTCCGCCGCCATGAACTTCCGGAACTCGCCCGGGCTGCTCGCCTGCACGTCGATGCCGAGCGCGATGAAACGCTCCCGCGTGTCGGCGTGCGCAAGCGACTTGCGCAGGGCGGCATTCAGGCGTTCGATGATCGTCGAATCGGTGCGCACCGGCACCACGACACCCCACCAGGTCACCATGTCGAAACCGGGTACGCCGCTCTCGTCCATCGTCGGCAGTTCCGGTGCGACCGAGGTCCGCCGGGCGCTGGACGCCGCGAGGGCGCGCAACCGGCCCGCCTTCACATGCGCCGCGGTGATCGGCATGCTCGCGAAGACGAAATCGATATGGCCACCGAGCAGGTCGGTCACCGACTGCCCGGTGCCCTTGTACGGCACGTGGACCAGGTCGGTGCCGGTCATCGACCGCAGCAGTTCGGTGGTCAGGTGCGCGGGGGTACCGCTGCCGCCGGACCCGTACTTCAGGAATCCCGGCCTGGCGCGGGCCAGTGCGATCAGTTCCCCGACCGTCTTCACCTGCAGCGACGGCCCGACCACCAGGATGGTCGGGCCGGTCGCGAGCAGCGTCACCGGATCGAAGTCGCGCGCCACGTCGTAGCCCAGCCCGCTGTGGATGTGCGGCGCGATCGCCAGCGGCGCGATGTTGGCCAGCAGCAGCGTGTAGCCGTCGGGCGCAGCGCGGGCGGCGAGCGCGCTGCCGAGGGCACCTCCGACACCGGGCCGGTTGTCGATCAGCACCGGCTGGCCGACCTGCTCGGCGAGCCGGGTGCCCACCGCGCGCGCCACCAGGTCGGAGGAGCCGCCGGGCGGATAGGGCGCGATCCAGCGCAACGGCTTGGCCGGCCACGCGGCCGGACCCTGCGCCTGCGCCGGTGCAGCAGGCGCCCCGAGCGAACCTGCGAAGGCCGTGGCCATGGCCATCGGCGCGACGGCGCTGGCGCTCCATGTCTTCCTGCCGTTCGATCCCGCCGTTCGCATCGAGAAGCCTCCCGTGTCCGCCCTTGCCCACGCCCCCGCGCGAAGGCACGGGGGCCGCCCTTCAGCCCGCGCTTGCGCAGCGGGCGATGGCCTCCACGATCACCGCGTTGTCCCAGTCCGCCTCGCCGCGTTCGACGCAGCTTTCGAGCATGCGTGCGTAGACTTCGGCGAACGGCAACTGCTGGCCCGCGGCCCGCGCCTGTTCGATCATCAGGTGGAAGTCCTTCAGGCTCTGGTCGACGCGGCTCTGCGGATCCCGGAACTGCCGGCGCGCCATCAGCGGGCCCTTCGTCTCCATCACGCTCGAATACGCGGCCGAGCCGCGCGCGACGCCGAGGAAGGCCTCGCGCTCGAGGCCGAGCCGCTGCGCGAACACCAGGCCCTCGGCCATCGCGGCCCGGTTCAGGCCGAGGATCAGGTTCACCGCGAGCTTCGCGCGAGAGCCGTTGCCGACCGCGCCCAGGTAGTGCCGCTCGGGACAGATCGCATCGAGCACCGGCCCCACAGACTCCATGGTCGCCTTGTCACCCCCGACCAGTCCGACGCCGGTGCCGCCCGCCACCTGCCGGCTGGTGCCCGACACCGGCACCTCCAGCAGGCGCAGGCCGCGCGGCGCCTGCCGGCGCTCGAGCGCCGCGAGCCGGTCGGGATCGCAGGTGCTCGTGCAGACCACCACCGGCGAGGGTCTTCCGGCCGGCGTACAGTCGACGATGCCCCCTGCCCCTTCGACCACCGCCTCGACCTGGTCGGTGTTGAACACCGCGAGCACGATCGCCGGGCACGACGCGAGCGCGGCGATCGAGGGCACTGCCCGCACGCCGAGCGAAACCAGCGCGGCTGCCCGGGCAGGGTCGACATCGAACACCGACACGTCGAACCCCGATTCGCGCAGGCGCGCGCAGATGGCACTGCCCATCAGGCCCGCCCCGACCACGCCCACCGTCCCGGTCACCTGCTCACCTGCTGCCACCGGCCACCTCCCCACTGCTGTCGTTCATCCCCGTCTACTCGACGACGATGCCGGACTGCTTGACGATGCGCGCCCAGCGCGCAGTGTCGTCGCGCACGAACTGCGCGAACTCGGCGCGCGACCGGCTGCCGACCGGTTCGATCCCGGCCACGGCCTGCCGCCGCTTCAGTTCCGGCGCCTGGATGGCCTTGTTCGCTTCGACGAACAGCCGCTCGGCGATCGCCACCGGCGTGCGTCCGGGCAGGAACAGGCCGTTCCAGTTGCTCAGTCCGAACCCGGGGATCGCCTCCGACAATGCAGGCAGGTCGGGCAGCAGCGCCTGGCGTTCCGGCGTCGTCACCCCGAGCAGGCGCAACCGTCCGGACTTCACGTGGGGCAGTGCGACGACATAGGTCGCGAACATCAGTTGCAGGTCTCCGGATACGAGGTCCACCAGGGCGGGGCCACCCCCCTTGTACGGCACATGGGTCATGGTGACGCCCGCCGCGCGCTGGAAGAACTCGGCGGCGAGGTGGTCGGGCTGGCCGGTGCCGGAACTGCCGAAGCGCACCGGGTCCGGCCGCTTGCGCGCCCATTCGATGAAGTCCTTCGCGCTGCCGACACCGACCGTCGGATTGACCACCATCACGTTGATGATCTCGCCGATGCGGCTCACCGGCAGCAGGTCGCGTTCCGGATCATAGGGAAGCTTGCGATACAGCGACGGGCTGATCGCGACGCCGCCGACGCTGCCGACCAGCGTGGTGTATCCGTCCGGCGAGGCACCGGCGAGGATCTCGATCGCGAGCCGTCCGCCTGCGCCCGGACGGTTGTCGATCACCACCGGCTGCCCCAGCTGCTGCGAGAGCTGGTCACCGGTGGTGCGGCCGATGGTGTCGGATGCCCCGCCGGGCGGGAACGGGATCAGGATGCGCAGCGGCCGGTCGGGCCAGGTCGCTGCGGCGGTCTGCGCGGACGCCGTCGGGACAGACGCCACCGCGAGCAGGGCGAGGACCAGCCATGCGGGCAGCAGCGTCGACGAACCTGCGCCCCGGCCGGACGGCCGCGGGCGCGTCATGCCGCCACCTGCGGGTGGAGCACGATCTTGTGCGCCTCGACATCGCGCGCCTCGAGCAGGCGCAGCGCGTCCTCCGCCTTCTGCAGCGGGAACCGATGGCTGATGTAGAGGTCCGGATCCACCTTGCGGCTGGCGATCAGTTCCAGGCAGGGCGCGAACGCCTTGAAGTTGCCGCGCGAGAAGTTGAGGTCGATCTCGCGGTCCTTGATGTAGGCGATCGGGATCGTCGCCTTGTTCTCGGGAAAGGTGCCGACCACCGTCACCTGCCCGCCGCGCTTGACCATGCTGATCGCGTCGGTGACCGTTCGCTCCTGCAGGCCGCCGACGCACTCGACCACCTTGTCGAAGCCATGGCCGCCGGTGACCGACAGCGCCCACTCGCGAAGGTTGCCGTCGCGCGCGTTCTTTCCGTGCGGTATGCCCAGCCGCGCCGCCATCTGCAGCCGGTAGTCGAGCAGGTCGAGGATGGTCACCTCGGCGCCGAGCGACATCGCCACCAGCGCCGCGCCGAGGCCGATCGGCCCGGCGCCGATCACCGCGACCTTGTCCCCGGGTTGCGGCTTCACCCGGTCAGCGACCGCGTGGTAGCTGATGCCCAGGACCTGCACCGCCGAGGCCTGGTCATAGCTGACCGTGTCGGGCAGCGGATACAGGTTGAAGTCCGGCACCGCCGCATACTCCGCGTATGCACCATCCTTGTCGAAGCCCATCGTGCGCAGCGTCTCGCAGATGTTGCCGCGGCCCGCGCGGCAGGGACCGCAGTTGCCGCAGGCAAGGTCGATGTCGCAGCACACCCGCTGGCCGACCGCGAAGCCTCGGATGTCCCGGCCCAGCGCGACGATCTCGCCGGCGAACTCGTGGCCGAGGATGCGCGGGAAGGTGAGCCGCGGGTGCTTGCCGTGGAAGGCATGCAGGTCGGACCCGCAGATGGAGCAGGCGTGCACCTTCACCACCACCTCGTTCGGCCCGGGCGCCGGGTCCGGCACCGTTTCGTACCGCATGTCGCCGCCACCCCTGAGCATGATTGCCTTCATACGACCTCCGTCAGTGGATGCCGGCGCGCGGGTGCGCGTCCCGGCTGCGTGCATCGGGCGCCTCGAACGGCCGATGCCCCTTCACCTGGGTGGCATGCAGCTCGCGTTCGGTGCCCGGATCGAACGGACCGCGCTGGTGCACGCTGCAGCGGTTGTCCCACATCACGATGTCCCCCGGCCGCCATTCGTGCTCGATCACATGGCGCTCGTCGAGCAGGTGTGCCCACAGCTCGTCGAGCAGCGCCTCGGACTCCTCGAGCGGCAGCCCGTTCACGTAGTGCTTCAGCCGGCGGCCGAGGAACAGGCTGTTGCTGCCGGTCTCAGGATGCGTGCTGGCGATCGGATGGCTGGGGCCGACAGAGGCGCGCACGTCGGTGACTTCGACCGCACCGCGGCGCAGGTTCCGGTTGGTGTCGTAGGCGGTGTCGTGCTTGATCGTGCGGCCGTGGATCAGGTCCTTCAGCCGTGGCGGCAGCGCGTCGTACCCCGCGTACGCATTGCAGAAGCGGGTGTTGCCGCCCGACCCCGCCGGCGGAAGCGCCACCGCCTTGAGCATGCGCATGCCGGCGATCACCTCGCGGAACGAATAGTCGCTGTGCCAGATGACTTCGCCGTCGCCCAGTTCGCCGATCGGCACGCCGCCGAGCTTGCGGTTCGACACCACCGTGATCTCCGGCGGGCCGTCGAAGTGCTGGTGGCTGGACCGTTCGCTCGCCGTGGGCGGCGTCTCGAGCGGGCCGAAGCGGCGCGAGACCTCGACCTGCTGCACGTCCGAGAGTTCCTGGCCGCGCACCAGCACCAGCACATGGTCGAGGTAGGCCTGGTAGAGCACGCGGAACGATTCGTCGTCGAGCGCGCGCAGGTCGAGGCCGCGGATCTCTGCGCCCATCGCACCATCGAACGGCACCACTTCGAGCCTTCCGAAGCGGCCGCTGATCACTGACCGGCGCCCTGCTGCCGTTGCCATCATGGTTGCTGTTCCTCCTGCTGCGTTATCGTGGTCGCGGGTCACGGGTCGCCGCCCGCGCCGCGCGCCGGGTCGGAACCCCGGCTATCGAAGTCGGAAGCGCTCGACGCGCGCTTCGCTAACCTGCACGCCGAGGCCGGCACCCGCCGGACGGCGCAGCGTGCCGCGCACGATCGGCACCGGCTGGTCGCAGACGTCTTCCGCCAGGTAGTGCTGGGTGACGTTCAATCCCCAGTCGAGGTTCGGTGCAAGGCAGCCGAGCTGCGCCACGGCGGCCGCCGCGATGCTCGATTCGGCGACCTTGCATGCGAGGTTGATGCTCAGGCCGAGGGTGTCGCAGGCGGACATCGCCTGCACCGCCGGCCCCACGCCACCGAGCTTGATGGTCTTGATGTTCGCGCCCTGGATCGCCCCCATCCGGTGCAGCATGCGCAGGTCGGCGACGCTGCCGATCGATTCATCGCCGTTGAGCGGGATGTCGCATGCGCGTGCGAGCGCGGCCATGCCATCGAAGTCGTCGCCCGGCAGCGGCTGCTCGATGAACATCAGGTTCGCCTCGCGCGCGCGTTGCGCGAACAGCCGCGCGTCGGCGAAGGTCATGCCGGTGTTCGCATCGGCACACAGCGCGACATCCGGTCCGAGGCAGCGCCGCACCTCGACCGCCGCCTCGGCTTCCTCGAGCGGATGCTTGATGCCGATCTTCAGCTTGAAGAAACGCCAGCCGGCCGCGAGCTCGCGCTTCGCTTCGGCGATGTCGTCCTCGATGCGAGGGTTGCCGAGCAGGTACATCGGCAGCAGGTCCTCGCGCAGCGCACCGCCGAACAGGTCGGCGAGCGACACGCCCAGGTGACGGCCGGCGAGGTCGGCGAGCGCCATGTCCACCGCGCACTTCGCCCCGGTGTTGCCGACCAGGGCGCGGGCACAGCGCTTGCCGAGCGCGGCACGCTGCAGCGCGTCCTGCCCCGCCAGCAGCGGCCCGAGGAAGGTGTCGACGGCGGCGACCATGCCGGGCAGCAGGTCGCCGGTCATCTGCGGCGCGGAAGACGCCTCTCCCCACCCGACCAGGCCGTTCTCGGCCTCGATGCGCACCAGCAGGTTCATCGACCGCTCGATGCGTTCACCGGCCATCACCACCGGCTTCTTCAGCGGCAGCGCGACCGGGATCGGATCGACCCGGCGGATCTTCAGCGGTGCCCCGTCGCGCGACGATTGCGTCATGTCCGTCATGTCCGTGCTCCCGAAGGTCCATCGATGCCGCCAGGCCCGGCCGATCCCGCGCTGGCGATCGTGTCCTGCAGTGACACCGCCTGCCCGCCGCGGCGGGCGGATGCGAGCGACGCATGGACCGCGCCCAGCGCCTGGATACCGTTGGCTGCGGAGATCTCCGGCGGGCGGCCGAGGAGGATGGCGTCGGCGAACTGCTCGAGTTCATCGCGGAACATGTCCCCGGCCGGCACCGCGATCTCTTCCCGCGCGGCGATGCCCTGGCCGCGCGCCTGCACCCACAGCCGGGCGCCCAGGTGCAGGCGACCGGGATCGCCCCACCAGGCCTGGTCGACCTCGTAGAACGCACTGGCCCTGTCGCCGGTGACCCGGATGTCGTAGCGCCCGGGGCTGGTCCAGCTCGAGACCACGCTCCCGGACTTCCCGTCGGCGAACTCGACCGACACCAGCCACTGGTCCTCGACCTCCGCCGCCAGCGGTGAGCGGTGCGCGCAGGTGGCGGACACCGAGTGCAGGTCGCCACCGAGGTAGCGCAACGTATCGAACTGGTGGATCGCGATCTGGCTCAGGCAGCCACCGGGCGAACGATCGCTGTACCAGCGCCAGTCGTCCGCGCTCAGGCGCAGGCCGCGGTCGTTGCAGAAGGCCGCCTCGATGAGGTTCACGGTGCCCAGGCGGCCCTGGTCGATCAGCGCGCGCAGCAGGCGCGTGCCGGCGAGGAAACGGGCGCAGTGGCCGACGGCGATGTGCACGCCGTGGGCCTGTTCGAGCGCACCCACCGCGAGGCCGTCGGCCAGCGTGTTGGCCACCGGCTTCTCGATGTAGACATGCTTGCCCGCGGCGGCGGCCCGGCGCGCGAACGGCAGGTGCATCTCGTTGGGCAGGGTCAGCAGCACGCCGTCGATGTCCGGGTCGTGCAGGACCTGATCGAACGCATCGGCCGCCGGGATGCCGGTAGCCTCCACGAAACGGGCCAGGCGCGCCGGGTCACGGCCGACACAGCAGGTGATGCGCAGCTTCCCGGAGCCGGCGGCGGCGCGCGCGAGGACCAGGCCCCAGGCGCCGGTGCCGACCAACGCGACCCGCGCCGCGCGCGGCGTTCGTGCATCCCCCATCATTCAGCCTTCACGTTGGCGTCGCGCGCGACCCGCGCCCACTTCAGCAGGTCCTTCTCGAGCAGCGCGCGGAACGCCTCCGGCGTGCTGCCCACGCCTTCGGCACCCAGTGCGGCGAACTGCTGCTTCATCTGCGGGTCGTTCACCGCCTTCACCGAATGCGCATGCAGCTGCTTCAGCACCGAAGGCTGCAGGCCCGCTGGACCGAAGAAGGCGTACCAGGAACCGAGTTCGTAGCCGGGCAGCCCCGACTCGGCGATGGTCGGGATGTCGGGCAGCAGTTCGGATCGCTTCAGCGAACCGATGCCGAGTGCACGCACCTGCTGCGAACGGATCGCCGGGGCCGAGGCCGAGATCGAGTTCCAGGTGGTCGCCAGTTGACCGGCGATGGTGTCGGTCATCGCGGGCGGCAGGCCCTTGTACGGGATGTGCACGCCCTTGATGCCCGCCATCAGGTTGAACAGTTCGTACCCGAGGTGGGCCGAGCTGCCGATGCCCGACGAGCCGTAGGTGTACTGCCGCGGCCGTGCCTTCGCCCAGGCGATGAACTCCTCGACGGTCTTCACCGGCAGCTGCGGGTTGACCAGCAGCACGAACGGCGCCTCTGCAAGCAGGGACACCGGCGTGAAGTCGTTCAGCGGGTGGTACGGCAGCTTGGGATAGATCGCCGGATTGGTCGCATGGGTGCCGGTGGTACCCATGAGGATGGTGTAGCCGTCGGGCGCCGCGCGGGCGACCAGTTCCGATCCGATGATGCCGGACGCGCCGGCCCGGTTGTCGGCCAGGATGGCCTGCCCGGTGTTCTCCTGCAGCTTGCGGCCGATGAGCCGGGCGAAGATGTCGGCGCCGCCACCGGCCGGGAACGGGATGATCAGCCGCACCGGCTTGGCCGGGTAGCCGGCCGCGCCCGACTGTGCCTGCACCGGGTTCGCCACCAGCAACGATACGGGCAGCACGGCGGCAGACAGGGCGATCGCGGCGGTGATCGGTTTCATGGATGCTCCGGCAGGTGCAGGACCCGGAGCAACAACCCCGGGCGTGCCGCCGGGCGTCGTGCCTTGCCGGCCACTGCATCCGACGGCGATACCGGCGCGCATGCATCGGGATCCGGTGCATGCGCGCCGGTCGCCCGGGGCTCCTCCTCCAGACAGGGCGCGGAAGTGTGTCCCCTCCGTCACCACTGCGAGGAGACGATACGGCCGGCGGCGCGTCAGAGCAATGCGGTCGCGGTTATGCATCGCATAGCCGGCATCTATGGCGCGTCCGGACGATGCGGGTCGATGCGTACCGTCGTGGCATGCTTGACGGCGTACGAGCGCGTGTCCGACCATGGCTGGAAATCCCCAACACTGCAGGGAGCTCCAGCCGCATGTTTCACGTGTCTCGTGTTTCGTCGACGCGCCCGGGCGCCCGGACACTGCTCCGGATGGCCCGGCGCGCGCTCGCCCCCCTGGCCATCGCGTTCGTGTCCGCGTCCGCGCACGCAGGCTGGCCCGACAAGCCGATCCGGATCGTCGTCCCCTTCCCCGCGGGAGGCAGCACCGACAGCGTCGCCCGGCTCAGTGCCGAGTGGCTCGCCCGCGCCCTCGGGCAGCCGGTCACGGTCGAGAACCGCACCGGGGCCAGCGGGACGATCGCCGCGGAGTTCGTGGCGCAGTCCCCGCCGGACGGCCACACGCTGTTCATGGCATCGCTGGCGCAGATGTCCATCGTGCCCCAGATGGGAAAGGTGCGCTACGACCCGTTCAAGAGCTTCGTGCCGATCTCGGTGATCTCCACCAGCTTCTTCGCGCTCGGCGTGCATCCCAGCCTGCCGGCGAAGAACATCCCGCAACTGGTGGCGCTGGCGAAGGCCAATCCGGACAAGCTGTCCTACGGCTCGTCGGGCAACGGCTCGGCCGCGCACCTGACGATGGCCCTGTTCCTTTCCCGCGCCGGCGTGAAGATGACGCACGTGCCATACAAGGGCGTCGCCCCGGCGATCGCCGACCTGGTCGGTGGCCATGTGCCGATGGTCTTCGGCAGCGTGTCGGAAGTGCTGCGCTACTACAAGGGCGGCAAGCTGCGCGTGCTCGGCGTGTCGAGCGACAGGCGCCTGGCACAGATGCCCGAGGTACCGACCGTCGCGGAGCAGGGTTTTCCCGGCTACCGCGTGATCACCTGGAACGGACTGGTCGCGCCTGCAGCAGTCCCGCGAGACGTGCTGTCGGTGATCGTCAACGCCATCCGGCCTGCATGCAAGGATGCCGGGTTCACCGCGAAGTTCGACGCGATGGACGCCGACGCCTGGTGCAGCACGCCCGCGGAATTCGCGGACATGCTGCGTGCCGACTGGACGAAATGGGGCGAGGCGGTGAAGTTCTCGGGCGCGACGACCGAATAGGCGCCCGGGCAGGTCGTCAGGCGGGTTCGAACTTCACCACGCCGACGCCCTCGGCCACGGTCTCGAACACCGCCTTCACCGGCATGCCCACCCTGACCGTGTCCGGCGCGCAGTTGACCAGGTTGCTCATCAACCGTCCGCCCTCTTCGAACGCGACGATCGCGATCACGTAGGGCAGGTCGGCGCGGAATGCAGGGTCGGGCGCACGGTGCACGACGGTGTGCGAGAACACCGTCCCGCGTCCGGTTACCTGCACCCACTCGAAGGCGACGCTGCCGCAATCGCAGGCGGCACGCGTGGGCGCGTGGTGCCTGCCGCACTGGAGGCATCGGCGCAGGCGCAGGACGCCCTCGGCGCAGCCGGCGAAGAACGGCCGGTTCGCGTCGGTCGGCGTGGGCACCGGCTTCGAGGGCGGGGGCCCGGCGGGACGCGCCGGCTTCGCGCCGTCTGCGGCCGCTTTCGGACCGGGTGTACCGGCAGGGACAGGATCACTCATCGGTCTCTCCTCATTTGCCCAGGATCAGCGTGCAGGACAGCGACATCGGACCACCGATGCCGTGCGCGAGTGCGAGCTTCGCGCCCTGTACCTGGTTGATGCCCGCGTCGCCCCGGACCTGCCGGACGGCTTCCGGCAGCACGATGATGTGCGCATTGCCCCAGGTCATCATGCCGCCGGTGGTGTTGGTCGGGATCGAACCGCCCAGCGCGGTGTGGCCGTCCGCGAACAGCCGGCCGGCCTGGCCGCGTTCGCAGAACCCGAGTTCCTCCATCGCGACCAGTGCCGCGATGCTGAAGGCGTCGAACACCTGCGCGGTGTCTATGTCGGACGGCTTCACGCCGGCGATGCCGAACGCGGCCTGCGCCGACTGCCGTGCGGCTGCCGGTGGCAGGTCGTCGTTCTCGTTCAGGTGGTAGGGACCGTGCCCTTCCCCGCCCCCGATCAGTCGGACCGCCGGCTGGCGCATGTCGCGGGCGCGCTCGACCGTGGTCACGATCACCGCGCCGCCCCAGTCGGCCACCGGGCAGCAGTCGAGCGCCCGCAGCGGCGAGGCGATCGGCTGCGACGCGAGGATCGCCTCGACGGTCAGCGGGTCGCGCTTCGGGGCATGCGGCTGGCGCCGTGCATGCTCGCGTGCGGCCACGCCCACCGCGGCGAGGTCTTCCGGGCGGCCGCCGTGGCGATGCATCCAGCGCTGCGCGATCAGTGCGTACTTGCCGGGCACCGTCAGGCCGAACGGATCCTCGTAGTCGTCGGTCCACGGACGCGCGGCGCGCATCGCCTGGATCTTGTCGCCCTTGAACCGGGCGCCCCGGCTGTCGCTTTCGCAGACCAGCACCGTGTGCGCCTCGCCGGCGGCGATCGCACGGGCGGCGTACAGCACGCCCATGCAGGGCGATGCGCCGGCGTCCTGGATCGCGGTGTTGATGCGTGCCGGGATGTTCAGCGCCTCGGTCACCAGCGAGCTGAACATGAAGTGCGGATCGCCGGCCGGGCTGGCGGTGATGACGCCGTCGATGTCCCGCGGACCGATCCCGGCGTCGGCCATCGCGGCCAGCGCGGCCTCGACGGCGAGGTCCTGTGCCGTGCGCACGCGGTCGGGCCCCACGGCGGCTTCGCCCACCCCGGCAAATGCAATCGAACCGTACATGTCGTTCCTCATCGAGCGTTGCGTCCCAGTGTCAGGTTGAAGCCGGGCCGGCTGATGTGCACGGTGGTGTTGCCGGCGATGCGCGACAGTTCGCCGACCAGGTGCACCAGCGAGTCGCCCCGCGTGATGTATTCGCGCACCGGCCCGGCGGCGGCACGCATGCGGTCGATGTCATCCTTGCGCAGCAGGTAGCGCAGCAGCAGGTCTTCCTCGGACAGGCTCTCGGCGCCCAGCTCGCGCCGGATCTGCGCTTCGCTCATCGGATCATGGTCGATCGCCGCCAGTTCGCGTGCGCGGGGCCGGTCCAGGATCTTCGCGCGTACTTCAGGATCCATCAGGGCCTCGACGTCCCCGCCGAAGTGGCCCAGCGCATAACGGATCGACTGGTCGGTCACCTGCGCATAGCGCTGCCCGGTCATCACGTTGAGCGCCGCCTGGCTGCCGACGAACTGCGACAGCGGCGTCACCATGATCGGATAGCCGTACTCGGCGCGCACCTGCACCGTCTCTTCGAGCGCGGCGGGGAGCTTGTCCTCGGCGCCGACCTCGCGCAACTGGTTGCGCAGGTTCGAGATCATCCCGCCCGGGACCTGGTGCACGTACTGCGCATGGTCGTATTCGACCGGCCGCCCGACGGCGAACCCTTCGCGCCGGGCCACCGCCGCGAAATGGTCGGCCACGGGCCCGAGCAGGCCTTCGTCCAGGCCTGCGGTGTCGTAGCCCAGCGCCCGCAGGTTCGCGGCGACGTTGAACACCGAAGGCAGCGACGCATCGTCGGCGAGCGGCGGTATCGCGGTGTTGACGATGCGCAGGCCCTGCTGCACCGCTTCGAGGACGCACAGCGGGCCGAGGCCGGTCAGGCAATGGGTATGCATCTCGATCGGGATGCCGCCGGCGGCTTCGATCATCTGCGGCACCAGCGCGCGCGTGCGCTCCGGGGTCAGCAACCCGCCGGGATCCTTGAGGCACAGGCGCCACGGCTTGAGCTTCGCCGCCGCCCGCGTGCGCTCGACGAAGTAGCGGTCGGTGTGCCGGGGCGAGATCGAATAGGTGATGTTGATGATCGGACGGACACCGGCGGCGGCGGCGGCGCCCGCGCGGCGCTTCCACACCTTGGGGTCGTTCCAGGAATCGGACACGCGCACCTCGGCGATGCCCGCCGCCTTCATCACCCGCCAGAACAGTTCGACCATGCACTGCTGGTCGGATCCGAACAGGTTCAGCCCGCCACCGTTCATGCGCAGCGGCGTGCGTCCGCCGCGTGCCGCCAGCAGGCGCACGCGTTCGATCGGATCCTCGCGCAGGTCGCGCACGCACTTGCCGATGAACGACGGCGCCAGGACCTCGAGCGCGCCGAAGCCGGCGCGGTCGAGCCGGTCGACCACCGGCAGCATCATCCCGGTCGTCATCCACTCGGCCCACAGGCTCTGCTGGCCATCGCGCAGCGTGACGTCGACGAATTCGATCTTTTCCATCGGGGCTCCTGCCTCAGTGCGCCGCGTCCATCGGCGCAGCGCTCATCTCTTCGATCATCTTCGCCACCAGGACGGTGTTGACCCGCCCTGCCGCGAAATCCGCGTGGTCCATCGCATGGCGCAGGAACGGCAGCGTGGTGCCGATGCCGCCGACATGGAACCGCTGCAGCGCATGGCGCATCTTCATGATCGCCTCGGTGCGGTCGCTGCCGTAGACGATCAGCTTGGCGAGCATCGAATCGTAGTGGATCGGCACCACGTAGCCGGCGTGGCAGTGGGTATCGAGCCGGATGTTCGGACCCTGTGGAACCTCCCACCGGTCGATGCGCCCGGGGCTGGGACGGAAGCCTTCGGACGGCACCTCGGCGTTGATCCGGCATTCGATCGCATGCCCACGCAGCAAGATGTCCTGCTGGGCGAAACGCAGCCGCTCGCCAGCCGCGACCCGCAGCTGCTCCTGGACCAGGTCGATGCCCGACACCATCTCGCTCACCGGGTGCTCGACCTGGATGCGGGTGTTCATCTCGAGGAAGTAGTAGGCGCCGGTGTCGCCGTCGACGATGAACTCGACCGTGCCGGCGTTGCGGTAGCCGATGCCGCGCCCGAGCTGCAGCGCCGACGCGCGGATCTCCTCGCGCCTCGCCTCGGCGAGCGCGGGCGCAGGGGATTCCTCCACCACCTTCTGGTGCCTGCGCTGCAGGGAGCAGTCGCGCTCGCCCAGGTGCACGAGGTTGCCGTGGCCGTCGCCCAGGACCTGCACTTCGACATGGCGCGCGTTCGCGATGTAGCGCTCGAGGTAGAGCGTGTCGTCGCCGAAGGCATTGCGCGCCTCGCCCGAGGCGGCCGCGAACGACCGCCCGATGTCCTCGCCGCGCTCGACGATCTTCATGCCGCGCCCGCCACCGCCCGCGGCAGCCTTCAGCATCACCGGGTAGCCGATGGCGTCGGCGATGCGGCGTGCCTCGTCGGCGGACGCCACCTTCTCGGAGCCCGGCAGCATCGGCACGCCGGCCGCGCGTGCGAGCGCACGGGCCTCGAGCTTGTTGCCCATGCGTAGGATCTGGTCGGCGGTCGGGCCGACGAACACGATGCCCTCGCGTTCGCAGGCGAGCGCCAGCGCCTCGGATTCGGCGAGGAAGCCGTACCCCGGATGCAGGGCGTCGCAGCCGGTGCCCTTCGCGGCCGCGATCAGCGCGTCGATCCTCAGGTAGCTCTGCGCGGAGGCGGCCGGTCCGATGCAGACCGTGCGATCGGCCAGCCGCGCCGGCAGGCTGTCGCGGTCGGCCTCCGACGCCGCCAGCACGGTCTCGATGCCCATGCCCTGGCAGGCGTGGATGATGCGCACCGCGATCTCGCCGCGGTTGGCCACCAGGACCCGGGACAGGCGCGCTGCCACGGTCAGGACATCAGCCGGTTCGCGAGCCTGTCCATCAGGCTGCCTTGACCCGGAACAGCACCTGCCCGTACTCGACGAGCGCCGCGTCCTGCACGCAGATCTCGGTGATCACGCCGGCGAGGCCCGCATGCACCGCGTTGAACATCTTCATCGCCTCGACCAGCCCGACCGTGCTGTCGGGCCCGACCGTCGAACCGATCGAGACATACGGGGCGGCGCCCGGTTCCGACTGCGAATAGAAGCGCCCGATCATCGGCGACACGATGGCGACCGTGCCGTCATCCGGCCGCACGGGGGCGGCTGCAGTTGCGGCAGGCGCGGCAGGCGTTGGGGCGGCGGGTGCCGCAGCCGCCACCGCAGGCAGGGTGGCCGGGACGGGCGCCGTCGTCGCGCCGCCCGCGCCCGGTGCAGCCGGCGGAACACCCTGCCCGCCCTTGGACAGCGTGACCTTCAGGTTCCCGAACTCGAGCTGCAGGTAATCGAACGTCGACTGGTTCAGCGTCTCGATGAGGCGGCTGATCTGCCGGACTTCGTCTTCGCTCAGCGGTACGTCCTGTTCGGCCACGCGCATGCTCCTGGGGTTCGTTGGATCGGGTCAGGTCACTGCCACAGCTTCGCACCGTTGGCGGCGGCCTGCGGCACTTCCATCTCGCGGAAGTCCGGCGCCACCACCAGCGCGGCATCGGTCTTCGCCTGCACCGCCGCGGGATCGTGGCCGGGCAGCGCCTCGCGCAGCACCAGGCCGCCCGGGGTGACGTCGACGATGGCGATGTCGGTGTAGATGCGCTTCACGCAGCGACGCGCCGTCAGCGGCGCGGTGCAGGCCGTCACGATCTTCGGCTTGCCCTTGTTCGTGACATGCGACATCGCGATCAGGATGTTCGGCGCGCCGACGGCGAGATCCATCGCGCCGCCCACGCCGGGCACCGCCTCGCCCGGCACCTTCCAGTTGGCGAAGTCTCCGTTCTGCGCGACCTCGATCGCGCCCAGCACGGCATGGGTCAGGTGGCCGCCGCGCATCATCGCGAACGAGATCTGCTGGTCGAAGATGGCGGCGCCCAGCGCGAGGGTGCAGAAGCCCTTGCCGGCGCTGATCAGGTCGAGGTCGATGTCTTCGCCCTTCGGCACCGGACCCACGCCCAGGATGCCGTTCTCGCTGTGGAGGAAGATCTCCTGGGTACGGTCGAGGTAGTTCGAGACCAGCACCGGGATGCCGACGCCGAGGTTCACATAGGCGCCTTCGTGCAGGTCGCGCGCGATGCGCCAGGCGATGCCGTCACGGGTGAGGATCATGCATGGGCTCCCGGCTTCGGCCGCTTGACCAGTTCAGGATGGCGTTCGACCTGCACGACATGGTCGACGAAGATGCCCGGGGTATGCACCTGTTCAGGATGGATCCCGCCCGCCGGCACGATGCGGTCGACTTCCGCGATCACCGTGTCGCAGGCCGTGGCCATCACCATGTTGAAGTTGCGCATCGTGCCGCGGTACATCAGGTTGCCGAAGCGGTCGCCGAGGTGCCCCTTGAGCAGCGCGAAGTCGGCCCGCAGCGCCTTGGCGAAGAGATACTCGCGTCCGTCGATCTCGCGCACCTCGCCGCCTTCCGCGAGTTCGGTGCCCACGCCCGTCGGCGTGTAGAAGCCGCCCAGGCCGCAGCCGCCGCAGCGGATGCGCTCGACCAGCGTCCCCTGCGGCACGAGTTCGAGCTCGACCTCGCCCTTGAGGTAGCGCTCGCGGAACTGCGCGGCCGATGGCGCCGGGAACGACGCGATCAGCTTGCGCGCGAGGCCGTCGCCGAACAGCGATCCGAGCGCGAACGGGCCGGTGCCGGCGCCGTTGCTCACGATGGTGAGGTCGCGCGCGCCGTGTTCGCGCAGGGCCTCGATCAGCTGGCCGGGCATGCCGGCATTGCCGAAGCCGCCGAACATGATGGTCGCGCCGTCGAACACCTGCGCTACGGCCTCCCTGCACGTGGAGAGCGTCTTGTCGATCAACCCTGTCCTCCGATCCCGGTGGTGTTGCGCTGGCGGAACGTGCTTGACAAGAAGCGCACGCGGTACGGAATATGCCGCCGACCGCGTGCTGCATCGTGTCGATTGCTGCCGAGGCCCGAGTTTGCCATCTCCCGGGCACCGGGGGATTGCCTCGCGGCAAATTCGTGATCACAGCGGGTTGCATCACCGCTCCTGCGTGCAGGTCCACCCGAGGGCTCCCATGAACACCGATCGCACCGGTTCAACCGTTCCCGGCCACGCAGGCCCGGCCGATGACGGGCGCCACCGCCGCACCCTGGCCCTGGCCGCGAGCGCCGTGGCGGGACTGGCGCTGGCGATGAGCGTCCCCGACGGCATCGCCCAACCTGCCGCCTATCCCGTGAAGCCGGTCACGCTGATCCTCCCGTATGCGCCGGGGGGCACCATCGACATCCAGGGACGCCTGCTCGCCTCGGGGCTGAGCGCACGCCTGGGGCAGTCCTTCCTCCCCCGCAACATGCCGGGTGCCACCGGCGCGATCGCGACCGAGTACGTGGCGCGCGCTGCACCGGACGGCTACACGCTGCTGTTCGGCTCGTCCGCCCAGACGACCAGCGTGCCGATGACCGACAAGGTCAACTACCGGCTCGAGGACCTCGTTCCGGTCAGCGCCTCCGGGCGGGGCGCGATGGTGCTCGCGATCAGTTCACAGTTGCCGTCGAAGACGCTGAAGGAATTCATCGAACATGCGCGCGCGGTGCCGGGCAAGCTCAACTACGGTTCCCCGGGCGAAGGTTCCGTCGGTCACCTGGTCGCTGCGCTGTTCGTCGCCCGCGCCGGGCTCAACGTGGTGCATGTGCCCTACAAGGGTGGCGGCCCGGCGATGGCCGACCTGCTGGGCGGCCAGATCCCCATGCTCTTCGGCAACTCGGGCGAAGTCATGGCGAACGCCAAGAGCGACCGGATCCGCATCATCGCGGTGTCGACCGCCCAGCGCATGCGGCAACTGCCCAACATCCCGACCGTCGCCGAGTTCCTGCCGGGTTTCGAGATGACCGCATGGCAGGGCACGCTCGCGCCGGCCCGCACGCCGCGCGCGATCATCGACACCCTGTCGAACGCGATCCAGGCGCTGTCGAAAGACGCTGCTGTGATCGAGCGGCTCGAGCAGTTCGGCGTGGAGTCGACGACGACGACACCCGAGCAGATGGCCGCGATCATCCGTGCCGAGCAACCGGTCTACGCCGAAGCGGTCAAGGCAGCGGGCCTGGGCCGCTGAAGCGCCACGGCAGGACGGCGGTCGCGGCGGCCGTGGCGGCGCGCGGCATGCTCAGCCTGCGTCGCCCGCGAGCATCGCCTTCAGGGTCTCGAAGTTCGCGGCGTCCATCGCGATCTCGCGCGTATTGATCCGACGGTCCAGCTCGGTCACCGCCGCGTTCGCCGGGGTCGGGATGCCCAGTTCGCGCCCCTTCGCCGCGACCAGCCCGCTGATCCAGGCGATCTCGCTGACCCGGCCCTTCAGGTGGTCATGGATCGGCGCGGTGCGCCCGCCACCGACATGCGACATCA
>LNFM01011135.1_pt1 | contig 24757 bp, 22 predicted proteins | sample 596031 | NCBI WGS metagenome assembly LNFM01 (sample SAMN04254537, study PRJNA301005) | activated carbon metagenome | isolation source: dual media filters at the Ann Arbor, Michigan drinking water treatment plant | place: USA: Ann Arbor | reverse complement strand
AACAGCCGAATCGATGAACTGCTACCGTTCGCACCGGAGGATATTGAAGCATTGCTGAAGGAATGTGGCTAGGTGGTGGGGTTGGAGGGATACATTGTAGCGAATAATACTGGTAGACCAAAAAACAAAAAACCCCGCAACAAGAAGATGCGGGGTCTTTTTTAACGTTGTTGCTCACTGCTGCTCTCTCTTCCAAAGCAGAGCGAGAGCACTTATTTCCACAATGAATAATAAACTGAATTGCTTTTACGAAAAACTTTGTATTTGTATTTCCAGAGCTATTGAAAAGCACTCGTCCTGTTTATTACTATTGTTGTTGCCTGGATACACTACTTGTCCCGGTATGAACCCCACCAACTGTTTTGCAGTGAAATAACACATCGTAACTGTCCGTCCCAGCGGCCGTATGGCTAACAAATATATTATAAACACCAGCACCCTGAGTAACTCTGATCAAAGGACTATAAGCCGCATCGCTATCAATAGCATCCATACTGAACTGCGCGCACTTGTTCGCCGTACAACTGGTTCCTTTCTGCACCAGGATATTCACTTTGGATGTATTAGCCGTCATATCTTTAACCTGCGCCTCGAGATACGAAGGTGCCCCGTTGCCATCGTCGAAACAGGTAGCTGCATAAAAATCGACTGCTGCCGCTAAACCCGTCGTAAAACTGCCACCTTGGTTATGCGCGAATGCTATTCCTGCCTGGCTAGCCATAAGCCCCATAAAAACCGTAATCAGCGAGATTTTTAGTGTTCTGAGTTTCATAAAATACCTCTATAAATTAGTAAATCAATTAATGTACCATTCAACAATCAATCCGATGCAATAAGCAAGACTTAGATAACACTACCCTGAGTCTAGTTAGTCGCGGATAAAGCTTCGAGTTTCATAGCCGCCAAATCTCGGATAGCTTCTTCTTCATCTTCTTTCGCCTGTTCAAGCAAAGCAATGCTTTTGTCATCAGTGCCAAGACTATCCACTGCCATTAGCCGTACAGACAGCTCACTGTCTTGCATGGCTTGTTCAAGCACCAGTGGCAAGTCCTCACACCCTTGCTTCGCGATGGCATAGACAGCTTGCCCTCTAACATTCGAATCTTTATCCAAAATGGCGGCTTGTAAGATTTTTTGAATAACTCCGGCATCAATCTGTCTTTTCTCAGCCAAATGAGACAAAGCGCTGATGCGTTCTTCGGGATTATCTGATGCGGCTAAATTGATTATTTTATCTACTGTAAATTCCGGATCCGGCTCTAAGAGAACAGCACCGTCACTCGTCGAAAAACAGTTGACTTGAAAGGATTCCAGGCTATTAAAAGCCACTTCAGTATTAGAATGGCTGGTCAAGCTGTCCGCCAAGACATTGTTGACAAGCCCCATTCCAACCAGTGAGGAAATAATCAACAGCATTTTTTGGTTTTGAAATTTCAACATAATTCCTCCTCATGCTTATAGGAAGAAAATGAGGTGGAGCTCCCGTTCCACACTCATTTTCTATTTAAAAACTGCTATCGTACACGTTATACTTTAAGGCTTCGGCCAGACTAGCTTTCCTTTATCAACGATCGGCATATCACGGTTTAACTGGGCAGCAGATGGAGTAATCTCAATTGCATCCCCAGCTCCACAGGATGCATCCAGAGGATTATTAACAAGATCACGCATCACGGTCAAAGTAGCTGGGGAATTGTAGCCATGCATTCCAGGACCGTCATAATCTGATCCTACTGCCGGTGTCCAAAGATTGACTGTGCTGTCGGCAAAACCTGCTTTATTAGTCATTTTACAAATATCAGCAATGCCCAGAGTAATTTTTACGCTCACAGCACATGAGGTAGGTTCAATTACTACTGCATTATTCCTAAATGGAACAAATGCCGTGTAATAGTCAGGCACTTTGCCTCCTTTTACCCAAAACCCAACCACATTACCGAGGGGATCCATTTTTTCATCCTCAAAGGCAAAAACACTATGATTCAATATCTTTTGATTCTGATTCCCCCAGTTCGAGATAAAATCAGTAATCGGACTGGTCGTTACTACACCATTCACCTTAACAATAGAATCCTCTCCGTCGGGGAATACTACGGAACTTGCGATGACCTTAGTCCCATCTCCACAAGCATGCCCAATAACAACATTATTGGCAACTCTGGTGCCGCCATGTCCGCTTGCTCCGGCAGATTCTAAAATCACCGGTGTTTCCAAGCGTGTATGCGAAAATGCACTTTGTGAAGCGCCCAGCAGTAAAGCAATCGCCAGCGCCGACTGAATAGGAAGTTGTTTAAATTTTCTCATGTTTATTGACCCTTTTTTGATTGGTTTATATTTCTCAATTAGCGTGTTCGTTTGTGGGCAATCATTGCGCGCACCTCGATGGCTCAAAACGAAACCGAAAATCATTCTTTTCTCATATCCCTGACGAGGTCATGCCGGGAACACTTTTTTAGAAAAAAGTTCTTTTCAGCGGCGGATCTTATTTCCCAATCATTGGAAAAACAATGTGACAAAATGTCGCACCCTATGCAACGCGTGTCACAAGTCATGACAAGTATTCAATAACATATTAATTAATAATTGTTTTGTTTCTAATCATTCAAACTAAGCGACTCCATATTCACTCATGCTGCGACAATTTGCCGCATTACCAAAGTCGTTTTTCTTTCATACAATTCCACATCATCGATCAAAGTAGCTAAATAAAGAACTCTGGCTTTCTTCGAATACTGAATAACAGCCCTCTTCTCTTGCTGATTTCAGCAACAAAAGATATCTATTGAAAATGCTTATTGGAATATAAGCACATAAATTTAAAAATAAAAATGACTGATAAAAACTTTATGTTGCATCATAAAATACTGCTAACTATCTTGATTTTGGCGCAGGGATTGAGTTTTAATGCTTCTGCCGAAAACAACAGAAAGAACTGCCAGGTACTGGTCGCTGATCGCGTTTTTGATGGCTTTAATTTACTTGAAAATACAGCTGTGCTATTCAAAGGAAACAAAATCATTCAAGTCGGCGAACAGAATCAATTCAAGGATATGTGTAACAACACGATGGACTTGGGCGATGCAACTATCCTGCCCGGTTTTATTGAATCGCATGCACATCTGACCTTTCAGAATATTCCCAACGAAATAGTATTAAAACATGGCATCACTACAGCTCGAGATACCGGCGGCCCACTTCTAGAACCTCAAGGCGGCAATGGTAAATTACGCTTATTAAGCACCGGGCCAATCATCCAGGCAGTAGCGGGTTATCCATTGAATCTTTTTGGTCATACTGAACACAGTAATCACGACAGATACGCGGCAATCGGTGTTGCCGTTGAAACAATTGCAGAAGCCGAAAAAGTTGTCGAGGATCTTGTTGCGGGCGGTGCAACAATTATCAAAGTAGCTCTAGAACCCGGCGGTGAAGTGGGTGCGCCGTGGATGTCCAGTCACGGTCACGGCGCACCGCCCCAAACACCTTGGCCGATCCTCTCGCTAGACCTTGTTAAGGCAGTCGTTACCAAAGCGCATGCCCTCAAAAAACGGGTATCGGTTCATGTCGGTGAGAATACTGGGGTAGAACTGGCATTGGATGGGGGTATTGACGAATGGGCGCATATTCCTTGTGCAGAAATCCGCGAAGACTTGTTGCATCGTGCTGTAGCTCAAAACGTCACTTTTATTACAACTGTTGATACCCTTTCTGCTTGCGCTGGCGTTCATTCGAATATGCATAAGTTGGCGCATATCATAGCGCACAGCACTGATACAAAATCGAAATTCATCTATGGTTCTGAAATTGGCCATGATAATGTCCCCTGGGGTATTAATGGAGAGGAGATGGCTCTTATGCTGCATTTAACCAGCGGAGATACCATCGACTTTATGGATGTGCTGAATGTATTTAAGGCCGCGACCTCTGAAGCTGGAAAAAACCTGGGCAACCCGTTATTGGGAACACTGTTAAAGGATGCGCCGGCTGACATTATCGCTGTGCGAGGCAATCCCTTCCTGCGGTTTAAATCGCTGGAATATCCCGACATGGTTATCTCAGGTGGCCACATGATCGTAAATAATTTTAAGAAAAATAAAGAAAACCACTGAAGGTAAAACATGAACCAACCCGCTTCAAATATCCTGGGAAAAGCTTGGCTATACTGCACCGTATTTCTGACCGGCGCCGCTGTCATGGTGATAGAGCTCCTGGGCACACGCTTGATAGCCCCTTTTTATGGGGCTAGCCTGTACGTTTGGACTTCTCTGATTTCTGTCACACTGATTGCTTTGGCTTTAGGTTACTATTGGGGTGGCATCTGGGCAGACCGAACCAAATCAGGACTGTCACTCATCATCGCCATAGCGGGATTGCTAACAATCATCATTCCCTGGCTAACGGGGCCAGTTTTACTCGCTACCGATCCTTTGGGACTTCGTTTAGGTAGCTTTGTGAGCACATTAATATTGTTCTCACCCAGCCTGATCATGCTCGGCATGGTCGGACCTTTTGCGGTTAAGTTATCAACGGCCACCTTAGCAAAGGTTGGCGCCAGCACGGGTTCCATCTATGCGGTCAGTACGGTAGGCAGTGTAATAGGAACCTTATTCCTCGGCTTTTATTTATTTCCATTGATCGGTTCGCGTGAAATTTTCATTGGTCTGGGTATTGCACTGTTTCTACTAGCCATAATCGTTGCTTATATTGAACATCGGCATTTAAAATCAACGAAGACCATAGTACCTACCGCTTTATTAGTTATTATTGGCATTGGGTTATATCCGCAAATCGCTAATTCGAATCAAGCGGAATCTAATGAATTTTTTCAAACCCGTTTTGAACGCGAAAGCCTATACGGCTGGGTTCGAGTAATCGATAAGCCTGAGGAAAACATACGCTTACTGACTGTAGATGCCTCAACGATCGGTGCAGCCAGTATCAGTCACGGCGAGAACCTTCTAGCCTATCAAAAAATTGTGACACTACTACCCGCTTTAGCTCCCAAGATGAAACACGCTCTTTTGATTGGCCAAGGAGCGGGGCATATGGCGATGACCTTGAAAGAGTATGGCATAGTGACTGATACACTGGAAATAGACCCAGCGGTAGCTGAAGCAGCCAGTAAATTCTTTGGTTTTGTACCGACAGGTAAAACGATTATTGGCGATGCACGCTATGAAATTCGTCAGCTTAAAGGCCCCTATGATTTAATCATCCTGGATGTTTTTACGGGCGGCTCAGAACCAACACATTTACTGACCGTTGAAGCTTTGGCTCAATTACATGGCTTACTGACCAACCAAGGGATACTTGCGCTTAATTTTGTTTCATTTCTGGATAATGGTCAAAATGCAGCGCTGGCTTCCGTGGCAAAAACACTGGCTCAAGTTTTTCCGCATCAACAAGTATTTATTGCCGATCCAGATACCGATTTCAATGATTTTATTTTTCTTGCCACCAATCACGCAGTGAATCTAAATGATGAATCATTTCCTGATAGCCATCGCACTTGGTTAAAACAACGGCTGGTGAATATTGATCAATCGCAGGGCATGGCGCTGACCGACAATCTCAGTTCGCTTGAGCGCTTGCAGATCCGTAAATCCGAGCACTATCGGCGAATGATCATTGATTTAGTGGGAACCAGTCATTTTATCCGCTAACGGATAAAATACGTTCGTAGTAGCCCTAATCCACTGGTCCACTGTGCAACATCTCCGCCGCATGCTGACGTGTTGTCTCGGTAATGTTGACACCGCCCAGCATTCGTGCGATTTCTTCCACACGTTCCTGTTGGTCTAAGATATTTATTTGACTAATTATCTGTTGATTCTCTATTTCACCTGCAGATTTAACGACTTGCCATTGCTGGTCTCCCGTTGCGGCCACTTGCGGCAAATGTGTAATGCATAATACCTGGCGTTCTTTTCCCAGTTTCTTTAATAAATTACCGACAGTTTCAGCAACTTGTCCGCCAATCCCAACATCAACTTCATCAAAAATGAGCGTTGGCACCACGCCAACTTTGCTGGTTATGACTTGTATTGCCAGACTGATACGTGACAATTCGCCGCCCGAGGCTACTTTTGCCAGAGACCGTAACGGTAATCCTTTATGTGCTGCAACCTGAAATTCAATCTGCTCCAAACCATGCGCATTACCCTGCTCCAGTGACGTCAATGCCACAGAGAATTCCCCTCCAATCATTGCAACCATCTGCATCGCAGCACTCACCTGCTGGGATAATGCTTTACTGGCTTTTTGACGTGCGGCGCTTAATTCTTTAGCTTGTTTGTGATACTCAGCCTGCGCATCGGCTTCAAGTGCTTGTAAATGACTGATATCTGAATCTGAACCCAACGTTTCCAGTTGATGCGTAATCGTCTCAAGCAATTGCGGCAGCTCTTCCGGTGTAACACGAAATTTTCTCGCTATTGTATGAACCGCTAACAGCCGTTGTTCAATATCTTGTAAAACCTGAGGATCCAAATCCAGGTGCTGGTGGTAGTGTTTCAGTTCGTAAACACTTTCTTGTAATTGAATTTGCGCCGAATCCAAAAAATCGGTGATTGTTTTAAGCTGACTATCATACTCAAGCAAATTTTGCAGTTGCCCATTCACGGTATTAATCTGTGCCAGTACCGCATTTTCACGCTCGGATAATACATCTATTCCCATTTCCGCCGCTGCCTGTAAAGCAGCCACATGAGATAACCGGCTTTGGTCTGCCTGCAATGCCTGCCATTCTTCAAGCGTAAAATTTAGCGCTGATAATTCGTGCCGCTGCCAATCAAGTTGTTCGCGCTTGTCGCGTGATTCCACCGCTCGTTGTTCCATCGCAATTCTTTGCTGATAGCACTCTTGCCAGTTTTGGTAAGCCGTTTTGACCGCGCGCGCCAAATCACCGCACGCGGCAAAGGCATCAAGCAGTTCGCGTTGCGCATCTTTCTGCAACAGAGACTGGTGTGCATGTTGGCTGTGGATGGCTACCAGATGTTCGCCTGCACTGCGCAGTTGCTGCAATGTCACCGTGTGCCCATTGATATAGCTGCGCGAGCGGCCGTTGGATTCAATAATACGGCGCATCAGACAACTATCAGGATCACCCTGCAAATCATTTTCTTCCAGCCAATGCAGTAGCCCCGGCAAACGGCTGATATCGAATGTCACATTGATTTCAGCACGCTCACAACCCAGGCGTATCTGACTGGTATCGCCGCGCTCCCCCAAAGCAAGCATCAGTGCGTCGATCAGAATGGATTTTCCCGCTCCCGTTTCTCCGGTCAACACCGTGAAGCCGGGCATAAAATCCAGTTCAATCCGGTCAACAATGACAAAATCTTTGATGGCCAGGTGTTTTAGCATAATTGCACATTCTGTGGAGTCATCAGGGAAATTCACTCCAACCCAGTTTTTCTCTTAGCATCCGATAATAACTGTGATTCACCGAATGTAACAGCCGCACTGTTTTGGGAAAACGCCGCACGACAACACTGTCCGTCTGCTCCAGATCATAACAAGAATGACTGTCACAATTAATGCGCACATTGACCGCACTTTGCATCTGGATTTCAACACTGGCATCCGGCCCGATGACAATCGGACGGTTGCTGAGCGTATGTGGACAAACCGGAACCAACGCAATCAGATCCAGACTGGGGTGTAGGATAGGGCCACCAGATGATAGCGCATAGGCTGTTGAACCGGTCGGCGTGGTTACGATCAATCCATCAGAACGCAGTGTATTCACATATTCGTTATTGACCTTCACCTCAAACTCAATCATGCCACTGCTCATGCCGCGATACAGCACTACGTCATTGAGTGCCAAGCTACCGAAAACACTGGCGCCGTCACGAATAATTTCAGCATATAGCAACATGCGACGTTCCGTGGTGTAATTTCCTGCCAGAATTTCATCAAGTGTTTCAAACATGGTATCCACGGATAAATCGGTGAGGAAACCAAGCCGCCCTTGATTAATACCGATTAACGGCACATCATATGAAACCAGCATGCGGGCGATATTTAACATCGTACCGTCACCACCCACAACAACGGCGAGATCGGCCTTCTCACCAATCTCTTCCAGGGACAGCACTGGATATTTGTCACTACAAATATGTGATGCCGTGAGATGATCAAGCAGGATCTTATGGTTCTTCCTCGTTAGATACTCGGCAAGATTGAGAAGCGGTATCGCGATTTCCGGATTTTTATGTTTACCGATCAACGCAATAGTTGTAAATGGCGAATTCATTACTTGGGTTATCGTTGGCTATTATTGATTGTATTGGGATTAGAATTAAATATAAACGTTAAATTACCGTTAAAAAATAGGTTAGTTAACAAGCCAACCAGGCAAAGTTGTATAAATGGCCTTTTACACACACTTAACCTGAAATATTAAATTTCCTAGAAAAACACCTTAATTCACACTAAAACTCAAATTCATAACTGATATGCCGGTATCCAGAAAGTTTAGCATAGTTGCGGTGAGACAAAATTACTGCTTACAACCAAACTATGAGACCTGTTGATTCGTGTAGAATTACACCATGTTAAATGAACGCGCTCAAATATTATTAAAAACACTGGTAGAACGATATATCCACGAAGGTCAACCCGTTGGTTCCCGAGCTCTTTCAAAGTCCTCTGGATTAGATTTAAGTCCTGCAACCATCCGTAATGTCATGGCTGATCTTGAAGAAATGGGATTGGTAACTAGTCCGCATACTTCAGCCGGAAGGATTCCGACACCGCAAGGTTACCGTCTTTTCGTCGACACATTGTTGGTGGTAAAAGCCCTGGATAGAATAGAACTGAGTCATCTGGAAAATCAATTACACCCTGATAATCCATCGCGTTTGATCAATGTCGCTTCGCAATTACTATCCGAGTTGACTCGTTTTGCCGGAGTTGTCGTAACGCCCAAACGCAAAGGCGCTGTATTTCGTTATATTGAGTTTATGGCTTTATCAGAAAAGCGCATTTTGCTGATCATCGTAACGCCTGAAGGAGATGTGCAAAATCGCATTATCTTTACCAATATACCCTACAGCCAGTCCGATCTGATTGAAGCCGGGAATTTTATCAATCAGCACTATGCAGGTTGTACTTTGGATGAAATTCGCGGGCGTCTGGATAACGAACTTAAACAATTGCGCAGTGAAATGATCAGCCTGATGAATGCAGCCATTCAAGCCGGTGGTGATGCCGTCAATGAAAGCAGTGAAGCCGTGGTCCTAGCTGGTGAGCTTAATCTGCTTCAAGTTGAAGATTTGTCGACTAATCTGATCAGCCTTAAAAAATTATTTGAATTGTTCGAACGCAAAACAAAGTTGTTGCAGCTACTCGAATTAAGCCGGCAAGCGCATGGCGTCAAGATTTTTATTGGCGGAGAATCCGATGTGGCGTCGCTGGAAGAATTCAGTGTCGTAACGGCGCCTTATGAAATTGAAGGGGAAATCGTCGGTACAGTCGGTGTTATCGGCCCTCGACGTATGGCTTATGAACGTATCATTCCGATTGTCGCAATTACCGCTAAACTCCTTTCCAGCGGCTTATCACAGCATTAATCTACGCTGTTTTAGCGATACACTCGTCGCCGGATTATTGAAACATCGTTGCTTTAGAGAAACTTATTATTTTAAACAGATTAGACTAATACACTTATAACTATGCCCTCCAAATCCATCTATCAGCACGGATCGCCAAATCGAACCGGTGTGTTACTCATCAATCTGGGCACACCCGAAGCACCGACCGCTCAGGCACTGCGTCCTTATCTACAAGAATTCCTCAGTAATCCTCGAGTGATTGAAATACCCAGACTGATCTGGTGGCCCATACTGCATGGTTTTATATTACCTTTCAGACCGAAAGCATCGGCTGAGAAATATGCAAAAATCTGGATGCCGGAAGGATCCCCGCTCAAGGTTCATACTGAACGGCAAACAAAATTATTGCGAGAAGCATTACAAGCACGGCTGCAAAACCCGCCCATAGTTGAATACGCCATGAATATCGGCAAACCTTCTGTAGCAACAGTTATGGCAAAAATGCAAGAACAGGGTTGTGAGCGCATTCTTATCATTCCACTCTTTCCTCAATATGCTGCCAGCAGTACTGCCGCTGCGATGGATAATGTTTTTTCGGTATTAAACCGGATGCGCAACTTGCCTTCGATTCGTACCGTTAAGCAATATCATGATCATCCAGGCTATATTGCTGCTTTGGCGCAAAATGTAAAGGATTACTGGGATGCGAATGGCCATCCTGATAAACTGATTATTAGCTTTCACGGCACACCGCGCGCAAGCCTGGATAAGGGTGACCCCTACCACTGTACATGCCAAAAGACGGGGCGATTACTGGCTGAAGCATTAGCCTTAACGTCAAGCCAATATTCCGTTTGCTTTCAATCACGCTTTGGCAAAGCCAAATGGCTGACACCGTATACCGCGGTAACACTGGAGCAACTGGGCAAGGAACAAGCACGACGTGTCGATGTGATATGCCCTGGTTTTGTATCCGATTGCTTGGAAACCCTGGAAGAAATTGCCATAGAAGCGAAAAACACTTTTGTACAAGCGGGTGGCAAAGAATTCCATTACATTCCATGCCTCAATGAACGTAGCGCCTGGATCCAGGCGCTATCTGATATTACCTGCACGCATCTACAGGGATGGCTGGATATGGCGGTTACCGAGGAGGCAGCGCAATTATCCAGAAAACTGGCATTAGAAATGGGTGCGAAAGACTAGAGATTTTGTCCCTCGGCAAAGCCGAGGGACTTATTGATCTAAATAATCAATGACCGGATTGGCGCATATGCTTCATGGCTTCTTCTGCGTGCTTGGCAGATTCAGGTCCATGTCCCATATCAGCATGTTTAATCGCTTCTTCTAAATGCTTGATTGCTTCATCCATATGCTTATGCGATGCTGCATGATCATCTCTTGACGCCTTAGCATGCGACAAGCTGTCTTTGGCATGCTGGAGCGCGTCTTTGGCATGCCCCATTTCTCCATGTGCTTGGGCTTTGCCTGCATGCTCCATCGCTTCTGAGGTATGCCCTGCATCAGATGCCAAAACCTGAGTGCTCATAAAAAACACCAATGTTCCTGCTGCAATCGTTGTTGATATAGCTCGCATGACAATTACTCCTTTCTTTAACAAAACGTTAATAACATGAATATTTCTGGGAAGGCCCCAGCAGCCGGACTGTAACTTCGAGGAAAAACCTGCAACCCACGTCTTCGAAGCTAATAATCTCAGCATATTCTCAGTATATACCCAAACATTATTTTTTCGTACGAATGTACAAAATGATTGACGTGCATCAATTGTTGTTGCGATCAACATTAATCCTCCTGCATTTCAAAATGTAAAAAAACTACACTCTTAAATTCTTTATTCGCGCAATTTTTCAATTCCTCTACATCCTTCCTTTATTCAGTTTCCATTCATAGCTTCCTGAGTAAATTAACACCAGCCGGAATAAATCTGAAACGATTAACAGTAAGGAGACACAAAATGAAAACCAAAAAAACAATGTTGCCCAGCCTTCTAATCATGGGATTGTTAGCATTTACGTTAGCAGCGCCCACTTTAGCGCAAGCAGGCAGAGGTCATCATGGTCACGGTCATGGCCACCATCGTCACGGCCATCACCATCAAAAACACCACAACCATTTTAATGGATACAATTATATTTATAGTCAACCCCGTGGCTATAACCGGCCATACTACCCACAACCACGGTATAACTATTACTATCCAGCACCGGTTTATGGCGCTCCTCCTCATGGGATGATGGGCATTGATACCGGAAATGCGAGCTTTATGTTACGCTTCTGAAACGAAAAACTGGTAACAGGTACCTCAAACGTACTTGTTGCCGCTTTGCTTGTCCCTTCAGTGCGCAGGACTGTTGAGTTATGAATAGATGGCAGGAAATTTTAGTGATTGTGATGTTAATGACTGGCCCAATCACCCAAGCAATAGCCGGATGGCAAAGCAGTGCTACAAACTACTATCGCACTGCTGGCAGCAGCCCGCTCACGGATATCACTAAGCAAAAGGCGATTGCGATTGCGCAACAGCATTTTAAAGGCCGTGTGCTCGCAATCAATCATGATGACAATATTTATCGAATAAAAATACTCAGTAATCAAGGAACAGTCCACACTATCCTGATCAACGCGAGGGATGGATCGGTAATATCCACTGCGCATCCTAGTCATCGAAGATGAAATCAAATTACAAAACCAGATTCGCCAGCAACTGGAATCCGTGGGTTATATGGTTGACACCTGCAGTGACGGCGAGGAAGGATTATTTTTTGCCACGGAATACCCACTGGATGCCGCCATTATTGATATCGGTTTACCTGGAAAATCCGGATTGGAAATTATCAAGGCGCTACGTGAGCAAGGCAATCTGTTGCCCATTCTGATCCTAACCGCCAGAAGCGGCTGGCAAGACAAAGTTCAAGGTCTGGAAATGGGGGCAGATGATTACCTCACCAAACCGTTTCAAATGGAGGAACTGCAAGCCAGAGTCAAAGCGCTGCTGCGCCGTGCGACCGGCATACCGCAAACATTACTGAAATGCGGCCCCATCACACTGGATGTCACAACTCAATCGGTTACTGTCCATGGAGAAACCATTGAATTGACATCATTTGAATACCGCCTGCTAGAAGAATTGGTGCGGCATCATGGAGAAATTCTCTCCAAACACACATTGGCAGATTATCTTTATCCGCACGATGAAGACCGTGACAGTAATGTACTCGAAGTCATGGTCGGGCGCTTGCGCCGCAAACTGGATCCCCAAGGCACGCTGAATCCGATCGAAACTATGCGTGGACGAGGTTATCGTTTTACTCTGACCTGCAACAAATCCTCATGATGTCTTTAAATCAACGTGTTCTGCTCAGCGCAACTCTGGTTTTACTGATTTTTATCGTCGGAATTGCGTTGGCGCTGGATCGCGCATTTTATGACAGTGCCCGTTTAGGTGTGCAAGATCGTCTGCTCACGAAACTGCTCATGTTAATGGGTGATGCGGAAGTCGAAGATTCCGGTGTATTGGATATACCTACCAATCTGCTTGATGCAGAATTAGGTCATCTTAACTCAGGCGCTTATGCATTCGTCATTGATCATACCAATACCATCGCCTGGCAATCCACCTCCTCGCTCAACAAACAAATCCCGAAAGTACCTTTACTTGAAAAAGGGAAAAAAGAATTTGCGCAAATCATGATCGACGGCGAACCCCATTTTATATACAGCTACGGGGTCGCATGGGCGACACAATCCGGCAGCTATCTGCTGACTTTCAATGTCATCATAGACACTGTGTTGTTTGAAGCACAAATCGAACGTTATCGCGAGGACCTATGGGGATGGCTCAGTGTCATGGCTGTATTGTTATTGGTCACGCAAATGCTGGTATTACGCTGGGGTTTACAACCGATGCGCAAGGTTTCTACGGAACTAGCCGCAATTGAATCCGGCCAGCAGGAAAATTTGAAAGGTATTTATCCCAGCGAACTAAAGCTGTTAACCGATAGCATCAACTCTTTGATCAACCACGAACACAAGCAACAGAAACGCTACCGTAACGGTCTGGCCGATTTGGCGCACAGTCTTAAAACACCACTCGCCGTTCTCCAGGGAGCGATCCATGGAGAAGAAGACACGCAAAACCGGCGCATAACAATTCAAGAACAAATTGACCGCATGGATAACATCATCCAGTATCAGTTACGCCGCGCCGCAACCGCCGGAAGTTCTCCTGCCATGGGGCTGATCACCTTACGCCCAATGGTCGACAGAATCGTAACCACCGTTGCAAAAGCTTATCGCAGCAAGCATCCGGCAATAACCATCGAGATCGATGATGCGATCAGTCTGCGCATCGACGAAGGCGATTTAATGGAATTACTCGGCAATCTGATCGACAACGCTTTTAAATGGTGCCTCCACAACATCCATGTATCCGCCAAATATCACGAAAACCAAGTGGTTATCCAGGTGAAGGATGATGGCTCCGGCATACAATTGCATGAAATTGCCAGAATTTTAGAACGCGGTGTCCGCGCCGACCAATCTACACCCGGTCACGGCATTGGCTTGGCCATTGTCCGAGATATCATTCAAGTCTACGATGGAGAACTGGCAATTGAAAATAATCAAACCATTGGTCTCTGCGTTACTTTGCGCTTAAAGAAAAACAAATAATCCTAGGCCTGTCGGATAGGAAAATTAGCAGAGCAAGTATTGAGAAAGCATTTCAACTGTGTCAGTTTGATACTTTTTCAGTACCTCTGACTGTGGAACCATACATTTCTTATCGCTATTTTTTAGTTCGATTTCCATCTGAACTAAGGTTTTCTGGGTTTTAGCCTGTTGCCATTGCATACATCCGTTTGAAATTATAAGCCATAGCAACGAAGAATTTGCACATTAATTGTAATGATGCACTTCCAGCGATAATTTCAATAAATTTGCCCCGCGCTGAGAAGATATCAGGATTAATCCTTACCGTTAACAGCTTCTTTTGCATTCCTTCGAAAGAAAAATTCCTGACGTAACACCTCAGATTATTACATTATCTGCATCTATCAGCTTATTCAAAAATATCTCCAGTGATTGGATTGCACCCAGCGAATGTTGTTTTCTTGTTAACAAATAATTAACACCTCAGGCTTTATATTCCCAGTCCAATCAGAAATTAGCGCAATTTAGTTTCTTTGAGAAATCTCGGAATATCTCAAGATCCTCGGGATGCTGAAAATGGTCAGAGATATTGGATTGGAAAAATATTTGTTCTTAAATACTGAAAGGAAATTTGAATGAGAAAAATTTTTGACGAAGTGAGCGTCATTCTGCGTATTTCAGTGGTCATTTTGAGTGTCGCTGTAGCACCTCAGGTTCTTGCACAAGATGCGGCTGCCAAACGGATCAAAGAATTAGAAGAACGCTTACAGACAATGCAAAACGGCATGCAAGCGATGCAGAGCGGCATGCAAGCGTTGCAAAGTGAATTGGAAAAAGTACGCACCGAATCTAGTCAAGTAACTCAGAAGATTGAGCATATTCAACAGAAAGAGAAAGAAAATCTGGCCGAAGAAGAGCAAGGAGGCCGTAAAGGCAATATGGTATTTTTCCGCGGTGGTTTTGCGCATAGCGCTCAACATCGCGATGGCCTTGTGTTTCATAGTGACGTTGTTAACGCTGGTGCGCAGGATCGGCCTGACAAAAATGCTTGGTATTTTGGCGCCGGTTTTGATTGGAATTTAACCAAGAATGCTTGGGGTCTAGCACCTAAAACGAATGTCCTGGCAGAATTGATGTTCGAATACAAACAATTTTCGTCGCATGTACAAGGCAATGCACTGGCCAACATGCCGAGCCTATTAGTAGGAGGCGCACTGAATCCACACAGTGTCACGGTCAGTCAACTATCCATCTACGCGTCGCCAAAAATAAAATTTATGGAAGGCTCTCGATTGAGACCTTGGATCATTCCTGCCGGTTTCGGTATGCACATCATTAGTCCTCCCGGAGAGTCAGCCTCATTCTTTATTCCAGGCGTCGTGTTTGGTGGAGGTGTGGATTATCGCATATGGAAAGATTTCTATGCCGGTGTCGATGCGCGCTATCACATCACAGGAGGAAAGAAAGACGGTATTGACGTCGATGGCGTGACAGCTGGTGGGTATATGGGTATTGGTTTCTAGTCTTAACTTATGGGGGATGCTCGAAGCGCATCCCCAACCAAGATTTATTTGGTTAGGCTAAAGTAATGGTCTTATTCATTCGTTCTTACCTGGTATCAACTGTGAATTCGCATTATTCAATATTCTGCACCTGTTCCCGCATCTGCTCGACAATTACCTTCAATTCCATCGAAATCCGGGATATTTCCAAATCGACCGATTTCGAACCGATGGTGTTGGCTTCGCGGTGCAATTCCTGCATCATGAAATCCAGCCGTTTTCCGACGGAGCCGCCTTTATTCAGGATACGCTCCACTTCATCCAGGTGTGCTTGCAGGCGGGAGAGTTCTTCGTCCACATCAATCTTCCCAGCAAATAGGGAGATTTCTTGGTGGATGCGGTCATCTTCCTGATTGCCGAGAATTTCTTCCAAGCGAGTGCGCAGTTTTTCCTCAAACGCGGCAATCAGTGCAGGAATACGCGGGGATGCGGCGATCAGGAGCTGGCGGATCTGGTTGAGGCGCTCTAGCAAAATAGCTTTAAGTTTTTCGCCTTCGCGTATCCGGGCGGCTTTTAAGTCTTCCAGCGCGCTTTGCAGGAGCATCATGCCGATTTCACCGGATTCCTCCGCGGGGGAGTGGTCGTTTCCCAGCATGCCCGGCCATTTCAAGATTTCCGCTACCGTTAACGATGGCGCAGCAGGGTGGTGTGTTTTGATCGTGCGTTGTAATAGTAAAAGCTTTTCAAATAATGCGCTATCCAGTTGCTGATTATTTTCAGCTTGCGTGGAAGGGGAAAAATTTAGGCGGCATTCAACTTTGCCGCGACTAAGTTGGGCGGCCAGCAGTTCCCGCATCGCCGGTTCTTGCTTGCGAAAGTCGTCCGGCAAGCGGAACTGGACATCCAGATAGCGGTTATTAACAGAACGTATTTCCAGGCTAAAAGAACCATGGGATGTTTCTTGAGTTGCGATGGCGTAGCCAGTCATGCTAAAAATCATGATAGAAAAACTTCCTACTTCAAGAATGGTAATAGAATGGATAAGTCGAAAAAACTATCGTTACAAACTGCCGGAGCCGGTTTTCGGTCAAGTAAGCCGGTTACCGTAAAAGGCATTGCTTGGTTTTCCGGATCAAATAAGATTTGGCTGGCATCGACATATTTGATATCCCCGGGTGCGTTGAGCCGCCAAAGATTGGGAATTTCGGTGTACGGTTGATTCAGGCAATAGGCCAATGTATCGCCGTGAATTACTAAAACCGGTTTCTTAAATTGCAACGCTTTAGTTTTAATCAACTCACGCAGCATCCGGTAACCATCACAGTCGGTGCGATTCTCGGCCGAGCAAGCAGGTTTGTCATGATCGAAATCAAACATGTCCGCATGAAAAACGATTACTATCGCTTGCGAAGATTCTGCCGCTGCAAATAATTGCTGTAGCCATTTCGCATTGGATTGGTCACGATAATCCGCTGCATTCAATGCAACCTGGTTATCGCTGCGCAGAATTTCCTTTCTGCCATTATTGGTTCCGGGAATATGCAGTGTCGCGAAAATAACAGGGCCAATTTTCCACAAGGCATTTTCAATCAAATCTTCCTGTCGGATAAGGCCAGGAATATTTTTGGTTAATTCAAACTGGTCTTGGTAAAAGAAAATCTGACGTAAAGTGTTGAGCCGCTCCAATTCGTCGTAGCGCATCGACATATTGAACCGGTCACAATCGGTCCAATCATTATCACCGGGCGTATACACTGTTTTATGCGGATTAAGATGCGCGATTTGCTGGTAATTGTTTTTATACAATTCATCGGTGCAGCTCAACCGGCCTTTCTTGAAATCTCCCAGGTGAATCAACACTGGGGGATTGAGTGCTTTAATGGCGGTGGCGATTGCGCCATCGGGATGTTCTAGCAGAGCAGATTCCGCATCTGTGTAGGGCATGTCTCCGAGGACAACAAACCGGGTTAATTTTTCAGCAGCGGGATAGGTTATAACACTTGCGAGTGTAGATGAAGTTAGAGAAATCAGTGATATAAAAAGCCATATCCATTTCACCATGTTTTGTCATTACTCATTCATATGACTCTGAAAAACCAGACCGGCATGTTCGCGCAGCTTATGAAAGCGGATGGCGGGCCAGTTGTCTTGTGCAACGCTTAATTCTGCACCGAAGGATGCCAGAAAGGTAGGTGCATCCACTGCATCATGGGCGATACGATGTGAATTCGCTTCAATAAACCGCTGCAATTCGCGTGGATCATCGCAGGTAACCCAACGCGCCAATTGATATTTAGCCGATGCAATGCGAGCAGCCACGCCGTATTCATGCTGCAGGCGGTGTGCCACCACTTCAAACTGCAATGTGCCGACAGCACCAAGTAACAACATATTGCCCAAGAGCGGCCGGAATACTTGAATAGCACCTTCTTCACCCAATTGCGCCAAGCCTAGTTTGAGTTGTTTGCTGCGCAGCGGATCGGCAATTTCCACGGTGCGAAAAATTTCCGGTGCAAAAAAAGGCAATCCGGTAAATTGTAAAATTTCGCCTTCGGTTAAGGTATCGCCCAGTTGCAATGTGCCGTGATTGGGTATGCCGATGATGTCGCCGGGATAGGCTTCCTCAAGAATATCGCGGCGCTGGGATAAAAAGGATACCACCGTGCTGGTGCGGATATCTTTGCCGCTGCGTGCGACTTTTAAGTTCATGCCGCGTTTGAAATGTCCAGAACAAACCCGCACGAATGCAATGCGGTCGCGGTGCGCCAGATTCATATTGGCTTGAATCTTGAATACCATGCCGGAGAATTTTTTTTCATCCGGCAGCACCTCACGTTGGATGGCATTCCGTGATTCAGGCGGCGGCGCCAGATCAACCAGAGCATCGAGAATTTCCCGAACACCAAAGTTATTGATCGCGGAACCAAAGAAAACCGGCGTTTGTTTACCGGCGAGGAATTCTTTGTGATCGAAAGCCGGTGAGGCGCCTTTGATTAAATCCATAGCTTGCAATGCGGTGGACAGATCGGTGCCAAAGCGTTCATGCATTTTCGGGTCATCAAAATTCGTGATCACTTCCTCTTCATTGCCAACCCTATCCGCTCCGGGCTGGAATAAACGCATACAATTGTTTTGCAGGTCGCATACCCCGCGGAAGTTGCGCCCCATGCCAACCGGCCAGGTAAAGGGTATCGTAGACATCCCGAGAGTGCGTTCAATTTCGTCAATCAGATCGAGCGGTTCGCGGACTTCCCGGTCCATTTTATTCACAAAAGTAACAATCGGCGTGTTGCGTGCGCGGCAAACTTCCAGCAAGCGCAAAGTTTGTGCTTCCACGCCATTGGCGGCATCGATCACCATCAACGCGGCATCGACGGCGGTGAGTACGCGATAGGTGTCTTCCGAGAAATCCTGGTGGCCGGGAGTATCGAGTAAATTGATGACGCAATCGCGGTATTCCATTTGCATGACCGAGCTGGCGACCGAAATGCCGCGTTGCTTTTCAATTTCCATCCAATCCGAAGTCGCATGCCGGCTGGCTTTGCGTGCTTTAACGCTACCGGCAATATGAATGGCGCCGGCGTACATCAGCAGTTTCTCGGTCAGCGTGGTTTTGCCCGCATCCGGGTGTGAAATAATGGCGAAAGTGCGGCGGCGCGCCACTTCGTTATTAATGCTCATAATTCTCAGAACCTTGTTCCTGTGGATAAAGAAAACAATGGGCAGTATGCGTTGTACTGAATGCACTGACAGGCGGATAGGTTTCTCGGCAAATGGCCATCGCTTTAGGGCAACGTGGGTGGAAATGACAACCGGCAGGCGGCGCGGCTGGCGACGGCAGATCGCCTTTTAAATGGATAATTTGCCGATCGGGATCGGGTTGGATCTGCGGTACAGATGACAGCAGTGCTTGAGTGTAAGGGTGCTTGGGGCGGCCGATTACTTCATCAATGTGTCCATATTCAACGATCCTTCCCAGATACATCACAGCAACCTCATCAGCCAAATATTCTACAACAGCGATATTATGGGTAATAAACAAAAATGCAAGTCCTAAGTTATTCTGCAACGATTTGAGCAGATTCAAAATTTGCGCCTGAACGGATACGTCCAGAGCGCTGGTCGGTTCATCACAAATTAACAGTTTGGGGTTTACAGCCAAAGCGCGGGCAATCGCGATGCGTTGCCGCTGACCACCGGAAAATTCATGCGGAAATCGCCATTTTACATCAGGAGGTAAACCAACGCGCTGCAATAACGCATCAATCTCTTTTTCTCTGGAAGGAGCGGGTGATTGGTTATTGGCGTCCATGTGATCAATTCTTTCAACATGCAGTGCACTCATACCCTCCTGCAAAATTTCAATAATTCGCATGCGCGGATTCAACGAAGAGTAAGGATCTTGAAAAATGATCTGAAATTGCGAGCGGATTTGGCGCAATTGGCTTCTGCCTAGCGCGACCAATTCCTGATCTTTGAAACGCACGCTACCGGCTGTGGGTTGAATCAATTGTAAAATGCTTTTGCCGATCGTTGTTTTACCGCAGCCAGATTCACCGACGAGCGCCAAAGTTTTACCGGCAGCAATTTTCAGCGATACCCCGTCGACCGCTTTGACATGACCCGCAACGCGTTTGAATAATCCTTTGCGGATCGGGAAATGTACTTTTAGATCGGTTACCTGTAATAAGAGAGATGCTGTTGACGCGTGTGCTGTTTGTGCAATGTTTACAACATTCCGTATAAGACTGTCTGTCATCAGGTTGATGGAAACGTGCATCGAATCTTTATTATATAAATGACAGCGAACCTGATGGTGACCGGAAACCGGATGCCACTGCGGAATGGTGTCATGACACAAGGCCAAAGCTTGATTACAGCGATCGACGAAACGGCAGCCTGCAAACTGTTGCGATAAGGACGGCACATTGCCATTGATGACAGCCAATGCTTGATCGCGTTTTTGCTTTCCGGGCAAGGAAGCGAATAACTGCTGTGAATAAGGATGGGCGGGCTGATTGAAAAAATCATCCCGGGTAGCCAGCTCGACAATTTCGCCCGCGTACATCACCGCGACACGTTGCGCCATTTCGGCCACTACTCCTAAGTCATGGGTAATCAGCAAAATCGCCATGTTTTTACGTTGCTGGATTTGCCGCATCAGATCCAGTACCTGTGCTTGTATGGTGACATCCAGCGCGGTCGTCGGCTCATCCGCAATGAGCAATTCAGGCTCGCCGGCAAGCGCCATGGCAATCATGGCACGCTGTTTCATCCCGCCGGAAAACTGAAACGGATATTCATGCATGCGGCGCGGCGCATCGGGTATGCCGACTTGTTCCAGCAATTCTTGAATGCGCAGTTGCGCGGCTTGCCGGGACAAATTGAGATGTTGCTTTAATACTTCGTCTATTTGCTCGGCAATGGTCAGAACCGGATTCAAACTCAGCATCGGTTCCTGAAAAATCATGCTGATGCGCTTTCCGCGAATTTTGCGCATTTCGGTTTCGGGCAATTGCAGCACATCGGTGCCATCGATTTTGATCTGACCGGCAACAATTTCACCGGCATCGGGCAGCAAGCGCATAATCGACAGCGCTGTCATCGATTTGCCACATCCGGATTCGCCCAATAAAGCAAACGTTTCACCTTCTGAAATTTTCAAGGTTAAGCCATCGACTGCACGTACTGGCGCATCGCCGGTGTGTAGCAACGTCTGAAGATTTTCTATGTCCAGTAAGGTTTTCATGGATGCTGAGACGGTGCTGACGGCGTGGTTGTTTCCGGAGTTTTATTTAACGGAATGGCTTCTTTCTTTGCTGGGCGATGAAAGAAACTGTTTCTTTGTTTCAATATCCGGGTGCGCGGATCGAGTGCATTTTGTACCGCATCGGCAAAGAGATTGGCGCTCAGCACCAATGTGAACATAAAACCAAATGCCGCCATCAATGCCCACCAAACCATCGGTTCCCGCGCCATTTCCAGTCGTGCGGCATTAATCATCGTGCCAAAGCTGATTGTGGATGGATCAACGCCAACCCCGACATACGATAAAACAGCTTCGGCCAAAACCAGACCGCTAAAATCCATCACGGTTGCGATCAATACGATGTGCATCACATTCGGCAAAATATGACGGCTGATGATGCGCCAATGCGAGACGCCAAATGCGTGGGCAGCCTGGATATATTCCAATTCGCGTAACTTCATCGTTTCCCCGCGCAGTAAGCGGCATAGGCCGGTCCAACTGGTAATACCAAGAATGATGCACAGGAACAATAAACGCAGATCCGCCCGTGAGGCAATCGTTTCAAAAATTTCCGGGTGCGTTTCGATATACACCTGCATCATCAATACGGCGGCTGCGATCAGTAAAACACTCGGAATAGAATTCAGCGTGGTGTAGATATATTGAATAACATCATCGATCCAACCGCTGAAATAACCCGCCATAATTCCGAGCAGCAATGCGAACGGCAGCATGATCAGCGTGGTTAAGGTGCCGATGACCAGCGCGACGCGGATACTTTTGAGTGATTGATACAAAATGTCCTGCCCGACTTTATCTGTGCCCAAAACATGATAGTGCGATGCCAGTGTGGATACACAGCCAATTAGCATCAACAGAATTAACAATGTGATTAATATGGCGTACCAGGGAATCTCGGTGGTGCGGCGCCAAATGCCTGACAGGTTATGCTGGAAGCTTTGCTGGTTACGGTGCGCCAGAAGCATGCACAAACAAACAACCAGGATTCCCCAAACCAATAGGCCATACGCCAAGCCTGTTGCGCCGCGCCATACAATATCGCCGATGTGTTCCGTTTCCGGGTTTTGCAGGTGTGCGCCGCCATATTCAAGCCGTGCGAAGGCGCGCACTTGCTTACCATCCGGAAGTTCAATGGTTTCTTTTGCGTAGAGATGCGATGCCAGCGGCGCTGAATAAGTTTTTTCGACATGGGTGCGTAACGGTGTCACCACAATATCCAGCAAACTCAATACCTCTACACTGTAGATTTTTTCCCCATCATTGGTTTTATGGTCCAGGACTGGGCGGAAATGCACGGTATCCAATAAACCAACTATCAGGAAGAAAATCAGAACGGTGAGGGCAGACATCCCGCTGGCGCTGTGCCCGACGCGTTTCCAGGGCGTCAGCAGGTGCTCGTGATGACGAACATACCCAATAAAAGAAAACACGATAACGACAAATAAATAGATGAGCGCATCTGTCCACAGAATAAGGTGCTGTGGCAGTGGAGTCGCAATAATTACAATTGATTACTTATATCATAAATGAATGCTGAAACTTTTTGAAAGTTTATCGTTATGGGTGAGTAAGTAATGGTATGAATAACTGAGCTGACAGATATTCAATTACTTCGGTAACTGTACGCGATCTGATCTGCGATCAGTACAGTAAATTTCATTGATGCTTGGTTTATATCAATCAAATGGAGCGATATCTAGCCTCACACCATTACCGCTGCTTACCTCGACAGTTCCAGTAATAATCGCATTACAAGTAGTAATCTGATTTACGAGTCCCTTCTCATCCAGTCTGCGCCTGAAACTCAATGCTTGCTCGCGGTTCAAATAACCAACTGTCCGGTTATTGACATCAATCCGGACAGCGTTGCTGTCGTAGGAATTGTCGTTATCCGGTATCAAATGCGCTATCAGAATGTGTGCTTTGAGGGCTGAATCTTCATCAGGGGTTATTGCATTTTCCTGCAGCAATTGTTTGATTGCGCCTTGAAAGGATTCTGCTGCGATTGCGAAAGCAAATTGTCCCAGTTCCGGCCAGGCGTAATAATCGCTTGCTGTGTTGGTGCTATTTTGTGCATCGACATGCGAGAGTGCTGCAGGCTCTCTGGCGGCGATTTTATCTCTCGATATATAGAGAATTATCGCTGAAATCAGCGCTACCGGGAGAATATGCGACTTGTCGACACTGGCGCCTGCCATTAGTCCGAAAATTAACGAGAATACTAGGATTGATAATAGGCTCATTTCTTGGATTACCTCCTTTTGTTACCGGCACGTATCAAGATGACTTGCTTGGATTGAATAAATTTCTTCTCATTTATAGGTGGCTCATTATTTTATTTTTGTAAAGCTTGTTCGATGGCTGTCACAACCGCCGGATCAAACGGTTTCGTGTGTGGGCTGAATTGTGCGATGAACTTGCCGTCACGGCCAATCAGGTATTTTTGGAAATTCCATGTTGGGTAGGTTCCCGATAACTCGGCTAATTGCACATAGAAAGGATGCGCATCTTCTTTTTTCACCGTTGTTTTCTCAAACATCGGGAAATTGACGCCATAGGTCAGGTGGCAGAATTCCTGAATCTCCGCTTCAGTTCCCGGTTCCTGTCCCATAAAGTCATTCGATGGGAAACCTAACACGACAAGACCTTGTTTTTCATACTGAGTATATAGCTTTTCCAATCCTTCATACTGCGGCGTGTAACCGCATTTACTCGCGGTATTGACGATCAGCAGCACTTTTCCGGAGTAGGTTTCACATAAATTCACTGTTTCCGGTGCTGCCAGTTTGCGGAAATTATGATCCAACAGCGTGCTGTTGCAGGCAAAAGCGGGATTAACCAGAAGAATAATGATCAATGCGAGAAGAATACGCATAATTGTGCCCTCTATCGATGGGTTGGTAGGTAGAAGAAAGTGTCCGTTTTCATTTTAACTCACTTCTTGAATTAAAAACTTATTTGAGTGCGGACAGAAACAGCAGATAATTTATCCTTTTGTGTCTGGGTGCCAAGATCGGCATGGCCAATCAAGGCTTCGGTAAGGTAATAGTTCAGCATAAAGCGAATGCCTTGATAAGGATACCAATTCACTCCCAGTGTAATTACCTGAACCTGGCATTTAGAAGTGCCGGTTCTACACGGATCTGCAGCAAGATTCTGATTGCTGTTTTCAGCCAGATCATAGCGTCCGGCAAATTCCAGTGCCCCCCATTTGCCGCTAGGCAATGGTTTGCCAAAGGCGCCACGATCCT
>LNFM01004683.1_pt1 | contig 24761 bp, 25 predicted proteins | sample 596031 | NCBI WGS metagenome assembly LNFM01 (sample SAMN04254537, study PRJNA301005) | activated carbon metagenome | isolation source: dual media filters at the Ann Arbor, Michigan drinking water treatment plant | place: USA: Ann Arbor | reverse complement strand
CCTGACCGACGACATCGTCGCGGCCATGAAGTCGGTCTACGATCCGGAGATTCCCTCTGATATCTACGAGCTCGGCCTGATCTACCGCGTGGACATCGACGATGCCCGCAAGGTCGCGATCGACATGACGCTGACCTCGCCATCCTGTCCGGCCGCAGCCGAACTGCCGGGGATGGTGGAGAATGCGGTGGCGAGCGTGCCCGGCGTCTCCGAGGCCAAGGTGACGATCACCTTCGACCCGCCGTGGGACCAGAGCCGCATGTCCGACGAGGCGCGCGTCGCCCTCAACATGTGGTGATGCGGCTACCGGCAACAGGGATTTAACTCGGCCGCGGCACTCTCTATATTGACGGGAGCGCTTTGAACGCCGGACCTTGAATCCGGGCGCCTTCGGAGACCGAAATGCCTTTGCCCAAGATGCAGGCCATGCGCCTGACCCAGGCGGCCGCGGACCGCGTGAGAGACCTCGTCGAAGCCTCCGGCCATGCGAGCGCCGGCCTGCGCGTCGGCGTCACGAAGGGCGGCTGCGCCGGCATGGAATACACGATGGAATTCGTGGATGCGCCGGGCAAGTTCGACGAGATCGTCGAGGACCGCGGCGTGCGCGTGTTCATCGACGCCAAGGCCGTCCTCTATCTCCTCGGAACGGAGATGGACTACGTCACCGACAAGCTCTCGGCCAAGTTCGTCTTCAACAATCCGAACCAGACCTCGGCCTGCGGCTGCGGCGAATCGATCGCCCTGACGCCGGCCCGTCCGGAGGCGCTCGGCGCCGTCTGACCTGGTGGCGGCGATGGATCCGGATTTCCTCGTGGATCTGTTCGCGCCCTTCGCTCCGGTCTCCGTCCGCCGCATGTTCTCCGGCCATGCCGTCTATCGCGACGGCGTGGTCTTCACGCTGGCCATCCGCGGCGAGATCTTCCTCAAATGCGACGACGAGACGAGCCCGGCCTTCGTGGCAGCGGGCCTCGCGCCCTTCGTCTATGCGACGCGGCGTGGCGAGACGACGGTCGGCAGCTATCGCCGCATGCCTGAGGCCTGTTTCGACGACGAGGACGAACTGAGGCGCTGGGCGGCGCTCGCCTTTGCGGCGGGGCTCCGGGCCGAAGGGGCGAAAGCCCGCAGGCGGGTCAGGCGACCTTGAGCTCGGCTTCCGGATCGGTCTCGCAGACGACGCGGTTGCGGCCGTTGCGCTTGGCCGCATAGAGGCAGCGGTCGGCGCGCTCGTAGAGGCTCGCGGCGGTGTCCCCGGGACGGAAGGCCGCGACGCCGAGGGAGATGGTGATGCGGCCGAGGTTCTCGCTGGTCGAGCGCTTGATCAGTTCCTTGGTCATCACCGAGCGGCGGATGTGCTCGGCGACCGTCACCGCGGCGCGCAGGGTGGTGTCCGGCAGGATGATGGCGAATTCCTCGCCGCCATAGCGGCAGGCGAGATCCTGTCCCTTGACGTTCTGCTTCACCGAGAGCGCCACGAGGCGGAGCACCTGGTCGCCGGTGAGGTGGCCGAAGGTGTCGTTGAACTTCTTGAAATGGTCGATGTCGCTGACGAGCAGGCTGAGCGGCGTCTCGGCCTTGTTGGCGAGGGCGACCGCCTTGGCGATCGACTGGTCGTAGTACTTGCGGTTGCCGAGGGAGGTGAGGGGATCGGTCAGCGACTCGGTCCGAACCGCGTCGAGATTGTCCTGCAGCAGCTTGATCTCGCTGCGCGAGGCCTTCAGCCGCTGTTCCAGCGCCTTGTTGTTGGCCTCGATCTCGCGGGTCGAGCGAATCAGCGTCTCGATGATCGTGCGCACGCCCTCGGGCGAGCCGACGGAGGCGAGCCTCGCCGTGGCGCCGGCGAGATCGTTCCCGTAGGCGCTGGCCTGGCCGGCGGCCGAATCGATCATGGTCATGACGTGCTCGATCTCGTCCATGACCCGGTTGCCGACGACGTCGATCTTCTCGCCCATCCGGCTCTGGGAGAGGAAGTTCTCGTAGATCGTGTCGAGCTGGTCCTGGGAGATGCTGCCTTTCTCGGACAGCACGAGGTTCACCGCATCCGACAGTTCGGCGTGATAGCCCGACGCATAGCAGTACCAGATCTCGTAATTGCGCGGCACGGCCGCCAGGCTACGCCCCTTGATCTGCGAGAACGCCAGCTCACCGAAGCTGTAACTGCGCTCAATGTCGTCGCGGGTTTGCATCGGGCGGCGCCTGTCCTCGGTACGGAGGGAGCCGCGCAGCGCGCGCTTCCTCCTCGCTCCGGAGGCTAGCGCGCGAATGCTTTATCGCGGGTAAAAATCACACCTTACCCAGCGTCATTTTCCGCGATAGGTCACGGGCCTCAGAAGGAACTGCGGCAGGTGCGACATGTCTGCCTCCTCAGCGGCGGCGGCACGCGCGGGCGCCCGCTCGCGGACGGGAGCCGGAGCCGCCTCGGCGGCCCGGGCGGGACGCTCGGCACGCTCGGCACGCTCCGGACGCTCGCCGCGCTCCGGACGTTCGGAACGCTCGGGACGCGCGCTGGCGCGCGGCGCGGCGGCACGCGGCTCGGCCGACCTGCGGGCAGGGCGATCCTCGGAGCTGCGTTCGCTGCGGCCGGAGGGCGCCCGCGACCCACGGCCGCCGCCGGCGCCGCGGCGTTCGCGCCTGGCCTCGCTCGCCTCCTCCTCGGAGATGGCGTCGCCCGACCACTCGATCGACTGGCCGATCAGCTTCTCGATCGCCGAGAGGTTCTTCGAATCCTCGGGGGTGACGATGGTGATGGCGGTGCCGAGGCGTCCGGCGCGGCCGGTGCGGCCGATGCGGTGGACGTAGTCCTCGGCGTGGTGCGGCGTGTCGTAGTTGAAGACGTGGCTGACGTCGGGAATGTCGAGGCCGCGGGCCGCGACGTCCGAGGCGACGAGGAGCTGGGTCTTGCCGTCACGGAAGCCGGCGAGGGCGGCCATGCGGGCGCTCTGGTCCATGTCGCCATGCAGGGCGGCGACGGAAAACTCGTGCTTCTGCAGCGACTTGTAGACGGTCGCGACCTCGCTCTTGCGGTTGCAGAAGATGATCGCGTTCTTCAGGTTCTCGGCACCGCGGATGAGGGCGCGCAGCGTGTCGCGCTTCTCGAAATCCTTCTTGCCGGAGCGCACCAGGCGCTGGGTGATGGTGGTGGCGGTGGAGGCGGCGCGGCTGACCTCGACCTTCACCGGGTTGTGCAGGAACTGCTCGGTGATGCGCTGGATCTCCGGCGGCATGGTGGCCGTGAAGAACAGCGTCTGGCGGGTGAAGGGCACCATCTTGCAGATGCGCTCGATGTCCGGGATGAACCCCATGTCGAGCATGCGGTCGGCCTCGTCGATGACGAGGAGCTCGACGCCGGTCAGCAGCAGGCGGCCGCGCTCGAAATGGTCGAGAAGGCGGCCCGGCGTCGCGATGAGGACGTCGACGCCGCGGGTGAGCTTGGCGTCCTGGTCGCCGAAGGAGACGCCGCCGATGAGCAGAGCGACGCTCAGCTTGTGGTTGACGCCGTACTTGACGAAATTCTCTTCCACCTGGGCGGCGAGTTCGCGCGTCGGCTCGAGGATGAGGGTGCGCGGCATGCGGGCGCGGGCGCGGCCCTCTTCCAGCATGGTGATCATCGGCAGGGTGAAGGCGGCGGTCTTGCCGGTGCCGGTCTGGGCGATGCCGAGGACGTCGCGGCGGGCCAGGACGTGGGGGATGGCCTGGGCCTGGATGGGGGTCGGTTCGGTATAGCCGGCCGAAGCCACGGCAGCCTGAACCTTGGCGCTGAGGCCGAGTTCGGAAAACGACATGAGGAGAGAGTGTCCTTGTGGTCTGGCGGGGTCTTGCGACGATGTCTTGAGGCGTTCGGCGCGAACGTATTTCGCGCTGGCGGCCCCTAGAACCCACGAGGCCGAACGGACAGAGCAGCGAAGGGCCGGCATTCCGGTAATCCTTCGTCGCGGCGCAACATAGTCTCAATTGGTCGATTGTCAACGATTGCGACCTGTGCGAACGGTCTGCCGCGCGCCGGATTTGGCGGGATTCGCCGCGCATGGTGAAGGATCACGACCATGACGACTCCCGCCTCGCATCGGCCCGCTCCGGGCCGGCCGCCCCTCGTTTTCGTCCCCGGGTTGAACTGTACGGCCGACCTCTTCGGGCCGCAGGTCGAGGCCCTGTCGGGGCGCTACGACATCGCCATCGCTGACCATTCGCAGGACGAGACCATCGCCGCCATCGCCCGGCGGCTGCTCGCCGCGGCGCCGCCGCGCTTCGCGCTGGCGGGGCTCTCCATGGGCGGCTACGTGGCCCTCGAGGTCATGCGGCAGGCGCCGCAGCGCGTCGAGCGCCTCGCGCTCATCGACACGCGTGCCAGCGCCGATGCCCCCGAGGACATCGAACTGCGGCAGGTGGCGATCAAGTTCGCCGAGACCGGCCGCTTCGACGACATCCACGACATCCTCTGGCCGCGCCTCGTGCACATCCGCCGGCTCGGCGACGAGGCGCTGGCATCGGTCGTGCGCCGCATGGCGGACCGGACGGGCCCGGCGCGCTTCATCCGCCAGCAGAAGGCGGTCCTCGCCCGGCCAGGCTACGAGGCGAGCCTGTCCGCCATCCGCTGCCCGACGCTGGTCGTGGTCGGCGACCAGGACGCCATCACGCCGCGCTTCATGTCCGAGGACATGGCCGACGCCATCGCCGGCTCGCGGCTGGTCGTCGTGCCGGACTGCGGGCATCTGTCGACGCTGGAGCGGCCCGAGACCGTAACCGCGGCGCTGGAGGACTGGCTCGCCGCCTGACCTCAGCGCAGGGCCGAGAAGGTGACCTCGCCGGGCGGGCCGATGGAGAGCACATAGCGCCGGCTGCGGCCGGTGCCGATCACCCGCCCGTCGATGACGACGCGGGCGCCGTTGGCCTCCGGCTCGACGCGGTAGTCCTCGATGCCGACGCGCCAGTCGAAGACCTCGGGGATTTCCTCGGTCGCGGCGATGGCGGGCCGGCCCGAACCCGCCTCCGGGCGGTTCAGCCACTGGACGAAGAGGCGCTGGGCGCCGTCCGGCGCCCCGGACCGGACGAGGACGATGCGCGACGTGCCCTCGCGCTCGCCGGTGGTCCAGCCGCCGGTCGCCCGTACGAACATGATCTCGGGCGACAGCGTGGCGAGGGCACGGGCCGGGTCGGGCGCCTGGGCTTGAGCGGGCAGGGCGGAGAAGCCTGCGGCAAGCAGCACCCAAGCTACCGAGGCCGCCGCGAACCGGCCCATCGTCAGATGTCCAGTTCCTCGGCGAATTCGGCGCGCTCCTGGATGAAGGCGAAGCGCGGCTCGGCCTTGACGCCCATCAGCCGCTCGACGCTGTCGGAGGTCTCGGGGCGCTCCTCCGGGACGATGCCGACGCGCAGCAGGGTGCGCACCTTCTTGTCCATGGTGGTCTCCTTGAGCTGCTGCGGCATCATCTCGCCGAGGCCCTTGAAGCGGCCGATCTCGACCTTCTGGTTGCCCTTGAAGGCGGTGCGCAGGAGCTCGTCCTTGTGGGCGTCGTCGCGGGCGTAGAGCGTCTTGCCGCCCTGGGTCAGGCGATAGAGCGGCGGCACGGCGAGATAGAGATGGCCGTTGTCGATGAGGCGCGGCATCTGCCGGTAGAAGAAGGTGATGAGCAGGCTGGCGATGTGGGCGCCGTCGACGTCGGCATCGGTCATGATGATGACCCGCTCGTAGCGCAGGTCGTCGTCGCGGTAATGGGAGCCGGTGCCGCAGCCGAGCGCCTGGATGAGGTCGGAGAGCTGCTGGTTCTGGGCGAGCTTGTCGCGGCCGGCCGAGGCGACGTTGAGGATCTTGCCGCGCAGGGGCAGGATCGCCTGGGTCTGGCGGTCGCGCGCCTGCTTGGCGGAGCCGCCGGCGGAATCGCCCTCGACGATGAAGATCTCGGACCCCGCTGCCGAGGTGTTGGAACAGTCCGCGAGCTTGCCCGGCAGGCGCAGCTTGCGCACGGCGGTCTTGCGGCTGACGTCCTTCTCGGCGCGGCGGCGCAGGCGCTCCTCGGCGCGCTCGATCACCCATTCCAGCAGCTTGTTCGCCTGGTTCGGATTGCCGGCGAGCCAGTGGTCGAAGGGGTCGCGGATGGCGTTCTCGACGATGCGGGAGGCCTCTCCCGTGGCGAGCTTGTCCTTGGTCTGGCCCTGGAATTCCGGCTCGCGGATGAAGACTGAGAGCATGACGCAGCAGCCGGCCAGCACGTCGTCGGCGGTGGCCTGGGCGGCGCGCTTGTTGCCGGTGCGCTCGGCATGGTCCTTGAGGCCGCGCAGCAGGGCGATGCGCAGGCCCTGTTCGTGGGTGCCGCCGTCGGGGGTGGGAATGGTGTTGCAGTAGGAGGAGACGAAGCCGTCCTGGTCGCCGACCCAGCCGATGGCCCATTCCACCGAGCCGTGGCCCTGCTTGTCGAGCTTGCCGCCGAAGATGTCGGGGTGGACGCGGGTGGCCCCCTCGAGGGTTGCGGCGAGATAGTCCTTCAGGCCGCCGGGGAAGCGCAGCACGGCCTTCTCGGGCGTGTCGGTGCCCTTGACGAGTTCCGGATCGCAGGACCAGCGGATCTCGACGCCGCCGAAGAGATAGGCCTTGGAGCGCGCCATCTTGAACAGACGCGCCGGCTTGAAGGTGCTGGTCTCCTTGAAGATCTCGGGATCGGGGACGAAGCGCACCTTGGTGCCGCGGCGATTGTTGATCCGGCCGAGCTCCTCGAGGCCGGTCTGCGGAATGCCGCGCGAGAAACGCTGGCGGTATAGCATCTGGCCGCGCGCCACCTCGACGTCGAGGGCGACGGAGAGGGCGTTGACGACGGAGACGCCGACGCCGTGCAGGCCGCCCGAGGTCTCGTAGACCTTGGAATCGAACTTTCCGCCGGCATGCAGCGTGCACATGATGACTTCGAGCGCCGACTTGCCGGGAAACTTCGGATGCGGGTCGACGGGGATGCCCCGGCCGTTGTCGGTGACGGAGAGGGAGCCGTCGGCGGAGAGCTCGACCTCGATCCAGGTGGCGTGGCCCGCCACCGCCTCGTCCATGGCATTGTCGATGACCTCGGCGAAGAGGTGGTGCAGCGCCTTCTCGTCGGTGCCACCGATATACATGCCGGGGCGGCGGCGCACGGGTTCGAGGCCTTCGAGGACCTCGATGTCGGAGGCGGAATAGCCCTGTTCGCCAGGGGTGCCGGCCGACCGCGCCGCCTTGGCGGGCTCGGGTCGTGCCCGTCCGGGCGCCGGCGGGGCCTTGGCCGCGGGTTCCTTCGGTCCTCCGAAAAGGTCGCTGGAATTGTCCATCGTCACTTCAGTCCTCAAGGCCGCGGGACGGCCGCGAATCAGTCGCCATCATGATGGCACAGGGAGCCACCGGTGCGAACGGAACGGAAACGGTCGCCGGGGGAGCGGGGCGGAGCGCCGCCGCGCACGTGGCCATCGCTCCGCCGGGCGGAACGGCGGTGATCCCCCCGCGTTGGCCCATCGTACTGGTGTCCGTGGGCATGAGGAAGACGGGTGTGGATATTCGGAAATCGACCGGCGGCGTGGTCGCGGTCTATGCGGGCTTCTTCCTCGTCTGCATCCTCGTCGCGGTCACCGGTGGCATCGCCAATTCCTACGGCCTCGCGAGCTGGTATCCCTCCCTCGTCAAGCCGTCGTTCAATCCGCCGAACTGGCTGTTCGGCCCGGTCTGGACGGTGCTCTACGGCATGATCGCGGTGGCCGGCGCGCGCTACGTGCTGTCGCCGGCGCGCGAGAAGGAGCCGACGCTCGCCCTCTACACCGCCCAACTCGCCCTCAACGCGGCGTGGTCCTGGGTGTTCTTCTACGGGCAGGCCATGGGTGCGGCGATCGCGGTGGTCGTGGCGCTGTGGTTCGCCATCGCGGCGACCATCGCCTTCGGCTGGAACAAGGACCGCTTGGCCTCGCTGCTCCTCATCCCCTATCTTGCTTGGGTCAGCTTCGCCACCCTGCTCAACGTCGCCATCTGGCGGCTGAACGGCTGACGGGAATCATCCGATGACTGCAAACGTGCTCGTCCCCATCGCCATCGCGGCGGTCGCCATCGTCCTGGTCATGGGGCTCGTCAACATGATGCGGGGCGGCGATCCCAACCGGTCGCAGCAGCTGATGCGCTGGCGCGTGGGTCTGCAGTTCGTCGCCATCGTCGTCATCGTCATTGCCATCTATTACAAGGCGAACGGCGGCTGAGGACGGACGGGCATGGTCAAGCTGAACAAGATCTACACGAAGACGGGCGACGACGGCACGACGGGCCTGGCGGCCGGGCCGCGGCGGCTGAAGTCGGACCTGCGTGTCGAGGCCTATGGCTGCATCGACGAGGCGAATTCGGCGCTCGGCGTGGCGCGGCTTCATACTGCCGGCGTCCCGGACGTGGATGCCATGCTGATGCGCATCCAGAACGACCTCTTCGACCTCGGCGCTGACCTTGCAACCCCAGACCTCGGCGAGGACCTCGGCTACGAGCCCCTGCGCATCGTCGATGCCCAGGTGAACCGCATCGAGCAGGAGATCGACCAGCTCAATGCCGAACTCGATCCCCTGAAGAGCTTCATCCTGCCGGGGGGCAGCCCGGCCGCCGCCTATCTCCACGTCGCCCGCACCGTGTCCCGGCGGGCCGAACGGATCATGGTCGATCTCGTCCGCCGCCCGGGCGAGGGGGTCTCCGCGCCGGCGCTGAAATATGTCAACCGGCTGTCTGATTTCCTGTTCGTGGCTGCGCGCTACCTCAACGACAAGGGCAAGGCGGACGTGCTCTGGGTGCCGGGCAAGAACCGGTGAATGGGCTGTCTTGACAGCGTCATCAGCCGATTGCATGTAACGGCCATGATCACCACTGTGACCCGCACCCGACGCCCTATCCTCATCCAGCGATGAGCGCGCGGCCGTGTGCCCTGATGATCGACCCGATCGCCGCGCCCTCAGCGCGGTTTTTTTGTCCCTGACATCCTGATCCGACTTCTCGCACCCTGCGGAGACTGCCATGGCGACCAAGGCCAAAATCGCGATCCTCGGCGCGTCCGGTTACACCGGCGCCGACGCCGTCCGCCTCGCCGCGCGCCACCCGCATGTGGAGATGGTGGCCCTGACCGCGAACACCCATGCCGGCAAGTCCATGGCCGAGGTCTTCCCGCACTTCTTCATGCTCGACCTGCCGAAGCTCGTCGCCTGGGAGACGGTCGATTGGACCGGCCTCGACGCGGTGTTCTGCGGACTGCCGCACGGCACGACCCAGGAGATCACGGCCGCCGTGCTCGCCGCCAATCCGAAGATCAAGATCCTCGACATGTCCGCCGATTTCCGTCTCAGGGACGGCGCGACCTATGCGGAGTGGTACGGCCACGAGCACCAGGCGCCGGAACTGCAGAAGGAGGCGGTCTACGGCCTCACCGAGCTCTACCGCAAGGAGATCACCGGCGCGCGGCTGGTCGCCTGCCCCGGCTGCTACCCGACCGCCACGCTGCTGGCCCTGGTGCCGATCGCCAAGGCCGGCCTGATCCATGCCGACGACATCATCGTCGACGCCAAGTCGGGCGTCACCGGCGCCGGGCGGGGCCTCAAGCAGAATACCCTGTTCTCGGAAGCCGGGGAGGGGCTGTCGCCCTATTCCATCGGCAAGCACCGGCACGCGCCGGAAATCGAGCAGGAAATCGGCGTCGCCGTGGGCGGCAAGGTGACGATCAACTTCACCCCGCACCTCATTCCCATGGCGCGCGGCGAGCTCTGCACGTCCTATGTGAAGCTGAACGGGGCCACCGCCGACGACCTCCGGCAGGCGCTGGCGGACGCCTATAAGGACGAGCCCTTCGTCCACGTGGCGCCTAAGGGCGTTGTGCCGCAGACGCAGAACGTGCGCGGCTCCAACTACGTGCAGATCGGGGTCTTCCCGGACCGCATCCCGGGCCGGGCCATCGTCATCTCGACGCTGGACAATCTGGTGAAGGGCTCGGCGGGGCAGGCGATCCAGAACATGAACCTGGTCCTCGGCTATCCCGAGACGACGGGGCTGGAGCAGATCGCGCTGTTCCCCTGAGAGACATGGCGCCGCGCGTGCGGCGCCGGTCCGTCACCGCATCATCAGACGGTCGAACTTGGCGCGCTGGACGTCGTTCCAGGGCGTCGAGCGCTTCGTCGCCTTGTCGACCTGGGCCGTCGTGGTCGATCCCGAGACGAAGCGCACCCCGTCCACGAAGACCGCCTGGTCGAAGGTGAGGGACGAGGCGCCGACGCGCCGGATCCCCGAGGCGATCTGCACGAAGCCGGGGTAGAGGATTTCCCGGTGGTACTCGATCTCGACGTGGACGACGGAGATGCCGCGGCCCTCGGCGGTCAGGCGGATGCCCTCGCGGTCGAAGAACTCGGTGCGGCCGATCTCGAAATAGGTGCCGACGACCGCATTGTTGACGTGGTTGTTGGGGTCGAGGTCGCCGTAGCGGATCGGATGCACGGTGATGAACGGGTAGGCTTCGAGCGCCGGGCGCTCGCTGGGCGGGAGACGCACTGTCAGTCCTTTACTTTCACATAGCGCCCGGGGGCATCCTCGATGGGCGGATAGGCGTTGGATCCGATGCGGCGCGCCTCGACCTCCTCGCCGTCATGGGAGCGGACCCACTCGCGCCAGTGCGGCCACCAGGAACCGGGATGCTCCTCGGCGCGGGCGATCCAGTCCTCGAAGGCGCCTTCCGGCTTGCCGCCGGTCCAGTGCTGGTACTTCTTCTTGGCCGGCGGGTTGACGACGCCGGCGATATGCCCGGAACCCGCCACCACGTATTCGACCGGCCCGCCGAACGATTGCGAGCCGAGGAAGACCGAGCGGGCAGGGGCGATGTGGTCCTCGCGGGCGGCGAGATTGTAGACCGGCACCTTCACCTTCTTCAGGTCCAGCTTCTCGCCTGCCACCTCCATGCGGCCCTGGCTGAGGTCGTTCTGCAGGTAGCAGTGGCGCAGGTAGAAGGAGTGGTTCGCCGCCGGCATGCGCGGGGAGTCGGCGTTCCAGTAGAGCAGGTCGAAGGGCATCGGCTGCTTGCCCTTCATGTAGTTGTTGACGAAATAGCTCCAGATCAGGTCGTTCGAGCGCAGCATGTTGAAGGCGTTGGCCATCTGCTTGCCCTCGAGATAGCCGGTCTGCGCCATGCGCTTCTCGAGGCTCTGGATCTGCTCCTCGTCGACGAAGACCTTGAGGTCCCCGGCATAGGTGAAGTCCACCTGGGTGGTGAAGAAGGTCGCGGTCTGGACGTTGTCGATGCCCTTCGCCGCCATGTAGGCGAGGGTCACCGCCAGCAGCGTGCCGCCGACGCAATAGCCGATGGCGTGGACCTTCTCCTCGCCGGTGATCTCGCCGGCGACGCGGAAGGCGGCCAGCGGCCCTTCCAGCATGTAGTCGTCGAAGCTCTTGTGGGCGTGGCGCTGGTCGGGGTTGACCCAGGAGACGACGAAGACCGTCAGGCCCTGGTCGACCGCCCACTTGATGAAGCTCTTCTCCTGGGTGAGATCGAGGATGTAGAACTTGTTGATCCAGGGCGGCACGATGACCAGCGGCACCTTGCCGACCGCCTTGGTGGTCGGCTCGTACTGGATGAGCTGGATCAGGTCGTTCTCGTAGACGACCTTGCCCGGGGTCATCGCGAGGTTGCGTCCGACCGCGAACTGGCTGTCGTCGGACTGGCGGATGCGCAGGTCGCCGCCGCCGCGCTCGACGTCTTCGGCGAACATCTTCATGCCCCGCACGAGATTCTCCGCATTGGAGGAGATCGTCTCGCGCAGCAGCTCGGGATTGGTCACCACGAAATTGGAGGGGGAGAGGGCGTTGGCGATCTGCTTGGCGTAGAACGAGGCCTTGTGCTTCAGGTGCTCGTCGAGCTCGGCCTCGGTGACGAACTTCTCGGCGAGGTCGGTCGTCACCAGGTAGAACTGCTTGAGGAAGTCGAAGAAGGGGTTCTTCTCCCACTGCGGGTCCTTGAACCGCGCGTCGCGCGGGTCGGGGCGGGCCGCCGGCTCCACGGGCTCGCCCGCCATCGCCTTCAGCGACTTCGCCCAGAGATCCATGTAGCGGGTGGCGACCTCGGACTGGGCGACGATGGCCCGCTGCGGGTCCTTCAGCCAGAATTCCGCGACATGGCCGAGGGTCTTGGCGACGTCGGCGACCCCGTCGGGCGAATCGGCGGGATGAGATCCGGTCTCGCGCGGCTTGAGATAGGCGGCGAGCGCCTTGCCGCCGAGCTCGACCATGCGGGCAATGTTGGACGACAGGCGCTCGACGTCCATGGCCTGGAAGCGGAACGGGTCATCACCTGACGCTTCGGCGGCGGGGGCCGCGGGCGCTGCCGGTGCGGGAGAGGCTGCAACCGGCGAGGGCGGCGGAGCCGGAGCTGCGACCGTCTCCGCGGGCTTCTCGCCGAGCAGGGCCGACAGCGGCTTGCGCGGAGCGGCTTGGGCGGATTTCGCGGGCGGCCTCGAGGGGGCGGGGGCAGGGGTCTCGACCACCTTCAGGGACGGGGGGCTCTTGGGGGGAGGCGCGGTCTGAGACGTCTTCGCCGCGTCCGCCTTGGCCACGGCGGGCCGGGGGGCGGTGTCCTTCGCCGCCGAAGGCTTCGGCGCCGCGGCCGGCTTCGAAGGCGGGTTGCGGGACGCAGCAGGTCCCTTCGCCGGCCCGGCCCCCTTGGCCGCCGCAGTCCTGGCGGCCCGGGAGGCGGCCGCCGGGGCGGTGCCGGACGTTGCGGCCTTGCCGGTGGCCGCCTTGCGGTCGCCCGCCCGGGTGGTCGCCCTGGCAGCCTCCGGCCGTCCGGCACCCGGCTTGGCTCCACCCGCCTTGCCGGTCACCTTCGCCTTCGGTGCCGCAGCCTTCCGGCCGGTGGCCGAATCCTGCAACTTGGCGGGCGCGACGGCAGCATTCTCCCGCCGGGGGGACGCCTTGCCCGCGGCCTTCGGCGACTTCGGCTTGCCGGCATCGCGTTTGGCCATGAGCGTCCCTCCGAAAATCGCCGCTTTCGTCCATTACGAAATCGGTCCACTTTTTGATCTGAGCATATTAGGAAGGCGATGCGGAGGCCGCCATGCGAAAGATGTGTGGTTTCCCCTCGGAGAGCGACATGGCAGTTTCATCCTCCCGGCTGATCGCGCGCGGCCCGTCACGGCTGGCGGCCGTGGCCGTCGCGGCCCTCGTGCTCGCCGGCTGCCAGCACGCCAGCGACGGCTATCCCTCGCCCTATGGCCCCTCGCAGCCGACGCCGCTGCCGCCCGTCGCCGGGGGCGGCCTGTGGGCTCCCGCGCCGATCCGGGTGACCGGCTACGGGGCGGGCACGCTGATCGCCCGGCTGCCGCCGCCGGATCGGGTTGCGGCCCCGCCGCGCTCCTCGGAGACGCCGGAACTGCTCACGCCGGCCCAGCAGGCGGCGCGGCGCCAGGAACTGGAAGCGGCGCGCGCCGCCACGACGCCGGCGATGCAGCAGCGCCTGGAGGGCCAGGGCCGCGTTCGCGGGCCGGACCCGGGGGCGCGGCCGGCGATCGATCCGGCCGAGCGCGGCAGCGAGGACTAGGACGAAAGACGGGACGGGCCCACGGGCCTTCCCGTTCCAAGGCGTATTGCAATGTGATACGAGGCTAGCCCCTTGCGGCAAGGCCTGCCGCCCGAGCGACCCGCACCGATGACCCAGTCCCCGTTCCACCGTATCCGCCGGCTGCCGCCCTACGTCTTCGAGCAGGTGAACAAGGTGAAGGCCGCCGCCCGCGCCAAGGGCGTCGACATCATCGACCTCGGCATGGGCAATCCGGACCTGCCGGCGCCCGACCACGTGATCGAGAAGCTGAAGGAGACGATCGGCAAGCCGCGCACCGACCGCTACTCGGCCTCCAAGGGCATTCCCGGCCTCCGGCGCGCCCAGGCCGCCTATTACGCCCGCCGCTTCGGCGTGAAGCTCGACCCGGACACCCAGGTCATCGCCACGCTCGGCTCGAAGGAGGGCTTCGCCAACATGGCGCAGGCCATCACCGCGCCCGGCGACGTCGTGCTCTGCCCCAATCCGAGCTACCCCATCCACGCCTTCGGCTTCCTGATGGCGGGCGGCGTCATCCGCTCGGTGCCGGCCACCGCCGACGAGGAGTATTTCCGGGCGATGGAGCGGGCGATGCAGCACTCCATCCCGAAGCCCATCGCGGTGGTGACCTGCTATCCGTCGAATCCGACTGCGCAGGTCGCCGATCTCGACTTCTATGCCGAGCTCGTGCGCTTCGCGAAGAAGCACGACCTCATCGTGCTTTCCGACCTCGCCTATGCGGAGGTCTATTTCGACGACGCCAATCCGCCGCCCTCGATCCTGCAGGTGCCCGGCGCCTTCGACGTGGCGGTCGAGTTCACATCCATGTCCAAGACCTTCTCCATGGCGGGCTGGCGCATGGGCTTCGCGGTGGGCAACGAGCGGCTCTGCGCCGCGCTGGCGCGGGTCAAGAGCTATCTCGACTACGGCGCCTATACGCCTGTCCAGGTGGCCGCGACCGCCGCGCTCAACGGCCCGGAGGACTGCATCCACGAGATGCGCGGCACGTATCGCAAGCGCCGCGACGCGCTGGTCGAGAGCTTCGGCAAGGCCGGCTGGGACATTCCCGCGCCGCAGGCCTCCATGTTCGCCTGGGTGCCGATCCCGGACCAGTTCAAGCCACTGGGTTCGCTCGAATTCGCCAAGCTGCTGGTGGAGAAGGCGGAAGTCGCCGTCGCGCCCGGCATCGGCTTCGGCGAGCACGGCGACGACTACGTGCGCATCGCGGTCGTGGAGAACGAGCAGCGCATCCGCCAGGCGGCGCGCAACGTGAAGCGCTTCTTCGATGGCGCCGCGACCACCCTGCACAACGTCATTCCCATCGCCGCCGCCGGCCGCTGAGCCGGCCGCCCGCCATCCGCCAGGAGCCTCCATGATCCGCATCGTCGTCGCAGGGGCCTCCGGCTGGGTCGGCCGGGAGCTCATCAAGGCCGTGGCGGCCGCGGAGGATCTGGCGCTCGTCGGCGCGGTCGCGCGCTCCGCCGCCGGCCGCGATGCGGGGGAAGTGGCGGGCGGGCCGGCGCTCGGGGTCGCCGTCGCGGCAACGCTCGCGGAGGCTCTGGCCGTGCCGAGCGACGTCGTCATCGATTACACCAAGCCGCACGTGGTGAAGGGCCATGCCCTCGAGGCGCTCGCGAGCGGCCGCCACGTCGTCGTCGGCACCTCCGGCCTGGCGGCCGACGACTACGCGAAGATCGACGCCGCTGCGAAGGCGGCGGGCCGGGGCGTCATCGCCGCCGGCAACTTCTCCATCACCGCCTCGCTGCTGAAGCGCTTCGCCACCATGGCGGCGCGCCACGTGCCGGACGTCGAGATCATCGACTACGCGTCCGCCAAGAAGCCCGACACGCCGTCGGGCACCGGCCGCGAGCTCGGCGAGATCCTCTCGACGATTCGCGGGGCGCCGACCTCGAAGCCGGTGGACGAACTCGGCGGCATCCGCGAGACGCGGGGAGGGGCGGTCAATGCCGGCGGCATCGCCGTCCAGGTCCACTCCGTGCGCATGCCGTCGTTCGTTCTCTCCGCCGAGGCGATCTTCGGCCTGCCGGACGAGCGGCTGACCATCCGCCACGACGCCGGCTCCTCGGCCGCCCCCTACGTGGGCGGCACGCTGCTGGCGGCGCGCCGGGTCGGCGGGTCCACAGGCCTCACGCGCGGCATCGATCACCTGCTCGACTGACGGCGCGGCCGACGCCGTTCCCGCCGGTCATGCGGCCGTCGCCGTTTCCGCGTCCTTGGTCTTCGTCTTCACCGGGATCAGCAGGTAGCGGACGCCGTTGGCTTCCGCCTCCGGAAAGCGGCCGGCGCGGATATTGACCTGGATCGAGGGCAGCAGAAGCCGCGGCACGGCGAGCTTGGCGTCGCGCTCCTCGCGCATGGCGACGAAGGCGTCCTCGTCCTTTCCTTGCCCGACATGCACGTTGGCGGCGCGCTGCTCGGCGACGGTCGTCTCCCAGGCGTAGTGGTCGCGACCCGGCGCCTTGTAGTCGTGGCAGAGGAACAGCCGGGTCTCGGGCGGCAGGGCCAGGAGCTTCTGGATCGAGCGGTAGAGCGTGCGGGCGTCGCCGCCGGGGAAATCGGCCCGGGCCGTGCCGAAGTCCGGCATGAACAGCGTATCGCCGACGAAGGCCACGTCCTCGATCCGATAGACGATGTCCGCCGGCGTGTGGCCGGGCGTGTGCAGGATCGATCCCTCGAGCTCGCCGATCGCGAAGGTCTCGCCGTCCTTGAAGAGATGGTCGAAATCGCTGCCGTCCGTCTTGAGGTCGGTGGCGTTGAACACGGGCCGGAAGATGCGCTGAACGTCCTTGATGTGCTCGCCGATGCCGATCTTCGCACCTGTCTTCGCCTTGACGAGAGGCGATCCCGACAGATGGTCGGCATGGGCGTGGGTCTCCAGGGTCCAGACGATCCGGTAGCCTTCGGCGGCGGCCTTGGCGAGGATCGCCTCGACCGAGCGCGTGTCGACCTCGCCGGCGTTCTGATCGTAGTCGAGGACGGGATCGATCACCGCGGCCTCGCGCGTCGCGGGATCGGCGACGAGATAGCTGACCGTGAATGTGGCCTCGTCGAAGAAGGCATGGATGAGGGGTTGGCGTTGGGCGGGCATCGGTTGCTCCGTTCAGAGGTTGCGTGTTGACAAATATATTCGACGTCGCTAAATAAGCAATAGCTAAATTAGAGATCGCCCGTGACCCATCCTGCCCAGTCTCTCGACCCGGCCTCTTTCGAGGCCAACGCGATGGACGTCGCCGACGTCCTGCGCGCCCTCGCCAATGAGCGGCGGCTGCAGATCCTCTGCGTCCTGATGGAACAGGACGAAACGAATGTGGGCACGTTGGTCAGCCGGATCGGCATCAGCCAGTCCGCGCTGTCCCAGCATCTCGCCAAGATGCGCGACGAGGGCATTCTCGCCTTCCGCCGCGAAAGCCAGACGCTCTGGTACCGCATCGCCGATGCCCGGATCCGCGAGCTGATGGCCGAACTCTACCGCCTCTACTGCCACAAGGCCTGATCCCCTTCCCAAGGAACGACCACCATGACCATCAAGCACATCGCCCCGGCCGAAGCCTTCGCCATGCTCTCCCACGGAGCCATCCTCGTCGATATCCGCGAGACGGACGAGTGGCGCCGCGAGCACATTCCGCTCGCAAGCCACCACGCCCTGTCCACCATCGAGCGCCATCCGCCGAAGGCTACGGGCGCCGTCATCTTCCACTGCCGGAGCGGCAACCGGACGACAGCCAACGCCCAGCGCCTCGCCGCCACCGTGCCGGGTGCGAAGGTCCATGTGCTCGAAGGCGGCATCGAGGCCTGGCGGGATGCCGGCCTGCCCACGGTCAGGGACGCGCGCCAGCCGATCGAGATCATGCGGCAGGTGCAGATCGTCGCCGGGTCTCTCGTCGCGGTGGGCACGGCCCTCGGCGTGCTGGTTCATCCCGGCTTCCTGGCCGTCCCCGGCTTCGTCGGCGCGGGCCTCGCGTTTTCCGGGATTACCGGCTCCTGCGCCATGGCGCGGCTGCTGGCGTTCGCACCCTGGAACCGCGTGCCCCTGACCTCGGCGAACGCCTGAGCGACACGGCCGCCGAACGATAAGGCCTGACCCATGCCCATCGATATCCTCTCCAGCCTTTCGGGCGCGCTCGTCGGCGCGATCCTCGGTCTCGTCGGCGGGGGCGGCTCGGTGCTGGCCGTGCCCCTCCTGGTCTATGGCGTCGGCGTTTCCTCGGCCCATGTCGCCATCGGCACCAGCGCCCTGGCCGTTGCGGCGAGCGCCTTCGCCAACCTGCTCGGCCACTCGCGGGCCGGCACGGTGAAGTGGCGCTGCGGCCTGACCTTCGCCGCCGCCGGCGTGATCGGCGCCTTCGCCGGATCGACGGTGGCGAAGACCATCGACGGGACGCGCCTGCTCGCGCTGTTCGGGGCGCTGATGGTGATCGTCGGCATCGCCATGTTCATGCGGCGCAAGGCCGAGGGCAATCCGGACGTGAAGCTGACGCGCGCTTCGGCGCGGCAGCTCCTGCCCTGGCTGATCACCAGCGGATTCGGCGTGGGGCTGCTCAGCGGCTTCTTCGGGATCGGCGGCGGGTTCCTCATCGTGCCCGCCCTGATGCTGGCGACCGGCATGTCGCTGCCCTTCGCCATCGGCACCTCGCTCATCGCCGTGACCGCTTTCGGGGCCGCCACCGCGACGAGCTACGCCATCTCCGGTCTCATCGACTGGCGCATCGCCGCGCTGTTCATCGCCGGCGGAATCGTGGGCGGCTTCGGCGGCGGGGCCCTCGGCCGGCTCCTGGCCGCACGCAAGGGCGCGCTCGGAACCGTTCTCGCCGCCGTCATCGTGGTGGTCGGGCTCTATGTCGTCGCCCGCAGTCTGGGATCGCCTGGGGCCTGATCCCGGACTCGATGGCCGCCATTCCTTGCCTTGGCGGGTCAAATCGGGCACAAGCCCGGCGCGACGCCTTGGTCGCGGCAGTGCGGATCGGTCACCTCATGCAGGACGTCTTGAAAGTCGGGATCGCCGGCCTCGGCACGGTCGGGGCATCGGTCGTCCGGCTCATCGCCAAGCGCGACAACCGGCTGGCTGAAGCCGCCGGCCGCCCGATCCGCGTCACCGCCGTCTCGGCCCGTTCGCGCAAGAAGGACCGCGGCATCGACCTCTCCGGCACGCGCTGGTTCGACGACGCCGTGACCCTCGCCGCCGATCCCGACATCGACGTCTTCGTGGAGCTGATGGGCGGCGCCGAGGATCCGGCCAAGGCGGCGGTCGAGACCGCGCTCAGCCACGGCAAGGCGGTGGTCACCGCCAACAAGGCCCTGCTCGCCGCCCACGGGCCGGCGCTGGCGAAGAGGGCCGAGGCCAAGGGCGTGGCGCTCAATTTCGAGGCGGCCGTCGCCGGCGGCATCCCGGTCATCAAGACCCTCCGGGAGAGCCTCCTCGGCAACACGATCGAGCGCGTCTACGGCATCCTCAACGGCACCTGCAACTACATCCTCACCCGCATGGCGGAGGAGGGCATCGCCTTCGAGGACTGCCTGAAGGACGCCCAGCGCCTCGGCTATGCGGAGGCCGATCCGACCTTCGACGTCGACGGGTTCGACACCGCCCACAAGCTCTCGCTCCTCACCAGCCTCGCTTTCGGCACGCTGGTCGACACCAAGGGCATCTCCATCGAGGGCATCCGCTCCATCAAGCCGGTCGACCTGCGCATGGCGGAGGAGCTCGGCTACCGGGTGAAGCTGCTCGGCGTCGCACAGCGCACGGCCGACGGCGTCGAGCAGCGCGTGCATCCGACCTTCATCCCGAAGGACGAGGCGATCGCCCAGGTGAACGGCGTGCTCAATGCGGTCGCCATCGACGCCGACGCCGTGGATCTCACCCTCGTCGGCCCGGGTGCCGGCGGCGACGCCACGGCCTCCGCCGTCATCGCCGACATCGTCGACGTGGCGCGCGGCCACCGCACGGCGCCCTTCATCCGGCCGGTCTCGGCCCTGACCAAGCCCAGCCGCGCGCCGATGACCCGCCACGAGGGCGGCTACTACATCCGCCTGGAAGTCGTGGACAAGCCCGGCACCGCCGCGCGCATCGCCTCGCGCATGGCGCAGAACAACATCTCGCTGGAATCGATCGTGCAGCGCCGGGCCGGCCCCGTGCGCGGTGGCACCGACCCGGCCGCGGCGGCCGCTCCGGCGCCCGTCGTGCTGATCACCTATGCCACGACCGAGGCCGCCGTCCGGCGCGCCCTCAAGGCCATGGACGCGGACGGCATCCTGCTGGGCGCCCCGCAGGTCATCCGCATCGAACGCAACTGACAGAACACCACACACGCGAAAGGGACGTCACAATGGCCGAGCAGGGGCTTTCCATCCCGAGGAACCTGATCATCGAGCGGGTCCTCTCCATGGAGCTCGTCCGGGTGACGGAGCGGGCGGCGGTGGCCTCGGCCCGGCTGCGCGGCCGCGGCAACGAGAAGGCTGCCGACCAGGCGGCGGTCGACGCCATGCGGCGCGAGCTCAACAAGCTGCCCATCGACGGCACGGTCGTCATCGGCGAGGGCGAGCGTGACGAGGCGCCGATGCTCTACATCGGCGAGGAGGTCGGCACCAAGAAGGGCCCGAAGGTCGACATCGCCCTCGACCCGCTGGAGGGCACCACGCTCTGCGCCAAGGACATGCCCGGCTCCATCGCCGTCATCGCCATGGCCGAGCACGGCTCGCTGCTGAACGCCCCCGACGTCTACATGGACAAGATCGCCGTCGGCCCGGGCTATCCGAAGGGCGTCGTCGACCTCGACGCCTCGCCGGTCGACAACATCCACGCCCTCGCCAAGGCCAAGGGCGTGAAGCCCAACGAGATCACCGCGCTGATCATGGACCGGCCGCGCCACGCCAAGCTGATCGAGGCCGTGCGCGGCACCGGCGCCGCCATCCGTCTCATCACCGATGGCGACGTCGCCGGCGTCATCCACACCGCCAATGCGCTGGAGACGGGCATCGACATCTATCTCGGCATCGGCGGCGCCCCCGAGGGCGTGCTGGCGGCGGCGGCGCTGCGCTGCGTCGGCGGCCAGATGCAGGGCCGCCTCATCCTCGACACCGAGGCCAAGGTCGAGCGCGCCCGCAAGATGGGCGTCAAGGACCCGAACAAGAAGTACGCGATGGAGGAGATGGCCTCCGGCGACGTCATCGTCTCCGCCACGGGCGTCACCGACGGCGCGCTGCTCAAGGGCGTCGTCTTCGGCTCCGAGCTGATCACCACCGAGACCATCGTCTACCGGTCGACCACGGGCACCGTGCGGCGTATCTTCGGCGAGCATCGCCAGCTCGAGAAATTCCATCTCGACTGACCCCATGGAGCGCCGCCGGCTCTTTCTCGGCATCGAAAAGTCGGCTCTCGGTCGCGCCTGGCGCGATCGTCTCGATGAGCCGGGGCGCGCCCAGGCGCTGGCGATCGCGCAGACGTCCGGGTTGCCGGACATCCTCTCCCGGGTGCTCGCCGGCCGGGGCGTGACCGCCGAGACGGCCGAGGCCTTCCTCGAGCCCACCATCCGCGACGCCATGCCGGACCCCTCCGTGCTCACCGACATGGACCGGGCGGTGGAGCGCCTCGCCAAGGCGGTGCTGACCGGCGAGCAGGTGGCGATCTTCGGCGACTACGACGTCGACGGCGCGACCTCCTCGGCGGTGCTGGCCCTGTTCCTCAGGGCCGCGGGGCTCGATCCTTTCCTGCACATCCCCGACCGCATCTTCGAGGGCTACGGGCCCAATGCGGAGGCGCTGCGCCAGCTCGCGGGACGGGGCGCGACCCTGCTCGTCACGCTCGACTGCGGGACGACCAGCCACCAGATCCTCGGCGATGCCGGGGCGCTCGGCCTCGACGTGGTGGTCTGCGACCATCACCAGGCCGACGAGACGCTTCCCGCCGTCGAGGCGGTGGTCAACCCGAACCGGCAGGACGACCTCTCGGGTCTCGGCCAGCTCTGCGCCGCCGGCGTCACCTTCATGCTCGTCGTGGCGCTGAACCGGCACCTGCGCGGCAAGGGGCACTGGACGACGGCACGGCCGGAGCCCGACCTCATGGGCCTCCTCGACCTCGTCGCCCTCGGCACGGTGGCGGACGTGGTGCCGCTCACCGGCCTCAACCGCGCCTTCGTCGCCCGCGGCCTCGCCGTGATGCGGCGGCGCGAGAATGCCGGTCTGCGCGCGCTGATGGACGTGGCGCGGCTGGACGGGCCGCCGACGCCCTATCACCTCGGATTCCTGCTGGGCCCCCGCATCAATGCCGGCGGTCGCATCGGCGACGCCGCCCTCGGGCTGAGGCTGCTGATGACCGAGGACACGCTGGAGGCCGGCCGCCTCGCCGCCGATCTCGACCGGTTGAACCGCGAGCGGCAGGTGGTGGAGATGGGCACGGTGGCGGAAGCCGAGGCCGAGGCTCTCGCCGCCCTGGGGCCGCTGGAGGAGGGGGCCTCGGTCGTGGTCACGGCGGGCGAGGGCTGGCATGCCGGCGTCGTCGGCCTCGTCGCCTCGCGCCTCAAGGAGCGCTTCAAGCGGCCGGCCTTCGCCATTGCCTTCACCGGCGACGTCGGCACCGGGTCGGGCCGCTCCCTGCCCGGGGTCGACCTCGGCGCCGCGGTACGCCGCGCCGTCGCCACCGGCATCCTGGCAAAGGGCGGCGGCCACGCCATGGCCGCGGGCATCACCGTGCAGCGCGAGCGGCTGGCCGAATTCCGCGCCTTCCTCGAGATCCAGCTCGCCGAGGCGGTGAGCCGGTCGCGGCGCGAGGACATGCTGCTCGTCGATGCGGCGACCACCGCCGGGGCGCTGACGCCGGACCTCGTCGCGATGCTGGACAGGGCCGGCCCCTTCGGCACCGGCAATCCCGAGCCCGTCCTCGCCTTGCCGTCACACACGCTGGTCCATGTCGACGAGCTCGCCGGCGCCCATGTGCGGGCGCGGCTGCGCAGCGGCGACGGCAAGACGGTCGACGCCATCGCCTTCCGCGCCGCCGGCCAGCCGCTGGGACAGATGCTGGCCGCGAACCGCGGCCGGCCGCTGCACGTCGCGGGATCTGCCGCCATCAACCGCTGGCAGGGACAGGAGAGGGTGCAGTTCCGCCTGACGGATGCCGCGGTTCCGCCGACCCTGTGATCACGAGCCGAAGAGCGGGGAGCGCAGGCCGCCGAGGCGCCGGCGGCGCGGAGGGCGCGGTGCCGGGTCGCTCCCGCCCTGGCGCGACAGCCCGCGCGCGGCCATCAGACGCTTGGCCTGGACCGCGAGGGAGCCGGCGCGCGGCGCCAGCGCCGGATCGGACGTGACCGCGGTGCGCAGCAGGGCAAGCAGATCGGATTCCCGGATCGCCGGGTCAGCGCAGGTTCGCGCATCCTCCAGGAGATCCGCGAAGGAGGGATTCCACGCCGGGTCATGCAGGCGCCACAGGACGAGCGCGAGCACGCTGTCCTCGCTGGTCCTGCCGTCCGGCAGCACGACGTCCAACGACGCAGTCCCCATGATGATGGCACCTGTCACGCAACGGAACGCACGGAATCGTCTGGTCCGTCGGGATGATTGCAACCCCGCCGGGAGGCGGTTGCAACAGCCCCTTGACGGTACGGCAGCCTTATCCACAGCGCCCCATCATGCACCGCAGCAGCGAAAGATGACTTAACGTCATGTCCGCTGGTCAGGGCGGCCTCGCGGCGCTACTGTTCGCCGGTGCCGCCGGGGAGCGGCCGGTCCGGGAGGAGCAGAGCATGGGATTCTTCGATTTCGTGAAGAACGTCGGGAAGAAGCTGGTGGGCGCCAGCGAAGCGCAGGCGGCGCCGGCCCCCGCGCTGACGCAGGAGGTGGCGAGCCACGGCTTCGACACAAGCAAGCTGCAGATCGGCACGAGCGGCAACAACGTGCAGCTGTCGGGCCAGGTGAAGTCGCAGGAGGAGGCCGAGCGGATCATTCTCGCCCTCGGCAACACGGTGGGCGTGGCGCAGGTGGACACCAGCCAGCTGATCGTGGCGGCGGAGACGCCGGCGGCCAAGTTCTACACGGTGAAGAAGGGCGACACGCTCTGGAAGATCGCCGAGGCCCATTACGGCAAGGGCGCCGACTATCCGAAGATCGTGGCGGCCAACAATCCGCCCATCGTCAATCCGGATCTCATCCAGCCGGGCTGGGTCCTTCGCATTCCCTGACCTTGCCCTATACTCCCGGACGGGCGGAGGCCTCGACGCCTCCGCCGTCACATCGACCGGGAGAACGCCAATGCCCACCCTGACGCGCCGCGGCCTCGCCGCGGCAGCCTTGCTCGCGCCGCTCGCCCCCGCCGTCGTGCGGGCGCAGTCCTGGCCCTCCGGCACGATCCGAATCGTCGCGCCGTTTCCGCCCGGCGGCTCGGTGGATGCGCTGGCGCGCCTCGCCCAGCCGGTGCTGGAGCGCAGCCTCGGCACCGCGGTGATCGTCGAGAACCGGGCGGGGGCCGGCGGCAGCGTCGGCGCCAATGCCGTCGCCAAGGCGCCGCCCGACGGCAACACCTGGCTCTTCGTCTTCGACACGCATGCGGTGAATCCGTCGCTCCTGCCGAACATGCCGTTCGACTCGGTGAAGGACCTCGATCCGGTGATGCTGATCGGCACCGCGCCGATGGTCATCGTCACCCACCCCTCGCAGCCTTACAGGACGCTCGCGGAGGTGATCCAGGCCGGCAAGGAGCGGGCAGGGGGCGTGCCCTACGGCACCATCGGCAACGGCAGCCTCGGCCATCTCGCGATGACGCTGCTGGCCAAGCGCGCCGGCACCAGCTTCAACCACATCCCCTATCGCGGCGGCGGACCGCTCATCAACGACGCGCTCGGCGGCCACGTGCCGCTGTCCATCGCCTCCGTCGCTGTGCTGGCGTCCCACCTGACCGCCGGCACGCTCCGCCCCATCGCCCAGACCGGCGCCCAGAGGGCCGCGACCCTGCCGGACGTGCCGACGGTGGCCGAGAGCGGATTCGCCGGATTCGAGGCCGAGGCCTGGTGGGGCGTCTTCGCGCCCGCAGGCACGCCGGGACCGATCGTCGCACGCTTCCAGCAGGCGCTGACCGCCGCCTTCCGCGAGCCTGCCACGGCGAAACAGCTTACCGAAACCCAGCAGATCAAGCTGCTGGCGACCGGTCCGGACGGGCTCAGGACCTTCTTCGCCGACCAGATGCGGATCTGGGGAGAGGTCGTCCGCGACAATTCGATCAAG
>LNFM01004872.1_pt1 | contig 24762 bp, 15 predicted proteins | sample 596031 | NCBI WGS metagenome assembly LNFM01 (sample SAMN04254537, study PRJNA301005) | activated carbon metagenome | isolation source: dual media filters at the Ann Arbor, Michigan drinking water treatment plant | place: USA: Ann Arbor | reverse complement strand
CTGTATTCGAGCACCGCGCGCTCCGCATCCGCCGCCTGCCGCTTCAACTCCGCCACCCGGTCCTGCACCAGCCGGCTGACGATCTTCGTCGAGTCGACCTTCGTCGCGATATTACTCGCCTGATACGCTTCGACGATCGCGTTGGCGATCTTCGCGGCCTTCACCGGATCCTTCGAACTGAACGAGATGCTGATGAGATTGGGCACATCTCCTCGAGTGACGGTCAGATTGCGAAGAACGCTATCTAGGGCAATCTTCTCGGGGTCGCCCGACACCACGGCCGGTGGTTCGCTGCCGCGAATGTACTGCACGGTTTCGCGAACCAACTCGCGTACCCGCTCTCTCAGGCTCGTTTCATCACGAGCGCCGTTGAACTCGGGGTCCTTCGCCAGTTCCAACGACCGCACCACCGGCAGTACGTTGGTCTCCGAGGCGATGATGTAGATCTGCCCCCACGTGTCGCCATCATCGATCGACGGCCCGTCGATGACACGGTTGTTCTGTAGATACTTCGCGACGGTTCGCTCGAACACGATCCGCGTGTTCGCCGTATAAAGCGGCTGCATGGCCGAAAGAACGCCATACGCGGCACCGATGCCGATCAAGGTCCCCGCGACGATGTAGTACCAACCACGGCGGACGATACCGACCATGTCGGCCACATCGACCTGGGCGGAACGACGATCGAGCGAGTGTCGTATCGGGACATGCTGTTGACTCAAGGTTACTCAACGCGACATCAAAACAGGCCAGAACAGGCACAACAGAGCGGACTAAGGTAGCTATGCAAAAATCATGCGAGTTCGGTCAAGGACCCAGCCAGAAAACCGCGGCACCGTCTGACACCTACTTACGCCAACCAACACCCATTACACTCGATGTTTGCACTTCTCGTTAACACACTCAAGACTAGGCGGGTCGATCAAAGATTCGGTTCTCGATACCCCGTGAGTGTCCAAGCCGAGCTTCAGGACACCGAGGCGACCGCACAAGACGATGCGCGTGATCGTCAATCTGAAGGCGCTTCCCGGTCAGATCAGTAGGCGCCTTTTCTTAAAGTCAGGAGAGTGCGGACGATGATTTCCATGTCGAACCAGATCGACCAGCTGTCGATATAATAGAGGTCGTAATCCATTCGCCTCTCCACATCCGCCAAAGTCTTGGTCTCGCCCCGGCAGCCGTTGACTTGGGCCCACCCCGTGATCCCCGGCAGCACGCGGCGACGGCGCGAGAACAGATCGAAGTCCGTCTCGAAGCGCTCCTCGTGCGCCAGCGCGTGCGGACGCGGGCCGACGATCGACATCTGTCCCAACAGGACATTCAGGAGCTGCGGAATCTCGTCGACGCTGGTCGCACGGAGTGCCCGTCCGACTCTCGTCACGCGGGCGTCGTTGCGGGCGGCTTGAACAACCAGGTCGCCGTCCTCGGACACTGTCATCGTACGGAACTTGAAAATCCGAAACACCTCGTTGTTCCGGCCATAGCGCCGCTGGCGAAAGAACACTGGGCCGCGACTGTCGAGCTTGATCGCCGCAGCGACCAGCAGCAGCAAAGGCGCGACGACAATGAGACCGATCGCGCTGAAGATAACGTCGAACACGCGCTTTTCGAGCCGATCATGTTCGGCCGCCGGAATCGGACTGGCAACGTCGGCGCGCAGTGACCCAATCGACGTGGCCCCGTGCACCGGCACCGGCAGGGACTGGAGATCGGTGCAGAGCAGAATCTCCGGAGCAAACGGCGCGAGGCGGCGCAGCGCCAGCCGGATGCGCGCCTTGTCGATCGCTGGAAGCGCGATGACAACCTTGTCGATTGCGCCGGCCTGCATGGCGGCCTGCAATCCTTGGATGACTTCAAGGTCAGCGAGATGGCTGGCCGTGCTCACGTCGCCCAGACACATGTCAGCGACGATCGCGTGAGGTGCATCCTTGCCAATCTCGTGCTTCACGGCGTCGATGTATTCCCGCGTGCCCAACACAGCGAAATTGCGCGTGAGCTGGCCTGTCCGGACCAGGCTCTGCATTCCGCGCATGAAGGCCCAACGCACCAGGACAAGCCCGATTGCGCTCAGCGCAAACCAACTCAGGAACCAGCCACGGGAGTAGAAGTCCGCCAACTTGAGGAGGTAGAGGCCGCCAAGCAGCACCATGAATGCGAGCACCAAGCCCGCCCAGATCCGCCCAAAGCCGATCGTCGGCGTCATCAAGGCGTCGACCTGATGGAGCCCGATCTGCTTGTAAAAATAATGTAGCGCGATCGCCAACACCACGGCTGGCGCCAAGTAGGGCAGATGATCCTGCCCGTGACCAAGTGCAAGGTCGATGTAGAGCAACTTGGCGCCGCCGCCGGCAAGGATCACGACGGCAGCCTGCATCAGCGCCAGAAACTGGAGGCAATGCCGCTGCAGGGCAGGCGCGGTTAGAGATCGGCCGAAGGGACCTCGTGTGCGCCCCCCCGAGGCGACCACGACCCCCGGAACGGAAGTCTGCCACATACGCAATACTCACAACGCAAAAACTACTCAGATCCTCACTGTGGCAAGCTCGTGGACCCCAGCCCAAGGTTGCATCAGCGAAGATATAATATCGCTCAAATTCAACTTTAACAAAGCCTAAATTTGCGCCTGAACCTGCACACTAAATTTGCCATCTGCAATGTTAGTGCGCCGCGGCATTCCGGACACAGGATGCCTGCCAGAAGGATCGGGGAATTTGGACTTCTGACGCGACGGCGCGTGCCATGAGAGGGCCGTCGCGGTACGATGCTGCTGACGGCGCCATGCGATGCAAAATGTGGGGGCACGACGACTGACGATGAGCGGCGAGAAGATGGTTACCATATCGGTCTGGCCACTCGCTGTATCTGCAGCACGTCTTGCTGCCCTCAAAAGTGTGCTGTCCGATGACGAGAAGGAGCGGGCAGGCAGGTTCAAGCTCGAAGCAGCGGCGCGAGAATTCGTTCTCAGCCGGGGGGTCACAAGGGAAGTGCTGGCCGCGGCCTGCGGCTGTACGGCGACCGAAATCGTGCTCACAATCGGCGCGCGCGGCAAACCGCGTCTCGTCACCCCCCCCTCACCGCTCACTTTCAATCTGTCGCACAGCAGCGGCTATTGTGCCCTCGCCGTAGGCGCCGTGCCTGCCATCGGCGTCGACATCGAAGCGCTTCGCGATACCGTGGGTGACGTCGCGAAGAATGTCTTCTCCGCGCGCGAGGTCGAGCGTTACGCCACCGTCGCGCCCGCCGACCGGATGCGCACATTCTTCCGCGGATGGGTCGCCAAGGAGGCCTTTCTCAAAGCGACCGGCGAAGGCTTGGGCGGCGGCCTCAAGAGCCTCGAATTGCATCTGACCACGGCCGCAGACATCCGTCCGCTCGCCATCGGCGGGGATGAAACGGCTCCAAGCGCTTGGCGCTTCCACGGCTTCGACGTCACGGAGTCGATCGTCGGCGCGGTCGCCATCAAGACAGATGGGCAAGAGGTAGAGGTCCAGATCCGCCGTATTGAGGCAGAGTGAATTCAACCCGTCATCTGGCCCGGCTTAATTACATTTTGAGAAGGTGATGTGATCGTTAGCGAGAAAAGCGGGATCCATGAACCACCCGCTATTCCTCAATAGCCACATCAAATTGCAGCAAATAGCGACAAAACCAATGACTTTTCGCCAATGCGTGTGGCAGTCATTAGTTCGGACGTGCGACGAGATGCAACTGGCACTGCGCCGAAAATTGGGACGCCGAGGGGGCAAGACCGGATGAAAGGCTCTGGCGCGAACACCGTCCTGGTGACGGGAGGTGCAGGTTACATCGGCTCGCATACCTGCAAAATATTGGCTCAACAGGGCTATCTGCCCGTGGTGTTCGACAATCTATCGACTGGGCACGAGTGGGCGGCCAAATGGGGACCGTTGGAGCGGGGAGACATCCTCGATCGGAACGCCCTGGATCGCGCGATAGCAACCCACAAACCGAGCGCTTGCGTGCATTTTGCGGCGTTTTCGTACGTGGGTGAGTCTGTTGCGGTCCCCGGGAAGTACTATCGAAACAACGTTGCCGGCTCCCTGACCCTCGTGGAAGCGCTACGGGATCACGGGATCGATCAATTCGTCTTGTCGAGCACATGTGCGACCTACGGCGTCCCGGATAGGGTCCCTATCGACGAGACGATGCCGCAGGCCCCGATCAATCCCTACGGCGCGTCCAAATTGATGGTGGAGCGGATACTGGCGGACTTCCACGCAGCCCACGGGCTGCGTTCGGTGGCGCTGCGCTACTTCAATGCTGCTGGCGCGGACCCGGATATCGAGATCGGCGAGGATCACGATCCCGAGACCCATCTTATACCTCTGGTGCTCGATGCGGCTATCGGAGACCGCGATTCCATCACGGTCTTCGGGACCGACTATGAAACCCCCGATGGGACCTGCGTGCGGGACTACATCCACGTCACAGACTTGGCGAAGGCTCACGTGCTGGCTCTCAAGGCGCTCGAGCAGGGGCTGGAGCATCGCGCCTTCAATCTTGGGAATGGCCAGGGCTATTCGGTGCACGAGGTGATCGCCTCGGCCGAGCGCGTGACGGGTCGTCAGGTTCCTGTCCGGTTGGGTGAGAGGCGGCCTGGCGACCCGGCCCGGTTGATCAGTAACTCGGCGCGAGCCGCAACCGAACTCCAATGGTCGCCCCAGATCAGCAATCTGGACGACATCATCGGTACGGCCTGGGCTTGGCAGCAACGCCGGGCGCAGTATCGAGACCGCGCCTGAGGCTCTAGCTAGACTCCAGGCTCGGGGCTAAGGGCCGGCCCGGCACCGCATGAACCTAATTGCCGTTTTGAGCCTAGTATTCCGCGCAGATCAGCTCGCCCTCGCCCGGCATTGGAATGGGGCGCAGCGCGCGGTATAGAGAACTTGTCATCCGCCATCCGCTATGGATCGAGTTAGCAGGGGCGCGGCGCCGGAGAACCAGCACGCATGAACAAGATCAGCCACGGCTCGCACTGGGGCGCCTTCAACGCGATCGTCGAAAACGGGCGACTGGTCGGGGTCGAACCGACCGAGCGCGACACCAATCCCTCGCCGATCCTGCGCGGGATGCCAGACGCCCTTTATCACGGCTCCCGCGTCACCCGTCCTGCCATCCGAAAGAGCTGGCTTGCGAAGGGTTTCAAGGCTGGCGGGAAGGATCGCGGCGCCGAGCCCTTCGTCGAAGTGCCGTGGGATGAAGCGCTCGACATCGTCGCGTCGGAGCTCAAGCGTGTCAAAGCCGCATACGGCAACGAGGCGATTTTCGCCGGCTCTTATGGCTGGTCCAGCGCCGGCCGCTTCCACCACGCCAAGACCCAGCTCCAGCGTTTCATGGGCGGCTTCGGCGGTTTCACCAATCAGAAGCACAGCTACTCGCTCGCCGCCGGTCTCGCGATCCTGCCGCATATCCTCGGCGACCATCAGACGCTCAGGAGCCCATCATCGTGGGCGGGTATCGAGCAGAACACGAAACTGTTCCTGGCGTTCGGCGGTTGCGGCACAAAGAACGCTCAGGTCGAGCCCGGTGGCTCCGGCGAGCATACCGCGGGGCCGTGGATGCAGCGACTGGCCGACGCCGGCGTGGAATTCATCTCCATCACGCCAGTGCGCGACGACACGCCGGCGCTCTCGAACGTGACGTGGCTGCCGATCCGCCCGAACACCGATGTCGCGATGATGCTGGCGCTGGCGCACACGATTGTCAGCGAAGGGCTGCACGCGAAGGACTTCCTCGCGCAGTACACCGTCGGCTTTTCGCGTTTTGAGCGCTATCTTCTCGGACAGGACGACGGCACGCCCAAGTCCGCCGAATGGGCCGCCGATATCACCGGCATCGATGCCGACTACACGCGCAGCCTCGCCCGCCGCATGGCCTCGACCCGCACGATGATCGCCACCAGCTACTCGCTCCAGCGCGGCGATCACGGCGAGCAGACGTTCTGGATGACAGCCGTGCTCGGCGCCATCGTCGGACAGGTCGGCCTGCCCGGCGGCGGCTTTGGTTTCGGCTACGGCTCGATGCACGGGCAGGGCAATCCGGTGACGGTCTTCTCCGCGCCCGCGCTGTCAGCCGGCCCCAATCCGACCGGCAGCTTCATTCCCGTCGCGCGCATCTCGGACATGCTGCTGAACCCGGGACAGCCGTATCAATTCGATGGCGAGAACCGCGTCTATCCCGACACGCGCATGGTCTACTGGTGCGGCGGCAATCCGTTTCACCATCATCAGGACCTGAACCGGCTGATCGAAGCCTGGCGGCGCCCCGAGACGATTATCGTCAACGAGCCATGGTGGACCGCGACCGCGCGCTACGCCGATATTGTCCTCCCGGCGACGACGACGCTCGAGCGCAACGACATCGGCGCCAGTTCGCGCGATCGCTTCATCATCGCCATGAAGAAGGCGATCGATCCCGTCGGCGACGCGCGCAACGACTACGACATCTTCCGCACGCTCGCGCGGGGACTCGGCTTCGAAGACAAGTTCACCGAGGGCCGCGAGGAGATGGACTGGCTGCGCCACATGTATGAGGTGTCGCGCCAGGATGCGGCGCGCGTGGGCGTCGAGCTACCGAACTTCGATGGGTTCTGGGAGCAGGGCTACGCCGAAAGTCCGGCGCCGAAGACACCGCATACCGTGCTCTCGAAGTTCCGCGACGACCCCGCGGCGAGCCCGCTGAAGACTCCGTCGGGCAAGATCGAGATCTTCTGCGATCGCGTCGCGGGATTCGGCTACGACGATTGCCCCGGTCATCCCGTGTGGATGGAGCCAATCGAATGGCTCGGCTCCGACAAGGCCGCGACCTACCCCCTGCACATGATCTCGAACCAGCCGGCCGGCAAGCTGCACTCGCAGATGGATTTCGCGGGCGAAAGTGCTCACCTGAAGATCAACGGCCGCGAGCCGGTGCTGCTCAATCCCGATGACGCGGCGCGTCGTGGTATTCGCGAGAATGATATCGTCCGCGTCTTCAACGACCGAGGCGCGACGCTTGCGGCAGCCGTTATCACCGATGGCGTGCGCTCCGGGGTCATCCGGCTCTCAACCGGCGCCTGGTACGACCCCGCCGAGCCCGGCCGCCTTGGTGCCCTCGACAAGCACGGCAATCCGAACATGCTGACGCCCGACAAAGGCACGTCGAAACTCGGCCAGGGGCCGATCGCGCATACCGCGCTGGTCGATGTCGAGCGGTTCGACGGCGACCCAGGTGAGGTCACGGCGTTCAACCCGCCAAAGCTGGAGCGGCGGCAGTAGCGCCGCGACAGCGGTCGACGATCAGCCCGCTATTTTTCCCACAACGGCGTCTCGTTGACCGTCGAGACGTGCGCGGCCACGACTTTCCAACCGCGGTTGATTCCTTCCGACGCGGGAAAGCGCACGAAAGTCTGGCTCTGCCGGCCGATCAGATCTTTGCCGCGTACCTTGAACTCGAGATTGATGGTGGCGAAGTCGCGACCCAGCGTCAGGATCTCCAGCCGGATACGCCGCTCCTTGATGCCGGGCCCCGGCGGCCGCGCGACGCGATGCGCGTGAATCTCGTCAAAGCCGTAGCCGTTCTCGTGCAGCGCGTACCGGATCGTGTGCGGGCTCTGCCAGAACGTCGAATCCAGGACATCGACGTCCTTGTCGATCAGCGCCTGCTCGTAGCGTTCGAAGATCTGGCGTAGTTCCTCGACAACTTCGGGGATGTTCGGGGTGAGATCCTGTCCACTCATGCCGTCTCCGTTTCAACGCTCGTCGTCGCCACGCGCCTGATGCGCGAGCCGTCGGACGATGTTGGCACACTGGACCTCGCGCCATCAATCGCGGTTTGCACGGGCGCACCGACTGCGCACGCGCCGCTTGCCACCCTGTCGAGGGTGCCGCAATCTCGGGCTCTGGGCAGGATCCAAAACGGCGACAGGTGCAACGATGACCACCTACGATCTCGTACTTCGCGGCGGCACTGTCGGCACGGCCGGCGGCACATTCCGGGCCGATGTCGCGGTCAAAGGCGAAACGATCGTCGCTCTTGGCAACAATCTGGCAGCCGGCACGCGCGAGATCGATGCAACGGGGAAGCTCGTGCTGCCGGGTGGCATCGATGCGCACGCGCACATCGAGCAGCTCTCCGGCATGGGCGTGATGAATGCCGACACGTTCGCGAGCGGCACGGCGGCGGCGGCGCTCGGCGGCACGACGACGGTCATTCCTTTCGCCGCGCAGCATCAGGGCAAGAGCCTGGCCAAGGTCGTCGAGGACTATCATGTGCTGGCAAAGCGCGGCGCCGTCATCGACTACGCGATGCATATGATCATCGCCGATCCGACCGAGAAGGTGCTTACCGAGGAGCTGCCCGCGCTGATCAAATCGGGGCATGGCTCGATCAAAGTTTTCATGACCTACGAGAAAACCAAGGTCGACGACGAGCAGCTTCTCGATGTTCTGCTCGCGGCACGCACGCACAAGGCGCTCGTGTGTGTGCACGCGGAGAACAATGGCATGATCAGCTGGATGGGGCGGCGGTTGGTCGGAAAAGGGTACACCGCGCCCAAGTATCACACCGTCTACCATCCGCGATTGGCCGAGGCCGAAGCCTTTCATCGCCTGATCGCTTGCGCCGAACTGCTCGATCAGCCGATCATCATTTATCATGTGTCGACGGCCGAGGGCGCAGCGGTCATTCGCGAAGCACGCGGACGCGGGCTCAAGGTGTTCGGCGAAACGTGCACTCAATATCTTCTGCTGACGCGCGGCGATCTCGACAAGCCCGGGCTCGATGGCGCGAAGTGGGTCTGCAGTCCGCCACTGCGGACCGAGCGCGACCAGGAAGCCCTGTGGCGCGCGCTCGACCTCGGCGATCTGCAGTTCGTCTCGTCGGACCACGCGCCCTATACACTGGACGACAAGGGCAAGTTTTTGCGCGGCCCCAATCCACCATTCAGCCAGATCGCCAATGGTATGCCGGGGCTCGAACTCAGACTGCCGCTGCTGTTCGATGCGATCGTCTCGAAGGGCCGTTACGGCGTCGAGCAATTCGTGGCGTGGACGGCGACCGAACCGGCGCGCATGTATGGGCTCGATCCGAAGAAGGGCAGCATCGCGATCGGTGCCGATGCCGACATCTGCGTATGGGATCCCAAACGAAAGACCGAAATCGCCGATGCCGGTGTGCACGATGGCGCGGGCTACACGCCTTATACGGGGCGTACGATCACAGGTTGGCCGGTCGTGGTGACGCGGCGCGGCGCCGTCATCGTCGAGGATGGGAAGCTCAACGCGTCGCCGGGCTCGGGCCGCTTCCTGCCGCGCGAAGCTGGCCGGGCGGCGGAGCCAACGGGGCGGCTCTCACCGGAATTCGATCGGCAGCGCAACTTCGGCGCCGACCTCTACTGAGTGTCGGCCACTCGCTGCCGCTTCACCCCATGACCAGCTTGGGCAGCAACAGTGCGATGCTCGGCCACACATAGAGCATCGCGATCATCAGGAGTTGGAATGCGATAAAGGGCGTCGAGCCGATGATGACGTCCTGGATCGACTCGCCGGTCACGCCCTGCAGCACATAGAGATTGAGACCCACCGGCGGCGTGAGCAGTCCGACCTCGATCAGAATGCAAATGATCACGCCCATCCAGACGAGATCCATATGGGCGTTGGTCAGAATCGGGACGATGAACGGGATGGTGATGACCATCATCGCGATGCCATCGACGAACATGCCGAGCAGCAGGTAGACGCCCACGATCGCGAGGAAGATGTGCAGCGGCGTCATTTCGGCGGCGCCGATCCACGACACGACAGCCGCCGGGATTTGGAAATAAATCAGCGTCACCGACAAGATCTTGGCGGTGAAGATCACGAACAGGATCAGGCTGGTCTGACGCACGGTCGCGAGCGCGGCGCGCCACAGCACGCCGAACGTGAACGTGCCCGCCACAACCGCGATCAGGATCGAGAGAAACGCGCCGAGCGCCGCGACCTCGGTCGGGCTCGCGATCCCACCATAAATCCCACCGAGCACGACAACGATGAGGATGCCCATCTGCCAGAGCCCGATGAGCGCCTTGAAGCGCTCGCCAGGGCCGGCACGAACTTCGCGCGGCGCAAGCGATGGATCGAGGAGGCAGCGCACGGCGATGTAGAGCGCGTAGAGGAATGCCAGCGCGAGGCCGGGAATGAGACCCGCGAGGAACAGCCGGCCGATCGAGACCTCGGCCATGCTGCCATACACGATGAAGATGATACTGGGCGGGATGAGAATGCCGAGCGTACCGCCGGCCGCGATCGAGCCGAGAGCGATGGGCTTGCTGTAGTTGCGCTTCGCGATCTCCGGGAATCCGACCGAACCGATTGTTGCGGCTGACGCGACGCTCGAACCCGAGCAGGCGGCGAATATCGTACACGCCGCGATGTTGGCCTGGAGCAGCCCGCCCGGAATCCCGCTGACCACGGTCGCCGCGCGCAGGTAGATCGTGCTCATGATGCCGGACTGGAACAGGATCTCGCCCATGAAGATGAACATGGGGATCGCGACCAGGATGAAGCTCGTGTTCTGCTCCCACACAACCTTGCCGACGATGTCGACAGCGCGTTCCCAGCCGAGCACCTGTGTCAGGCCGATGATCCCTGACAGGCCAAGTCCGACGCCGACCCACACACCCGCGGCCAGCAGCAGCAGCGTTGCTGCCAGCGTGATTGAAATCGCCGGCATTGTCAGGGGTATCCTTCGAGTGATCAGGCCCTTCTGTCGGCAAATCACGCCCGGTCAACAGCGCGTTCATCGTGACGAAGAATCCGACGACCATCGTGAGCACCAGTACGGCTGCGCCGACGACTACCGGAACCATCGGCAGCCACAGTGGCGTCATCAGCGGTGAATCACTGATGATTCCGCGATCATAGAAGTTCGCAAAGCGCGTCCACGTGCCGAGCAGGAGCAGCACCGAGAAGATGATGCCGGCGGCGTAGGCGAATACCTCCAGCGCGGCCCGTATCCGACCCGACACCAGATTGGTCAGCACATCGATCCGGATGTGGGCATCCTGGCGGACATTCGGCGCAAGACCGAGGAAGACGATCGCGATCAGGAGGTACGATGAAACTTCGTCGGCCCACAGTGTCGGACTGTTGAAGACGTAGCGGGCGATGACGTCGACCGTGGTCAATCCCATCATCGCCACGACGCAGACGACGCCGACGGCCGTGAGGCCGAAGGCAATCGCCGAAAGCGCGCGTTCGGGCATGTGCATCATCGCCTGATCGCCAACCAGCCGTCACGCACCACGTTCATCTCACTTCTTCTTCGCGTTGTATTCGTCGATCATCGCCTTCGCTTGATCGTAGATCTTGCGGCCATCCGGCTTCAGGCGCTTCACCCAGTTGTCGACGACGGTGCCGGCCGCCTTCGTCATCGTCTCGCGATCCGCCGGCGAGACAGGAACCGCGGTCATGCCTTCCTTGACCAGCCATTGGCGACCGTTGGTCGCGCCGCCGTGCGTGCCCTTGCGAAGCTCCGCGAGATAGCCTGGCAGCGCGTCCATCACCGCCTTGCGCGACTCGGCCGGGAGCGCGTCGAGCGCCTTCTGGTTCACCAGCACGAAGAAGCCGGCGCCAGCGCTGCCGACGTCATAGATGTACTTGGTGACCTCGTAGCCCTTGTTGAAGAAATGCGGCGCGTCGGCGACCCAGTTGCCGTCCAGCAGGCCTTGCTGCAGGCCCGTGTAAATCTCGGACGGCGCCACCGACACCGGCGTCAGGCCGATCAGGCGGCTGAACTCGGTCTCGGTCGGTCCTGCCGACCGAATCTTTCGCCCCTTGAGATCGGCGAGCGATTTGATTTCGGTCTTTGTGTAGATCATGCGCGGCTCGGCCTGCAGGATGCCGGCCAAGTAGATCCCGTAGTTCTTCGCGAGATACTCGCGATAGGCGGGGGTCAACGCATCCCACAGCTTGACGCGGAACTCATAGTCCCACGGCACGAACAGCGGCAGATCGAGCAGTTCGAGCGGCTGCGCTTCACCGGCGACATGGAAGCCGGCCACGCGATAGATCGCCGTCAGGTTCTTGGAGACGGCGTCGAGCGAGTCTTTGCCCTTGAACAAAGATTCGGTGGGATAAACGGCGATCTTCAGTTTGCCATCGGTGGCCTTGTCGACGGTCGCCGCGAACTGCGTCGCAGCCTTCGGCCCCCAGTGAGAGGCGGCGTCGACGTCGCCGAGCGTCCAGTTGACCTGCGCATGCGCCGACGGCGCACCCATCAGCGCCGCACACAGCAAAAAGAGCCCGAGCAGGGAAAACCGCTTCATCGCTTCCTCCGGATTTCATCGTTTTTTGTGGATGTGCCGCCGCGGCCGATGGGCCTCGACAACACTCAGGGATTGGGCGAATTTCTGCGCTCCGGGAATAGCGATGTCAATGAGCGTTCAGTCATCCAGCGTTGCATCAGGTGATGGGAAGCCTGCACTTGGCTATTCGATCCGGCGGGGGGCAATGGCGAGGATGGCTGGGGCGGGAGGGTTCGAACCTCCGCATGGCGGAATCAAAGTCCGCTGCCTTACCACTTGGCTACGCCCCACCACGATGCCGCGCGTACAACGCCGGCATCAAACACTCGTCGACCGCTGAAGCTCGATCCCGAACGCCGACCAGAAGCTGGGCTCGGGGCGGCATCGGACAGCCACTCGTGCAACCGGCCTCCGGAGCGCGGCGGACCATACTCTGTCCGCTCTATGCCCGCAACCGCACCCTCGACGTACCCCAAAATCGCTCACCGCGCGTGGCTCCCGGCAGGGCCGATGCTGTGGACGGACAGGCTCGGGCGGTTCGCACCGCCCGATCGCGGGCTTGATATCGCCGTGGCCGTTCCGTATAGCTCTCCCCGACGGAGGCGTGGCCGAGTGGCTTAAGGCGGCGGTTTGCTAAATCGTTGTACTTGGAAACGGGTACCGGAGGTTCGAATCCTCTCGCCTCCGCCAACAAATCGACATAAGCAATTGATTCTTATCGGATATAATGGCCGATTGCCATGTCTGATCCAGCGTTGATCCCAGCATATAAAAATCCCCATAGCATCGCACAACGCAATCGAACCTATGCCGCAAGACATACAAGCTGAAGGCAGCGCCCGCGCTGCAAGGGGAGGCAATGGCCACAAAAACACCGACGACATCCACGCGTCAGCTTGGGCCAGCATGATTGAGACGGTCGAACCGTTTCACCTCGCCACCAGCACGGCCGCCGGGATCGCCAGCGTCGACCAGAGCGCCACAGCCATGGCGAAGCCATCCAACAGCTCCGTCATGATCACCGCTCCATCCGACCCATGAGATATCCCAGCGGTCGGACGTCTTGCCATCGCGCGGCCGAAGCCTGCGGCAAGCACGCGATCGACCCTGGAGCGCCGGCGAGGTTCACGGCAACCCGGAAAGTTTAGCGATGCTTGAGATTACTCCGGCTGACATCGCGGCACTCGCGGACGACGATCTACGCACCTTGGTAGGGATGCTATGCGAGGTGGAGCTACGCAAACGAGGACTGTGCGAAAGCAGCGTGACCTGGGGTGGGCATCAAGACGCGGCGGACGGCGGCATAGATGTTCGCGTAAATCTGGGTGTTGGCGTAGGGATCGAGGGCTTCATTCCAAATGCCGCTACCGGCTTCCAAGTAAAACGACCGGACTTACCGCCGGCCGCAATTCGCAGTGAGATGAGGCCCAATGGAGTACTTAGACCGGCCATTCAAGACTTGTCCGTGAGGCGCGGCGCTTATGTGATTGTGTCGTCTGGAGCATCAGTCTCCGACAGTGTGCTCGCGGCGCGCGTCGAAGCGATGACGGATTGCGTGACGGAGATAGAAGCACCTGCGGCGCTGATGGTTGATTTTTACGACCGAACGAAAATTGCAACGTGGGTCAGGGCAAACCCTGGCTTGATTCCGTGGACACGTAGAAAGGCGGGCCGGCAGATTTCCGGCTGGCAGTCCCACGGGTCGTGGACGGGCACGGACCGCGGAAGTGAATTTCTGACAGACGCGCATTGCCGCATGTTCGTTGGGCAGGCGCGGAATGGCGACGGTGTCACGACGATCGAAGGCATCAAGAGGGTGCGGGCTACGTTAGCAAGCGGCGGTGGCGTAGTGCGGCTTGTTGGACTGTCAGGCGTCGGCAAGACACGTCTCGTAGAGGCACTGTTTGATCATCGCGTGGGCGAGGCTACACTCGACGCTTCCTTAGCGTTGTACACAAATACCAGTGACGCACCTGATCCTGGACCGATCAGCATTGTCTCCGATCTCGCCATGGCTGGGTCTCGTGCGATCGTCGTCGTAGACAATTGTCCGTCAGAGTTGCACCGACGGTTGGCGGAAACCTGCAACAAAACGTCCGTTAGCCTCATTACGGTTGAATACGATATCAGGGAGGATCAGCCACACGGCACCGAAGTCTTCTGGCTTGAGCCTTCTTCGGCCGAGATGACCGAAGCTTTGTTAAAGTCACGGTTCCCTGCGGTTTCACAAGTTGATCGAGGGCGCGTCGCCACGGTTGCCGGCGGCAACTTCCGCGTGGCTTTGGCGCTTGCGGGGATTGTGGAAAGAGGCGTGGATGCGTCGAGCTTGACGGATGACGAACTATTCACGCGCCTGTTTGATCAACGCAATGACCGTGACACAGGGCTGCTGCGAGCAGCGCAAGCATGTTCGCTGCTCTACTCCTTCGATGGAGAGAATATTGCCAAAAACGGCGAATTAGCGCGCATTGGCGCGCTGATCGGCCAAGACGCAACGGCACTTTATGCCCATGTCGCGGAGCTTCGGCGGCGGGACCTCGCGCAGACGCGCGGCGTATGGCGGGCTGTGCTTCCTCACGCGGTCGCAAATCGGCTGGCCCGCTTGGCGCTGCAAAATTTCCCCATTGGCACCATTGAGGCATTTCTCGCTGATGACTCCTCCGATCGTGTCCGCCTCTCGTTTTCGCGCCGTCTTGGATACTTGCACAGTGATCTGAAGGCGAAGGTTCTTGTGCGCCGATGGCTTGCCATTGATGGGACGCTTGGCGGGCCAGCCGCTCTCGATGATATCAAAGCGCAAATGTTCAAGAACATCGCTCCCGTAGAGCCCGAGGCCGCGCTTGTTGCTCTGGAGAGAGCCGTTGCGGCGGGCGAGGCCAGGGGTTTAATAGACAGCCAGCATCAATACGAGCGCTTGCTGCGCTCTCTGGCTTATGACGCGACGTTATTCGAGCGTAGCGTCAACGTGCTACTCGCTCTTGCGCTTGCAAGTAACACTCATGAAAAGACCGCCGACGCCGACGCGTTCCGGTCGTTGTTCTTCATATATCTCTCGGGGACGCACGCGACTGTGGAGCAGCGCATTGTCGTTGTGGAGCGCTTACTTAGTTCGTCGAACGATCGCGAAAGAGGGTTAGGATTGGGTGCGCTAAACAACCTGCTCGAAGCCTCGCATTTCAGTTCCATGTATGATTTCGAGTTTGGAATGCACTCTCGAAACTACGGCTATCGTCCCGACTCCGATGGGCTTAGAGTCTGGTATTCTGCGGTATTGCGCAGTGCCGAGGCGATAGCGACGGGAGCCGTGCCGGCGGCCAATGAAGTCGCCTCGGTCATTGCGCGTGCCTTTTGCGGTCTTTGGGCGCACGCGCACATGGTCGAAGATCTCGAGCGTGTAGCGAAAGCCTTATCCGCAAGGGGTTATTGGCGCGAGGGCTGGTTAGCTACCCGGAAAACGCTTGCGTATTCCGGGAAAGGGCTTTCGGACGAGAGTAAATCGAGGCTGATCGCCTTAGAGCGTGAGCTTCGTCCGACAAACCTTATCCAGCGCGTGCAATCTGTGGTGATTGGCCCGCGTCAAGGTCGAATCAGTCTTGAGGAATATGAAGACGGCGATGAAGATATTTCGCAAGGCCTCAAGAAAGTGGCCGAACTCGCTGAGCGGCTAGGCGAGGAAGTTGCGAACGATCAAGCGGCTTTCAACGAACTGTTGCCAGAGCTGTTTGTTGCTACCAGCTCCATTATCAGTTTCGCATCCGGCTTGGGTCGCGTGGCGCTTGATCCTGCCGCCACGTTTAAGGCGCTAAGGTCAGCATACGCGAACGACACTTCCTCGAATAAGCAGCCGCAAGCTCTCTTTGGTTTTCTCCAAGGTGTGCATCATGCAAACCCCGAGATCGCAAATGGCATGCTCGATGAAGCCGTGGATGATGCCGTGCTTGGTCCGATCTTCCCGTTCTTACAATGCGCGGTCCCCATCGGGTCTACCGGTGTGGCACGGATGTCCAGGGCCTTGGATGCTTCGGTGGCGCCAATTGAGGAGTATAGGCGCGTCGCATGGGGCAAAGCTCACGCCTCGATCGGCGCAGCCGATCTAAGCGCTTTGCTAAATAAGCTTGGTGCGGTTCCCTTGGGTGTTGGGCCGGCCTTGGAAATTCTGTTTTTCCGATTCTTCGGCGACGGGGGCACCGAAGCAACATCGGAGCCGGAAATTGTTAGTATTGGCCGTGACTTGCTGGCCATTATGCCGTTCAATCGAATTGACGACCGCCAAGATGGGTACTTGGAATTGGTCGTGCGCAGGTGTCTTGCCGGAGTCTCTGCTGCTGATGCCGCGAGAAAAACTTGCGACCGATTGCGGGATTTCATAGTCGGGGGAGGAGACATCGAAAAGTACGATGATTTTATTGGCGCTCTATGCAAGACCCAGCCATTCATCGTGCTCGACGCTCTTTTTGCTGGCGAACCTGATTGTTTGATTAAGATGAAGCGCAGGGCGGGCATTAGCGACCAATACCGTCGGAATCCTTTCGCAGTGCTGCCCACGCAAGCCTTGGAAAGTTGGTGTGGCCAAGAATCCCAAGCTAGGGCTGTGGCTCTGGCAGAGATTGTGCCGTTGATGACAAAGGATGAGGAAGGGCAGGCTACGTTTGAGTGGTCTGACCAAGCACTCACGCTTATCAAAATTGCGTCTAGCAAGTCAGAGGTGCTTAAGGTTTTCGTTGGGAGATTTCGTCCATCGGGTTGGAGTGGTTCGCTCGCCAGTATCTTGCAGAGCCGTTCAAGCTTGCTCGACGAGCTAAAGGAGCATCCTGATAGTGCCTTGGCTGGCTACGCAACATCGGCAGCAGTCGAATTGGCATCCGACATCGAAAAAGAGCGCGCGCGGGAAGCGAAATACTACCGCAATCACGACGAAAGGTTCGAATGAGTTGCACCCGCCAAACACGGGAGCGCCCAGAGACCATCTAACGGTCGCAAAATCGGATGCTTGTCAGCCGGGATCGCGGCGACGTCGCTCTTAGCCCGTGCCATCGGCTGCCAGAGCATTGAGGCAAGCGTGCCGACATCGGTGAGATCGCGCTGCTCTGGCTTTGCACGCTTCGTGCTCTCCTCGTATCGCCCTTACATGTTCGCTCATTAGCTCGGCCCAAGGATGCAACTCGCCGCGAATAGTCTGCAGCGTTCTTTCCGCGCACGTCTCTCGCTTCACTCATCGCCTGACCGAAGATCGGTGAATGCCTATCGACGTCATGTGTCTCAGCGGCCGGGGCTCGTGGGTTGCCCCAGCTTCCGCACGCCACCTGAGAAGGCAAGAGATTTCGCGTGCGGTTCAAATCACTTCGGGAGAGGATTGCCGGATTTTCGTTATGGCGGTGCGCGCAGCCGCCAACCATCGGCGACCGCTTGCGCTGGCACGAAGGAAGAGGCCGGCAGAGACGATGGAGTTCGGCCGCGCGTCAACCGACTCGCCAATTTCGGGTCGCGCTGCCGGCGGGTCTTAGAGGGGCCTGCAGGGAGCGATCAGGGCCAGCGTCAGTCGAAGGAGGCGCGCTTCTTTGCCCGAGCAAGGTTCTGCGAGATCGTCGAGGCCGGTGATTGCAATATGGTCATGGAATGATTTGACCGCGCAATGTTTTCCGTTCAGCTCGACGCGTTGGCCGCGATACTCAAGCCAGACCTTGTGTCGTCGGCCGATGTGCTTGCAGTTCTCGCCCGTGCAGCTGAAAATCTCCTCGAGCTCGATTTCGATTGCGCTCTCGATCCCCTGCCGGAACAGCAGCGGCTAGGCTCCGGCGATTATCAGCAATCTATCCTCCTTTGAGCGTGTGGTTCGCGCAAGCTCCCAAGTTCGGTCGCTTCTGAGGGATGAGCTAAAGTAAGGTGGACGCGCCTCGACTTCTCAGTTTGGCGCTGACCGCCAGTTCGCGACGCGACCGTAGTATGCGCCATCCGCGTTCAGGATCGAAGGCGGCGATGTATTGTCCGGTCATCGTTTCTTCGCTCGCGCGAGGCGTTCGGCAAGGTTCGCTATTCCGGTCACTTCGACCTGATCTTTAAACGCCTGGACCTGGACGTGTTTGCCGATAAGTTCAAGCCGGCGAATGCGATCGGAGAACCGGACTTTGATCCTGGTGCCGACGTGTCGCCGGCTCTTGCCCTCGCCCTCATATAGCTCATCGGTTTCGACGACGGCAACGAGCCCGGTGCAAAACGCATCCGGCCATTCCGCAATCGGCTTAAGGCAGCCCTTGTCGTCGTACAGGTCGCCGATGTTCGCCTCAGCCTCGGCGACGAGACGGCGCAGCACCCAGGCCGCATCGACGCCCGTAGCTGCGGCCCGCGCGGACTTGGCAGCGTCGATCGCGGCAGCAACATCAGGCCGACGCAGCAATTGGTGCGCCTGTTCCGTAGCCGTGCGCTCGCTATAGCCCGCACGGATTGCCGCCGCACGGCCATTTAAATCGACGATAAATTCCTGCACAAAGAGTGCGCGCTTGCCGCTCAATGCCATTGTGATTGCCCTTCCTTTGAAGCACGATCATGCCGGCCAATGGTTGTCGGGTAGGCAATGTGAAGTTTTATGAAGGGTCGTTGGCAACATTTTCCACAACGTTGCGGCAATCGTTTCCGCGTCGGGTTTCTCGGTAATTTCGTCATTCAATTTTGCTGGCCCGCTACGTCGCCGCGAGTGAGACGTTGATCATAGGGTTCACCGGCTCGACGCTTCTCCACCTTTCTCCACTGTGTTTTTTTGAGTGTTGGCGTGGCATTCGATCGATCTTCCAATTGCCTTGCCGCTGGTGCGGCCCCCAGGCCGCGCGACAGCGGCGCAGGGATTTATAAGGGGGGAGCGCGGAACATAGCGCGGCAGGAGCGCGGCGGCCAATTTGGGGGAGCGCGGCAAAATCCGGCAAGAGCGCGGGGAGAGCGCGGAAACTTTAACCAGAGCGCGGTGGGGGGAGCGCGGGGAGCGCGGATTCCATATTGCGCCTAACGCATCCCGCTTCTGGTATGGGGAATGTCCCGATCGATGTTGAAAAAGAGAGAGCGGCGTTGCTCGCCTTGAGCCCTTAGGCTCCGGTGTCGATTCCTTGAGCTGCCAGGTTCACAAGGCCCGCAACATAGCCGAGCGCTGCCCCAAGAAGTACGTGGCCAGCGTGCGAACGACGCTGCGCAAGGCCTGGGAGATGGACGATGTGCTTGAAGCTGAGCGTCTAATCAGGGATTTCGCCAAGCGCATGCAGCGCGAGGCGACCGGCGTATCCTGGAAGGCCTCGATGAGATCCTCACCATCACCCGGCTCCGCCTACCGCCCGAGTTGCGCCGCTCGCTGGCCTGCACCAACGCCATCGAGAACATGCAGGGCACGATCCGGCACGTGACACGCAACGTGAAGCGCTGGCGCAATGCCTCGATGGCCTTGCGGTGGGCCGCCGCTGGCATGATGAAGGCGAAGGCCGGCTTCCGACGATTGAAGTCGCATCGGCAATTGCCGGAACTCCTGCGCGCCCTGGTCGAGCACCACCCCCGCCATGCTTTGAAGAACGCGTAGCGGCCACGGTTGCCGAGGCGCTCCCACCCCGTGCCAACGTCCGCACCTCAGCCGGAAGCTGCCGAAGGCCGACTTTCTGCTTGGGGCCATAAGCGCCCTTACTCATTTCCTTTCATGATGCGCCGCACACAGCAGCGTTATCCCACAAGCTGACATCAACGCCGATCAGAATGGCTGGCTGTAAACATGTCCGCTCACGAGGTACCAGCGGCTTTCCCAATCGCCGCAATGTTAATGGGGTCAAGCGTGACGGATGCAATTCACTTGCTTGAGGGCGGCTGACTCATCAAAGCTGTGGCACTACAGGCCGCGATCGGCGATGGGAGCCCTGAGAGAAAGGCGCTTAGGCCATGAGCAAGGCGTTTACCCGGGAAACCGATGCAGATCAGCAAGGCGATCTGCTGCCTGAGCGCACCATCCCCCCTCATCCCAATCTGGTGACGGCCGACGGACTGGCCCAGATCGAAGATGCCCTTACTCATCTCACCAAACGGCAGCACGAGGTCAGGGCCAAGGGCGAAACTGTAGCGACAGAGAGCATCGGTCGGGATCTGCGCTATTGGAGCGCAAGGCTTGCGACAGCCGAGCTCACGGAACCTACCCGCGGATCTCAGGTTCAGTTCGGCTCGCGCGTCACCCTCAGGCGGTCTGACGGCTCCACTCGAACCTACCGAATAGTCGGAATTGACGAGGCAGATCCCAAAAAGGGGACGTTGTCTTACGTTTCCCCCCTTGCCCAAGCATTGATGGGGAAGGAAATGGGTGATGCGGTCGCGGTGGGGCCGAGCGAGGAAGAAATCATCGGTATCAAATAAAGGATCCGCCGATCGACATAGGCGTTCGTCCGCCACGATATTGGCCTTTGTCAACGTGTCGAGCCGGATGGCCAAGGAGCACAACTCGACCGCCCCATTAGGGGGTGCTGCCGGGTAGCGCTCCCGCCACATTAGCGCGGTGAACACTAAGCCGGTTGACGCCGCTGGCAACGGCCCAATCAGGGCACGTGTTCAGCTTCCTGCCATTGCCCCAAAGATAGTTTTTGCTCTCAGGCCTCTGCAGCTCTTGCCGCTTGGCTCGTCCGAGTTGGTCAGATGCCCGCTTCACCGTATCCCAATCTTGTTCACGCTGATCACTCGGAACCTGCCGATCGGGGCGCAGAACACAACAGCGACCGTCTACCGACTTTCTGCCTCGGGCCAATAATAGCCTTCCGTTCACACACAGTTGCCCGTCGTCGGCCGCCTGCCAGCGTCGGAACAATTCGGGTTCGGGCGGCGCGTGGCAGCCGGGAACAAGCGTGGGATCAACCGGGGTGTCGTTGGGGTGTCGTTTCTGATAGCCTACCCCGCTTTCGCCGCTGCCTTCGCATCGGTGCGGCGGCGGTCCTGGTCGCGAACCATCCAGTATGCGGCGCCGAGCGCCAAGACGGCGGCGGCGAGTGCAAGCAGTTGCAGCGCATCAGTCGCCTTCAAGTCGAGGAGGATGAGCTTGCGCACCACAGCAAGCAGCGCGATCAGCAGCACCGCACGCACCTGTACGACGCTGTCGACGCGCTCGGCCAGAACCAGCAGGGAGCGTTTGAACTCCAGCGCGATGATGACCGTGAAAATCATACCGAACAGAGCCTGGAACACAGAGGGGTCAGTCGGATCAAGCGTGCTCGCCAGGAGGCTGAGCAGGATCTTAAGCAGTAGGTTCCAGATGGCGAGGACGACAATGAGAGCGATCAGAGCAGTCACGATCAGGATGCAGGCGTGCTCGAACTTTTCGTAGAACGACAGCGGCGCCCAGCTCGCGCGGGCATCTGCCAGATCCTTATTCAGGCCCATGGGTGCGGCTCCCTTGCACGACGAAAGGCGCAAGCATAGCACGAAGCGACTGAAAGGGTCAGTTACGCCGCCTTGTGTTCAGCGATCGCTTCTTCGAGGCGAGCGCGACCTCACAGCAGGAACTAGGGCCGTTTAGCGTTTACGCATGTTAGTCTTGTTCGACCGCCTCTTCGCCCGTTCCATCGCGAATAGCCTCAGGTGTCGCCGCATAAGGTCAACGATCCGCACGGCCCCTGCGGCCTCGATCACCTCGATCCCGCGCGCGTCGCGAGCAGTTCGGCTGCTTAGAACCAAACGCAGGTAATCGTCGATGGCTTGCCATGTCTGATCGGTGAGCGCTCCGAGCGACCCTCCCGAACTTCTTCTGCAGGATCGCTGCACAGTTTGCGCCCTCGGATCGGCCGCTCGCCCGCTTCAACTTCTGGAGTGTATCTTGGCGATGAGTTCGGCCAGGTTCCGCGCGTCGAACTTGCGCAGGATGTTGGCACGATGGAATTCGATCGTGCGATGGCTGACGCCGAGCGCCCGCGCAGTCTCCTTGCTCGATGCGCCCTTGACGACATAGGCTAGGGAGATGCGCTCACTTGGCGTTAGCGCCTCGGTAAACGGCATTGGCGTAGAGAGAATATCTATGGCGCCGTTGAGGCGGCGGATTTCCCGCCTTGCCTCGGCCAGCTCCGGCGTTTCGAGAAACTCCCAGCGACCGTTGCGACGGGCCAGGGAGAAATTGTGGCTGCGCGCCACGTCGAGCAGATCGACAGCGCGGCTCGCTTTCAGAGAGTACGTGCACAGGACAATCATTCTGTGGCCGGCGAGCGAATTGTCGAGTTCCTCCTCATATTCACGAAAGGCCTGCCATTGGTTTTTTTCGAACCAGAATGCATTGCCGCTCACGCGCATGCCAGCGAAGCCCTTGGTCTGAGCTTCAGCGAGTTTCGCGTGCCAGCCGGCGGTGACGCGAAGGGAGTCGAACTTGCCCCCTTTGATATACCAGTCGTAGCCCGAGATGAATTCGATGCGGCCCGCCGCAAGGTGCTTTGTGAGGCCCTTGATCTTTTTTGAAAGGCCATTGATCGCGGCACTGCGTGAAACCGGTGCGGAGAGGGCCCAGATGCAGAACTCATTGTTCTCGAGACCAGCGGCGAAGTAGCCCGCATGAGTATCGATAAGATCCTGCGGCGTCTCATAGAAGAGGCAGATGTGCGCGCCCCAGGGCATTGCGCCAACGGGCTGAATGCCTGATGGGCGAGGCTCTGTATCCGGATCGGCACCACGGTGCTTTGGCGCTGGTCGCGACATGGCACTCTCCCGCGAGATTGCGAGCCAGTGGGCGCTGTACGATCGGTCAGCGGCGTCCAGGTAATACTACGAGTAGCTGTCGTTGGAGGATAGTGGCTAATTCGATCCGCGCGGCGCGGCGCGTTCTTGGGCGCCCCCTTTAGGAAATCACGCTTCGGAACAACGCTGAGGTGCCATGCGGGAGCTAGATCCAGATCATGCCGTTGAGATGTCGCGTCTCGATGGCGTCGCTACGGCGGCGGGGGCCGAGGCGGGAAGCATTCCGGTGGACTTTGCATGAAAAAGTCCATCGGGTGCTTCCTTCCCGAGTTTCCGGTCGACGGAACTCGAAAGCGATCCAACGCTCTCACGGCGGGGCTCGCAGCCGCCCTGAACGCGACGACGAATGAATTTGATCAGGGTGTCGCTATCGCGGACGCTCGAGACAACGATCTCCGTGTGGTCTACGTCAATCGCGCCTTCGAGGCGATCACAGGGTACGCGAGCAGCTATGCGATCGGGCGCAATTGTCGCTATCTCCAGCGCGACGATTCCAATCAGCCTGAGCTTCGCAAGATCCGCGAGGCCATCGCGGCTCGCGCTCCAATATCCGTGACGATCCGGAACTATCGAAAGGATGGCACACCCTTTTGGAATGGGCTTCGTCTTCTTCCGGTTTTCTCGGAGGCTCATGAACTCACGCACTACGTGGGATTGATGCGCAATGTGTCCGTCGCAGCCTCGCTGTCGGATCCGAATGCCTGCAAACGCCACATCGATCTGCTGACCGGTCTACGGGACCAATATGATTTGGTCCGCCACCTCGAGAGAATCAGGTCATCGGGTCAAACCTGCTATCTCCTCATGGTAAAGCTGGATGTCGGACGTTTTCGGGACCTCAACAGCCGCTTTGGTGTCGCGCTAGGGGACGCGCTTCTTCAGCAGATCGCGCGACGTTTGGCTTCTCTGCAGGCAGAGGTGACGGCGCGGGTGGGCCCCGACGAGTTCGTGATCGCCCAGTGTTTGGATGCGCGTGAGGCCGTAGACGGCTGGCTGAACAAAATCGGAAGCAGCCTCGGGCAGAAGTACTTCCTGGCCGGCATCGAAACCAAAGTGGAATTTTCTGCAGGGTTTTTGATTGTCGACTTAACCACGAAACAGGACTCGATGGAGGCGGGCCTCTTCTCGCTTTGAAGCCACCGGCAGCGTCGCGGTCGAGATACCTGATTAGTCACAGCATGATCTGACCTTTGGTCTAAAGAAGCTTAAGACGGCGCATGTCGACATCACCGTGACGCATGGTGATCTATTATTCCAAGGTGGACTTTTTGCAAATCAGTGAAGCGTTCGCCGCAGCGCCCTTCGCACTGACGCGTCCCGTGGGCTGGCTGGCACAGGCTTTGACCGACATGGAGCTGGTGCGCCAAGCGAAATTTTTCTGTCCTCGGGCGGATGCTGAAAAACCCGATACTCAGAGGAGATGGTGTTTGTGAGGGTGGTGCATCGAGGCGGTCCACATACCCAACTATTCGCCGCCGCAGTGATCGACGCACTTTCTGCTCATATCTGCGTAATAAATCGCAATGGCGTGATCATTGCAGTGAATCGTGCTTGGCGCAATTTTTGGCAAAACAATTCAAAAGAAAAATCATGCGCCGATTTCGGCGCGAATTATCTGCAGGTCTGTAGGCGCGCTGCGGGTCCCGGATCCGAAGAGGCTCCAGCATTTGCGACTGGGGTGAGGTCTGTACTTTCTGGGAAGTCCGACTTGTTCCAGCTTGAGTACCCATGCCACTCAATCACTGAGGCTCGTTGGT
>LNFM01004682.1_pt1 | contig 24764 bp, 34 predicted proteins | sample 596031 | NCBI WGS metagenome assembly LNFM01 (sample SAMN04254537, study PRJNA301005) | activated carbon metagenome | isolation source: dual media filters at the Ann Arbor, Michigan drinking water treatment plant | place: USA: Ann Arbor | reverse complement strand
CTCCCCGTGGATGATGATCTAACTTGGGATGGTAATCCAGAGACTTGGCAGAACATTGTACAAGCTTCTCAGTTAGCTCGGGAACTTGCTTCTTTCCATAATCAGTATGCTTCTCAGCGTGCTCTCACAGGAATGCAAGAATCTGGAAACACTGCTCGTAATGACTCTACCAATCGTTCTAAAGAGAGAATTGAAGCTGAGGGTAATGCAACTGCTCTAGCTATTGCAAAAATTCGTGCAGAAGCTGATAAAGCCACTCAAGGAGGAGGTAATGCTTGGAATTCTTTCCGAGAGCAATTAGGTAGGGATTGGCAACGAGTCGTAAGTAAATTTAAAGCTAAGGAAACACTCACCCCAGACGAAGAGGCAATTATGAGTATTGCTCCTCAGATCCTTGCCGGTGCTGTTACTTCTACTCAGATCAAGACTGATCCCAATGTTATTCGACAGGGAGCAGAGGCTAAGACTGGTGGCGATCTTAATGCAATTAATGAGGCTCTTAGTGGAAAGCCTTCTCCAAATAAACCTGCTCCTCAAGGAACACCACTTCCTGAATCAGAACAAGATCTACAGAAACGTCTTCAAAGGTATCCGTAATGGATATCGAACAGGTAAAACAAGCATTCATTAAGGCAGATGATCTTGCCCAAAAGGGAGATGCTACTGCCTTAGAGGATGCTAAGTATTTTGCTAATATAATTAAAACCTATAAACCACAAGAAGAGAAGCCATCCATTGGAAAACGTCTTATGGCTGGACCTGCAGCAGTAACCGACTTTGTTCTTAATATGGCACCAGATATGGCGGCTGGTCTATATGGACTTGGTAGAGGAGCAGTAGAGTCAGCATTAACAGATAAATCTTTCTCCGATGCCGGAGCGGATGCTGTTCGTGCTGCCCAGGAGAAATTCTCCAGAAATGTGGCGGGGAAACTTACTGGTACAGAGGATACTAATGCTTATCGCACTGCAGAAGAAGCTCTAGCTACTCCTGCCGCTGCAGGCACTATGGCAATCCAAGGCTTAGGTGCTCTTGGACGACTTCCTTTTGCTGGGCTTGAAGAGACTGTCAAGGGCCTAGAAGAACCTTGGCGTAATCCCATTACTTCTACTGTTGCTGATACTGCTGGTCCTCTTCTTGGCTATGGTTTAACCGGGAAGGCAGGTAGATTCATTGCTGATAAAGAAGTTCAAGTCAAGCCTTTTGATCGTCCAGTTCCAGAAGCGGAGCCATTACCGCCAGAAGCTCCACCCTCTCGTCTAGTAGATCCTGAGATTGTACGTAAAGAGGGACTTGATGTAGTTGAAGATGGTAAGATTAATCCTTACGAACAGAGCGGAGATTTCTTCCCAGGTGAGGATATTCGTAGGTATCAGCAAGAAGCAGATGTACAAGCCAGTACCTGGGAAACTAACCGGAGACGGGAAGCAGATCAAAAAGCAGCCGATGCAATGACTGAAGCTAATCGTAGGGCGGCTATGCGCCAACGAGATGCTGAGATTGCGGAAGAGTCACGTCCATACAAAGAGCAGAAAGCTCTGGATGAGAGACTCGAAGCTGAACGGCAGAAACCATTGGAGTTTGGTCTGGAGCTAGAAGATAAGCCTCTACGAGAAGAAGCTCGTCTTTCTGATAACGATAGAATCACTCGTGAAAGAGAACAATTCCCCACTGTTGATATTGATCTTCTTCCAGAGAAAGTATCTAAAGATTCTATTGTTAAGGGATTAATTACTCGATGGAACAATGAGCAAGCCAAGCTTCGGGAACTATATCGTCAAGCTAACGAGATTGGCATGGAAGGTACTAGAGTTCGTATGGGAGAACTCGGAACTACCAAGAAAGCTAAGGGAGAAGTCAATGCTCTTCGTGAAGAGATGGCGGCACTTGAAGCCAAGCTAGAGAATCTTTCTCGTCAACTCCAGAATCGGATGTCCAATAAGCATGGGATTGATGTTGAAGGACTCCCAATGTTCAAGGGCGTACTCAAGAAGGGTGTGGATGAGCAGGGAAATCCCAAGTACTCAGCAGGTAAATACTCTGAGACTCCGCCGTCAGTAGCAGGAGTTCCTGAAAGATATACTGGCCTAGAAGTGGAAAAAACCGCCGCTCCGAATATGCAACGGTCACCAGATGCTGCAGTCACTGGTTCTGAAATGGTTCAGAAAACTTCCCGCCCACCACTTAACAAAGGGCCGGGAGGTAAACAATCAGGAGGCATTGATCCTTCCGTATTTACTGAAGGTCTAGGAAAATTATTCAAAGGGGCTTCTAAACTCCGACCACCAAAGCTCATGTCTCCGGATAAGAAGCGAGCACCTTCTGTATATGCTATGGAAGAGACTCGTAGCTTTGAAGATTTCTGGAAGCAGGAAAGCCAAAATGCTGGTAACTGGAAGGATATCAATGATTCCCTTTTCCAGAAGCTCATTCAAGGTAGGTTCGTAGCCGCTTTGGCTGAACGAGCGAATCCCCTAGTTCGCTATGTGACTCACAAGGCAGTTGCCCTAGATCGTGCTGCTAAGGTAGCCAAAGAGAATGCTCTCTACGGAAATAAGTTTGTAAATAATCTTCGTGGTTGGGCTAAGCGGATCAAATCTGAGGATGGAGCATTAACCTATCTAGAATCCGCTAAACTGGCGGATGCTGATAAGCTTGTGACTACTCTTCTCGATTTTGATAATGCTGAGGCTCTCAAAGCACAGGGACTAATGCGTCCAACTGAAGCAATGCTCAAAGAGAAGGGATTGAATGATGCTCAGGTAAAAGCTGCTAATGCGATCTATGATCAGATCGGAAAGCTATTTGATGAGTGGAATGCTATTGCTAAGGAACTAGGTAAAGATCTTATTGAACAACTGCCTGGATATATCCCCCATATGTGGTTTGGAGACTATCGGGTAATTCTAAGAGATAAAGTTACAGGAGAAGCCCTTGACATACGTGGAGTCAACAACAAGTATCAAAGAGACGCTCTAATTAAAGAGATGAAATCTAGGTTCGCAGATACATCAAAATATAAAGTAGATTTTTTTGATGCTTCTCAGAACAAATATAATATGAATGATATCAGTGCTTTTCAGTACGCGATGTCTGTACTGAAGAAAGGATCTAAAGAGCACGAGATCATGAACTCTGTGTATAAGGATATTCTAAAGCATCGAGGATTTAACCAGAGGTCAGTACGTCGGAAGGGAGTAAAGGGATTTGCTGGGTCTGAAGGCGGAGCTATGGGAGTTAAAGAATTCCAGAAAGCTCTGGATGCCTACTTCACTCAAGGATACAATTTCATTGCTAACCAAAAGAAGAGGATGGAACTGTCTGATGTTCGAGACTCTTTAAAGGATATGGAGAATAAGCCCGATCTTTCTAACACTGAGAAGTTTATTAATGAGTATGTAGAACATTCTACCGGAGCGATGGATAGTCAGATGAAACTGATCGATTCTGCTCTAGAGAGGCTCGGAGATAGTGCTGGTCTTGGACCATCTGCTGTAGTGAATGGAATCAAGAACATCAGTTCTCTTGCCTCTGCTTTCTTCCTGACTTCGGGCAAGTTCGTTCTAGCTAACTTAGTACAACCAGCTTACAACTGGGCGAAGTTACGCAATATCTCCCTAGATCATGTGACTGGTAAGGGAGCTACTCGCACTATGATGCAAGCTTACATGGAAACTTTTCTTGGTGCTGCTACATCCAAGACTAAGGAAGGACTTTCCTGGGCCAAGCAGAATGGCTACATTGATGCTAAGACTCTAGAACTTATGGCCAGTAAGGCTAGTAAAGTCAACTTAATTAATGAGGCTGTTTATAAAGGATCTAAGCATACTCTAGGAGTTCTAGAACAAGAAGCAGTACGTACTCCTACTTTCGTAATGTATGATCTAATGCTGCGGGATGTTATCAAGAATGATAAGGAGCGGTGGAAGACTGCGGGTGCTCTGACAGATCAGTACATGGTTGATTATGGTAAATCAGAATCACCATTCTTCTATCAGAAAGCAGGCGCTGTTGGTGAAGCAGTTCGTCCTCTCAAGCAGTACGGTCATGCATATTATGGTCAGCTTGGCGAGTATGCTCAACTTGCTATTGAAGATAAACAATACTCTCCACTTGCTGGATTCCTAGCTACTCAGGCCCTAGTATCCGGGGTGAAGGGACTTCCTATGGTTGGTGCAGCGGCAGCTATTATTAATGCTCTTAATAATAATTTCGGAACTCAGTTCGAAACTCCAGAAGACTTTCTACTTGGTTCTGGTATGAGTTCAGATTTCATCTTCGGACCGATCTCTACTTATTCAGGAGTTGACATTTCTGGTTCTGTGAGTGCTCCAGGGATTGAAGATATCTGGTCTGCTCCAGGACTAAGCTTTGCAGGCAATGCTGCTCTGGCTGCTGGTCAATATGCTCGTAAGAGTATGGATGGCACAGAAACAAGTATGGATAAGATGAATGCTCTTCAGAAAGCATTCCCCAATCCACATGTCAATGCTATGGTGGAAAGATCTTTCATGGATGAACAGGGGAATGTTCCTGATCCAAACAATCGTGGGCTTCCTAAGATGACCTCTCCAAGAACAGAGTCTGAATGGGCTGCTAGGATTGGTACTGGTGCTCAGCTAACTCGTGAGCAAGAAGAGAAGGCTGTGATCAATGCTATCAAGCGAGATAATCAGCGAGATAGCAAAGTCAAGAAAGAAGTGATGGATAAGATCATTGATAACATGAAATCTGGAAAAGCAACAGAAAACGATATCAAGAAGATGTATCAAGAGGCTGGTGGTGATCTACGTAACCTAATACCAGAACTTAAGGGATATATGAAGGATGCTCTGATGGGACAACTACAGAGGAATGTAATGAAGGGAAATAATCTTTCTAGAGCACAGCAGATAGAGAAACTACGTGAGTATTCCCAGATTCTTGAGGATGCTAGTGTGGAGGAGCTAGCTGGATTATATCGTAAGGCCAATTAAAAAGGGGCCGAAGCCCCTCTTCTACATTGACTTTTCGTCTATGTATTTTCGTAGATGATTAAGGCGATTTAACCATCCCTTAATAAAGCGTTTGAAATCCTTACGCCTTTCTGCTAGAAACAAATAATGTTCGCGTCGAAGCTCGATGAATTTCTTCCAGTCTCCCTTCGAGATTGAAAGGAATTCTCGGGCTTTTCTTGTGCCTTGATTTACTGCACAGTCGAACATAACAAGATTAAGAGGCCACTCAAGCTTATCAGCAACAAATAGCCAGTAACGCTGATAATAGATGATAGCTGCTTGTTGTTTCGTAAGGTTCTTAATATCGAGGGCTGGGAATGCACGTTTAGAGATTCCGAACTTAGTCTCTCCTCCTGGATCTTTTGGATCATTTACATATCCCCCCTCTGCTTCGAAGATAAGAGGAATGCATCGAGCGAATTCCTTATCCTTCTCCATAGATTCTGTTGTACTCATGGTTTCCTCACAATAGTGCTAATTGGGTATTAACAATCTTTTCCCAAGGAGCATTAATCTCATCTAGTAGATTTGAGATGTCTCGAAGGACATAAGCATCCCAACATCCCGCTCGGAGATACGGCCAGAAAGAAAAATATCCATCTTCCTTACAAACTAAATCTCCAAGCTCTACTCCGTTCTGAAAGTACACTTTGTACATAGAATCAGACATTTGATGAAACTTAATACTTCCTCTAGACTCCACAGCTTCCTCCCTTTCCGCTGATATCACAGATGTCGTGTTCCTCATAGATCACTCCCTTATGCTGAATAGCATCCTTGTAATCTACTTCTGTGATTGGCTGACCTCCTCGACTTCCATCCGGATAGCAAGTGAATCCCCGGAGCCGAGGGGCGTATTTAGCCAGTACTCCAGCAAATTCAGAAACTCCGTCCTCGTTGTTGCTCTTAGACCCCCAAGGCTGAAGGTTGATTGTGGACGAGATAGACATATCAACGTAATCTTGTACATCCGCTTGGAATTTAATTCTTCGTTCATAGTCATGACTCAATTTATAGGCAGTGTCTATTGCATCAGGATTAATAGAGTACTCATTGATGAGGCGATCGGCAGTAGAATCCACCACATATTCATATCGCCATCTTGTGCCTTCTGTAAGATACCGACGCTTATACGCAACTGCAAAAAGAGGCTCAATGCCAGTAGTGGTAGCAGCAAGAATGCCGATTGTCCCTGTTGGAGCGATAGCGCGATATGCGGCGGGGCGATTAATATACAAACGATCACAATGATCATCAGCAGATTTCTTAGATTCATCACGATATACCTTTAACCATTCGTGTAGTTCCGGAGTTACTTCGTATTTACTTCCTCGTTGGAGTAACCACTCGTGTAGCCCCATAAGACCAAGACCCAATCGACGGTTCTTTTCTCGAACACGGTATACTTTATCAAAAGGCAAATCCGCACGAAGAGTACCACATACCAGAAACTTACTAGCGAGATTAATAACAGATCGGAACTCTTCCAAGCTGCTAATGTTACCAAGGTTAACAGAACCAAGATTACAAACATCAGAATCATCTTCGCTAGTGACTTCTGTACATGCATTACGAAGAGTTTCATTTTCTTTATCACCAAAGTTGAAGGAGAAGCCGGGCTCTCCAGTCATCATTGCCTGTCGGCAGTTTTCTACAAATATATTATTATAAGCAAGAGAAGGAGCATTGCCGAAGTCTAATGATGCATCATCATAGTTAAGACTAATGTTAGTCATATCTAATGGAGCATGATGATTGAAGTTTTTATTCTTAGCATCCCAATGAGTAACACCATCTACGATTGGTTGTTCTGCCCAATTCTTTGCTCTAAGGAAGAGAGGAGCATCCTCATGCTTCCAATTAAGAGAAGCATAGATTGCTGACCTTCTGGACCCGCCCTGCATAACATTACGCCCGATTTCGTTAACTGCATACATAAGTGGGAGAGGTCCCGAAGCCCTACCACCAGTTCGGAGCAGGGGTTTGCCGCTCGCTCGGAGTCTGCTGTAATCAATTCCAATTCCCCCACCAGTCATAAGACAAGACATTGCTCTCCATGTTACATTGCTCCATTCTTCTCGTGTGTCTTCTTCGGCTCGTAGGAGATAACAATTGTTGTAGAATTTGGCGTACCTGCCTGCGTAGTAGAGATAACGACCCCCCGGCAGGAACTTTTGTTCTTTAATATATTGTGCAAGTTGTTGACGATCTCCGTCAGACAAGATTTTGTTAGTTGTGCCCCATCGTGTTCCACATACATCTTCAACCAGCCGGTCGGCAAGTGCATCCCATGAATCATTTGGCCCCTGAGCGTATTTGAATTGAAAAATGTTTTTAGCAAATGAGTTCTTAAAGCGTTCTATCTCCAATCAGATCCCCTCATCGAGTGCTTCGAGCACTTTCGGATAATTTAGTTCAATAAGGTCTGAGAATCTATCCACTAAATCCTCAGAAGTAATCTCTAATAGTTCTAGGATTGATATCTCATCAAGCTGTAGAGCTACCCTTTCTTTTAATTCCTCGAATGTCAATTCCTCCACTAATACACTCCTTCATTTCTTTTTCTTGTTCTTCTAGCTTAGCAGCAATCAGAATTGCTTTCTTAGATTTAACAACCCCCTTCTCGGGGGCTGTCTGGATCTTTAATCTCTTAAATTGACTTTTGGTCCAAGAGGTCATGATGAAGACTTAATCACATCCTTTAGTCGATTGTGAGCGTCATTGAATAGGAACTCATGAGTATTAAGCTCTTCTGTAGTTACATCCCGACCTTCAGCCAAAGCTTTCTGGATAGTGTTAGACGCTGTCTGCATAGTGAAAACGATATTGGTTAAGACTTGACTGATTGTAGCTAAACCACTTACCAGAGTTTCCAGATTTGACTGTGCCATTGTTATATCCCTTTAGTTGTTTTTCAAGATTAATTAGAATTGCATTTGCCTTCAGAAGTAGACTCGCAGCATTATTAGTATCCCCAGAGCTTTCTGCAATACGTGCCGATGTTAGGATCAGTTTTGCATTATCCAGTTCTTTATCCACGGCTAAAGCTTTCTCTACACTGATTACCTTTCGTTCTAGAAGATCTGCTGCAGTCTTAGCCACTGACTCCGCTGTAGCATAAGCATATACCAACTTCTGATTGAAAGTTTCTGGCTTAGCTAGATTAGTACAGCCAGTAAAGAAGAGTAGAAAGCCAAACATAAAACATTTAAACATATTCATTAGTTATCCTTTTTAGACATGAATGACCAGATTACACCCGCAAGAATCGCAATACCCCCGGCAATCTGAATTAGTTGATCCTGACTCATATACCCCGTCGTAACCGCACTTGCACCAAGAACAGTTACAAGATGTCTTACTAGACCCATCACTTGTGCTGTATTCATTTCGAGTTACCTCCAAAGAGAGTTGTCCAGATTCCATTCTCGAGTCCAAGAGACGACATAGCTGATTGGTAGGGGGCGTAAGATCCTGGTGGCGGATAGTATTTGAAGTCACTAGATAGCACAGCTTTCTTGTAACGGTCATCTTTATCCTTTCGATTTTCCATCATCCAAGCTAGCATCATTACGTTAACAGCCAGATGATAGATGTGAGGAAGATTAGATTCAGAATCCACATCTTCTCCTGCATGAACTGCGGCCAGATGCCGATAGGAAGCAGAGATAAGACGACTGTAATTAAAACCAGCCCTCCAATTATTCCTTCCATACTTCTCCTTTCCGAAATCTAGCACTTTTGCTAGACCCACTAGAAAGGAGGGCTCTATCAGTTCCATGCTAGGCTTATTGTTATCGTTTTTATTGCCTTCCATATTACCGACCTCGTTTGATCTCTACTACCAAGTGCTTGATCTTTTCATATAAATCCTGTAGACCCTTGGTATCAGACTCACACCGCTCAATCATCTTAGGCATCACTCCCTTTGTATCCCCAAGAATTTCGTTCCACACATCTGCGCCCACTGTGAGCTTCTGCTCTGGGGTTCCAAGCCAACTAAGCAAATGTCCTTGGGACCTTCGTGCGGTAAGGAGGTGAGCTTTTCCTGCATAGTAGAGATCCAAATGATGGCGCTTGGCGAGTGGTGGATATCCCCATTTGAGAAGGCGGGTATTGAGCATTGGGACATCGAACCCTTTTCCATAATAAGTAACCCAACAGTCAAATTGGGCCATAGCTTCTGCTGCTTCTCTAACCACCCTCTTATCATTTCCCGGTTGGCTGATACTGAAACTAAATGGTTCGCTTTGATATGGTTTGATGGATACGACGAGTACAGAGTTATAGTCCCCACGTAATCCTGTGGACTCGATATCCACAAAGGCGATTCGATTAGATTCTTCGACCAATCGTAAATAGTCTTGAGCATCAATTTGCATTAGGCCTCCTGGGCAGGATATGCTTTATCATGAATACGACGATATACTTTTGTAAGACGATCTGTGATCTTACGATAACTCTTAGCCATCTTTGGCTCATGCTGGCCTAGAGCAGTCATTTCGTTATCCTTAAGATAAGCTAGGACTTCTGCCAGAGTGTCTAGATCATGTTCTACTTGTCGTTTCATTATGCCCTCGGAAGTGTGTCTTTGTTTAGGTTTTCTAGAAGGGACATTGTCTCGTTCCCCTCAGGAGATAGCTCTTCCTCAATAACGGAAAGAACTCCCTTTTCTAGTAAATGATTAATAGCAAAGTTAACTAGAAACTGCTCTTGGTCAGGTGTAATGGCCCAAAGTGTTTCCACTTCATCGCCTGTCTTTTTTACAATTTTCTTTAAGTTCATTAAGTTCCTTTATTATTTTTATAAATGACTCTGCGTCAATCACAGCTAGTGGTTTCTTCCTATTGGCCTTTACAATTAATAGTACCTCTTCATTAGTCTTAGACTGCTCATAGAAAGGATAGATAGAAATACTTGCCCTACTCTTACATTCAACATAGAATGGGAACAATCTATGTGCTGCACCACTTAGTTGAATATCTTCTCCTTGACTTCCCATCGAAGTGCTTCTAACATCTTTCTCACTTAATTGGGTGAAGTTTTGCAGGAGCTTTTCTTGAACCCATTGCTGTAGATTTCTTCCCTTTGCTTTCGCTGATTGGGGCTTCATCTAAAATAAGATCCAACGGGTGATTCTCAACATTCTCAAATTTATTACCCTCCTTAGTCCAAGCTAGAGGAATCCAACTATCAACCCCATTGTACACTGCTCCTATAAGGGGGTATTTACCCTTACCATGTTGCCCTCCGCCTTGGTCTGTGAATAGGATAACAAGGCTTCCATTTCTGGTTGTAGCGACTGGAAAGTTTTTGGGAAATTCCATAGTTCCTCTGGTTGAGTTCTTATTTTTATTAATAGACCAGTTAAATATAAATCAAGTTCAGACATATCATTCTGCTTGTATGCTTCAAGACAAGCCTTGAACATATCATCTTCTTCCTTAGCATCTCCTAGAATCTTACCTGCATTAACAGGACCAACTCCATAGATACCGGGGATGTTATCTACCTTATCTCCTTGAAGTAATTGCATATAGAAGAACCTTAATGCTGTTTGTGGATCTACAGAAAACAGATCGGCTTTCACAAAGTTATAATGAAGTCCAGGGATCTGATTCAGATCTTTATCATTAGTACAGATAACAGACTGTCTTCCTTCTGCAGCTTCCTTAGTACAATCAATCCCGAGCATATCATCTGCCTCTTGCTCTGGAGTCATGATTGCTTTAAAGTCTGTTACCAGATACTCCTTAAGAGCTTCATAATGAACTGGTTTTGGTTGAGTACGATTCATCTTGTAGGCTGGATAGATATGCCTACGGAAGTTGTTCTCACCTACATCAGAAAGATAGATCTGGAAATCATCACTCTCTGTATCGTTACAGATTCTGCGGATCAGATCATTACACCTCCACTTAGCTAGAGCTAGATCTTCTTCCATTGTTGTGTAACCAACTCGATACACAACCACATCACCATCAATCAGCGCCAGCATAATACTTACTCTCTAAGTAAGTGATCTCTTTCCACATAGCTTCTAAAGTTCCTTTAGGAAGGATTGGACGCTCTTTATTATCATTCAATTGCATTCCAGAAGATTCATTTAGGAATTTGATTTGCCTACGAATCTCTGTTTCCATTTCACTAGTTAGATACATTATCTACCACCTTTACTAAATGTTCAGTAGAGACTGGAAATGCAGTTTTAAGATATACATAGATCTTCTCTGCCACTTCTCTTGTCTCCTGTTGAGAATGAGAATCTAAACGCAGGTTACATACACGAGCAAAGGCATATAGACTACCACTCCAAATCCACTCAGTCATAGTATTCTGGGGAAGAATCATACGAGCTTGTTCTGGAGCCACTCCCTCATAAACTGCCCTATTATACAACTCCAAAGCAATTAAGCAGAGACTGTTAGAATGAACATCCATAATCTCCTTATTACCCTCTACCATAAACTTCTTATCAAAGACTCCATCACTACCCTGCTTAGCATTTACTGGCTTACCCCGCCATACTTCTGGAAAGAAAAACTCAGGCTCATCATCCACATATCTACGAGAGACTTCATTCCAACTTAATCCAACTTGGTGTTTTGCGAGTTGTCTTGCAACAAAGATGGGAGCTTTAACGCGGAAACTGAGAAAACAATGGCTAAAAGGACTCCAATGATTATGCTCAGCCAAATACTTGATAAGCTTATCATCTTTCCCTGGTTCCCAGAATTCATGAAATTTATTAAAACTTACTCTAGCAGCGTTGACTACTGAGAGATCTGTTCCCATAAAGTCAACGATATCTACTGACATCTTAGCTACTTTCATCTTAGAGGGAATCCTCTTTTTAGTCCTAGCATCAATCTTAATCATTACACTTTGGTTTGATATAGATTTGGAACGCTCCAATACCCCGTTCCCTAAGCCATTGATTCTGAATGAAATAGGCTTCTTGTTCTCTTAGATGATAACCAATACACTTAGGAGCAGAAGCATAAGAACCTAGCATAGCTTGGTGATGATGTACTAGCTCATGTACTAGAACTCCCTTAGTTTCGATTTCGCTCATATCATCCCGAATATAAATAATAGGGCGTAAATAGCATCCCTTAGCTTTTACACCGCATACTTCTAACATACGCTCTTTAGATACTATCTCTACCGAGGGAAGGTCAGTCAGGGGAGGAACTCCTAAGAGTAGAGAAGTTTCCAGTAGGAGTTCCAAGACTGTTGAGAGATTCACTGCGGAATATCGTTAGGCATTTTGATGATCTCCTTCATAGGCTCCTTTCGCAGTACCCACTGTTCAAAGTCTGCAGCAAGAGTAAGAACGTCATCAGAGCTATAATTAGAATATGCTCCGAATGCTACTGCTGTACTAAGACATGACTGACGAATGATGTAGGTCTGACGCTGAGCACGCTCTTCAGCAGTCTCCCAGTTACCCTTAGCTGGAGCGTCAGCAGAGCGCGTAGGGGCCGCTGTAGGAGTTGCTGTGGACTTGGAGATACCTACCCAGTTCCAATACTTACCTGCCTTCTCTACCTTGATCTCAAAGGTGTCTCCTTTGTTAGATCGAGATACAGTTTCGAATACTTCTGGAGCACCAAAGGAAACTACATTCTTTGATTGGAGTTTTCCGTTCTCGTCCTTGTAGGCAACATTAACTTGAGAATAATTGTCCTTAGCTTCACGAGGTCCTACATTTACGATTTCAATAAGCATAGAAATTGTTCCTTTCCTTTTGATCTGTCAAATGGTACTAGCTCTTTTAAGTTCATTCCGAAATATACCTCTCCCTTGATTGGAGTATGGAAAGGCTTTCCGTAATACTGAGTAAAAAACTCAGGAACTTTTGAATAACTTTCTTCAGTATCTATACATATATTATATAATAATTCAGGGTCGTTGTCAACGTCCACATCAATGCTATCATGGATCGTATTCATTAATGTAAATAAATCAGGATGATAGCTTTTAAACAACTTCCTCCGAAGAAGGAATCTAACCATCATCATGATGTCAGCACCGAATCCCTGATTAATATAATTTACTATCTTTTTAATATCCCAATAGTATTCATCCTTATAGTTTTTGCTAAGTTCAAATAGGAACTCCCGTCCTGTAGGAATGGTAATTACCTTATATTCCTTAGCCATTTGAATCACCTGCTCCTGAAACTTATAAAGAATATTATACTTTTCATTCGCAGCATCAATAACTCTCTGCCAGTAATCTGGATCTTTACTCACTGGCATGAAGTCATTATCTACCGAGTAGGCATAAGCTGATCCACGATAGATCCATCTGAACAAGAAAGTCTTTGAAACCAATCGAGTAGGAAGGGAGAATCGTTCTTTGTTGTTAGTATGAACATCCTGCCCTTCCTGTAACTCTCTGATTCCAACCCAATCCTGAGATAGCTCTAGGTAGCTACGCCACTCAAGTTGAGCAGCATCACTGTGCAGGATCATCGATTAGTTGTGTTATTGGTGGTGCTGCATAAACAGAGTTATAAAAGAATCCACTACCCTGTATTCCTACTTTCCCGTTAGATGACTTCGCTTTCTTCTCTGTTGGAGGATTAACCCCCCTCTTATTTAACAACAGAGTTCCGATCTGAGGATCATAAGCATACACATTATATAATCCTGACTCAGTAAGCTCTCCATCCTTAAAGCTATCGAAGATAACTGGATTTTGTTGGTAGAAGAAACTCCCAGCCTTAATCTTCACATAAGCATGTGGGGACTTTAGATTAGAAGTCTCTAAGTGGGGATGTATATAAAATTCATGAATAGTATCATTAATACAAAACCGAAGTCCGATTCCATCTAGGAGCCCATGAGGATTAAACTTTACAGTAACTCCCTCCGGAAGCTCTTTCTGCAAAGTCTTCGATATGTAATAAGAATCAAAGTGCCCCGAGAGATTGATAACAGTGCATACTTGAGGGTTAACAGAAGTAGTCATATCAGGATAGCCAAGATAGCACAGCAAAGGATACCATCCAATATAATCAGGCTTATCGTAATAATGATCCATAAATTTAAAGAACCAGATCACGTCCTCTGGAATCTTCTTTTCGATTGGAGTATCTCGAATATATAAGGAGGTTGAGGTCTTCCGGGATGTTTTGTTGATTTGGGGTGTTTGAAGCGATTCTGCTGGTTCTTGTAACGGCATGATTAAGCTGTCCATGTAAAATGTTGTCTTTCCACCGCATCTTCTCCATTAGTTTGGGAAGGCCGTGGTAATACTTAGTCACAACGGTCTCTAGCTTAGCTCTCTTTAACAGTAACTCAATAATCTCCTTTCCACTTTTAGTAGCCCTACCAAGAGCCTTAATCAAGTTATCTTCACTGACGCTATAATAACCACCCTTAGCTACCTCTGTACCCTTGAGAGGCTTCATCAGGGGAGGTAGTTGAATCTCTCTTTCTGCCCATCTTGACTTTTCTTTGACTTGTCCTGACTTGAGGGTTTGTGTATAAGTTTCTCGATACCGCTCTTTAACGATTCCACCAAAAAGAACAGCGGAAACATTATCGCCAGAATTCCAGTTAATAGTGGTAACGCCAGATAGATAAGAATCAAGTCGTTTATCAATTTCTTCGATTTCTTTGAGGAGCTTGTTGCCCTCCACCACGGATGTTGCTGCATCATAAGGAAGTCCAGCCCTCTCCATATAATATGTGTTAATAATATCTTCATTACCAAGCATAATCAATCGAAGTAAATCAGGCTTATCCTGAAGATAATTCATAATAGCTTGATATACTTGTTTAGTTCTTATCAGATCTCCTTCTAGATACTCACGAAGAATTTCATACGGAACTTGATCTGTATCAATTCCCTTTTCCCAATACTCTGTCTTTACTACATCAATTTTCAGTGGATACCCAAAATACTTCAGAGCATCATCTAAGCTAATCCAAGCAACGGCTTGACGCCAGATACAGTACATTGCGTATTGGCAATCAAATATACTAACCGGATGAAACCGAACACTACGACTGTAATGAAGCAAATCAAACTTAATGTTAAACCCAACCAAAAGATAATTTCGTGCAATCTCTTCAAAGTTGGCAGGTACTTCCGAGTAAATTTCAATAGAAGAACCCCAGCCCCCAAAGAGAACCACCCTATTGCCAGCAGAAAAAGGATTTCCTTTGGTCCCATCTGTTGCCCCTGTAGTTTCTGAATCTGTGTAATATGGTTCCATCACTCTATTAATTCAAGTTCAACCACATCCAGACCAAAGGACCATGGCAGAGCTATGATAAAGTTTTTAGCTGCCTGTTCAGTCTTGAACACTGGATATGTTTCCTTTGGATTATATATGTTATCTCCAGCTAAAGCAAAGCTGACGTCCGAACTTCCATGTCCAGAAGTATGACTTTCTTTCCTTACAATCACATAAATCTTCATTTAGATATCCTCATATCTAGCAATCTCAGGGCGAATCACTACTTGGAACCTACCATGTCGATACTCACTAAGAACCTCTGGACCACCTACAAGCTTGTTCTTGGAGATATTAAGGAAGCGGATGTTACCTCCCTCGAATGTAGCTCCAATACCTAGAATCCAGTCTGCTTCAGCTTGCTTGGATGTCTTAGCATTCACCACATCATCCATAGTAAGCCACTGCTTGTTCTCAGCACTACCCCCGGCCTGACACACTCCAATCACTGGACAGAAGCGTTTAGCAAGCTCTCTAGCCCAGATGTAAATCTCACCCAACTCTAGATCATTACGGTCATTATCGAATCCTTTCAGTTTATCAATTTGGTCGAAGATGATACAACTAGGATGCAGTTGCTCAGCAAGCTTAACAACATCAGAACGATAAATGCTCGCACTATCGTAGAGACGAAGCTTGGAATCATATCCTCGTTCTCGCCACATAGTGCTGTAACGATCTCTGTCTTTCGAAATCTCTGATATTGATTTACCAAATGCTGCTTCATAACATCGAAGTAAGACTTTTCCACCTTGTTCTTCATTGTTGCACCATAGGATCGGTCGGTCCACCTGATCCAGGAAGTGGGACACTTCGCTTGCAAGAAAGGTTGTTTTTCCTGTTTCTGGTCGTGCGAATAAAAAACCAAAGTCGCCTTGCCGCAGCGGTCCTAGCGATTGTCTTAAGCATGTTAACCTCCAATTAATACCCCCCGCACCCACTTGAGAGTCGAGCAACGCTTCGAGCGAAGAAGAGACGAATATGTCTGGAGTTTCAGTTTCTTTCTCTCCGGAAGTGACATCGAGTAATAGGGCTTGTAAGCCTTCGATGAGAACTTCCTTTGACTTTCTCCCCTCTGCCACGTCAACAGCGTTGAGAGCAATACGGGTTGCCACCTCTTTCTCTTTGAATCTATCGAGTAGTTTTTTGATATCCCCAGGAGACACATCCGCTTTTTCAACATCCTCAAATATCCGTGTGTAGAAACCCTTCTCAGAATCCTTGAGGAAGGGATGCCTAGTGAAGAAGTAAAGGGAGAACCGTTCTGCGCAATTCTGTTCAGATTGTTGAAGCGATGTTTCCTCATAGAACGCTGAGAGTATAGAAAAAACCTTATATAGAGACGACTGCTTGTCGGATAGAATTCCGACCAAGTGATCTTTGTACTCATCATAAGTCTCTTTATGAAGAAGTGCTTTTAGAATGTATACATCTAATTTACTCATAGTTTTATATTCTTTATATTATATATACTATATTATTAATTATATATTATATTATATATATTATTATAATATATATTAATTATATATAATATATATTATTATACCACATCTAAAGGATCTGTCAAGTTATCATAATCAAAAGCTCCATACACCATGGAGAAAAGAGCAGCATCATCATAAGTCTTAGGATCATGTGGAGAAATCTCTACTTGAACCTCTTCAAACAAATGTTCATACTGAGAATACGTTTCTAGAGCATATTTGGACTTATCATTATCTAACCAGATCAGAAGCCGTGAGAAGCTCTTGGAGAGCCTCGTGATCAATTGCTGGGAGATATTGCTTCCTAGCAACGGCACAGCGTTACAGAGCGCCCCAACCCGCCTAGCGGAGATATAATCCTCTACCAACACAACAGTATCATTTGAGTACTCACCAAACACTGGGATGTGGTTACCTAGTTTCCCGAAATTAACATATTTTGGCTTGGTCTGCCCATCTGTATAGAACTTCCTAACCTGATACATCACCAGACTCTCGGCATCATCATAGATCGGAAGAATCAAACCTTCCAGATCGTTCGAGTACTTCAGCTTCCAGTGGGCACCATCAAAAGCATTTACGTAATACTGAGCTAACCATTCTAATGCATGTTCTGGTAAATTGAAAGATGCATCACTAGGTAGCATCACCTTGCTGGTTACTTTAGCAACAGTCTTAAGTCTGGAACTAATTGATTCTAAAGAGTTTCCTTCACCCTTGACTCGAAAATTGCATCCAAAACAATACTTATGTCCATCGGACCAAACAGATAAGTTATCCCTGCTACCACACTTCGGGCAGGGTTCGAATCGCACAAATGTAGATTCGTTATTAATCATCATTCTTCCGTATAAATATCCTCTAACATATATTCAGGAGGACCGAATCCTAATTCCTCCCGAATGGGGTCAAGACAAAAGTCGCAAAGTTCTATGTATTCTTGTATTTGTTGATACTTCCTCACTGCTTCGCGATCAGTGAGGATAGCATCACAGCTTCGGCACTTCACTTAAGCGGCCTGTAGGAACTTTGCAAGTTCCTTGAATGACTTATCACTACCTTTTTCATAAGTACCCTGTAGATGACGATAGAATCCCTTAACTCCCATATAATCATGGAGAAAATGATAAGTTAAGTCGTTATATTCTTTATGTGACTTTGGAACACTCTTAAAAGTCATATCAGGAAACTCTAAAGCTTTGAAAGGATTCGTAATAAGCTTATACTTTTTATCTATAATACACTTAAAAATCTCTGAGTCGTTATAGGCAAGGGAAAAGAAATTCCGAATGGCTTCAGGAGTCTCTGGAACTAATCCCTCGAACCCCTCAATTCGCTTGTATGTACAAATACGAAGGAGGATAGTATAGAAAGATAGCAGATACGTTGCTTTATTAAACTTAGGATCATAATCAACTAGGAAGTAAGTGTAGAGTTGTTCTTTTGATTCTAGACGAACAAGATCTGTTGTCCCCACTTTCCAGAACTTCTCCATAGTATTAAGAAGCTCAGAAACATTCTTAGAGAAATTATCAGCATTATTTGTGGGAACTTTGACTAGAATCATACCAGACTCTGGATCAAACTTATGTTGCTTTGGGTCCCATTTAAAACCATAAATACTGGAATAGGTATCTGTGTATGTTGAATATAGAATGTCAGAGAAGTAATCACGACATTTGAAGAAATCCACTTGATTGGTAACTGTATCATCATCAAGTAGCTTTGGAACAGAGAAAGAAATATCAGCATTTTGAGAGGATTGGATCAGGGTGTTTTGTGCTGCCTTTAGTTCAAACTTCATACAAGCTTCTCCTTAAAATAAGATACATAAGTATCAAGAGTTTGGCCCTCTAGGCCAGGGGCGGTATTGACTTCTAAAAGATAATGCTGATTAGTTCCTACCTCTCGAATAATATCCACAGCACCAAACGAGAGTCCAAGTTGAGCCACTCCAGCAATTGCTAGCTGCTTAACACTATCATCAACGGTCACATCTTCCCGACAAAATACCCAACCATTATTGTAGCTTCTGATGAAAGGATTATAATTAGGATTATCTTTCCAGCCGTTTCTTTTTTTCTTTCGTTGGATATCAACTACTTCCTCTCCGCATACATGAAGACGATACTCTGCATCTTTCTTGATATACCTGACATATAGAGGAGCTTCAGGAAGGTCATCCTTAGAAGTAACTCGTACAATCCCCTCTCCAGAGTGTCCTGTTAATGTGGTTCTAGCAAGAACCACTGTGCCTTCACTCAACCAGAGTTGGGCCTGTGATTTAAAGCGGGTCCATGTCGGCAGATTGCCAGCTAAATCATGATGTAGAGTCTCAAAGGTAAGGGTTTTATTCCGAGCTACGTTAACTTGTTGAGGGGTGTTCATCCAATAATTTGATCCAAATAGCCAGTTTGGAACTTTAGCACTACCCCAATTAATAATCAAATGATTAGGCTTGGGTTTATACTTACCATCTGGAAACACTCTCTTGCAACCAAGAGCATCAGCCAATTTCTTAGCTGACTCGGATTCCATCTTGTATGGATATATAACAGGTTTCATTTGAACTCCACAATAATCTTATCAGGAGAGGGCTTCTTCTTCATCAACCTACCTACTAATGCCTTTGGTCCCGCTAGTTTCTTTGTGATATGTAGTCCTATTGTATCACTATGTTCTGCTCTATCCCAAAGGTCAATCTGTTTCTGATGCTTCTTACGAAGCTCAGTATAACTTTGAACAGGAAGTTCCAGGACAGTATGTAGCCTTGATCCAGGAAAATTATCACTGTTCTTTTTACAATAAGAAATAAATGAAAAGATATCTCGGACTGTTTTTACATTACCTTCCATAAGTCTCTGAAGAGTTTCTCCAGATGCTAGATAATCAACTCCGAGAACCTGATTGCAGAAGTAATTATATCCGCTAGTTACATTCAAAGATCTTGAGATTTTGTCAAGCTCTTCCATAGAAGTTTGTTCAGAATAATTAATCATATTCTGAATAATTCTAATTTGTTCTGTTAGATACTCTGGATCACATGTACCAGCATAATGACGAAACTCAATTGTACCTTGAGTCTTTAGCGGGAGTAGATTAAGTCCCGTATACTTCTTCCAATAGTTTAGAAGAGATCGGATGGCTTGTTCATACTCACCTCGGAAATACAATTGAAATACTTCAGGAATTCCAAGATTAAACTTACTATATGAAAGGGGAACACAGAAATTACTAGCTTTACGTTCTTCTCCCACTAAATCATAGAAAACATCTTCAACTAAGATATAACAAATCAAGAACTTGAACAGATGTTCAATCGTCATGTACCTACAATCAAAGTGGAAGTGTGTGCCACATCGATACATGAATTCATGTTCAGGTTGATGATTTTTGAGATATGAGTTAAGTATCTCAAGAGCCCCATAAATATGATCTCCCGCTAGTGGGCGGGATACAAACTCCTTACCATAATTCTTTAAAGAGTTGTCATTAGTTACTTCCCAAAGAAGACCTGCACAAAGTCCGTTATCTTGGAAATTATAAAAAGATTCTAAAGGGTTCTTGATCCCTTCAACTTCGATTTCAATACCAACAAGCTGTTCTGGATCACGTACACGAACATACTTATGTGTGTACGTTGGCTGTGGGCAATCCGTGTAGTTAAGTAACGGGTAATTATAAATAGCACTAAGTCTATTCGAGGAATGAATAGGCATAACTTTCTTCCGTCCTGTTTTCATAAGTCACATAGTCTTGAATGTCTTGTTTATATTGTTGTTGAATAGTGAACAGCTTTTTCTCTGAATCATAGTACCCAAATGGGAACATTTCAGAGTATAGCTCGAACTTGTATTTAGAGTTACTGCTTGCAGCAATGGCTAGGGTTTTGCTTAGAGCTACTGAGAAAGCTCCAGCATCAATCATAGCACAAGCATCTTTAAGTCCGATATAAATAGGATTAAATATTTGAGTTGCTACATCACTAACATCTGGAATACGGTCATCATTTAATGCCGGTGATCTAGTTCTCCAAAGTTTTAGAGTCTCCCTATCAGGGAATAAAATATCCTCATTGAGACTCTCAATCATGTTAAGTCGGGCAAGTACAGGATTTAATACACAATACATCCTACGACCCTCATTAACAGCATCTAATGTAAATCCTTTTTTAAAGTGACGCTCCCCCGTCTTGGAGATATAAAGGGCTTGATTAGAAAACTGAATATACCTAGACCCTGGAGATTTCAAATCTACTTTACATGCTCCGCAATCAAAACTACGATTCTTCCCCTCAGACACCCCATAAAGAATGAGGTCTTTTATATCTTGAGTCTCTGCTGGAACCCCTTCCTTATACTTAAAGGTGCTTACATATACAGGAATATAGTTCTTATCCATAGGCTGACGAACTCTAATAAAGGTATTTGAATACCTATGAGTCAAATCTTCTGGATATGAAACCATTAGACAACTCCATACTTATGCACAAGATCGAGAGCGGAATCCATATTACCCTCCATGATTGCCATATCTACTTTGTCGTAATCTTCATCATCAATATGTTGTCCTGAGTTAAGATAATCAAGGGCTTTCTGTGTTTGATTGAACACCCATACTTGATAAATCTCATCTGAAATCCAGAAGTTTGATAGGGTTCGATACTCCACCCCATATTCCTTCGGGCGAAACGCTCCAGGCTTACCATAGAGAAGTCGGCGACGAGTATCCTTATCAAGAGTGATAGAGGGAACTCCGAGAAAGATATCCATAGCTTTGATAAGAGCAATCCCCTTATCAAGGTCAGGGCTATCATAACCCACATGAATATGTCCACCAGCAGTGCGGAGAGTTTCCATACCTTTCTGAAGAACTGGCTTGGGATTTTCCATCTTAGTCCAAGCATTGTAATCAGGCTCACAACCAAACTCTGTAGCTTTCGGATGCTTGAGTTGTGATACTGGAAACAGCATTGAGGGGTGAGTGAGGCTAGGTACAAGTCCCTTGGCTCCCAATTCTTTGCCGATTTCATTGAGAGTCTGTCTAATAGACTTCAACCAACTTTCCAGATTATTTACAGGGTCAATATTGAACTCAACTGCAACATTGTCCTCTTGAACACTACCAGGAGCAACTTTCAGTCGGCGGGGTTCATGCTTTGTACCGCCAACCTTATCAATAGCTGATACTGCATTTCCAGAAAGATCAGTAAGAAAGAATTCAGGATCACAACCAAAGGTAACATTCTTGTAAATCATATTACTCTCCGAGTAGTTTAGCAGCGAGTTGACGGCAAGTTACTGCATACGGATCATCATAAGCTACAAACTCAGGATGTCCTTGAATACAGAGGGCTTTTAGATCTTTAATATAGAAAATCTCAGGCTCCTCTGAATAATCATCAACGGTCATCTTATCGTCTCGATAACGAGACGCTTCATCACTCCATGCTAGAAGATCTGTTTTGAATGGGATGGTATCTACACGACACATCTGATGATGTACAGATGTAGTGTAGGGCACCATATTAATACCTGATAATAGTGGATTATCATAATCCCAAATCAGATCATGCGAGCCATTATGATTATTAACATCCTGCCAAAGCTGACCTCCGGCAAGAGCAGTAATCATTTGAGCACCACGACAGATGCCAATGAACTTAGCTCCATTCTCTACACCAATCTTAAAGATTTCCCTTTCCAGTTTATCCCGAGCAGATGGTTGACTCTGAACATGAGAGAACTTATTTACTTGGCCATATAAAGATGGATGAATATCCTCCCCGCCGCCAAAAATAATATAAGTATCTGGAGTGATAGAAAGACTAGAGAAGTCAGTAAAATTATAAGGAATAACTTTTCTATCATTACCATATAGATCTTTGAAAGTATTATCCACATGGTATGAGTGTCCTACTTGAACTAGATTGGGCACATTAATCTCCATGAATCATAAAACAAATTTCATCACTTGTGTGAATACGTACCTTAGGTTTTGGTAATGGTGGCTCTTTAGTATCTGGTAATGAGAATCTCTTCTCATAATCAGTGCATTGAAAAGCTTTAGCTGTCATGTAGTATGGTCTTTGTAAATCACAAGCAGACTCCCCATTGTATGTACATTTAATGCATCGTAACTTCATTACTTCCTCCTGACTTGGTACTAATGGAATTACATTTGGGGCAAACAAGCATGACTCCTTTTCTGTCTTTTGAGTGTACAACCCCCATGTCCTTAACATCCTTGTAATCCAACTTTCCATTGCATTCTCCACAACCCATGTTACAAAGACGAGTGAATAAAGAAGAACTCATTGAGTAATTACCAATATGAACTTTATCGTCTTTGGAATAACTTACTCGCGGGGGAGGAACTTCAGGAACTATAACCAAAGAGGTCTGGGGGACTAACTCACATGTGTTAAGAAAGATTTTAAAAGATGGTCGCTCTTTATCTTTGATAACAGCGTGGATAGCAGTAACCACCCCACGAAACTTAAGCTGATCTCCTGGAGTGTCCATAGCCAATCTAATCTTATCAACACCACCGAAGAATTTACTGGAGATTTCCAGAGTTTTATTATCTACATGTCTACCCTTGAGAAACACAATTGGAACTCCTTCGGGGGACTTTGACTCAGTTAATTCTGTGTAGTTATCCAGATAGAATTCTACATCCTCACCAGCGCATACAACGGTGTCGGTCGCTACTGCAGCAGTTCTGATTTGGCTGTTTTTATGGATCACTTCGTTGGATGCGCTTGACCTAAAACCCCCGTGATAACCTCCGGTATCATAATAAAAATGTTGTTTGTTTTCTTCTAACTTAGTCTTTTCAAAAGAGATCGCCTTATCCCTTGTAAGACTAAGTTTATAGTGATGCATAATCTCGAATGGGGTGGGTGCTTCCCAATCACGAGAGCTATCAAGAGTTACTGCTGGAGCTATTATGTACTTCTCTGAAGCAAACAACATACGTTTTCCATTGAGCATATACTCAAGAGGACGTTCACTGTTACGAAGGAAGTTCATAGTCTCTTCAGTACAATCATACCATACGAGAGCATATGCTCCTTGAATCTCCTTGATTGTATCCTCAAGGCCCAGATTAGCAATCATCCAGCAAACTGCTTCTGAATCTACTTCAAAGTTAAGTTTGTATTTGTTCTTAAGAGCATGGAAATTCTTAAGGGTGCCATTATGAACCAGAGTGATATCACCATGAACAAAGGGATGTGCATTTTGAGCAGTCACTTTACCCATAGTGGCATATCTACCATGTCCAACTACGGCACAATACTGCTGTACAATGCGCTTAGTGACGATATCAGTATCTTTCCAAGACCATAGATCAAATGGATTACCAATTGCTTTTACTATATCTACATTCTTGGTCCTTCCCGATACTCCAAAGATTCCTGTTGAATGCGATCCCCTCTGTGTGTTGAGAAGCAACATACTATCAAATGCTTTATCATCCGATTGAAAGAATCCTGATGTTGTCAAGTTAACTGCGCCTACAATTCCACACATTAAAAAGCACTCCAAGAAGTAGAGTTTGAGTGGTATTGATATCGAAGCTCTGATTCATCCTCGAACTTATACAAGATCTCACAGAAATGCCCAGTTCTATCTGCTGCAATTCGTGTGATACTTGCTGCCGTTGATAGGATATCGAACTTCTCTTGTATTGATTTCGAAGCATTAGCATCGATAAATGTATTACAGAGCTTTATTTCTGTTGCCATCAAGTATGCTCCACGTATTTAATACCTGCTAATTGAATAATACGTTTGCAAATAGAACAGGGTTCAGCATTCATCGGCTTACCTTCCCTATTCAGCCTAACAACGGTCATTCTGGCAATTCTATCCCAATCTTTTACTTTTAGGATAGCCGCCATCTCTGCATGAAGATAGATTCTGTTCTCTTCTCCAACCTCCTTAGCAATCTTAGCCTGCATTGGGTGAGTCTTGATATAACTATTTCTAGCTATAGACAAGACTCTCCCCCGTTTATCATAGCA
>LNFM01012298.1_pt1 | contig 24779 bp, 19 predicted proteins | sample 596031 | NCBI WGS metagenome assembly LNFM01 (sample SAMN04254537, study PRJNA301005) | activated carbon metagenome | isolation source: dual media filters at the Ann Arbor, Michigan drinking water treatment plant | place: USA: Ann Arbor | reverse complement strand
CGCCTGTATGCGCTCGCCAACATGCCGATCTCGCGCTTCGGCTCCACGCTGATCAGCAAGGGCCAGTTCCGCGACTACATGGGCACGCTGCGCGGTGCGCATCGGCCCGAGAACGTGGCGTCGGTGATGTGCCGCTCGCTGGTGTCGGTCGACTGGCAGGGATTCCTGTACGACTGCGATTTCAACCAGATGCTCGGCCTGCCGCTGCGCGAGGACGGCAAGGGTCATGGCCGCCTGCACCTGACCGACTGGCTCGAACTGGATCTCACCGACAACCCGATCCTGGTGGCGGACCACTGCTACGGCTGCACCGCCGGCCAGGGCTCGAGCTGCGGCGGCGCGCTCGCCTGATCGTGGCGCTCGCGACCGATCCTGCGATCCGACGTTCCATGAACCCCGACTTCCTGCCTGGCGCGCTGGCCGCGTTGCGTGTTCGACACCTGCAGGCGGCCTGACGATGGACGCGCGCGTGCACTCATTCTCCCCGTTGGCGGTCCACATCGATCCACGCCCGGGCCGCAGCTGCCCGCCGCAATACGGCTACGCGCCGCGCGTGTTCGCGCGCACGCCGGACATCGCGAGCGACACGCTGTACGTGATCGGCGGGCTGTACGGCAACCTGCTCGCGCTCGAGGCGATCGAACAGATGGCGGCGCGCGAGCCCGCCGTCGCCACCCTCGCCTTCAACGGCGACTTCCACTGGTTCGACGCCGATGCGGCGCTGTTCGCCGAGGTACAGCGCCGCGTGTTCGCCCATGTGGCGATGCGCGGCAACGTCGAGACCGAAATCGCCGGCGACGATGACGCCGCCGGCTGCGGCTGTGCTTATCCGGAGTCGGTGCCCGACGATGACGTCGCGCGCAGCAACGCGATCCTGCAGCGGCTGCGGCAGGTGGCGATGCAGCTGCCCAGCGATCCAAGGCCGCAGCTGGCCGCGTTGCCGATGCACCGCGTGGCGCAGGTCGGCGAGCTGCGCATCGGCCTCGTGCACGGCGATGCCTGGTCGCTGGCCGGCTGGCGCTTTGCGCACGATGCGCTGCACGGCGCCGATGCCGACACACAGGCGCGCCTGAGCACGGCCTTCGAGCAGGCGGCGGTGGACGGCTTTGCCTGCAGCCACACCTGCGCGCCGGCGCTGGCGGCGTTCGCGACGCCGGCCGGCGACCGTTTCGTCGTCAACAATGGCGCCGCCGGCATGGCCAACTTCGCCGGGGCCGGCCACGGTGTGATCACGCGCGTGTCGACGCGTGCACTGCCGGCCGCGCTGCAGGCGCAGCGGCTGTATGGTCTGCATGAGCGTGGCGTGTGGATCGACGCGCTCAAGGTCGAGTTCGATCTGGCGGCCTGGCTGCGCCGGTTCGACGCGATCTGGGCACCGGATTCGCCCGCCGCCGTGTCGTACCGCAACCGCCTGGCGCACGGGCCGTCATTCACGCGCGAGGCTGCGCTGGGCCGCGCCGTCGTTCACTGCGGCGGTTGATCGCCACGTCTTCACCGCGCCTTGATGGCGCGCGCACCGTCTCGAGGTCTGCATGAACCGTAACAAGCTGCTGCTGGTCGTCGCCGTGATCGCTGCCATCGTGGCGTTCTTCGCGTTCGACCTCGACCGCTTTCTCAGCCTGGACTACCTGAAGGGGCAGCAGGCCGCGCTGGCACAGTTCTACGCGGCAAACCGCGTGCAGACGATCGCGCTTTACCTGGTCATCTACATCGTGGTGACCGCGCTGTCGCTGCCGGGCGCGGTCATTCTCACGCTGGCGGGCGGTGCGCTGTTCGGCTTCTGGACCGGCCTGGTGGTGGTGTCGTTCGCTTCCAGCCTCGGCGCGCTGGCGGCGATGCTGGCCGCCCGCTTCGTGCTGCGCGACAGCGTGCAGTCCAAGTTCGGCGAGAAGCTGGCGGCGATCAACGCCGGCGTCGAGAAGGAAGGCGCGTTTTATCTCTTCGCGCTGCGCCTGGTGCCGCTGTTTCCGTTCTTCATCATCAACCTGCTGATGGGGCTCACGCGCATCCGCGCCTGGACCTTTTATTGGGTCAGCCAGCTCGGCATGCTGGCCGGCACCGCGGTGTACGTGAACGTGGGCACCCAGCTGGCGCAAGTGGACTCGCTGGGCGGCGTGCTCTCGCCCACGCTGCTCGGGTCGTTCGTGCTGCTGGGTCTGTTCCCGCTGATTGCCAAGAAGATCGTCGACACGATCAAGGCGCGCCAGGTGTATGCGCGCTGGGCCGATCGCCAGCCGCGCGCGTTCGACTACAACATGGTGGTGATCGGCGCCGGCAGCGCCGGGCTGGTCTCCGCTTACATCGCCGCCGCCACCAAGGCCAAGGTCGCGCTGGTGGAGAAGCACAAGATGGGCGGCGACTGTCTCAACACCGGCTGCGTGCCGAGCAAGGCGATCATCCGCTCGGCCAAGATGTTGTCGCACATCGCGCGCAGCAAGGAGTTCGGCATCGCCCAGGCCAGCGCGCAGTTCAACTTCGCCGAGGTGATGGAGCGCGTGCAGCGCGTGGTGCGGGCGATCGAGCCGCATGATTCGGTGGCGCGCTACACGGCGCTGGGCGTGGAGTGCGTGGAAGGTACGGCAAAGATCACCACACCGTGGACGGTCGAGGTGCAGACCGCCGCCGGCCCGAGGACGCTGACGACCAAGAACATCGTGATCGCCGCCGGCGCCCGCCCGTTCGTGCCGCCGATCCCCGGTCTCGATGCGGTGAGCCCGCTGACCAGCGACACGATCTGGTACCTGCGCGAGTTGCCAAGGCGGCTGGTGGTGCTGGGCGGCGGGCCGATCGGATCGGAGCTGACGCAAGCCTTTGCGCGCCTCGGCTCGCAGGTGACGCAAGTGGAGATGCTGCCGCGGATCATGATCCGCGAGGACCCGGAGGTCTCGGCGCTGGTGACCGCGCAGTTTCGCAAGGAAGGGATCCAGGTCCTCACCGAGCACAAGGCCAAGCAGTTCCTCGTCGAAGGCGGCGAGAAGATCCTGGTGGCCGAGCATGCCGGTGCCGAAGTGCGCATCGCCTTCGACCAAGTGCTGGTGGCTGTCGGCCGGGTGGCCAACACGACCGGCTACGGGCTGGAAGACCTGGGCATCGGCACCACCAAGCAGCGCACGGTGCAGACCGATGATTACCTGCAGACCATTTACCCGAACATCTTCGCCTGCGGCGACGTGGCCGGCCCGTTCCAGTTCACCCACACCGCCGCGCACCAGGCCTGGTACGCGGCGGTCAATGCGCTGTTCGGCAGCTTTCGCAAGTTCAAGGCTGACTACCGCGTGATCCCCTGGGCCACCTTCACCGAGCCGGAGGTCGCGCGGGTGGGACTTAACGAGCAGGAGGCGAAGGAGAAGAACATCGCCCACACCGTGACCACCTACGGCATCGACGATCTCGATCGCGCGATTGCCGACAGCGAGGCACACGGCTTCGTCAAGGTGCTCACCGCACCGGGCACCGACCGTATCCTCGGCGTAACCATCGCCGGCGAGCATGCCGGCGACCTGCTTGCCGAGTATGTGCTGGCGATGAAGCACGGGCTGGGATTGAACAAGATCCTCGGCACCATCCACACCTATCCGACGCTGGCCGAAGCGAACAAGTACGCCGCCGGCAACTGGAAGCGCGGCACCGTGACGCAGGGCCAGTGGGCGTTCCTGAGCGCGTTCCAGGCATGGCGGCGCGGCGCCTTCGGGCTCGGCAGCGTGCTGGGGCAGGTCGGTCCGCTGCTCAAGGACAAGCGGCCGGCGTACTCGCCTGACGGTCACTGAAGCCGTCCGCGGCGGCGACAGTTCGTACCGCTGCGTACGCTGATCGGCCAACATCGGGCCGGCCGCACGCGCAGCTGACCGCAACGCTTTGCTCGGGATCAAGCGAACGGCGATTGGCGCCACCGCGCGCGGCCGATTACTCCATTGTGGACATTGTCATCGTCACGCCGTCGGCGTTGACTGGCGCGTCGGCGACGATTCGTGCCGACACGGCGACACAGATCAGGAGCAAACGATGTACGACCAGCCGATTCGCCACGTGATGACGAAGACCCCGTTCCTGACGGCACCCCCCACCACGTTCATCAGCGAGGCCGCCACGTTGATGGCGGCGCGCAATGTCGGGCATGTGCTGGTGGTCGACGGGGAGTTGCTGGTCGGCATCTTCACCGAGCGCGACGCCGTCTACCGGGTGATGGCGCGCGGCCTCGATCTGAGGACCACCACGCTGGCCGAGGTGATGACGCCTTCGCCGCGCACTGTGGGTCCGGACCAGCCCTTTGGCATCGCAATGGCGATGATGCACAAGTACGGCTTCCGCCGCGTACCGGTGGTGGTCGACGGCCGCCCAGTCGGCCTGGTGGCCGCGCGCAATGCGCTCGATCCGGATCTCGAGGACTTCGTCCCCGAGGCGCGGCGACGCGAGCGCTACAGCGAAGCGATCTGACCCATTGCTCGCGAGGTTCATCGCGGCGTGATTCGCGAGACGACCACGGCGCGGTGGGCGTCGTCGTCTGCAGCAGCGCGACGGATCCACCGGACTGCCAGGTTGCCGGCGAGCGGACGGTGAAACGCCGCGACCCACCCCTTGCGCAGAAGCAGACGGCCACCGCGCAGGTGGCCGTCGACGTTAAGGCAGGGTTGTACGGCACTGATCAGCGGGGCATGTCGGCGGTCATCGTTGCGGCGCGTTCGCCTGCGCGCCGGATCAGCTGCAGTTGCTCGGCGGTGGCCACCGGCGCACCCGCTTCCGTGACCCGGGTCAGACCCAGGCGCTGCGCCTCGATCAGTTCCGCTACGACCTCGGCTCGGCTACGCTCGGACGCGCGCGGCGACCAGACATGGCCGAGTTCACCCTGCGCGATGGCCCCTGCTGCAATGGCCGCCACCAGGTCGGCGCGCACCTCGGCACGGGTCAGCGTCGACGGCTGGGACACGAACGGCTGAACATCCCCACCGTCGGCGAGCACTGAGAACGACAGCGCAGCGAGTGTGACGGCGACGAGGGATTTGGCATTGATCATGATGAGCTCCTTGAAGTATCGGTTGATGTCGGGTTCGTTGGCACCGCGGCGATCGTCCGGTGACCGGAAGGGATGCGCCGCGTGTACTGCAAAGTTCGTCGTGATCGACCCCCGTCGTTACGCCACGCGATGAAAGATTCGCGTGATGCGCGCGCTGTAACCAACTCGTCGTGCGGACGAATTCCTGCGCGCGCGCCCGCCTGCCGCGGTGTTGATGGCACACCGAGAACAACGCAGACGCAGCGCGTAACCGATCTGCCGATCCGGCCGAATACCTCCAGGCAAGAACCCCGTGAACCCGAAGCTCGCTGAACGCGAGGCGCAGTTGCGCAGCCTGATGGTCGCCAGCCAGTCTGGCGATGCCGCGGCCTATACGGCGTTTCTGCACGAACTGGCCGCGCTGCTGCGCGGCTTCTACCGCCGCCGGCTGTTCAACCTGCCGGACGACATCGAGGACCTGGTCCAGGAAACGCTGATCGCCGTGCACAACAAGCGCCACACCTACCTGCCCGACCAGCCCGTCACCGCGTGGCTGCACGCGATCGCCCGCTACAAGCTGGTGGACCTGCTGCGTGCGCGCTCGGTGCGGGAGGCGCTGCACGACCCGCTGGACGACACCGATGCCGATGAACTCGTTGCCGCCCCGGTCGAGCAGGCCGACGAAGCCCGGCGCGATCTGATGGCGCTGCTGGCCGATCTGCCGGACAAGCAGCGCCTGCCGATCCAGTACATGAAGATCGAAGGCCTGTCGGTGCGCGAAGCGGCGGCGCGGACCGGCCTGTCGGAGTCGGCCGTGAAGGTCGGCGTGCATCGCGGCCTGAAGATCCTCGCCGCGCGTATCAGGAGCACTCAATGAAGACCCACGATCTGATCGCCGTGCTGTCGACCGACCCGACGCCGGTGCGGCCTGCGCAGTCGCTGCGCGCATTGTGGTGGGCCGGTGTGGGCGGCGCGCTGCTGGCGTTGCTGCTGATGCTGGGCACCCTCGGCCCGAATCCGGCGCTCGGTGCCGCCGCATCCGGCGAGTCGATGTTCTGGATGAAGCTGGCCTTCGTCGTGTCCACCGCGCTCGCCGGTTTTGCGGTGATGCTGCGCCTGGCCCAGCCGGGGCGCGCCGTAGGCCGCGCAAGCTGGCTGCTCGGCGCCCCGGCCGTCGTGGTCTGGCTGGCGGGGGCCGCGACGCTCGTCTCGGCGCCCCCCAGCGAGCGCAGCGCCCTGATCTTCGGCGGCACGGCGCTGGTCTGCCCATGGTTGATCGCCGGACTGTCGTTGCCCTCTTTCGTGCTGTTGCTGCTGGTGCTGCGCTCACTCGCTCCGACGGACCTGCGTGCCGCCGGTGCCATGGCGGGTCTGTTGGCCGGTGCGCTCGGCGCCAGCGCCTACCAGTTCCATTGCCCGGAGCTTGCCGCGCCGTTTCTGGGTATCTGGTACGTGCTCGGCATGCTGATTCCGGCCGCCATCGGCGCGCTGATCGGGCCGCGCGTGCTGCGCTGGTAGTTCCTGTGCCCCTCGTCGATCCACTGGCGCCAGACGCCAATCCGCAGACTGCGCAACTGGCTGAGCTGTTCAACGAAACGCTCGGCTTCGTGCCGCATTCAGTGCTGACGATGCAAAGGCGGCCGGCCATCGCCGCCGCGTTCACCGCGCTCAACCGAGCGGTGATGACGAACCATGGTCGCATCACCGACGAGCAGAAACGGCTGGTGGCCCTGCTGTCTTCACACGCCGCCGGCTGCCGCTATTGCCAGGCGCATGCCACGTTGGCAGCCACCCGCTATGGCGCCACCGAGGCGCGGCTCGCTGCGCTGTGGGACTTTCGCAGCAGCCCGCTGTTCAGCGACGCGGAACGGGCGGCCTTCGAGTTCGCATTGGCCGCCTCTCAGGTCCCGAACGAGGTGACTTCACCGCTGATGGCGCAACTCAAGCAGCACTGGGATGACGGCGAGATCGTCGAACTCACCGCGGTGATCGCCCTGTTCGGTTATCTCAATCGCTGGAACGACGCGATGGCAACCACCCTCGAAGCGCCTGCGTCACGCGTCGCCCAACAACACCTCGGCCCCATCCAGTGGCACGCCGGCAAGCACGGCACGCCGCCGTAGAGCGCATCCGCCCCAAGACGCCTGAACACGCCCGAACACGCCCGACACTGACCGACCCGGAGTCAACACCATGCTCAAGCCTCGCCTGCCCGTCCCCGCGTTGTCGCTGCCCACCGTCGGTGGCGCGCGCTGGACTCTTGCTGAACAACAGCCGCAGAACTTCACCCTCGTTGTGTTCTATCGCGGCCTGCATTGCCCGGTGTGTCGCGCCTACCTGTCTGAACTGAACCGGCTGCACGGCGACTTCGCCGCGCGCGGCGTCGGCGTGGTCGTGGCGTCGAGCGACGATGCCGGGCGCGCGGAAAAGACGGTGGCCGATTGGGGGCTGTCAAACCTCACTGTCGGCTACGGGCTGGCGATCGACGAGGCGCGGCGCTGGGGGCTGTACGTGTCCACCAGCCGCGGCAAGACCTCGATTGGCATCGATCCTGATCCGCCCCGACGGCACGCTGTACTTCGGCACGGTGCAGACGATGCCGTTCGCCCGCCCGCACTTCAACGAGATGCTGCAGGCGATCGATTTCGTGCTGAAGAACAACTACCCGGCACGCGGCGAGGCCTGAGATGCGACGTCGCCACCTGCTGCTCGCTGCCGGCGCGCTGGCGGCCGCACCGGCACTGCGCGCGCAGGCCGGCCGCTTCGATCATGCGCATGGCGCCTGGGACGCGCTGCTGGCGCGCCACGTGAAGCTGGCGCCCGACCAGCGCAGTTCGCAGGTCGATTACGCCGGCCTGGCGGCCGACCGCGCTGTCCTCGCTGCCTATCTCACGACGCTGTCGGCGGTGAGTGCGGCGCAGTACGCCGGCTGGGCGCGCCACGAGCAGTACGCCTTCCTCGCCAATGCCTACAACGCGTTCACGGTGGAAAAGATCCTCACCCGCTGGCCGAAGCTCGCCTCGATCCGCGACTTCGGCAAGGTGATCGGCAACCCGTGGAAGGACCGCTTCTTCACGCTGCTGGGCAAGCCGCAGCACCTCGATGGCATCGAGCACGAGACGATGCGCGCAGCGGGAGTGTTCAACGATCCGCGCGTGCACGTGGCGGTCAACTGCGCCTCCGTGGGCTGCCCGCTGCTGGACCGGCGCGCGCTTGCCGGCACCTCGGCCACCGCGCTGGACGCGCAGCTGACCGACCTGATGCAGCGGTTCCTCGCTGACCGCACGCGCAACCGCTTCAACCCGCAGACCCGCACGCTGGAGCTGTCGCGCATCTTCGACTGGTACGGCGACGACTTCCGCGCAGGCGGCAAGAGCTTCCTTGGCTATGCCGGATACGCCAGCGTGGCCGAGGTTGGCAGTCGCCATGCGGATCTGCTCGCCGACAGCGAGGCCGATCGCGCGCTGCTGCGCAGCGGCCAGGCCAAAATCGCGTTCCTCGAGTACGACTGGGCGTTGAACGACACGCGACGCTGACGACCACGCGCGACATTGACGGCGCACGTGGCTGGCTAGACTGGCGCCCGTCAAGACAGCGGAGCAGCGGATGGACCGGGTCGAATGCGTGGTGGTCGGTGCCGGCGTGGTGGGCCTGGCGATCGGGCGCGCGCTGGCGTTGAAAGGGCGCGACGTGCTAGTGCTCGAAGCCGAGCGCAGCATCGGCACCGGCACGTCGTCGCGCAACAGCGAAGTAGTGCACGCTGGCATCTACTACCCCGCCGGCTCGTTGAAGGCGCGGCTGTGCGTACGCGGCAGGCGCCAGCTCTATGAGTACTGCGCGGCGCGCGGCGTGGCTCATCGCAAGCTCGGCAAGTTCGTGGTCGGCACGCAGCCGGCGCACGAGGCGAAGCTGACGGCGATCCTCGCCCACGCCCGCGGCAACGGCGTGGAGAACATCGACTGGATCGACCCCAAGGCTGCGCGCGCGGCCGAGCCGGCGCTGCACTGCCTGGCCGCGCTGCACTCGCAGGAGACTGGCATCGTCGACAGCCACGCGCTGATGCTGGCGCTGCAAGGCGATCTCGAGAACGCCGGTGGCCTGGTGGCGTTCGATGCGCCGCTGGCGCGCGCCACGCGCGACGGTGCCGGCTTCGTCGTCACCACCGGCGGCGAAGAACCGTTTACGCTGGGCTGCAGCTCGATCGTCAATGCCGCCGGCCTGCAGGCGCAGCAGGTCGCTGCCGCGATTGACGCGCTGCCGCCGCAACATATCCCGCGCCGCGTGCTGGCGCGCGGCTGCTACTTCGCGCTGCCCGGTCGCGCGCCGTTCTCACGCCTGATCTACCCGGTGCCGGTCGACGGTGGCCTGGGCGTGCATTTGACGCTCGATCTGGGCGGGCAGGCCAAGTTCGGTCCCGATGTCGAGTGGATCGATGCCATCGACTACACCGTCGACCCGCGCCGCGCCGACAGCTTCTATGCCGAGATCCGCCAGTACTGGCCCGCCTGCCCCGACGGCGCGCTGCAGCCTGCCTACGCCGGCATCCGCCCCAAGCTGTCCGGCCCGGGCGAGGCGGCGCGCGACTTCGTCATCGACGGGCCGCAACAGCACGGCGTCGATGGGCTCGTCAACCTGTTCGGCATCGAGTCACCCGGCCTGACCGCCTGCCTGGCGATCGGCGACGAGGTCGCTGCGCTGCTGCGCTGACGCGCCGCGCTCGCTGGTCACTTCACCCGGGCGAACAACTGGTCGACCAGTTCGCCGATCTTCTCGTCGGCCCGGATGAACTTGTTCAGGTTGGCACCGCCGCTGAGCGAGTCATAGGTCGCCTGCCCGGCCTCCTTGCCATTGGTGAAGATGCGCAGGTTGGCGTAGGCCATGTACAGCGCGAGATCCCAGCGCCAGTTGGCGGTGTAGGTGGAGGTGACCTGGCAATCGGTCACTTTGGCGTCTGCCGGCAGCACGCGCACGGTGAAGCCCTTGCCCTCGAGTTTCTGCTGGTAGGTGGGCAGGAACGCCGCCTGGATGACCGCGGGGTTCTCGATCACACAGATCTCCTTGCCGTCGAACGGCTCCACCGGCGAAACGTTCTGCGTGATCGCGCAACCGCCGAGCAACAGAACAAACGCGGCAATCAGCACTAGCTTCAGTCTCATGACAGCTCCTCGGCATGCGGCCACGCGGTCGCTGCCGCGCTGGCAGGTCGCTTGGGCCGCGTCAGGTATATCGTTTCATCGTGCCGCGGCGCTGACAACCCGGCAAGCAGCTGCCCTGGCGTCGGAGCACTTCACTGATCAAGTTGCGGCGAGGGCGTTGCTCGATGGCAACGGCCGTCGTCGTCCCTGGCAACGCGGTCCACCGGGATCGCATGGACCACCGTCGCTCAGGGTCGTTCGTGCCCCATGCGATCATCGGCGCATGCCCGTCGATCCCCTCAAGGCAGCCTTGTCGCCACCTCCCGCGCCGGCGCGGGCGCCGGCACGCGTGGCGTTGGCGCTGGGCATGGCAGGCGCGCTCGGCGAGGAACTGCTCGCGCTGCTGATCGCCTCCAGCCAGTACCGCCAGGTGGTGGTGGGCGTGACGCAGCCGCTGGGCTCGGCCGCCGCGCGCTTCTCGCCGTGGGTGGTGGGCCAGGGCTACCCGATCGTGGACGAGGCGTGGATCTGCGTGACGGGTGACGAGACGTTCGTACCGGGCGCCTCACCGATCCATCGGGTGGCGGAGGCCGGGCTGCTCGACGCAGCCTCGGTGGCAAAGTCCTGCGGCGCGGCGCGGCTGACGGTGATTGCACCGCTGGCGGCGCTGCTGCAGATGAATGCCGCCACGCAGACCGTGTCGAGCACCAGCGAGATCGCCTTGGTCGAGATGGGCTTCGACCCGCTCGTGATCGTGCGGCCGACCGCCGCCGACAGCGATGCGCCAGACGCCAGCCTGCCGCAGCGGATCGTGCGCAACGCCGCGCGTGCCGTGGCCGACATCATGCTGCCGCAGTACGCGCGCGCACTGTCGGCCAAGTCGGCGGCGCGGGCGATCGTCGAAGCGGCTGCAGCCGCACCACGCGGCGTCAGCGTGGTGGGCGCCCGCGAGTTGCTCAAGCTGAGCGAAGCACGCTTTCCGCTGCTGCGCTCCAGGCGCAAGGCCGGCGCGCGCTAGCGTGCCGGTCGGCAACAAGGAGCATCGGACAAGGGCTGGCTGCAGCCGGACGCCCACAGCTGATCGGCGGGCGCCGCCGGCGCGGCGGCCGCTGGCGCCTGTTTCGGGTCGGCCATCGCCCCGTCCTGCGTTTCGTCGCATGATCGGCAGTTATCCCTGCGCACTGATTACGCTTGCGCCCTCGTCGCGTGCGACGACCGCCAGGTTCATTGCGCGCATGCTGTTTTCAGGAGTGGGTCGATGGTGCGTTACCGATTGCAATACCGCTTTCTCACCGCAACACTGGTCTTCGCCTTGGCCGCCTGCAGTCGCGGCCCGGCGCCCGACGCCGCAGGCGAGGCGTCGGTCGCCCAGCCTGCCAAGGCCGCCAAGGCAGACGCCAGGGCGACCTTGCCGTTGCTGATCGCCCCGGAAGACCTCATCACCGTACGGCCGGACAGCCGCGCACATGGCCCGCTGATCACCGGCTCGATCCAGCCGGAGCGGCGCGCCGATCTGCGTGCTGAAGTGGCGGCGGTGGTCATGCAGGTGGCGAAGGAAAATGGTGAGACGGTGCGCACCGGCGACCTGCTGGTGCGGCTGGACGACACTGCGATCCGCGAGAACCTCGGATCAGCGCAGGAATCGGCGCGTGCCGCGCGCCAGGCGCTGGAACAGGCGCAGCGCCAGGTCGAGCGCTTGAAGACGCTGCAGGCCCAGGGCATGTCGCCGATGCAGGCGCTCGAAGACGCCGAGGTCCGCCGCAACAACGCGCAAAGCGAAGTGGCGGCCGCCGAATCGCGCGTCGTCACCGCGCGGCAGCAGTTGCGCCGCACCGAAGTGCGGGCGCCATTTGACGGCGTGGTGAGCGAGCGCAAGGTGTCGGTGGGCGACACCGTGCAGACCGGACGCGAACTGATCAAGGTGGTCGACCCGCGCAGCATGCGCTTCGAAGGCCTGGTGTCGGCCGATCGCATGCACGAACTGAAGCTCGGCCAGGCTGTGAGCTTCCGCGTCAACGGCTATCCGCAGGACGAATTCGCCGGCATCGTCAAGCGCGTGGATGCCGCCGCCAACGCAACCACGCGCCAGGTCGAGGTGCTGGTCGGATTTGCCGGCAGTGATGCGCCGCGCGTGGCCGGCCTGTACGCGGAAGGGCGCATCGCCTCGGCGGTCGAGCGCGTGCTCAGCATCCCGGAGAACTCGGTGGTACGCGTCGGCGAGGCGACCCATGTGTGGCGCTTGCAGGACAACTCACTGCGCCGGATCGCGGTGAAGCTGGGCGAGCGCGACGAGCGCCGCGGCGACTACCCGGTGCGCGCCGGCCTCGCCGAGGGCGACCGCATCCTGCGCAATCCGGGCAGCACGCTCGTCGAAGGCCAGCCGGTCGAGCTGACGGCCGCACCGGCGGTGGCCGGTGTCGGCACTGGTGCGGTGAAGGCCGCCGTGCCGGCCGCCGCAGCAGTCAAGAACGGAAAGTGAGCGGCCATGGTCCTGTCTGACTTCAGCATCAAGAAGCCGATCGCGATGCTGGTGATCATCATCGGCATGATGGCGCTCGGCCTGGTGGCGCTGCAGAAGCTGCGCGTCAACCAGATGCCGGATGTCGACCAGCCGGTGCTGGTGGTGACCATCGCCTATCCGGGCGCCTCGCCCGAGACCGTCGAGCGCGAGATCGTCAACCGCATCGAGAAGGCGCTGCAAAGCATCTCCGGCATGGACGAGGTGCGCAGCACCTCGGCCGAGAGCGGCGCCACCTTCGTGCTGATCTTCGATTTCGACAAGAGCATGATCGAAGCGGCCGACGAAGTGCGCAACGCGATCGGCACGGTGCGCCACAAGCTGCCGATCGAGATGCGCGAACCGGTGCTGCGACGGGTGGACCCGTCCGCGCAGCCGATCATGCAGCTGGCGCTGTCGTCCAGCAGCCAGAGCCACGCCGAGATCTCGCGGCTGGCCGAGGACGTGCTGGCCGACCGCTTCCGCGGCATCAACGGCGTGGCGTCGGTCAACGTCAACGGCGCGCTGCGGCGCGAACTGTCGGTGCTGCTGCGCGCCGAGAAGCTGCGCGAGTTCAACGTCTCGGTCACCGATGTCGTCAACGCGCTGCGCGCCCAGAACACCACGGCGCCGGTGGGCAAGGTGCGCGGCAGCTTGCAGGACCAGAGCATCCGCCTGGTCGGGCGCATCGAGTCGCCGGCGGACTTCGAGCAGATCGTCATCAAGCGGCGCGGCAACGACCTGATCCGCCTGGCCCAGGTGGCGACCGTGCAGGATGGCTTTGCCGAGCTGTCCGGCTTCTCGGTACGCAACGGCCAGCCCAATGTCGGCATGTCGGTGGTGCGATCGCGCGAGGCCAGCACCGTCACGGTGGCGAACGAGGTGCGCAAGCTGGTCGAGGACATCGGCCGCTCGCTGCCGGCCGGCACCCGCATCGAAATCACCCAGGACAGCGGCAAGGACGCCGAGAACAGCCTGTACAACGTCATCCACGCGCTGGTGTTCGGCGCCGGCCTGACGGTGTTCATCGTCTACCTGTTCCTCAACTCCTGGCGCTCCACCCTCATCACCGCGCTGTCGCTGCCGACTTCGGTAGTGGCGGCGTTCATCGCCGTGTGGCTGTGGGGCTTCACGCTGAACTTCATGAGCCTGCTCGGCCTGGCGCTGGCGATCGGCGTGCTGATCGACGACGCGATCGTGGTGCGCGAGAACATCGTGCGCCACCTGGAGCGCGGCGCGGATCGCATCACGGCCGCGCTCAACGGCACCAAGGAGATCGGCCTGGCGGTGGCGGCCACGACGTTCTCGATCATTGCCGTGTTCGTGCCGGTGGCGTTCATGCCGGGGGTGGCGGGCGAGTGGTTCCGGCCATTCGGTGCCACCGTGGTGGCGTCGGTGCTGGTGAGCCTGTTCATCGCCTTCACGCTCGATCCGATGCTGTCGGCCTACTGGGGCGATCCGCCCGATCACGCGCACCGACCGCGTCGTGGCCTGGGGCGCTGGCTGCAGGTGTTCAACACCTGGTTCGACCACCAGGCCGATCGCTATGGCCGGCTGATCGCCTGGGCGCTGCATCACCGGCGCTGGATGGCGGCACTCGCCGTGGCAAGCCTGGTCGCGGCGATGGCGCTGCAGGTGCGCTTTGGCGGATCGAGCTTCCTGCCTGATGCCGACGCCGGCACGCTGGTGATCGACGTGCGTACGCCGGCGTCGAGCAGCCTGGAGTACGCACGCCGCAAGGTGGAAGGTGCGGCCGAACTGGCACGCACAGTCAAGGAAACGCGCGCCACCAACAGCTTCGTCAATCCGAACGGCGGCCGCATCTACGTCGACATCGGCAAGAGCACTGAGCGCAAACGCAGCCACAAGGCGATCGCCGCCGACCTGCGCGCGCTGACCGCACGCCTGGTCGGCGCCGAGTACGTGGTGCTGGAGAACCTGAACATGGGTGCGCAAAAGCCGGTGCAGATCCGCTTCACCGGCGCCGACTCGCGCAAGCTGCTGGAGATCACCAACGCCTACATGGAGAAGCTGCGCCAGGTGCCGGGCGCGGTCGATGTCGGCCTGTCGGAGCAGGATCCGCAGGACGAACTGAAGATTGAACTCGACCGCGGCCTGGCCAACGCGCTCGGCATCTCGGTGGCCGATGCCGCGCAGGCGCTGCGGGTCGCCTTTGCCGGTGTGGAGGTGGGCGACTGGGTCGATCCGGGCGGCGAGTCGCGCGACGTGTCGGTGCGGCTGCACCCGGACGATCGGGTCGACGCCAGCAACATCGAGCGGCTGCCGATCGCCGTGGGCGGCAGCAACCAGATGGTGCCGCTGGAGCAGATCGCCACGATCACGATGGGCAAGGGACCGTCGCAGATCCAGCACTTCGACGGCAAGCGGACGATCGCGGTGGCGGCCAACGTGCAGGGACGCGCCTCGGGCGAGGTGACCGCCGATGCGCTCAAGCTCGCGAAAGCGATCGACTTTCCGCCCGGCTACGGCATTCAGCTGGCCGGCGCCTCACGCGACCAGCAGGAGGTGTTCCGCGAACTGTCAACCGCGCTGGTGCTGGGCGTGCTGCTGATGTACCTGGTGCTGGTGATGCAGTTCGGCTCGTTCACCGCGCCGCTGGGGGTGATGCTGTCGCTGCCGCTGTCGCTGATCGGCGTGGTGCTGGCGTTGCTCGTCACCGGCAGCACGCTCAACCTGATGAGCTTCATCGGCGTGATCATGCTGATGGGCCTGGTTGCGAAGAACGCGATCCTGCTGCTCGACGCCACCCGCGTGCAGGAAGCTGCGGGCGTGCCGCGCGAAGACGCGCTGATGGCGGCCGGCCGCAAGCGGCTGCGGCCGATCCTGATGACCACCTTCGCGCTGGTGGCCGGCATGCTGCCGGTGGCGATCGGCGTCGGCGAAGGCGGCGAGTTCTACCGGCCGATGGCGGTGGCGATCATCGGTGGGGTGATCACCTCGACGCTGCTGACGCTGCTGGTGATTCCGAGCTTCTACGACAGCATCGAGATCGCGCGCGATCGCGCGGTGGCCAAGTACGGTCGCCGGGCGCAGACCGGGAACAAGTTCTTCGCGTTCGTGCTGACCTTCATCGAAGCACTGTTGACGCTGCTGTTACTGCGCCTGCTGTGGCGTCTGCTCATGCGGCTGATCGGGCGGCGCGCCGCGATCGGACCGCAGCCCGCGGCGACTTGAGCCACCGGCCGCGGCGCGCCACAGCCACGGATTGCGCACCAGAGGTGATCCGAGCGAGCGATCGGCCGTGGTGCGACCACGCAACAGCCTTGGCGCCGCTGCGCTCGACGCCAAGATCGACCTAAGGCAAGCTGACCTGCTTGGCGATCAATGTGGGCAGACACGTGCGAGATCTGGCTCGGGTAGTACGGCAAGGGATCGGCGCGACCCTGGTCGGGGCATCGATACTGCTTGCCGCCACGCCTGCGGCAGCACAGTTGACCGATTCGCCGCAGGCTGCCGACGCGACCTCAGCAAGAACCGATCCGCTCCCGGATGACGCTGCCGCCACCGTGCGGCTGAATCAGCGCGAGATCGTCACGTTCCGTGCCACGCAGCTGGGCGACACGCCCGCGCAGCGTGCCGACGTCGCCCTCCGGGCGATCGCGCAGGCAGCCGCCTCCGAGCGTCCCGCTCGCGTCACCCGCTCCACGGTTGGCGAGGCGATCCGGTTCGAGATCGACGGCGAGACCGCGTTCTTCCTCGTGGCCGACGATCTGTCCGTTCCGAGACCGCAGGCGCAGCTCGAAGCGGCGGCGGCCGATGTACAGCGCAAGCTGCAGTCGGCGCTTCAAGAGGCGCGCGAAGCCGACGACCCGAAGCATCTGGCAACCGCCGCGGCGCTCTCGGCAGCTGCCACCGTCGTCGCGTTCCTGCTGGTGCAGGGGCTGTTCTTCGTGCGCCGTCAGATCGGCGCGCGACTGCGCCAATGGCATGCTGCGGGTCAGACACGCAGCGCCGCTGCGGCCTATTCGGAATATGCCGGCATGGTGTTGCGCTTCGCCGGCACCGCCGTGACCTGGGGCCTGGTGCTGCTGGTGGTCGATGCCTGGCTGTCGTTCGTTCTGCATCGCTTCGCCTACACCCGCCCGTGGGGCGAGCGCTCGACCGAGTGGCTGCTCGGCGTGCTCGAACAGTTTGCCCTGGCGGTCCTGGGCGCTCTGCCCGATCTGGCGATCGCCGTGCTGATCTTCGTTTTCGCCCGCTGGGTCACGCAGGCCAACACCGCGTTCCTGCAACGGATCAAGCGCGGTGATGCGCACCTCGCCTGGCTGGATGCCGACACCGTCGAGCCGACGCGCCGCGTCGCGAACGGTGTGATCTGGCTGTTCGCGCTGGCGATGGCCTATCCGTACCTGCCCGGCTCGCACAGCGAGGCCTTCAAGGGCGTGTCGGTGTTGGCCGGCGTGATGCTGTCCTTGGGCGCGTCGAGCGTGGTGGGTCAGGTGCTGTCCGGCTTCAGCCTCATGTACGCGCGCCTGCTGCGCGTGGGCGAGTACGTGAAGATCGGCTCGACCGAGGGCACGGTCACCGCCCTGGGCATGTTCGCCACCAAGATCCACACCGGCATGGGCGAGGAAGTGAGCCTGCCCAACAGCGTCGTGTTCAGCCAGCCGATCCAGAACTTCTCGCGCCTGGTGCAGGACGGGCAGTTCGTCGTGCATACCGGCGTGACGATCGGTTACGCCACCCCATGGCGCCAGGTACACGCGATGCTGCTGGAGGCCGCCCAGCGCACGGCCGGCGTGGCGCCGGAGCCCAAGCCCTATGTGGTGCAGACCGCGCTGTCCGACTTCTATGTCGAGTACCGCCTGTGCGCACAGTGCGATCGCACCGCGCCCAGTCGCCGTGCCGAGGTGCTCAACCAGCTGCACGGGCACATCCAGGACGTGTTCAACGAGAACGGCGTGCAGATCATGTCGCCGCACTACATGGCCGATCCACCGCAGCCGCAGGTCGTGCCACCGGGCTCCTGGCCTGCCATCAAGCCGAAGGCCGAGCGTCCTGACCGCGCGGCGTGAGCGCGCTGCTGCGACCTGACCGCACCGCGTGGCGACCGGGCACTACTCGCGCGCCATCGCCACCCATTGCAGCAGCGCGCCAGCGACATCGCGGACCGGCTGCAGGCTGAGCATCTGCAGGCGACCGCTCGCATCGGGCACCACGACTTCGGCCGGCTCGCCGTCGGCCAGGGCGGCCGCGAGCGCGGTGGGGTCGGCGACGCGGGCGCCGAGCGCCTCGCCCACCGGCAAAGCCAGCGCGGCATCGGACCACAGCACGCGCCCGCCGGCATCGGCGAGCAGACGTGCCGGCCGGGTGGAGCCAGCGCGCGTGCCTTCGGTCTCGCGCGCACGCAGGCGCGCCAGGCTCGCCTGCAACTTCTCCAGATTGGCGAGTTGTTCGGTGCGGTCGATCATCACGCAGGCATATTGCAGGGCGCCACTGACGGGGTCGGTCAGCGCCTCGATGTGCAGGTCGCCGACGATCTGCGAGTCACCACGCGCGCGCATGCGCACCGCGGCCACCTCGGCTTGTCCGGTGCTGCGTGCATCGAGCAGCGCACCGCGCACCTCGGCCTGGTAATCATCGGCATCGACCAGCCGGTGAAACAGGTAGCCGCGCATCATCGCCGTCGACAAACCGAACACCTGCTCGGCGCGCTGGTTCGATTCCATCACCACGCCGTTGGCGTCGATCAGCAGCGCCGGCACCGGCAGCCGCGCGAACAGCATGGTGAAGCGGTCGAGCGCCTGCTGGGTGCGCGCATGGCTGCGCTGCAGTTCTTCGGACTGCATCTGCAGTTCGATCTGGTAGACGCGCAGGTTCTCCACCAGCTCGGCCAGCGTGGCGTCGCCGCGCGCGATCGCCTGCTCGGCCAGATCGAACTCGCCCAAGCGCAGCGCTGCCATCGCGCGGGCGCGGATCTGCATCGACTCGTCTGCACTGCCGGGCTGCGGTTGCGGATTGCTCATGCCTGCCTCTCATCGGTCGGCGCGCGGCCGGTGCCGGGGTGGTTTCGATTGTTGTTTTCGCCGGGTTCGCTGCGTTCGCCGTGGTCGGCGACTGATGAACGGCGTGATGTTCACGTGGCTCACCACCGCGCCGAGGTTCTGCCCCGGCATGCGCGCCGCATACATCAGGAACCAGCGCTGCTCGGTCGGCGAGTGGCACGGATAGCGCAGGCTGAAGCGCTCGCTGCGGCCGGCGAGCACGTCGGACAGGCCGGTGTAGGCGCGCTGCGCGTCCGCGTCGGGCTGCGCGCCGCTGGTGCAGACCTGCAGGTAGTTGGTACCGGGGCCGGTACGCGCCAGGCTGTGATCGCCATTTTGCTGCGCGAACAGGCGCCAGGCCTGGTTGATCATCGTGATCTGGCCCTCGCCGTCGAGCACCGCCACGTGCTCGGGCAGCGCGTCGAGGACGCCCTGCAGGCGCTGCGCATCCTTCAGCCGGGTGACATCGATGAAGCTCACCACCGCGCGGCGCGGCGCCTGCGGCGACTGCGCATAGGGCTGGATGCGCGCGAGATACCAGTGGCCGGCACGGTCAGCCACTTCGCGCTGGGTCACGCTGCCATCGGACAGCGTGCGGCGCAGTTCGCTGAAGAACTCCGGATAGTCGAGCAGGTTGGTGAAGTCCTCGATCGAGCGGCCGACATCGGTCGGGCGGATCTTGAACAGGCTGGTGGCCTCGGGCGTGAAGCGCGCCAGCCGCATCTCCTCGTCGACGAACAGGGTCGGGATGCTGGTCGCACGCGCGACGTTCTCCAGGTCGGCGTTGACGCGGTTGAGCACGTCGACCTTCTCCTGGTACTCGGCATTGACGGTGATGAGTTCTTCGTTGACCGACTGCAATTCCTCATTGGTGCTCTGCAGTTCCTCGTTGGCAGCGATCAGCTCCTCGTTGGTCGCCTGCAACTCCTCGTTGGCCGTCTCCAGTTCCTCAATGGTCGACTGCAAACTGGCGCGGGTGCCGGCCAGATCGCGCTCCAGCGTCTCGATGTGAGCGTGCAGGTCAACCGACTCGTTGGTGCTCGGGCCGCTGCCCGGGGCGAGCGGCTCGGCCTCGGGCTCGAACAGCAGCAGCACGCCGACCTCGGGCTCGGCCTCCGACGGGCGCCGGCTCGGCGCGCTGGGCAGGATCGGGCGCACGCGCAGGCGCACGCGTTCCTGGCCGGCACTGGTGTTGATCTCCACCGCGTGCGAGCGGCGCTCGCCGCCGTCGCGCAGCGCCACGTGGATCATCGCGGCGGCGCTCGCGGCCAGGGCCGGCGGCAGCAGGTTGAGCACGTCCAGGCTCACGTCGCCTGACGGGATCTGCAGGTAGCGGCGTCCGGCACCGAACACGTGTGCCAGCGTGCGGTCGGCACCCACCAGCAGCGCCGGCGGCGCGTACTCGGTGAGCATGGTGGTGAGCGCCTCCTGCTGCAGGGCATCGTCCAGCCCGGCCGGCGCTCGGCGCGGCGGCAAGCGCCGCGTGGTTGGGGTGCGCCCGCTGACCTCGCTGCTGACCACCGCCCGGCTGCGCCGCATCACCCGGTACAGCCGGTGCTTGGCCGACAGCGTGGAAAAGTCGTCGTGCAGCGGACCCAGCGCCTCGCTCGGCCCCATGAACAGCGTGCCGTCGGCGGCGAGCGCGTAGTGCAGCCGGCTGACCGCGGCGTCCTGCGCGCGCGGCTGCAGGTAGATCAGCATGTTGCGGCAGCTGACGAGGTTCATCCGCGTAAACGGCGGATCCTCGATCAGGTTGTGCCGCGCAAAGATCATGAAGCTGCGCAGTTCGTTGCGTACCACGTAGCTGCCGCCACGATGACTGAAGAAGCGCTCCAGCCGCGCCGGCGACACCTCGGCGGCGATCGCCTCCGGATACACGCCGGCAGAGGCGTAATCCAGATACTCCTGCTCGATGTCGGTGGCAAAGATCTTCAGCTGCGGCCAGCGCGACTGGCGCGCGAACGCCTCGGCGAACAGCATCGCGATCGAGTAGGCCTCTTCACCCGTGGCGCAAGCAGCGATCCACACGCGCAGCGGCTCGTTGCCGTCATGCGCCTCCACCAGGCGCGGGATCACTTCGCGCGCCAGGATCTCGAACGCCTCGGGGTCGCGGAAAAAGCGCGTCACCGGAATCAGCAGTTCGCGCCGCAGCGTGGCGACCTCGGTCGCGTCGACGTCCAGATAGGCGAGGTAGTCGGTCAGCGTGCGGCAGTGGCGCACCTGCATGCGTCGCTCGACGCGACGGATCACCGTGCCCGGCTTGTAGTCGCGGAAGTTGATGCCGCTGGCCGACTGCACCGCCGCCAGCACCTGGTCGAGCGCCGACAGGTACTGCTCCGACACCGGTGTGCGGCGCCGCGCCTTGCGCCCGTCGGGCCCGTCCAGATCCGACAGCGGCGGCTCGTTGCGCATGTACTCGGCCAGGCGCACCGCCAGTTGATCGGGCGCCAGCACCGCATCGGCCAGCCCGGTGGACAACGCCGCGCGCGGCATGCCGTCGAACTTGGCCGAGGCCGGCGCCTGCACCATCACCAGGCCGCCCTCCTCGTTCACGCGCGGCACGCCGCGGGCGCCGTCGGAACCGGTGCCGGACAACACGATCGCCACCGCCCGCTCGCCCACCTGCTCGGCCATCGACTTGAAGAACACGTCGATCGGCAGCGACAGCCCATGGTCGGGCTTAGGCGCCAGTTGCAGATGACCGTCGGCCAGCGTCATCTGCGTGGCCGGCGGAATCAGGAACACGCAATCGGCCGCCAGCGGCATGCCATGGGTGGCCACCTGCACCGGCATCTTGGTGTGCCGCGCCAGCAGGTTGTCCATCATCGACTTGTGGTCCGGCGACAGATGCTGGATCACCACGAACGCCGCACCGGTGTCGGCCGGGATCGCACCGAAGAACCGCTCCAGAGCATCGAGTCCGCCGGCGGAGGCGCCGACGGCAACCACGTGGCCGTCGAAAGCGGTCGATGATGTCGGCGCAGCACCGCTGCCCTCGACCGACGCCGCCGTGTCGGCGGAGGGGCGTTCGTCGTTGCTGCCGTCTGCGAGGTTGCCGTCTGCCACGTACGTATCGTCGAGACCAAAGATGAAATCGAGTGTACGCCGCGCGAGACAGTCGACGCAGTCCGATCCGCCGCACAGTGCGCCATGTCAAACGCACCCGGGTGGGGCGCGCTGTGGTTCAATCCCGGCGCGCGGCCGGTGCGGTCGCGATCCGCGTCGCCATGCGTCTGGCCATCATCGTCCCTGTCCTGAACGAAGCGCCCACCATCGAAGCCGTGCTCGCTCGGTTGGCACCGTTCCGCCAGCGCGGCGCGCGCGTGATCGTCGTGGATGGCGGCAGCACGGACGCCACCGTGGTGCGTGCCGCACCGCTGGCCGACCGCGTGCTGGTGGCCGCGCGTGGCCGCGCGCGCCAGATGAATGCCGGCGCACGCGAGGAACTGGCCCAGGGCGTCGACGTGCTGCTGTTCCTGCATGCCGACACCGTGCTGCCGCCCGAGGCGGACCGCGCCGTGTTCAAGGCCGTGTCCAACATCCCGCGCTGCTGGGGCCGGTTCGATGTGCAGATCGACGGCCGCCACCCGTGGCTGCCGTGGATCGCGCGGCTCATGAACTGGCGCTCGCGCGCCAGCGGCATCTGCACCGGCGACCAGGCAATCTTCGTCAATCGCGGCGCCTTCACCGCGCTGGAGGGCTTTGCCGACATTCCGCTGATGGAAGACATCGAGTTCAGCCGCCGCGCCCGCACCATCTGTCCGCCGATCGCGCTGAACGAGCAGGTGATCACGTCCGGCCGACGCTGGGAACGCAACGGCGTGTGGCGCACCATCCTGCTGATGTGGCGGCTGCGCCTGGCCTACTTCTTCGGCGCCGATCCGCACGATCTGGCGCGCCGCTACCGCGACGTACGCTGAGCCATGGGCAAAACCCACATCATCGTCATGGCCAAGGCGCCGATCGCGGGTCGCGTCAAGACCCGGCTGGCGCCGCTGCTGGGCGACGACGGCGCGCTGGCGCTGCACCGGCAGTTGATCGAGTCGACCCTGTTTCGCGCGCGCGACGCCGCGCTCGGCGCCGTCACGCTGTGGGTCGAGGGCGACATCACGCTGCCCGAGATCACCACCTGCGCGCTGCGTCAACGGGTCGGTTTGCAGGCGCAGCAGGGCGCCGACCTGGGCGCGCGCATGCAGGCGGCGTTCGCTCACACCTTTGCCCAGACCTTCGCCGATGCGCCGGCACGCGACCAACGCTGCCTACTGATCGGCAGCGACTGCCCGGCGCTCACTTCGCTGACGCTGCGCGCAGCCGCCGCTGCGCTCGAGCATCACGATGCCGTGCTGGTGCCCGCGCTTGACGGCGGCTACGTGCTGATCGGCCTGACGCGGCCGCAGCCGGTGCTGTTCGACGGCATCGCCTGGGGCACCGACCGCGTGCTCGCGGCGACCCGCGCCCGCATGACCGACGCCGGACTGTCCTGCGTCGAACTCGACCCGCTGCCCGACCTGGATACGCCCGACGACTACCGCGCCGCGCTGGCCGCGGGATGGATCGCCGCATGAGTGCGCCGCGCCCTCGCATGCATGAGTTGCCGAGACCGCGGCGCGACCGCTGTTCGGCGGGTGCCCGCCGCGCCGCGGTGATGCTGTGCCTGGCGGCCGTCTCGGGTGCCATTGCGCAGACAACGCCGAGCAGCACGGTGCAGATCGCGCCGTTTTCCAGCGCCGCCGACGCCACGCCACCCGCGCCGTGGAAGGTCGTCACGCTGCCCAAGCAGCCGCGCCACACGCGCTATGACATCGTCAACGTCGACGGCACGCGCGTGCTGCGCATGCAGACCGACGGCGGCTACGCCAACCTGCTGCATCCGCTCGGCCGCACCGTGGACAGCACGCCGATCCTGCGCTGGCGCTGGCGCGTCGAGCAGCACCCGGCCGGTGCCGATCTCACGCGCAAGGAGGCCGACGACATGCCGGCGCGCCTGTGCGTCCTGTTCGACCTGCCGCTGGAGCGGCTGACCGCCGGCGAGCGCTTCAAGGTCCGTCTCGGCCGCACGCTGTTCGATCCCGACCTGCCCGCCGCCGCGATCTGCTACGTGTGGGACGCCACGCAGCCGGCCGGCACCTGGCTGCCCAACGCCTACACCGGCCGCGTGCAGATGCTGGTGCTGCGCTCGACCGCGAGCGGCCATGCCACCGGCACCTGGCACAGCGAAGCGCGCGACCTGCGCGCCGACTTCACACGCGCGTTCCCGCACGAGGCGCGCGACGGCTACCTGCCGCCGCTGGCAGCGATCGGCGTGGCGGCCGATGGCGACAACACCGGGGCTGGCGCCAGCGCCCTGGTGGCCGACATCACGCTGAATGCCGAGGCGGCCCGATGACCCGCCTGCTGCTGGCCGGCGCCGGTCACGCCCACATGAGCGTGCTGCGGGCGTTTCGCCAAGCGCCGCCACCGGACACGCAGATCGTCCTGCTCACGCCGTACCCGCGGCAGGTCTACAGCGGCATGCTGCCCGGCTGGATCGCCGGCCACTACACGCTCGATGACTGCGTGATCCCGCTCGCGCCGTTGCTGCGCGGCAGCCCGATCACGGTGGTCAGCGCCCACCTGCAGCAGCTCGATCTCACCACCCGCACCGTCACCACCGACCGCGGCCACCGCATCGAGTTCGACTTCATCTCGCTCGACACCGGGCCTGCGCCGGAGCCCGACGCCCTGCCCGGCCTGCGCGAGCACGGCCTGTCGATCCGCCCGATCGAGAACTTCATCTCGCAGTGGCAGCAGACCCTGGCGGTGATCGATGCCAGCGCGCGCACCGGCGGCGACGCCGCCACCGTGACCGTGGTGGGCGGCGGCGCCGGCGGGCTGGAGATCGCGCTGGCGGCGGCCTGGCGTGCGCGCAGCGGCCCGGCGATGCGCGTGCAACTCGTCAGCGGCAAGGCCGGCGTGCTGGCGGCGTTCTCGCCGCGCGTGCGGCGCATGGCGCACCAGGCGCTCAAGGCGATGGAAGTCCGCCTGATCGAGGAAGATGCAGTCGAACTCGGTCCCGACACCGTGCTGCTGGCCGAGGGCGGCGAGCTGTCGTCCAACTTCTCGATCGTCGCCACCGGCAGCGTGGCCGCGCGCTATCCGCGCGAGGCCGGGCT
>LNFM01012799.1_pt1 | contig 24783 bp, 27 predicted proteins | sample 596031 | NCBI WGS metagenome assembly LNFM01 (sample SAMN04254537, study PRJNA301005) | activated carbon metagenome | isolation source: dual media filters at the Ann Arbor, Michigan drinking water treatment plant | place: USA: Ann Arbor | reverse complement strand
CGAGCTGAAGTTCACCGCGCTTGACCTCACGGACGCCGACACGAGCGGTGTGTTCGAGGGGTATGCGAGTTTGTTCAACCGGGAGGACCTGGCGCGGGATGTGATCGCGGCGGGTGCGTTCCGGCAGAGTTTGTCGGAGCGGGGGGCGGCCGGCGTGCGGATGCTCTACCAGCACGATCCGGCGCATCCGATCGGGGTGTGGGAGCGGATCGAGGAAGATGCGGTTGGGTTGCGCGTGCGCGGGCGGCTCACGCTCGAGACCGAGAAGGCGCGCGATGTTCTGCATCTGATGCGGGCGGGGGCCATCGACGGGCTCTCGATCGGCTTCAAGGCGAAGCGGACGCGGCGCGAGGCACGCTCCGGCGTCCGGCGCATTCTGGAATTGGAACTGTGGGAAATCTCGATCGTGACGTTTCCCATGATGCCGGGTGCAAGGGTGCACGGCGTCAAGTGTTCGCCGTTCGGGGGCGCGTTGCCCACGGAGCGGCAATTCGAGCGGTGGCTTGTGCGGGATGCCGGGTTCACGCGCGCGGAGGCCCGGTCGCTGATGCGGCAGGGCTATAGCGGTCTGAGGTCCCGGCGGGATGCGGACACGGACGCACACGATGAGGCGCAGCGCGCGGCGGAGAAGATCCGGCGGATGACCGCGCTCATCAAGTCTGCAACCACCTGACAAGGACAAAAGACATGGATGCAATCGAAACGAAGGCCGGGATCGGCCGGGATATGGACGAGCTGATGCAGGCCTTCCAGGCCTTCAAGGAAACGAACGATCGCCGGCTGGCGGAGATCGAGCGTCGCGGCTCTGAGGATGCGGTGACGGCGGATAAGCTCGCCCGCATCGAAAAGACGATGGATGCAATTTCGTTGAAGCAGGCGCGTGTGCCGCTGGGCGAGACGGGTGCGCAGAAGCCGGCCGCTGAACTGGCGCACAAGTCGGCGTTCGACGGGTATGTGCGCAAGGGAGAGACGGCGAACCTGACGGCACTGGAGCAGAAGGCGCTGTCGGTCGGCACGGACGCGGACGGCGGCTATCTGGTGCCGAAGGAGACGGAGCGCGCGGTCAATACCGCTCTGAAGACCGTGTCGCCGATCCGGTCGATTGCCGGTATCCGTCAGGTTTCTGGATCGGTCTACAAGGTGCCGTTTGCGACGACGGGTGCCGCGACGGGCTGGGTTGGCGAGACGGCGGTGCGTCCGCAGACCAATACGCCGACGCTGGCTGAACTGTCCTTCCCGACGATGGAACTTTACGCGATGCCGGCGGCGACGCAGGCGATCCTCGACGACAGTGCGGTCGATATCGATGCGTGGCTGGCGGAAGAAGTGCGGGTGGCCTTCGCGCAGCAGGAGGGCACGGCGTTCGTGACCGGCGACGGTGTGAACAAGCCGAAGGGCTTTCTCACCTATCCGACGGTGGCGAATGCGTCGTGGACCTGGGGTAACGTCGGTTTCGTGACGTCGGGTGCGGCGGGTGCGTTTCCGGCGATGAACCCGGCGGACAAGCTCATCGACCTCGTTTACGCCGTGAAGGGGACGTACCGTGCCAACGGCTCGTTCGTCATGAACCGGCAGACGCTCGGCACGGTGCGCAAGATGAAGGACGCCGATGGCGCCTACATCTGGCAGCCGTCGGGCGATGCCGCGCAGCCGTCGAAGCTGCTTGGCTATTCCGTCGTCGAAGCTGAAGACATGCCGAACATCGCGGCCAACACCCTGTCGATCGCGTTCGGAGATTTCGCCAGCGGCTATTTGATCGTCGACCGCGTTGGCATTCGCGTGCTGCGCGATCCTTATTCCTCTAAGCCGTACGTCTTGTTCTACACGACCAAGCGCGTCGGCGGCGGGATCAAGGATTTCGACGCGATCAAGCTGATGCAGTTCTCTGTCTAGTCATCACGTTTTGTCGCTCACGCCGGCTGATCCGAGCGCTCGCGCGCTCGGGCCGGCTCCGCGGGGGCGCGGCTTGCCGCGGCGCACGCTTGTGCGCTGGGCGCGGTGGCGCCGCTGCGGTGGTGTGGCTTGCCGCGGGTCGCCTTGCTCCCCGGCGCTTTGCGCCGAAGTGGGCTAGGCGGTTCGCTATCGTGCCTTCGCTTTCTATTCCGTGCGGGGTGCTCCTCCTCTCGTGCGGATGAGCGGGATCGTTGCCGGTCAATCCGGTGGCGGTCCCGTTTCCTTTTTGGGGGGCGTGAGGCGAAGAGGAGTGTCGGATGGCATTGGTTTATCGCAGTGGGCCGGCGGTGGAGCCGGTGTCGCTCGCCGAGCCGAAGGCGCATTTGCGGCTCGAGACGAGCTCCGATGATGCGCTGGTGACGAGCCTCATCATCACATCGCGGCTGCATATCGAGGCGTCGCTGGGGCTCGCGCTGACAGCGCAGGAGTGGACGCTGGTGCTCGATGCCTGGCCGGCGACGGGGGTGGTGAATATTCCCATGCGGCCCGTGTCGGCGGTGAGCGCGGTGCGCGTGCGCGCGGCGGACGGAGCACCGGTGGTGGTTGATCCGGGAACTTATGTTTTCGAGGGCGCGGGGATACCGCCGCGATTGGTGCCGCTGGGGGGCGCGTGGCCCCAACCGGAGCGGGCGACCTCGGGTATCGAAATTGATTTCACGGCGGGGTTCGGGACGACTGCGGCGTCGGTGCCGGAGCCGGTGCGTCACGCGCTGAAGCTGCTGGTGGCGCATTGGTACGAACATCGCGATCCGATCGAGATCGGTGATCCGGCAACGCGGATCCCGGCGGCCTTGTCGGCGCTGCTCGCGCCTTACGCGGTGGTGCGGCTGTGAGCGCCGTGACATTGGCGGCCATGCGCGAGCGCGTGGCGCTCGAAGAACCGGTTGCGGTGGCCGATGGCGCCGGCGGTTCGATCGTGGCGTGGGTTGAGGTGGCCGAGGTCTGGGCGGCGGTGCGGCCGCGATCGGGGAGCGAGGGCGCGGAGGCCGGTGGTCTCGGGGGGCGCGTGACGCACGACATCACGATCCGGTTTCGCGAGGGCATCGTGGCGCCGCGGCGCTTCCGGATGGGTGCGCGGATCTTCGACATCAAGGCGGTGATCGACGTGGAGAACGCGCACCGGTTCCTCAGGTGTGTGGTGGAGGAGCGGGTGGCATGAAGACGGCGGTGAAGGTTTCGATGGCGTTGTTTGCGGGCGCGGTGCGGCGGGTGACGGAGCGCATCGTACGGCGTCCGCGTCCGGTGAAGAGCAAGGAGCCGCGTCCATGAGCAGCGTTAGCTTGGAACTGCAGAAGGCTGTGTTTCAGACGCTCTCGGCGGATGGTGTTTTGACCGGCTTGCTCGGCGGATCGCGGATCTACAACGATGTGCCGCGCGGGGCGGCGTTGCCCTATGTGACGCTGGGCGAGAGCACGGTGCGCGACTGGAGCACGGGATCGGACGAGGGGCATGAGCATCTGCTCACCATCTCGGTGTGGTCGCGGGCGAATGGCGAGCGCGAGGTGCATCAGATCCTGGCAGCCGTTGAGGCGGTGTTGGATGATGCGGCGCTGACGGTTGCGGGCGCGCGGCTCGTCAACCTCAGGCACGAGTTTTCCGAAATCCGGCGCGATGCGGATGGCGAGACGTCGCGCGGGCTGATGCGGCTCCGGGCAGTCACCGAGGCTGCCTAATTTTACTGTAGCAAAGGACAGAACATGGCGGCGCAGAAGGGCAAGGACCTGCTGTTGAAGGCGGACAGCACGGGGACGGGTGCGTTCACGACGATCGCGGGGCTTCGCTCGCGCGCGATCGCGTTCAACGCGGAGACGGTGGACATCACGCATCAGGAAAGCGCTGGTCAGTGGCGGGAGCTGCTCGCGGGCGCCGGCGTTAAGTCGGTGCGGCTGACGGGGGCTGGTATTTTCAAGGACCAGGCGTCGGATGAACTGGTGCGCAGCTATGTGTTCAACGGGACAATCCGCGATTGGCAGGTGGTGGTACCGGACTTCGGGACCATCGAGGCGCCGTTCCAGATTACGTCGTTCGAACTCACCGGACGCCACGACGGCGAAGTGGCGTTCGAGATCGCGGTGGAGAGTGCGGGCGAAGTGACGTTCGCGGCTCTTTGATTGTTGACGGCGCTTGCGCCGGGCCGCATTGCGGCCTGGCCGAGCTGTCGGTCGGCCTTAGGTACGGAGGATTGGATGGTGAACGTGCATCGGGGTGAGATCGAGGCGGTGCTGGACGGGAAACCGTACCGGTTGTGCCTGACGCTGGGGGCACTGGCGGAATTGGAAAGCGCGTTCGGCGACGAGGACATGCTGGCGTTGGCGACCCGGTTCGAGACGGGGCGCATTTCGGCACGCGATTGCGTGCGCATCATCGGGGCGGGCCTGCGTGGGGCCGGGCATGAAGTGGCCAACGACGCGGTGGCGCGCATGGCGAGTGAAGGCGGGGCTGCGGGTTACGTCGAGATCGTGGCCAAGCTTTTGAACGCGACCTTCGCGGGGCAGGGGGGCGGATCGGCGAAGGCAGATACGGAAAGTGAGCGCGGCCCTTTCCCTGGGACGACGTGATGGCGGCGGGGCTGGGCGTGCTCGGCCTTGCGCCGACTGTCTTCTGGACGATGACGCCGCGCGAATTCGATGCGGCGTTGCGCGGACGATTGGGCGGCGCGCGCGAGCCGGCAGCACCTTCGCGTGCAGATCTCGCAGCGCTGATGCGGCAGTTTCCCGATGGGATGGGTGAGACATGAACGAATTCGGTGAGACGACGACCGAGGTTTGGACGGTGGAGGTTGATGCGGATACGAGCGCGCTGCAGACGGAGTTGCGCGCTGCGGCGTCGCTGGGGCGGCAATTCTCCAATTCGCTGATCAACGCGTTCGAGGGGATCGCCATCAAGGGGCGGTCGGTCGCGGATGTGCTGAAGGGATTGGCGCTCAGGCTTTCCGATCTTGTGCTGAAGGCGGCGTTCCGGCCGCTGGAGCAGGGGTTTGGCAACGCTTTGTCGGGATTGGTTTCGGGCGGGTTCGGGTTCGCGAAGGGTGGCGCGTTTCAGGGCGGGATGCCGGTGCCGTTTGCGAGCGGTGGCGTGATCCAGAGCCCAATTGCGTTTCCGCTCGGATCGGGCCGCATGGGCATTGCGGGCGAGCGCGGGGCGGAGGCGATCATGCCGCTGTCGCGCGGGCCTGACGGGCGGCTCGGCGTGGCAGCTCCGCGCGGGCAGGGCATGCAGGTGACGTTCAACGTGACGGCGACGGATGCGGACAGCTTCCGGCGCTCGGAAGCGCAGCTTTCGGCGATGCTGGCGCGGGCGGCGGCACTGGGTCAGCGCAATCTGTAATTCCCTCAAGCGAGGGGCCGGGAGTTTTTGGGCATGAGTTTTCACGAGGTGCGTTTTCCCACCGCGATTTCGCGCGGGGCGCAGGGCGGGCCGGAACGGCGCACGGATGTCGTCGTGCTCGGCTCGGGTCACGAAGAACGCAACGCGCGCTGGGCGGATTCGCGCCGGACCTACAACGCGGGCTACGGCGTGAAGTCGCTCGATGATTTGCACGCGGTGGTCGCGTTTTTCGAGGAGCGGCGCGGGCGGCTCTATGGCTTTAGATGGCGGGATCATTTCGATTTTAGATCCTGTCCGCCGCAGCAGGCGGTGACGGCGGCGGATCAAACGATCGGTTCGGGCACGGGGGCGATCGCGACGTTCCAGCTTGTGAAGACGTATGGGTCGTCGTTCGCGCCATGGGTGCGCGAGATCAAGAAGCCGGTGGCGGGCACGGTTCGGGTTGCGGTGGCGGGCGTCGAGAAGACGCTTGGCACGCAGTTCACCGTGGATGCGGCGACGGGTGTGGTGACTTTTCTTGCGGGGCATGTGCCTGCGGGGGGACAGACGGTGACGGCGGGGTTCGAATTCGATGTGCCGGTGCGGTTCGATGCGGACCGGCTGGAAATTTCGCTGTCGGGCTTCCAGCACGGGGTCATCCCCAACATTCCCATTGTCGAGGTGCGCCGATGAGAGCTTTGCCGGCGGGCTTGGCCCTGCATCTGGAGACGGGCACGACGACGCTGTGTTGGTGCTGGCGGCTGACGCGGCGTGATGGCGTCAAGCAGGGGTTCACTGATCACGACCGCGATCTCGTTTTTGATGGGACAACGTTCGAAGCGGCGGCGGGTTTCGAGGCGAGCGAGGTGCGTGAGAGTTTGGGGCTGGCGGTCGACAATCTGGAGATTACCGGCGCGCTGTCGTCGGCGGCTCTTGAGGATGCGGATTTGGAGGCGGGACTCTACGATGATGCGGAGGTGGAGATCTTTCGAGTCAATTGGACGGATGTGGCGCAGCGGGTGCTGATGCGTTCGGGGACGTTGGGTGAAGTGAAGCGCGCGGGGGGTGCGTTTTCGGCGGAGGTGCGTGGGCTGTCGCATTATCTGCAGCAGCCCAAGGGGCGGCTCTTTCAATATACGTGCGATGCGGATCTGGGCGATGCACGCTGCGGTGTGGCGCTGGCAGGGTCTGCGTTTACGGGATCGGGCGTGGTGACGGCGGTGACCTCGGAGCGCGTGTTTGCGGCGTCGGGATTGGATTCGTTCGGGGCGGATTGGTTCACGCGAGGGCTGGTGACGTTTGCGTCGGGTGCGGCGGCGGGGCAGAAGATCGAAGTGCGGCGGCATACGCGCAACGGGAGCGTTGTCGCGTTCGATCTGTGGCAGCCGGTGCGCGCGCCGCTGACGGCGGGAATGACGTTTACGGTGACGGCGGGTTGCGACAAGACGCATACGACGTGCCGGGCGAAGTTTTCCAACATCGCAAACTTTCGCGGATTTCCCCACATGCCGGGCAACGACTATCTGACGGCCGTGGCGCGTCCGGGCCAGACGTGAGGCCAAGATGACCGTTGAGATGAGTGGGTGCGTCGTTGCAGCGGCGCGGGCGTGGATCGGCACGCCGTATCATCATCAGGCAAGCGTGCGTGGGGTGGGCGCGGATTGTCTCGGTCTTGTGCGCGGGGTTTATCGCGAGGTGATGGGCAGGGACCCGGAAGTGGCGCCGGCCTATTCGCGCGACTGGGGCGAGACGGACGGGCTGGAAACGCTGCTCAATGCGGCGGGGCGGCATCTGGCGCGCCGGGTGACGTGATCGTGTTCCGGCTGCGGCCGCGCATGGTGGCGAAACATGCGGCCATTCTTGCGACGGCTGAGACGATGATCCACGCGATGGAAGGGACGGCTGCTTGCGAAGTGGCCTTCTCGGCGTGGTGGCGGCGGCGCCTTGCCGGTGCGTTCCGGTTTCCGGACTGAGTTCAGGGATATTCGTTCATGGCGACTTTGGCGTTGGCGGCGGTGGGCGCGGCGGCGGGCAGTGCGTTGCTGCCGACGGGTGTGTCGCTCCTTGGCGCGACGCTGTCCGGAGCGGCGATCGGGTCGCAGATCGGTGCGCTCGCCGGTTCTTATGTCGATAATGCGTTGTTCGGTGCAAGCGGCAGCCGCGTTGTGGAAGGGCCGCGTCTCACCACGGTACATCTGACCTCATCGACTGAAGGGGCGCCGGTGCCGCGCGTGTATGGGCGGGCGCGCGTCGGCGGCCAGGTGATCTGGGCCGACGATATTGTGGAACGCCAAGTTTCGTCGTCGTCGGGCGGCAGCGGTAAGGGCGTAGGCTCGTCCGGCGGATCGGTGCGCACCGTCGAGTATCGCTATTCGGCGAGCTTCGCAGTCGCGGTATGTGAGGGAGAAATTTCCGGCGTCGGGCGCGTGTGGGCGGATGGGCGGGAGCTCGATCTGACGCGCATCCTGCACCGGCTGCACAAAGGGACCGAGGATCAGGCAGCCGATCCGCTGATCAGCGCCAAGCTCGGCGCGGATGCGGCGCCGGCGTTTCGTGGCACGGCGTACATCGTGTTTCAGGATCTGGCGCTGGCGGAGTTCGGCAACCGCATTCCGCAATTGTCGTTCGAGGTGGTGCGCGCGGTTGACCGGTTTGGCGAGCGCATTCGTGGGGTCGTGATGATCCCGGGGTCGGGCGAGTTTGTCTATGCGACGGAGCCCGTGGCTCAGACGTTTGGGCTCGGGCGTTCGCGATCTGAGAACGTGCACACGCTGGCGGGCGAGACCGATTGGGAGGTGGCGGTCGATCAGATGCAAGCGGCGCTGCCGAACGCCTCGGCCGTGTCGCTGGTGGTGAGTTGGTTCGGGACGGATTTGCGCGCGGGCGTTTGTGAATTAAAGCCCGGCGTGGAGCGGACGCAAAAAGAGACGGCGCCGATTGCGTGGTCGGTGGCGGGTGTGCCGCGCGCCTCGGCGTATGTGGTGTCCACGCGCGAGGAGCGGCCGGCTTATGGCGGTACGCCGTCGGATCAGACGGTGGTGGCGGCCATTCAGGATCTGAAGGCGCGCGGGATGGATGTGATCCTGACGCCTTTCATCCTCATGGATGTGCCGGAAGGTAACACGCTTCCTGATCCTTATGGCGGGTCGGCGCAGGGCGCTTATCCGTGGCGTGGGCGGATCACGTGTCATCCGGCGGCAGGGCAGGCGGGGACGGTCGATAAGACGGCAGCGGCTGCGGCGCAGGTTGCGGCGTTTGTCGGAACTGCGGTGCCGGCGCATTTTGCGGTGAGCGGAGCGAGCGTTGTTTATTCAGGTCCGACCGAGTGGTCGCTCAGGCGGATGGTGCTGCATCAAGCTTATCTGGCGAAGGCGGCCGGTGGGGTTTCGGCGTTCGTCATCGGGTCGGAGTTGCGCGGGCTGACGACGATCCGGTCTTCGGCGTCGGATTATCCGTTCGTGGCGGCTCTTGTAGCGTTGGCGGCGGACGTGAAGGCGGTGCTGGGACCGTCGACGAAGGTGACGTATGCGGCGGATTGGTCGGAGTATTTCGGGCATCAGCCGGGCGATGGGACAGGGGACGTTTTCTTCCATCTCGATCCGTTATGGGCGTCGGCTTCAATCGATGCGGTGGCGATCGATTGCTACTGGCCGCTGTCGGATTGGCGCGATGGGGCGGGGCATGCTGATGCGCTGGCCGGGTGGCAGTCGATCCATGATCCTAAGTATCTGCGCGCGAATGTACGCGGGGGCGAGGGTTTCGACTGGTATTACGCCAGTGTGAGCGACCGCAACGCGCAAGTGCGGACGCCGATCACGGATGGGGCGGGCAAGCCGTGGGTGTTTCGCTTCAAGGATATCGCGGCGTGGTGGGCCAACCCGCATTACAACCGGCCGGGTGGGGTTGAGAGTGCGACGGCGACCGCATGGGTGCCGCAGTCGAAGCCGTTCTGGCTGACGGAGATCGGATGTCCGGCGGTTGATAAGGGCGCCAATCAGCCGAACGTGTTCGTCGATCCAAAGAGTTCGGAGAACGCGCTGCCGTATTATTCGCGCGGTACGCGGGACGATCTCATTCAGCGGCGGACGATTGAGGCGATGATCGCGGCGTTCGATCCGGACGATGCGGATTTCGTTGCGTCGGACAATCCGGTGTCGAGTGTCTATGGCGGGCGGATGGTGAGCCTCGATCGCATTCTGCCGTATTGCTGGGATGCGCGGCCGTATCCAGCGTTTCCGACCGCGCTCGATGTGTGGGGCGATGGGGCGAATTGGGTGCTCGGGCATTGGCTCAATGGGCGAATGGCGGCGGGCGCGCTCGATCAGACGTTGCAGGCTTTGCTCAGCGATTATGGGTTTCAGAGGTTCCGCATCGCGGCGATGCCCGGGACGGTGCAGGGGTATGTGGTTGATCGCGTGATGTCGGCGCGGGAGGCCTTGCAGGCGCTGGAACTCGCGTACTTCTTCGACGTGATGGAGAGCGACGGGGAGATCGTGTTCCGTCCGCGTGTGCAGACGGGCGCGGATGCCGAAGTGGCGCTTGCCGATCTCGTCGAAACGAAGCCGGGGAGCGCACTGCTGACGGTGACGCGCGGGCAGGAGACGGATCTGCCGGCGAGCGCGAAGGTGACCTACATCGATGCGGAGCGGGACTATCAGCCGGCGGTGGCGGAGGCGCGGCGGCTGGCGGGCGCGTCGGGGCGCGTGTCGCAGGCGGAACTGCCGGTGGTGATGGATGCACTCTCGGCGCAACCGCTGGCGGAGACGTGGCTGTTCGAGAGCTGGGCTATGCGGGAGCGGTTTGCGATGACGCTGCCGCCGAGCCGGCTGGCGGTGGAGCCCGGCGATGTGCTGAGTGTTTCGAACGGTGCGGCCGTGCGGCGGGTGCGGGTGACCGAGATCGGCGATCATGGGGCGCGCGAGATCGAGGGGCGGGCGTACGACGCAGATGTGTATCTGGGCTCGCCTGCGGCGGCGCGTGAGGCGGTGTCGCCGCCCGAGGTTTACGCGGGTCAGCCGGCGGCGTTCTTTCTCGATTTGCCGCTGTTGCGCGGGGATGAGCCGGTGGAGGCCGGTTACGTCGCGGCCTCGCAGTCGCCGTGGCCGGGGAGTGTGGCGATCTATTCGTCTCCGGAAGCGACGGGGTTTGTGTTGCGCGGGCTTGCCTCGGCGCGGGCGACGATAGGCGTGACGACGACGGAGATGGGACCGGGACCGCTTGGCGTATTCGACTTCGGGACGCGGGTGCGTGTCGATGTCGGCGATGGACAGCTTCTTTCGATCAGTGCGTTGCAGGCTTTGGCAGGCGGTAATCTGGCGGCGGTGCGTACGCCAGAGGGTGAGTGGGAAGTATTTCAGTTTTTGACGGCGACGCTCGTGTCGGCGGGTGTCTATGAATTGAGCGGACTGCTGCGCGGGCAGGGGGGGAGTGAGCATGCGATGCGGGCCCCGTTGGCGGCAGGGGTGCCGTTTGTTCTGCTCGACGACAGCGTTGTGCGATTGCCGCTGACGGCGGCCGAGGTGGGGCTGGCGCTCAATTGGCGCTATGGGCCGGGTGCGCGCGACGTGGGTGACGCGTCCTATGTGGCGCTGACACACGCGTTTCGGGGAGTGGGTGCGCGGCCTTACGCGCCGGTGCATGTGCGAGGCGCGCGGGCCGGTGGTGATCTAACGGTGTCTTGGATTCGGCGGACCCGCAGTGGTGGGGACAATTGGAGCGAGACCGAGGTGCCACTGTCGGAACTCTCCGAACGCTACGAGGTGGATGTACTCGATGGTGCGGTGGTGCGGCGGACGCTCACGAGTACGCTTCCCTCGGTGGTTTATAGCTCGGTGAATCAGACAGCGGATTTTGGCAGCGTGCAAGCTGCGGTGAGTGTGCGCGTTTATCAGTTGAGCGGCACGGGCAGCCGGGGGACGGCGCGCGCGGCGGTCGTGTGAGGGCATACAATGTCGATGCAGGATCAGCCGCCGTGGCTTGCCGCGGCGTGGCGGGAGCTTGGGCAAAAGGAGATCGCGGGCGGCGCGGATAATGCGCGCATCGTCGGCTATTTCCGGGAGGCGGGGCACGCGGCGATCAAGGATGATGAGACGGCGTGGTGCGCGGCGTTTCTGGGCGCCATGCTGGAGCGGACGGGGCGGCGCTCGACGCGCTCGTTGCGCGCTCGCTCATATGTGACGTGGGGCACGGGGATCGAGACACCGCGGTTGGGCGCGGTGGCGGTGCTGACGCGCGGGAGCGATCCGGCGCTGGGGCATGTGGGCTTCGTCGTCGGCGAAACAGATGATGCGATTTATCTGCTCGGCGGAAATCAGAGCAACGCGGTGACGGTGCAGGCCTTCGCGCGGTCGCGGCTGCTGGCATTGCGGTGGCCGAACGAGGTAACGCAAACGGGTGCTCCGCCGGTTGTCCAGTCGGCGGATAGCGATGCGCGGTTCGAGGCGGCGCTCGCACATGTTCTAAAAATGGAAGGCGGGTTCAGCAACGATCCGTACGACCCGGGCGGGCCGACGAACTTCGGCATCACGCTGAGGACGTATGCGACGCACGTGGGGCGGACGCTGGATGGGTCGTCGCGCGCGGGGCTCGTGGCCCAATTGCGCGCCATCGCGCCGGAGACCGTGCGGGCGATTTATCACACGCGGTATTGGTCACCGGCAGGTTGCGCGGACATGCTCCCTGGATTGGACCTGATGCACTTTGATGCGGCTGTCAATCATGGGGTCGGCGGGGCGATCCGATTGATGCAGCGGGCGGTGCATGTCGAAGCGGATGGCGAAATTGGGCCGATCACGCGGCGGGCGATTGGGCGGGCGGACATCGCCGCCGTGATCGCGCGCTACGCCATGCTGCGCGAGGAGCGGTATCGCGCGCTGCCGCACTTCTGGCGGTTCGGACGCGGGTGGCTCAATCGCGTGAAGGCGACAAAGGCTGCGGCCTTGGCGGCGGCTTTGGTGGAGCGACCCAACCTACAGCCTGGTTTCTCTTCCAGCTCTAACAACGGAGATGATCACATGACGACTGAGACCGGAGCACCGGCCACGAAGTGGTGGGGACATTCGCTTACCGTGTGGGGCGCATTCGTGACGGCTGCGGCGGCCATTCTGCCGACGCTCGGGCCGTTGATTGGGATTGACATCACGGGCGATGCTGTCCGGCAGATCGGGAGCGATGTCGGATCAATCGTGCAGGCGATCATGGGCGTGCTCGGCACACTGATGACACTCTACGGCCGCGCGCGAGCGACGTCACCGCTGGTGCGGCGTGAGATGAATGTGCGGCTTTAGGCCGGCACTTCCCCATTCATGCCCGGTTCAGGGCAATGCTATAGGGTCAGGGCTGTCATCTCCAAAGGCTCGGCCCTGCCCCATGTTTGGTTTCATTCATTTTGGCTTTGTTGCAGCATTCGCTGTTGCTGGCGGAGCGTCGTCCGCGACGGCTGCGGAGTTGTGCATCGAGGATTGGTCGACGGCGCGGCCGGTGGTCAAGGAAGAGCGGCTGGCTACGGTCGAAGCCGTGACGGGGCTCGCGCAAGGCAGAATAAAGGGCGATGTCGTGAAAGTGACGCTGTGCCAGCAGGGGCAGCGCTGGGTGTACCGGCTGCTCGTCCGCGGGCCGGGCGGAAAGCATGCGCCGGTCTATGTGGACGCCAAAGAGCCGTTCGCCCGCTAGGAAACGCATCTGTGGCTCGTGGCTGACCAGAACACTAGGAAACGCCGTATTCCTCTCTATAATTGCTGTCGGCCGCGTTGGGCGGCCCTGCAACTTTAGAGACGTGAGAGACGGTCCCCCGTGCGCATTCTGGTGGTCGAAGACGACAAAGACCTCAACCGGCAATTGGCGCGCGCGCTGGGTGACGCCGGCTATGCGGTCGACACCGCATTCGACGGGGAGGAAGGGCACTTTCTCGGTGACACGGAGCCCTATGATCTTGTGATCCTCGATCTTGGTCTGCCGAAGAAGGACGGGATCTCGGTTCTTGAAAACTGGCGCAGATCGAACCGCGTGATGCCGGTTATTATTTTGACGGCGCGCGACCGCTGGAGCGACAAGGTCTCCGGTATGGATGCGGGCGCTGACGACTATGTGGCCAAGCCCTTCCACATGGAAGAACTGCTGGCACGTGTGCGAGCGCAGGTGCGGCGGGCCGCCGGTCACGCCAAGAGCGAAATCGAATGCGGGCCGGTGCGGCTTGATACGAAATCTTCGCGGGTGACGTGCAACGGACAGCAGGTGAAGCTGACGTCACACGAGTACCGACTGCTTGCGTACCTGATGCATCATAGTGGCCGCGTGGTGTCGCGGACTGAACTTGTCGAACATCTCTACGAGCAGGATTTCGACCGGGACAGCAACACGATTGAAGTTTTCGTCGGCCGGCTGCGCAAAAAGTTGCCCAACGATGTGATCGAAACGGTGCGCGGGCTCGGCTATCGCATGGGTCCGGGCGGCGATGCGGTTTGACTCGCTCGCGTTCCGGCTGATCGCGACGTCGGCAGCTTGGCTTGCAGTGGTGCTGCCGATCGCTGGCTTTGTGATTTTCAGGCTCTATAGCGAGGATGTGCAGGCGAGCTTCGATCAGCGCTTGGAAAAGCTTGTCAATTCGATTGCGGTCGATGCGCTTTTGAGTGGCGCTGAACCGGTACGAGCCGCTGTTTGAGGAAACGCAGTCGGGCTGGTACTGGCAGATCAAGCCGCTCGATCCAGGCAATTCGTTGCAACTTGTGTCAGCCTCGCTGGCGACTGCGACGCTTCCGTCTCCCTTTGAGGCCAAAGTCGCTCCGGACCGTCTCGGACAACGGTGGATGAACACCAAGGGGCCGCTGGGCGAGCCCATCCGCGTGATTGAGATCGTGGATACCAAGGGGCACCAGGATAATGCACCGCGCTATGCTGTCAGCGTGGCCGGGCCCATCGCGTGGCTGGAAACGCGCAATCGCAACTTTCGCACCCGGCTTTCGATCGCGCTGGCGCTGACGGGGCTTGGGCTGGTGACGGCGACACTGTTTCAGGTTCGCTTCGGGCTGTTGCCGTTGCAGCGGATCGAGAAAGGTCTGGCGGCCATTCGATCCGGCGACGCGATGCGGCTTGATGGGACGCTGCCCGCGGAAATCGAACCGCTGCAGAGCGAACTCAATGCGCTCATCCAATCCAATCAAGACATCGTGGACCGTGCGCGGACGCAGGTCGGCAATCTGGCGCATGCCTTGAAGACCCCGCTGGCGGTCATCACCAACGAGGCCCGCGAGGATAAGGGGCTGGTTGGCACCAAGGTGGTCGAGCAAGCGGAGTTGATGCGCGATCAGATCAACCTCTATCTCGAGCGGGCGCGGATGGCGGCGCGGACCGGCGTGATCGGCCGGGCGACGGAGGTTAGGCCGGTGATAGAGCCCATCGTGCGGGCGCTGGAGCGGATCAACAGGGACCGGGAAATCAAAATCGATCTTCAGTGTCCGGCGGATGCGAAGTTCCAGGGCGAGAAGCAGGATCTGGAAGAGATGGTGGGCAACCTCCTCGACAATGCCTGCAAATGGGCGCGGAGCCGGGTGAGTCTGGTGATTGCCGTGGAGCCGGGATCCGAGCCGCGCGCCGGCCGGCGACTCGTTCTGACGGTGGCGGACGACGGGCCGGGGTTGCCGCCAGAGCAGCGGGCTAAACTCGGCAAGCGGGGGTTGCGGTTGGATGAAACCAAGCCAGGTTCGGGACTTGGCCTTTCGATCGTGACCGATTTGGCGGGGCAGTACCGGGGGCGGCTGGTGCTCGGTGGCAGCGATCTTGGTGGCCTGGAGGCGCGGCTCGATCTTCCGGCCGCGGGGTGAGGGACTTGTGCGATTGGGGGCCACAGGAGTCGAACTTTCGCCCGAATCCCCATGGTAATCCTCTGGAATAGACTTGGCTGCGTCTTGCCCAAATTGCGGGGGTGTCGTAACTCCCGGGCTGAGCACTGGTTTCAAAGGGGATTCTCGATGCGCTTCTCGCGCTATCTGGCTCTGGCTGTCATCCCTGCACTCGTTGCGGGCTGCAGCGGCGAAGGGCCGAACAAGGCGGATACGGGTCTGGCCGTTGGCGCGCTTGCAGGCGGTATTCTCGGCAATCAGGTGGGCAAGGGTTCGGGCCGGGTGGCTGCGACGGCGATTGGCGCGGTGATCGGCGGCATTGTCGGCAGCGAGATTGGCCGGACGATGGATCAACAGGATCGGATGCTGGCGCAGCAGGCCGAGTTCGACGCCCTGGAACGGGGACAGTCGGGTGTCGCCAAGCAGTGGCGCAATCCTGACAATGGCCGTTATGGCGAGGTGGTGCCGAGCCGTCCGTATAAGCGGGCTGGCGCGGATTGCCGCGATTACACCCATAAGATCTATATTGATGGCCGTCCGCAGGCGATGACGGGCACGGCTTGCCGCAATCCGGATGGCACCTGGACGAACGTAACATAAGGTCCAGCGTCATCGATGCCAGATAAGAGCCGCCGGAGCCTTGGGGCTCCGGCGGCTTTTTCTTGTTTGGGCGATCCGTTAAGGACATTTACGTGATGGCGGCGCAATTCCGGCCGCGACAGAAGGGCTTAATGGGGTTTGGCCCTTGTCTCGCGCCTGGGGTGCACCTATTCCCAGTCATCTTCACACTGGACCTGGATCCGGCATGCTTCTCTGGGTTGTTCTGTCTGTTCTAACCGCAGGGGTTGTCGGTCTGCTGCTGCGCGGCTACCGGCGGGGCGAAGCGGACGTTGCGGGTGCGGCCAAGGCCGATGTCGCGGTATATGCCGATCAACTCCAGCAAATCGATCTCGATCTGAGCCGCGGACTGCTTTCAGCCGCGGAAGCGGAGTCGGCGCGGGCTGAAGTCGGCCGGCGATTGCTTAGCCGTGCAGCCGTCGTGGATGGTCCGGGAAACGCCGCCGGGCGGGGAACAGGTTCGGAGCGCATCCTCGGTGCCGCGACGATCGCGATCCCGGTGGTGGCGCTGGCGCTTTACGTTTCGCTTGGTTCGCCGGGGTTGCCGAACCTGCCGCACGAGGGGCGGACGCGGGAAGACGCCGCGCGCAATCAGGTCGATGCCATGGTCGCGCGGGTTGAGGAGCGGCTGCGGGCGGCGCCAGAAGACGGCAATGGCTGGGATGTTATCGCGCCGATTTATCTGCGTATGGAGCGGTATGGTCAGGCGGCGGAGGCCTTCGCTAATGCGAACCGGTTGCTGGGTGAGACGCCGAAGCGGCTGGCGGGGTTTGCGCAGTCCGAGATCCTGGCGAACAACGGCATCGTGAACGCGAACGCGAAGCTTGCGGCCGAGCGGTTGCTTTCGGCGGAGCCGGGGCGGGTGGATGCGCGGATGTGGCTGGCGCTCGCCAACGAGCAGGACGGGCAATTCGACAAGGCACTCAGCGACTATCGCGGGCTGTTGGCGGCTCCGCAGATGTCGCCCGCCATGAAGGAAGCGATCGAGGTTCGTATTTCCGCCGTAGAAAAGTTGGCTCGTGGTGAGGCGGTGCCACCGCCGGGTCCGCGTTTGGCGCCGGGGACGGCGCCCGGAGGATCGGTGGAGATTCCCTCGTCGCCGGCGGATCAGCAGGCGATGATCGAAGGCATGGTGGCGCGCTTGGCGGCGCGGCTGCAAGCCGACGGGAAAGATCCGGCGGGTTGGGTTCAGCTCATGCGGTCGTATAGTGTGCTGGGCCGCAAGGACGATGCGGCGAAGGCGCTGACAGATGCCCGGCAGGCGCTCGGCGCGGACGCGGGGGCGCTGGAGCAGGTGAACAAGGCTGCGGCCGAGATGGGCATCGAAAGCGCGGCGAAAGGCGAAGGCAAGAAATGACACGCAAGCAGCGGCGCGGATTTCTCATCGGCTCGGGTGTTGTGATCCTTTCGATCGCAGCCGTGCTGGTCATGTTCGCGTTCCGTGAGAGCATCGTGTTCTTTCATACGCCGAGTGACATTGCCGAGAAGAAGATCGAGGCGGGCAAGCGCTTCCGGCTGGGTGGGCTGGTCGCCGAAGGATCGGTGCAGCGCGGGCAGGGCACGACGGTGCAATTTGCAGTAACAGACACGCTGGCGAAGGTGAATGTGTCGTATACCGGCATTCTGCCGGATCTGTTCCGCGAGGGGCAGGGCGTTGTGACGGAAGGCAAGCTCGGGCCGGACGGTTCGTTTGTCGCCGATACGGTGCTGGCCAAGCACGATGAAAACTACATGCCTCCGGAAGTCGCCAAATCGCTGGAAGAAAAGGGCGTTAAGCTCGGTCCCGGCGCGCAGCACAAGAGCGGCACGGGATACTGAAACAGTCCGTTGGACTGGTAAGGGGAGAGACGCATGATTGCCGAGATCGGACACTTCACGCTGATCCTCGCGCTGGCTGTTGCCATCGCGCAGATGGCGGTGCCGATGTGGGGCGCGCATGTTCGCGATGCCCGTCTGATGGCGTTCGGCGACAGCGCGGCCGTCACGCAGTTTGGACTGCTCATCGTTTCATTTCTGGCGCTGACGCATGCGTTCGTGACGTCGGACTTTTCCGTATTGAATGTCGTGGACAACTCGCATTCGGAAAAGCCGCTGATCTATCGGATATCGGGCGTGTGGGGGAACCACGAGGGCTCGATGCTCCTGTGGGTGTTGATCCTCGGGTTGTTCGGTTCAGCGGTGGCGGTGTTCGGGCGGAACCTGCCCGCGACGCTGCGTGCCAACGTGCTCGGCGTTCAAGCCTCTATCGCAGTCGCGTTTTTGCTGTTCATGCTGTTCACATCGAACCCGTTCGAGCGCGTGGATCCAGCGCCGTTCGATGGGCGGGGGCTTAATCCGATTTTGCAGGATCCGGCGCTCGCGTTCCATCCGCCGTTTCTTTATGCGGGCTATGTCGGGTTCTCGATGGCATTTTCGTTCGCGGTTGCGGCGCTGATCGAGGGGCGTATCGATGCGGCCTGGGCACGCTGGGTGCGGCCGTGGACGTTAGCTGCTTGGATGTGCCTGACGCTCGGCATCGCGATGGGTTCGTGGTGGGCTTACTACGAGCTTGGCTGGGGGGGCTGGTGGTTTTGGGATCCGGTCGAGAATGCGTCGTTCATGCCGTGGTTGGCTGGTACGGCGTTGCTGCATTCCGCGCTCGTTATGGAGAAGCGCGAGGCGCTGAAGGTCTGGACCATCTTGCTGGCGATCCTCACGTTCTCGCTGTCGCTGATGGGGACGTTCCTGGTGCGCTCGGGCGTGCTGACGTCGGTGCATGCGTTCGCTGTCGATCCGGATCGCGGGATTGTGATCCTGTCGATCATGATGTTCTTTACAGGCGGGGCGCTGGCATTGTTCGCGTGGCGGGCGGGGGCGCTCCGGCAGGGCGGTTTGTTCGCGCCGATCAGCCGCGAGGGCAGCCTCGTTCTCAACAATGTGCTGCTGTCGGTCTCGTGCGCGACGGTGCTGGTGGGGACGCTTTATCCGCTGGCGCTGGAAGGTATCACGGGGGAGAAGATCTCGGTCGGGCCGCCGTTCTGCAATATGACGTTCATCCCGCTGATGATGCCCTTGCTGTTCGCCATGCCATTTGGTCCGTTGCTGGCTTGGAAACGGGGCGATCTGCGGGGGGTGGCGCAGCGGCTGGCGTTTGCGGGTGGCCTCGCCGTGTTGTTCACGGTTGTGGTTGCGGCGATGACGGGACCGGGGCCGTGGCTGGCACCGATCTGCGCGGCACTTGGGCTGTTTGTCCTGTTCGGCGCGGTGACTGATTTGCTTAGCCGGGCACGTTTTGGCGACGTCTCGCAGGCAGAATTCCTGCGACGTGTCGTGAGCCTGCCGCGGTCGGCTTACGGCACCGCACTGGCGCACGCGGGCATCGGCATCATGGTGCTCGGCATCGTGGGTACGAGCGCCTATCAGACCGAGAAGATCGTGGCGCTGAAGCCCGGCGAACGGGCGGAAGTGGCCGGCTATGACCTGTTGTTCAAGGGAATTCAGCCGACCAAGGGGCCGAATTACTCGGAGCAGATTGCGACGTTCGAGGTGACGCGCGACGGCGCGCCGGTGACGACATTGCTGCCGTCCAAGCGGCTCTACAACGCGCCGCCGCAGCCGACGACTGAGGCCGGGATCTATGCCGCGTGGACCGGCGACCTTTATGTTGCGCTGGGTGATGAACAGCCGAGCGGCGGGGTGGCGTTGCGGCTCTACTTCCATCCGCTGGTGCGTTTGATCTGGATCGGTGCGGTGATCATGTTTATCGGCGGGGCTGTGTCACTCAGTGACCGGCGGTTGCGGGTGGGTGCGCCGCAGCGGGCCCGTTCCCGGCCGACCGCCGTCCCGGCGGAGTAGCGACGATGGCACATGCGTGGCGGGCAGTTCTTTGTGCGCTCATGATAGCCGTTGCGGGCGCGGGGATCGGCGGATCGCCGGCTTGGGCCGTTCAGCCTGATGAGGTGTTGTCCGATCCCGCGTTGGAGAAGCGCGCACGCGGCCTTTCAACGGGGCTTCGGTGCCTCGTTTGTCAAAATCAGTCGATCGACGACAGCGATGCGCCGTTGGCGAAGGACTTGCGGGTGCTCGTGCGCGAGCGGCTTGTGGCTGGAGATACGGACGCGCAGGTCATCGACTATGTCGTGGCACGGTATGGTGATTTCGTACTGTTGAAACCGCCGATGAACACGCACACCATGCTTTTGTGGCTGGCGCCGATGCTTGCGCTGCTGGGTGCGTTGGCCGTCGTGGTACGTGGCATGCGGGCTCGCCCGGCTGTTTCCGAAGCATCTGCTGCGCCGCTTAGCGCGGAAGAGAAGGACGCGCTCGACCGGCTGATAAAAGCACAGGCGCGCGACGAACCCCAGGCCTAGCGGCGGGCCGGCTGGGGGCGGGGAACGCTACCGGTTTCGAGGCGGTCGGATGTCGGTTCATAGGCCGGTGATCCGGTGCGCTCGGCGATGACGGCTTCAAGGCGGCGCAGTAACGCGGTGCTTGCCAGACCGGTACGCGGACGGCGTTCGGCGCCTTCAAATTTCTCGATTGCCGCGCGCAGCGCGGGTCCATACAGCCCATCGAGTGGTCCGTCATAATGTCCGGCCGACGCGAGACCACGCTGCATCCGGCGGATATCCTGGCGCGATGTGATGACTTCGGCCACGGCGAAGCTGTCGCGCTGTTCCATGAATGCCAGCGTACTGACGCCGGTATTTGCGACGGTGTCGGAGCGGTAGCGATGCAGGACTTCGCCATCTTGGGTGAGGACGTGAGACTGCAGGTACGTGCCGACGTTGATACCGACGACTTCGGGGCCGCGGGGGCCGTCGACCAAGAGGGGCGAACCGGATGAGGCGCCGCCTGTGTCGCATGTGTGGAGGATGAGCGCGCTGGCATCGGCGAAATCACCGGCGATCATGCGGCCGCCGGCATTGCGGCCCAACCGGCGCACCGTGCATGGCGGGCTAAGCGTCAGACGCCATTTGCCGAAGTCGCCATGATAGCCAACCTGATAAAGCGTGCGCTCGCCGTCGATGGCGGAGAGTTCGGCCGGTGTGCGGCGGACGAGAGGCAGGCCGCCCTTTTTGCAGACGGGAGAGGCAAGACGGATAAGCGCCCAGTCGCGCGTGGCGTCGATCGGGGGTTTGGTCGATAGACTTGTCGTGCCGGTGATGACGTTCTGTTCGGCTGCTCCCTGTGCGGCACCGGCGATCTTAACCCCCGCGCCGCGGCGGCCGCCCATCGACGAGAGCCTGAAGGTGACGTTCGCGAGCGGGAGGGGACGTTCGCCGCGCGTGCGGAAGAGGCAGTGAGCGGCAGTGGCGACAGTGTCTTCACCAATGCAGAATGCGGTGCAGACCGAGCGGCTGCGGGGCTCGTAAAGCATGCCGATCTTATTTTCGAGCTGGGTCAGGCGTGCTGGGAGCAACGTGCGATCGTCAGCGCCGAAGACGGCGATGGGCTGGAGCAGCGCCTTGGCGGTGTCCCGTTCCTGGGCAGTGGCCTGTCCGTAGGGGCCGGCTGCACAGACGGGGCTTGCGGTAGTCAGGACAGCGGCCATAGCGAGAGAAATTCCCGGCCGTATCGCGTGGAGCCAAGAACGGCCAAGCTGCGGATAAGCGGTGTTTTTCACGCGAATCTACCGATCTTGCTCAGACAACCGGTCGGCGATAGATGCCAAACCAAGTTCCTTCATTAACAACTCTTAAGGCGGCCGAAAGGCGGCCGTAAGGCCCTACGCCATAAGTCAATCTGGACGCCCTCAGTGGCTCGTTCGATGGAGGTTTCCCCAATGACCACGCCTAACCCTGCCAGTCCGTCTGGTGCCCGCTCAGCAAAACCTGCGCCAGCCGCGCCGTCGCGCCGTCGCCTGGTTGCGATTGCCGGCGCCGTGGCAGGCCTCGGTCTCATCACGGCGCTGCCGGCACTGACGCCGGCCATCGCGCAGCTGAAACCCGATGCGCAGACGATTGAGACGCCCTATGGCCGCGCTCCGCTGACGTTTGCTGACCTGATTAAAAAGGTAAAGCCGTCGGTTGTGTCGATTTCGGTCGTGTCGGGCGGCAATGAGAAGGTCGCCGAGAAGACCGACCCGCGCGGTCTGCCGGAAGGGTTCCCGGACATTCCAGAAGACAGCCCGTTTTATGAGTTCTTCAAACGGATGCCGAAGGAGTTCCGCGGGCCGCAGGCACCGCGCCCACCGTCTCAGGCGCAGGGCTCGGGCTTCGTCATCTCGCCGGATGGATTTGTGGTGACCAACAACCATGTCGTCGAAGGCGGGTCGAAGATCCAGGTCAGTTTCGATGACCAGGAAAAGCTAGACGCTGAACTGATCGGTACCGATCCGCGCACCGACCTTGCTCTGTTGAAGATCAAGTCGGCGAAGACCTTCCCGCACGTGAAGTTCGCCGAGAAGCCGGTGCGTGTCGGCGATTGGGCGATTGCGGTCGGCAACCCGTTTGGACTTGGCGGCACGGTTACGGCAGGGATCGTCTCGGCGCTTGGCCGCGATATCGGCTCGGGTCCGTATGACTTCCTGCAGATCGACGCGGCCGTGAACCGCGGCAACTCGGGCGGGCCGACATTCAGCCTCGACGGCGAGGTGATTGGTGTGAACACGGCGATCTTCAGCCCGTCGGGCGGCAACGTCGGCATTGCGTTCGCGGTGCCGGCCAAGACGGCCCTTGAAGTGATTGAACAGCTGAAGTCTAGCGGCAAGGTTAGTCGCGGATGGCTGGGCGTGAAGATCCAGAACGTTGACGACGACACGGCTGCAGCACTCGGACTTCCGGGCGCAAAGGGTGCGCTTGTGAGCGAGATCACGCCGAATGGCCCGGCTGCGGGTTCCGGCCTCAAGGTGCAGGACACCATTCTGCAGGTGAACGAGGACTCGATTGCCGACAGCCGCGATCTTGCCCGCAAGATTGCCGACTATGCACCTGATACGACGGTGGACGTGAAGGTGTGGCGTAACAACAAGGCCGAAAGCGTCAAGGTGAAGCTTGGCATGTTCCCTGGTTCGCCTGAGGAAATCGCCAAGCTTGAAGAGGGCAAGCCGATTGAGAAGAAGAGCGAGAACACGTCGCTCGAACTGCTCGGACTGTCGGTGGGCCCGATCACGGGTGATGGCGCCGAGGGTGTGGCAATCACGGAAGTGGAGCCGTCCTCGGACGCGGCTGAGAAGGGTCTGCGCGCGGGCGACATTATCGTCCAGGTGCAGGGCGAGACGGTCGGTAAGCCGGCCGATGTCGCCCGGGAGATCGCCAAGGTTCAGGAACTTGGGCGCTCGGCCGTCATGCTCAGCGTCAAGTCGCAGGACCGGACACGCTTTGTGGCCGTGCAGCTGAAGAAGGATGCCGGCACCGACAAGGCGAAGGATAAGGACAAGGGCTAAAGCCCGGCCCGCGTCCTTAATCTGGATATCAACCGAGGCGGCGGGGCTCCGAATGGGCTCTGCCGCCTCGACCTGTTGAGGCGGATCATGCAAGACTATATCGCTGAAGAGGGCCGCGACGGGACGGCGGCCGGGAGACCGAAGAGCATGCGCGTGCTGGTGATCGAGGACGACCGGGAAACGGCTCAGTTCCTCCAGAAATCGTTGAAGGAGAGCGGGCATGCCGCCGAACTCGCCGGGGACGGTGAGACAGGTCTGTCGATGGCGGAGACGGGCGTTTACGACGTGCTGATCGTGGATCGCATGCTGCCGAAGCTCGACGGTCTCTCGGTGGTCAAATCGCTTCGCACGGGCGGTCTGCGGACGCCGGTTCTCATCTTGTCGGCATTGGGCGACGTGGACGACCGGGTGAAGGGGTTGCGGGCGGGTGGCGATGACTATCTGACAAAGCCTTATGCCTACACGGAACTGCTGGCGCGGATCGAGGCCTTATCGCGGCGCGCGGTGCCGGAAGAGCAGGTGACGAAGTACGTTGTCGGCGATCTGGTGCTCGACCGGCTGTCGCATCGGGTGACGCGGGGCGGAGAGCCGATCGTGCTTCAGCCGCGCGAGTACCGGCTGCTCGAATACCTGATGAAGAATGCCGGTCAGGTCGTGACGCGCACGATGCTTCTTGAAAATGTCTGGGACTATCACTTCGATCCGCAGACGAATGTCATCGACGTGCATGTTTCGCGGCTGCGCTCCAAGATCGACAAGAGCTTCGACAAGCCATTGCTGCACACGGTGCGCGGCGCCGGCTATATGGTCCGCGACGGTGCTGGGTAAGCTCGGTGCGTCCGTCTGGACGTCGACACCGTTTCGTCTGGCGGCGCTGAGCATCGCGGCGTTTCTCGTGACGGCGGCGGGGATCGTCGGTTTCATGTTCTGGCAGACCAACGATCTGCTGACCGAACAAGTGCTGTCGGGGTTGCGGGCGGAAGTGCAGGAACTTCGCCACATGGAGGCGGCCGCGGGTTCGGCTTCGGTGGCCGCAGCCATTCGGGCGCGGGCCAGGCCGGAAGGGCCTGGGCTTTACTTTTTCGCCGACAGGACGGGGCGCAAGCAGGCCGGCAATCTCAGCCGGCAACCGCCTGAATTGACCAGCGATGGCGGGGGCACTTTTCGCTACGAGCGCGAGGCGGGGGACGAACGGCTGGCCGTGGCTCTGCCGGTTGCGTTCTCTGATGGAACGCGGTTGCTGGTTGGGCGCGATATCGAAGAACAGCGCGGGTTTGCGAACCGGATGCGGACGGTGTTTCTGCTGGGCTTTGGCCTCTTGTCGGCGGCGGGGCTAGCGGGCGGTTTGGGGGCCGGCCGGCTGCTTCTCAATCGGATCGATCAGATCAATGCCGCGAGCCGATCGATTATGGCGGGCGATCTTTCACAGCGGGTGCCGCTGGCGGGCACGCAAGATGAACTCGACGGATTGGCCGACAATCTCAATGCCATGCTCGATCGGATTGAGCAGCTGATGGGCGGGTTGCGCGAGGTGTCCGACAACATTGCGCATGACCTCAAGACGCCGCTGAGCCGGTTGCGCAACCGGGCCGAGGCGACGTTGCGCGACGGGGGCGGGGATTGCGATGCTTATCGTGCCGGACTTGAGCGGATCATTGAGGAGGCCGACGAACTCATCAAGACGTTCAACGACATGCTGCTGGT
>LNFM01027510.1_pt1 | contig 24785 bp, 22 predicted proteins | sample 596031 | NCBI WGS metagenome assembly LNFM01 (sample SAMN04254537, study PRJNA301005) | activated carbon metagenome | isolation source: dual media filters at the Ann Arbor, Michigan drinking water treatment plant | place: USA: Ann Arbor | reverse complement strand
CCGAACTGCAATTGAAAGATTTGGATAGTGTAGAAAAGAAAATACAGAAAACAGAAAAGCAATTAAAATTAGACCCGAAATACAAAGCGGAATTACAAACACTGATAAGATGTAAAGAACATTTAGAGCAAGGAAAAAGTATCCGTGCATTGGATCTGGATAAAGAAGAAAAATTAGCCATTGCTGATTTGTGTTTGTTAACCGACAAACCCGTTTTGTATGTGGCGAATGTTGATGAACCATCCATGCATACCGGCAATAAATTTTCCGATGCATTGAAAGAAGCCATCAAACATGAAAAAGCGGAAGTGATCATCATGAACAATAATATCGAAGCACAGATAGCCGAAATGGAAAGTGCAGACGATAAACAGTTGTTCATGGAAGAATATAAAATGACAGAGCCTGCATTAGACCGTTTAATTCACTCCGCCTATAAATTACTAAACCTCTATACCTACTTTACCGCAGGAGTGCAGGAAGTAAGAGCCTGGACAATACATGAGGGCTGGAAAGCACCACAAGCTGCCAGCGTAATTCATACAGATTTTGAAAAAGGGTTTATTAAAGCGGAAGTAATAGGCTACGATGATTTTATTCAATACGGTTCTGAAGCTGCTTGTCGTGAAGTAGGTAAATTAAGAATTGAAGGAAAAGAATACATAGTGAAGGATGGAGATGTGATGCATTTCAGGTTTAATGTATAAGGCCCCTTTGGGGAATAGGGGTTTTAAAACAACGCCGTTATTGATGCTCGTCCAACATGCACCGTTTTAGCACTACCTGCTTTTCTTCCATCATATAAGAAACTCAACTCAAGATTATTGAGTAGGCGTTTGCTCAGTCCTAATGACCATAAATAGTTTTTACCCGGCAACAATCCATCCAGCATTATATAACTAACCGTGGTATTTGCCGGAGCTTTATAATCTATATTATTAAAAGTGAACTTGCCGGTAACAGAACTGCTTTGCAGGATGTTATATTTTGATTCAATGTTGATAGAATTGGAAGTGGATTTTTCGCCACCATATAAAGGCTTATTTTTTTTACTATCAAATTTGTAACTACTCACCAGCCGGAATGCAGTTTTCCGGATAAATGTTAGCGAAGGTTCTACACTGTAAATATCAAGCTGAAAATTTCTATTGGCAAATTGTGGCGTCAATAATGTGTTCTCCCCTTTTTTGCCATTAATGTTCAGTAATAAACTACGGCTGATGTTCCAGCGCCATTTTATCAACCAGTCATTCAATTTGCGGCTTTCGTAACCATAAGTAAGTAACGATTTGCCTGTATTACGTAGGTTGCTCAGATCAACTCCCCATTTACTACTAAAGCGGTTAAATGAAACAGTATTTAATAACACTGTATTCAACGTAATCAATGCGGTATCATTAACCGAATACTTAAACGGGTTAAATTCAAAACTTCCTTTTGCAATCGATTTTTTATTTGTTTGCAGAGATGTAATAACATTCAAATTGGATAAAAACTTTTTGAAGCCTTTTAGATCAGCCGCACCTAAAAATGAACGGGGACTAATATTCAAACTATAATTAAAGGCGGTATAATTTGCTTTAATAAAGTCATTTGTTGGGGTAAGTATGCGGATGAATTTTGCCTGGTCTACAAATGCGGCCAGTTCAAATTCATTCAACTGTTGCACCCCGTCACTATTATAATCTATCCAGGCATATTGACCGGTACCTGCAGGTACTTCCAGGTAGGCAAAATCTCTGCGCTGCTCCTGCCCCGCTCCAACTTCATATAAAATATTTCCGGTCAATAACCCTTTCCATTCATTCATTACATATTCTGCCCTGCCTAAAATGGTTTCGTCTTCTTTTTGCTTTGAAACCGTGCTGTCTAAAATTTTAAGTCTCCGGAAAGTTGTATTCAGGTAAAATTGTCGCTTGGGATTTGCCAGCAATTCTGTTTGCAAATTCAAATTAAGGCTCCGGTCACCTTTCACAAATAGATTTTTAACGGGGTATTTATCGGCACGACTAAAGAAAGTAATACCGTACCTGTTTTTCTTTGCTTCATCCGACTTCAGATACACTGAATAACTATCGAACGCAAAAGTTAATGGCACCAATGTATCCGTTGCTTTATGCCGTGCAGCATTTTGTTCCAGTGCATAGCGAAAACCTAATCGCCAGTTTTTTAGTTGGCGCAGTTGTTTACTCAAATCAATAGCAGGCCGCAGGAATGTTCCTTTATCATTTAGCGAATTAAAATTGGTAATTATAAACTGGTTATTGAACTGCCAACCTTTAAAAATAGCTGTATGGTACACTGCATTTTGAATACCGTTGTATTTATCGCTTCTCCGGTAATTAGTAAACTGGTAAGAAACAGCATGATTGTTTTTGTCCTTTAATCCTGCTGATGCCCGGATAATATTTTCATCCACCGGAATTGGAATGGGAAGCAATGGCAAACCCCAGTCTCTTGTGAACTCCACCGTACGCAATCGCTCCAGTGGCCTAAATTTTCGTTGCACATATTCATAATCAAGACCAGTATTTAACCGGAGGCTTTTTGCAGCCCGCAATATTTTGGTATTACTTAATTGAAACTTACCAGCCCATCCCCTGTCATCCCCATCATCAATTTTTGAAAAAGTATTTACATCCGTACTGCTGGTTGCAATTTCTGTTTTTAGTAAGGTGTTTTTATCGATAATGTAATCAACCCCCAGGTTGATCAATTGTTGCTTTTTTGGTGTAACTAATATTTGTACGGGTTCATAATTTCCCTGCCTTGCCAAACCAATTGGTGCCACATAGCGATATACTTTTCCATTTGCTCCATTAAAATCCGGAATATAATTTCCATTGCCCTGCCCTACTTCTACAAATGATAAACTATACTTCGCAGTTAAAGGATCGGTTGAATATTGATAGATGGAATCCAGTCCGATATAAATTTTCTCATACAATATTTTTCCTGCAGCAAATGTATCAACAACAGCAGCCGGATAAAATGCCCGCTGAATACTATCGCCAAGATTCGCCAAGAATTGTTTCTGCTCTGTATCTAATACCTGGTTGATGGATGAGTTTTTTGCATCGCTGTTATTAAAAGCACCGATTCTAATTTTTAGCTTGTTATTCACTTCAAACTCCTGCGACAAATAGAGGTTTGCATTTAAAAAATTCCGGTCGGCATATTCAAACTCCACTTGTATGCGACTGTCTTTTGTGATCATCCTTTTTGGAGTAAAAGTTATTTCAGCTGAATTATAATTGATCACATAATCCTGGTCTTCCCCCCGTTGCAATAATTCACCATCAATAAAAACCCGTTCAGTATTGGCTAGTACAATAAAAAAGAATTCGCTGTTTGCTCCTCGCAAACGATAAGGCCCCTGGTTACCTTCCAGTGCATCAATGATATTGCGGGTAAATTTTCCTTTGGCTACAGAACCACTCACCAATGTTTTTGATACTACATCTTTAGAAAGCCGGTTGGTAGTTTGAAAGGAAACACCTTGCAATCGCTTATAAAAATTCAAGAAATAAGTTTGGTTTTGGCGAATATCAATATCACCCAAATTAAGTTGCCAGTTCCTTTTTTTGAATTGCAGGAACACCTGGTCAAATTCATTTAGCTGCTGTGTATTTCCATCTGGCTGAATAGGAATATTATTATCCGTAATGGCCGCTTGAATTTCAATGCTATCACCCAGCATACCACTTAACTGTAGGTTCAGGGTGGAATTCAATACAGCATCCTGGCTATTACCAAATCCAACCTGCCGCCCAAAACTTCCTTCAGCTTTTAATGTACCAAAATCAAACACACCCCGTTGCGCATTGGTTTGTCCATTGTTGAATTCGTAGGGCTTCACATAAAAATTATTCATGATACTGTCGAATCGCATTCGCTGTGCTACGGGATCAAGTCGAAATGGAAATACACGATAGGTAATTGTGATGCTATCCTTTGTTGGTTTATTTTTCCAATAGAGAATTGCTTTTATAAAGTCCAGTCGATAATCTTCCGCAGAAACATTGGCAATGGAAATACTGTTGGGGATGATGCTGATGCTATCCAATACTAAACTGTCGGCGGTAAGTTTCACTATTTTCTGCCGGAGGTTTGATGTTGGCGTTGGGGTGCCGGCGATAGGAAACTGGGCACTGCTTCGAACGGAAAACCAACTCAATAGCAGTGCATTTAGCTAAAAATCGTAAAATTTGCCCTTTTTATTGCCTTAAAGTTATACTATCGTGTTAATTACGGAAAAAGACTCAAATTTGATTCAAAATCAGCCTTAATATGCATTGTATGTGGACTTTGTTGATCCGAAAAAATAAATATTCAATTATCACCTTAAGCTGTCTTTTGCTGTCATTACCCGGACTTGCGCAAGAAAAAAACAATAAAACCAAAGTCCTTCCAACCGGATATTCTAAAACTATTTCCGCTGGTTTAAATATCGCTTTCGGAGAATTTACAAAAACTCATCCCATTGGTGTTGGCGCAAATTTTACCTGGAGCAAAAACCGATTAGGTTTGATGGATAAGAAACCATCGAAAGCTTTTGGTTTTATAGCTGATGGCGGCATCGATTATTATTTTGGTGCCAAAGAAATTGTTAGCTCATTTCCGTACCAATACAACAACTTTACTTATCTCCATACCTATGCTGGCATTATTTACAATCTATGTAAAAAGGGAAATATAAATCTTACCGCCGGCCCTGCATTGGGGTTAGAAGGCGGCTACACTACTTTTTTTTGGGGAGTCAATCTTGCAGGTGCATATTATCTCAATGAAAAAATTGCCATCACTCCTGCTATTCAATTTATGAAAGACCCGGATAGTTATGATCCATTATTATCTATTGCGATAAAAGGAAGCTGGGCATTTTAGAATTAAAAAAGCCCTTCGTTAAAAGGGCTTATCAAAACATCTTATTAAAAATTATTTGTCAGAGGCTGCACCAGCCATCATATACTCCCTGTTCAGTCTCGCAATGTTCTCAATAGAAATTTCTTTGGGACAAACTGCTTCACAAGCACCGGTGTTGGTGCAAGCACCAAAACCTTCTTTATCCATTTGAGCCACCATATTCATAGCCCTTGTTTTTCTTTCAGGATTTCCTTGAGGCAACAATGCCAAATGAGAAACTTTAGCCGACACAAACAACAAAGCCGATGAGTTTTTACAAGCCGCTACACAAGCACCACAGCCGATACAAGCTGCTGCTGCAAAAGCCGCATCTGCATTATCTTTATTAATAGCTATTGCATTGGCATCTACTGCATTACCGGTGTTAACTGAAATATATCCTCCAGCCTGAATGATACGATCGAATGCAGAACGGTCTACCACCAAGTCCTTAATTACCGGAAATGAATTAGCTCTCCATGGCTCTATAACAACTGTATCGCCATCCTTATAAGCTCTCATGTGCAACTGGCAAGTTGTGTTGGCATGCCATGGTCCGTGCGGACGGCCATTGATATACATTGAACAGGCTCCGCAAATACCTTCCCGGCAATCATGGTCGAATGCAATGGGGTCTTTGCCTTCGCTGATCAACTCTTCATTCAGTACGTCGATCATTTCCAGGAAAGACATTTCGGAAGAAATGTTCTTTACCGGGTAGGTTTCAAATCTTCCTGAATCACTTGTATTTTTTTGTCTCCAGACTTTCAACGTAAGATTCATCATGTAATGCTCCATAAACCAATTTTAGAACGCTGATAATTATGATTTTTATGATTGTAGCAGATTATCATCATTTATCTTAACCATCATGATAATCTGCGTTCACTTTCTATTTATAAGAACGCTGTGTTGGCTTCGCCACTTCAAAATTCAATTGTTCTTTATGTAAATTCCAATTGCTCTCCCCTGCATATTCCCAGGCGGCTACATAAGCAAACTCATCATCTTTTCTTTCTGCTTCACCTTCTGCAGTCTGGCTTTCTTCTCTAAAGTGGCCACCGCAACTTTCATTTCTGTTCAGCGCATCTTTACACATCAACTCTCCCAGTTCAATAAAGTCAGCCACACGGCCAGCTTTATCTAATTCAGGATTCATTTCATTAATCGTTCCCGGAATACGAACATCACTCCAGAATTCTTTCTTTAATGCTTGTATCTCTGAGATCGCTTCTTGTAATCCTTGTGCATTACGGGCCATACCGCATTTCTCCCACATGATCTTACCAAGACGCTTATGAAAACTTTCAACAGTTTGCTTGCCCTTAATGTTCATCAACGTATTAATTCTGTCAGCTACAGCTTTCTCCGTCTGTTCAAATGCTTCATGTGTCAATGGAATTGGCTTCGTGGCAATTTCATCTGCCAAATAATTACCAATAGTATAAGGAATAACAAAATATCCATCCGCCAATCCCTGCATCAATGCAGATGCACCGAGACGATTTGCACCATGGTCGCTAAAGTTGGCTTCACCCAGGCAATACAAACCTTTCACATTCGTCATCAATTCATAATCCACCCAAAGTCCACCCATTGTATAATGTACCGCCGGGTAAATTCTCATTGGCACTTCATATGGATTCTCACCGGTGATCTTTTCATACATATCAAACAGGTTTCCGTACTCCTCTTTCACTACTTCTTTACCCAACCGCATCAATGTTTCAATATCAGGATTCTCTATTCCCAATTTGCCGGCTTCCGTTTTTCCGTATTTATTGATCAGGTTGAACTTGAAATCTAAATACACAGCTTGCCCGGTTGTTCCAACCCCATAACCAGCATCACATCTTTCTTTTGCTGCTCTTGATGCTACGTCTCTCGGCACCAGGTTTCCAAACGCTGGATATCTTCTCTCTAAGTAATAATCTCTTTCTTCTTCTGGGATATCATTTGCTTTTCGTTTGTCGCCTTTTTGTTTGGGTACCCATATACGTCCATCGTTACGTAACGACTCCGACATCAATGTCAATTTCGATTGATGGTCGCCGCTTACCGGAATACAAGTTGGGTGAATTTGTGTAAAGCAAGGATTGGCAAAAGTGGCTCCTTTTTTATGTGCTTTCCATGCAGCCGTTACATTACTTCCCATGGCGTTGGTAGACAAATAAAATACATTACCATGACCGAAATGTCTTTCTAATTCACCATTCACCAAATTGCGGGCAATAATTCCTCTCGCCTTTCCTTCTACCATTACCACATCCAACATTTCATGGCGACTATACATGGTTACATTTCCCAATGCCACTTGTCTTTCTAATGCCTGGTAAGCTCCTATTAATAATTGCTGACCGGTTTGACCAGCTGCATAAAAAGTTCTTTTTACCTGTGTACCACCGAAGGATCGGTTATTCAATAATCCACCATATTCTCTTGCAAAGGGAACACCTTGCGCCACACACTGATCAATAATATTTACACTCACTTCTGCCAGGCGATGCACATTCGCTTCTCTAGCACGGTAGTCACCGCCTTTCACTGTATCATAAAACAAACGAAAAACAGAATCTCCATCATTCTGATAATTCTTAGCCGCATTAATACCACCTTGCGCAGCAATAGAGTGAGCTCTTCTTGGTGAATCCTGGAAACAAAATGCTTTTACTTTATAACCCAGTTCTCCCAATGCAGCTGCTGCAGAAGCACCAGCCAAACCAGTACCAACGATAATGATCTCTAATTTTCTTTTATTGGCAGGGTTCACCAATTTGCAATGGCCTTTATAGTCCACCCATTTTTCTTCTAACTTACCTGTGATTACTTTGATATAAATGATTTGAATGATTCCTTTTTTGTTACCACCTACAGTTCCCTGATCATCGTCTGTTGCGTCGCACTCTTGTACTGTAGTAATTCTATTGATCAACATTAAACTTCTTCCGGGTCTTTTACCCCAGACTCCTGACTAACGACCCCATACTCTCATTACACCCAACCCAAATACATACTCACCGGCATCATAGCAAAAGCCAATGAAATAATGATTGAATAACCAATTCCAACATTTTGGATCAGGCTATTATACTTTGCATTGCTCACTCCTACTGTTCTGAATGCACTTTGAAACCCATGAATCAAATGCCAGCATAGCGAGATACAAGCAACAACATATGCAATCACTACCCACAGTTCCTGGAAAGTGTATTGCATCAGGTTGTACATATTGTGCATGTGCACACCGTTAATTTCTAGTTCGGTTAATTCCGGATGGCCGATGAAACGGGCAGGCACCCAAAAATGCCACCAATGCAATATGAAGAACAATAAAAGAATAGTTCCTAATAAACCCATACTGCGGCTATACCATTTGCTACCTTTGTTACCCATTGGCACCGCATAACCTTTCTTTCTTTTGCTGCGATTTTGAAACTCCAGCATAAGGCCCTGGATGATGTGAAGGAAAATACCAAGAAAAAGACCAATTTCTGCAATACGGATTACCACCGTACTACCCATAAAATGAGCGGCCTTATTAAAGCATTGATACCAGCATGTACAATTAAAAAAATTATCAAAAACAAACCCGTCAACGCCATTACCCACTTTTTGCCAATCGAAGAAGTAAACAGTTCAGACCATTTCATATATATCAATCTTAAGGGAAGAAATCAGGTTTCGGCAAAAATACTACCCGAACGCCAAAAACTGACAAAAGTTTTACATTATAATCGTAAAGCCAATGACATTTAATTACCCAACCTTGCCATTAATTCACCATCAATCTTTTTAAACAAATGATAAGGCTTATAAGTTCTCCAATTATCTAATTCCATCAGCTCTACATACCGGTTCAACCGGGCATGTTTAAAGTCGTATTGTGTTTGTTCGGGCATGTTTAAACAAACCACCCAGCCGTTCTCATCTGCTACTTCTTCATAGAGCTCTTCATAATAATCTTTACCATCACTGTGAAAGTTGAGCACATTCTCACCAATCAAAATAAATTTATAAATGCCTTCTAACATAAATTTCTCCAATACCTCCCTTTTCAATTCCATGATGTCGTTCTCAATGGCATCATTCCATTCGCCGATCATTTCCAAGACGGCATATTTTTCGTCGTAATCTGCAATCAATACTTTGAGGTATAATGTACGGCTGCCAAAATCATCCCATTGCGGATGTATGTAATAATTATATACTGTTTGGGAGAATTCAAATTCTGAATAGGTTCTTCCACTAAAAGGCGAACGTTCATCTTCCTCACTTATATAAATGTGTCGCCAGTTATAAAAAGGTTCAATGTTTTGCATAGACAGGTTCCAATAAGCAAATATACGCTAAGAGATAAAGGAGAAAAAGAGGGAAAGAGAAGGTTGCTTTTTATTTTATAAGATATTCTTTGAATTGCTGGTAATCAGCTTTCATTTGTATTGATTGTTTTTCCTTGCTCATAATAGATTGAACGGCCTCAGGTATCTCAATTGATCTTCCAATACAATTTTCCACGGCATCCGGAAACTTTACCGGGTGTGCTGTTTCAAGCACTATTCCTTTTTGGCCTGCGTTTTCTTTTAAATAACGCTGTAACGCCAAAAACCCAACTGCGCCATGTGGGTCTAACACATAATTATCTTTTTGATAAACTTCTTTAATTGTTGCTACGGTTTCTGCATCGCTGATACTATATGAAGAAAGTTTGGATTTCAATGCAGGAAACTGATGTTGAAATATCTCTAAAATGCGAACGAAGTTGCTTGGGTTGCCTACATCCATTGCATTGCTTAAAGTAGCGATTGCTTGTTTTGGTTGGAGTTGTTCTGTTTGTAAATATCCGGTTACAATATCATTCGCATTGCAAGCTGCTATAAAATGTTTCACCGGTAAGCCCGACTGCATAGCCAAAATGCCAGCACAGATATTTCCAAAGTTGCCACTTGGCACTGAGATAACCGGAGGATTGTTTTTATAAGCCCATTGCTTATACGCAAAGAAATAATAAAACTGTTGCGGCAGCCATCTTGCTACGTTAATAGAATTTGCAGATGTAAGGAATAATTTATCCTTAATATCCTTATCAGTAAAAGCTTGTTTTACCATTTGCTGGCAATCATCAAATGTTCCTGCTACTTCAAGTGCTTTAATATTTTTACCTAACGTAGTAAGTTGTTTTTCCTGTACAGGACTTACTTTACCGGAAGGATATAAAATAACAACCTCCACTCCTTCCACATCATAAAATCCGTTGGCAACAGCTCCACCCGTATCGCCGGAAGTTGCTACAAGTACTGTAACGGTTCTTGAATCGTCCTTAACAAAATGCCCCAAACATCTGCTCATGAACCTTGCACCAATATCTTTAAAAGCTAATGTAGGGCCATGAAATAATTCAAGCGATGAAATGCTTTCATTTACTTTTACTAATGGTATTGGAAAGTTCACCGTTTCACTTACAACTTGAAAAAGTTTTTCATCCGTTATGGTATTTCCAACATAAGGTTTGATTACACGAAAAGCAATTTCTTCATTGGAGAATTTATCGATGTTTTCAATCAACTCTTTTTCAACCTGGGGAATTGTTTCCGGAAAATACAACCCTTTATCCGGTGCTTGACCTTGAATAGTCGCTTCTTTAAAATCGACTATTTGTGATTGTTTATTTGTGCTGTAGTACTTCATTGATAATTGAACATTGAAAATTGAGCATTGAACATTTATTCAACAATTTCAACTCCCTTTTTATTAATTGTAGTAATATAAGTATTGAAATCGATTCCAATTCTTGTATATACATCCTTCATCACGGATTCAACCGCCTTTGCAGTTGCTTCATCTTTACTCAGCATAAATACAGAAGGCCCGGAACCAGATATGCCGCCACCTAATGCACCAGCTTCCTTACAATTCTTCTTTACTTCTGCAAATCCCGGAATAAGAATACTGCGAACAGGTTCTATAATCACATCCTCTAACGAACGGCCAATCAGGTCCAGATCATTTTTCATAAAGCCTGTAACCAGTCCGGCTATATTCCCCCATTGGCGAATTGCGTCTTTTAATAAGACCTGTTGCTTTAAAATTTGTCTTGCATCAGAAGTTCGTACTTCTATTTGCGGATGCACTACCGTTACAAATAAATCCGGCGAAGGAATAGTAATAATATCCAGGGGATGAATGGATCGGATCAATGTGACTCCGCCCAATATACAAGGTGCAATATTATCTGCATGTTTCACTCCAGATGCTAATTTTTCACCATTCATCGCAAACTGGACCACTTCATCAGTTGAAAAAATATTTCCCAACAAATGATTCGCCGCTACTGCTGCTCCTGCTGCACTGGCTGCGCTGGAACCAATTCCACTTCCCGGCTTAATATGCTTTTCAATAGTTATTTCAAACCCAATCTTATTATCCATTTTTTCCATGATAGATAATAACACGACTCCCGCCACATTTTTTTCTGGCTCTGTTGGCAAATCAAACTCATCTCTATTATGAATAATAACTTTTGGTTCATCAAGCAAAGTCAGCTCCATTATATCATTCGGTTCGCTTAATGCTAAACCGAGTATATCAAAACCACAAACAAGATTGGCTACAGTGCCGGGAGATTTTACAATAATTTTTTTCATGTTCCTTATTTACTAGCTCGTATTATGTCCGCAAATACACCACTTGCCGTTACTTCTGCACCGGCACCGGCTCCTTTCACCACTAACGGCTGCTCTTTGTAACGATCGGTATAAAACAAAACAACATTATCCTTTCCATATAAATGATAGAGGTCATGCTTCGGATCAATATGCTGCAAACCAACGGCAGCTTTCCCATTCTCAAAAGAGGCAACAAATTTTAATTTACAACCCGCTTCTGTTGCTTTATCTGTTAATTGTTTGAAATGTGATTCTTCCTTTGCCATTTCTCTGTAAAAATCTTCTACCGTTCCCTGCATACAACTGGCAGGCATAAAAGAATTGTTTGCAATTTCGTCCATTTCAATTTTCTCACCTGACTCATCTGTTCCACCTAAATCTAGTCGTGGATCGGGTTCGGTATAACCTTCATCCTGTGCCTGTTTTACCACATCAGCAAATTTTCGGGTGCCATCATAATTATTAAATACAAAGTTCAGGGTGCCGCTTAATACAGCCTGCATTTTATGCACTTTGTCGCCACTGGGCACCAAATCATTTAAGGTGGCAATTACTGGCAGGCCAGCACCAACATTTGTTTCAAATAAATAGCGGCTGTTAAATTCTCTTGCCAGGTCTTTCAATTTTTTATAATTACTATAGGCAGATGATGCGGCCACTTTATTACAGGCAACAACAGAAATGCTTTTTTGTAATAACTGGTCGTACATATTTGCTACCTTATCATTTGCCGTTACATCTACAAAAATGGAATTGCGCAAGTTGCGGCTTATAATTTCTCCAATAAATTTTTGCAGATCAGCCTGCACACCGCCATCTAGTTTTTCTTTCCAGTTGTTTAGATCAATTCCTTCTTCATCAATCAGCATTTTTCGGCTATTGCTTAAACCTACTACCCGTAATTGCAAATGCATCTGCTCTTGCAAAAATTTAGCTTGTTGATTTAATTGCCCCAAAAGCTTTGCTCCAACATTGCCAGAACCGGTAATAAATAAATTTACCTGCTTAAACGTAGTTTCAAAAAACTCTTCATGTAAAACGTTGATGGCTTTACGAACATCTTTGGTAGAAATAACGGCAGAGATATTTTTTTCTGAAGAACCTTGTGCTATTGCACGGATATTAACTCCATTTCTTCCCATAGCACTGAACATTCTTCCGCTAACACCCGTATGATTTTTCATACTCTCCCCTACCAACGCTACAATGGATAATTCATCTTCAATTTTCAACGGCTCTACTTTCTGTAATTCAATCTCATTCGCAAATGCAGCATCCACGGCTTGTTTTGCTTTTTTTACTGAGCCTCCGTCTATACCTACGCAAATGGAATGTTCTGAAGAACTTTGTGTGATCAATATCACATTTATTTTTTCATTGCTCAATGCTTCAAACAATCGTTTTGAAAATCCGGGAATACCAACCATGCCGCTTCCTTCCAGGCTTATCAACGCAATATTATTAATGCTTGAAATTCCACGAACGATGTTTCCGTTTCTTCCTGCTGCTGATTCGATCAGGGTGCCTTCGTCTGCAGGGGCAAAAGTGTTTTTTATCCAAACCGGTATTCCTTTGCTCATCACCGGCTGAATAGTTGGCGGGTAAATTACTTTCGCACCGAAATGCGATAACTCCATCGCTTCCTGGTAAGATATACTCGGAATGATTCGGGCATTACTGGTTAGTCTTGGGTCGGCTGTCATCATACCACTTACATCGGTCCATATCTCCAGTAATTTTGCATTTAATGCTGATGCAAGAATGGCAGCCGTATAATCAGACCCACCTCTGCCCAATGTTGTAGTGATACCATTTTTATCAGCCGCTATAAAGCCGGGTAAAATAAATAATGAAGATGTTTCCGCAGCAAACCAATCTTTTATTTTCTTATCGGTTGTTGTAAAATCAACTTCAGCCGATGTAAAGCCGGAGTTAGTGGTAATTAATTCTCTTGCATCTTTCCAAATTGCTGCAATGCCATCAGATTTGAATTTAGCCGTAATAATTTGTGAAGAAAGCCATTCACCATAGCTGCCAATCCGGTCTTTTGATCGTGGCGTAAGTTCTCTCAATAAAAAGATACCATTGCAAATATCTTCTATCTCATTGCAGGATTTTTTTACCAAACTTAATAACTGGCTTTGTTGTGCCACAGGTATTAATTCTTTTACTGCTTCGAGATGTCGTTGCTCAACAATTACTAATTTCTCTTTATATAACTCATCTCCCTCAGCAGCTAATAAGGCTGCATTTAGTAATAAATCTGTAACACCGCCGAGTGCAGATACCACCACTATTGTTGTATCATTTTTTATTTTCTCTTTTACAATGGCTACTACTTTATTTATATTTTCTGCATTGGCAACCGAAGTGCCTCCAAATTTTAAAACCTGCATGTGTTCTGATTTAACTTATTATACGATTGAAAATAAAATGTAACGCATAACGGAGTTCCTTTTCCGTACAGCAAAATGCCCAAGTATTGATATGATGATATACAACCCTTAACGGGTTGTTGTAGTTGTTGTGGTTGTTGATTTAACAGGAGTTGCTAAATCAAGAAGCGAAATAATATCGTTATAACTGATTACCACTTTTTATTGATAGTGACACAATATATAAATTAGTTGGAATAAACCAAGCTATTTTAAAAAAGAATCGACAGCTTTTTTTACACTGCCGTATTTCAATAGTAATTCTTTTGCTTGTTCATAGTCAACCATTTTGATTCTTTCCATCAACATCATGGTACCACGGTCCACCAACTTATCGTTTGTTAGTTGCATATTGACCATTTTATTGTCTTCAACCCTGCCCAATTGAATCATGACTGTCGTTGAAATCATATTGAGTACCAGTTTTTGGGCGGTGCCGCTTTTCATACGGGTGCTGCCCGTTACAAACTCAGGGCCTACCACTACTTCAATCGGAAAATCGGCTGCCGCACTTACCGGCGATTCCGGGTTACAGGAAATACTTCCGGTTATAATGCCTCTCTTTTTACATTCTTCTAAAGCACCAATTACATAGGGTGTAGTACCGCTGGCTGCAATGCCTATCACTACATCTTTATCACAAACATCAAATTCCAGCAAGTCTTTCCAGCCTTGTTCTTTATCATCTTCAGCAAATTCTACGGCATTAGTAATAGCTTTTTCGCCACCTGCAATAATGCCTATCACCAATCCTTGCGGAACACCAAAAGTTGGAGGACACTCACTGGCGTCCACGATACCAAGTCTGCCGCTGGTGCCGGCTCCAATGTAAAATAGTCGTCCACCCATCAGCATTTTATCTGCTGCAGCTTCGGCCAGCTTTTCTATTTGGGGAATTGCTTTTTCTACGGCATCAGGAACAGTCTTGTCTTCTTTATTAATATTTGTAATCAGTTCCACTACTGACATTTTCTCTAAATGGCGGTAATGACTGGCTTGCTCTGTTTTTTTTTCGAATGCCATGCTTCTTTTCTTTTTACTTGTGATAAGCTACTAACCCATCCATTGGATTTTTTAGCACCTTACCTAATTCGAACTCGTAACTGTCGCAAAGTTGCTGTAACACATCTTTAAAACCAAATGCCACACTTCCGGCAAAACTAATGGGCAAAGTCCATGTTTCCCTGTATTTGCATAAATGGCTGAAGAAAAAATCGTTTAATCCGTCTTCAATAATATTTTCAATCATATAATGCCCCCGGTTATCGGCCAGGAATTTGGTAAAGCCTGCGAGATAACGGTTAGGCAATGGCTTTTTATACACATTTTCCAGTATCTCTACACTATTGGTCCGGTAAGTATTATCAAACCTTCCATTTAATTCTTCATCAAATGTGCCATAGAGATAATATTGAATGACTTTCTTACCTAAATAAGCACCGCTTCCCTCATCACCCAGCACATAACCAAGACCCGGACTGTTTTTTACGATCTTCTTTCCATTATAAAAACAGGAATTAGACCCCGTGCCGAGTATGCAGGCTATTCCTTTTTCTCTGCCACATAAAGCTCTTGCTGCGGCCATCAAATCATGTGTTACTTCGATTTTTTTGGCCGGAATGATTTTACGAATAGCTTTTTTAACTGATTTGGCATTATCCGGGTTGGCACAGCCTGTTCCATAGTAATAAACTTCGTCGATGCGGACATTTTTAAGCTTTGGAAGAAGCTCTTTTGTCAATAAAGCTGTAATCTGTTCTGTATTGAGGAAATAAGGGCTGATACCTTGCGTAAAAATGGTTTTCTTCTTACCGTTATTAAGTAAACACCACTCTGCTTTGGTAGCTCCGCTGTCTGCAATCAGTTTTACAACTGCCATAAAGATTTGTTGATTTGGATGAACGAAACTCCTGTTCCGTTCAAATCCAGTATTTTGCGTTCAAATTACAGAATAAAGGATTATGATGGGCAATAAAAAATTACAGGTTTGGCTTCCGCTTCTTTTTGCAATAATAATGGTAGCCGGAATGTTCCTGGGGTATAAAATAAATGATGGGAAAAATAGCGGCAAAGGGTTCTTTTCTTCCAATAAAAGAGGTGCCTTACAAGAAGCCATCGACCTTATTAAGATGCGATATGTTGACTCAGTAGGCATTGACACTTTAGAAGGCAAAGCCATCCAGGAAATGATGACGCACCTTGACCCCCACTCAGTTTATTTACCCCCGGTTGAATTACAGGAAGCCAACGAAGATCTTGCTGGAAATTTTGAAGGTATTGGGGTTGAGTTCAATATTTTTTCTGATACTGTGAATGTGGTGTACGTAAATCCAAACGGCCCAAGTGATAAAGCCGGGCTGATGATCGGTGATAAAATAATAAAAGTGAACGGTGCATCACTTACCGGCAAAACTTTTACCATAGATGAAATTAAAAAACATATCCGTGGCGAAAGAGGCTCCAAAGCTGTTCTGGATGTTTTAAGAAATGAGAAGCCCGTTGTTGTAAGTGTAACCCGTGGTACCATACCTGTTCCATCTGTTGATGCAGCTTACATGGTTGAATAAGTTTACCGACAACAGCTACGAAGAGTTTATGCAAGCGATGGAGAACCTGATTAAACAAGGCATGCAAAGTCTGATTTATGACCTGCGTGGAAATGGCGGCGGTTTTATGAATGAAGCGGTGGATATGGCCGATGAATTTTTAGATGGTGATAAATTAATTGTTTACACAGAAGGGGTAAATAGTAAAAAAAGAGAATACCGTTGCAAAAGACCAGGGCTGTTTGAAAAAGGCAAACTGGTAATATTGGTGGATGAATTATCTGCCAGTGCAAGTGAAGTGCTGGCTGGTGCTTTGCAGGATTGGTGCCGTGCCACCATTGTTGGTCGCAGAACTTTTGGAAAAGGGTTAGTGCAAGAGCAATATTCATTAAGTGATGGGTCGGCCATGCGATTAACTGTTGCAAGATATTATACACCTTTAGGACGAAGCATTCAGCGGTCGTATGAAAATGGGAAAAAGGTTTACATGGATCAATTGTGGGAACGTTTTAGTAGCGGTGAAATGCTTTCTGCTGATTCAATTAAATTACACAACAACGGGAAACGATTTGCAACAGCTTGCAGAGATACTTTATTTGGTGGCGATGGAATAACTCCCAGTGTTTTTGTTCCTATTATCGTTTAATTAATGGCGGGAATTTTAATAATGCGGTGTATAAATACTACCTGAAGAATACAACATTGTTTGAAAAATATAAATCGTCTTCTGAGTTTACCAACAACTTTGCAGGCAATTCAGAATTGTGGGATGAATTATTGAAAAGCCGGAATGGCGATGCTGCTACATTAGAAAAAATTTCTTCCAAAGAAAAAGAGCTGTTACAATTAAGACTGAAAGCACTACTGGCCAGATACAAATGGAGAAACCCCGGTTTTTTCCAGGTGCTGAATAGTAGTGATGCTTCAGTAAAGAAGGCGTTGGAGGTAATTGCAAAATAAAAGATACATGCGACATCTTTTAGGATTTATAGTTATTTCGTTTGGCCTGTCATTTTCTTCCTGCGGGCAAGAAAACAAAACCCATAATAAAGAAAAAAATTACGCATTAAGCCATTTAATTCCGAAACAACCAATCGGATGGGTATCAGACTTCGAACATATTTTTACTGAATCTGAGGTTAATTATTTAGATAGCCTTATTAGCATTCATAAAGCTAATACCACTAATGAACTGTCACTCGTTACTTTAAATCTTGATACATCTTCTATAAAAAGTCCTGAAGATTTTGGCCAGTTTTCACTTAAAATGTTCAATGCCTGGGGTATCGGTGAAAAAGGTAAAAACAATGGTATTGGAGTTCTTATGTCCCCCAACCTAAAAATGATTAGAATCGAAATCGGGTATGGATTAAATATAAAACTTACTGACGAAGAGGCAAAACAAATAATTGACAGGATTATTATTCCTGAATTTAAAAATGGCAATTATTTTATAGGAATTTCAAAAGGGCTTGATGCAATCTTTAACGAAATAAAATAAAAAGAGCAACCCCGTAAAACAGGATTGCCGGATAAGGTGTGTGTTATATGGATTGGTTATACTTTGTCTTTATTTTCATCCCACCACTGTTTTTCTATTTTGTAGGAACCAAACAATCCAAGGCCGCCCCCAATGGCTATCAGTGAAAAATAGATAGGTACATTTTTATCACCCCGATTACCAAAATTGTTTATTTCTGCTGGTAATGCATAATTATCGAGCAAATAGGCCAGAAACAACCCAACACCTGAGCCAATCAACAACAAAGCCCATTTCAGGTTTTTATAAGGAGCAGGCCGGTTAGCAAACTCTTTGGGATTCATCCCTTTCTCGATCATAGCCAGATTCTGCCTGGTTTTCAGGTAATAAATACCAAATATCATCGCAAAACCTCCGGCGAACATAACTAGTGGTATTAAAACTTCTCCTCCGTGCATAAAATAGATTTTATAAGTAAATAATGATGGTTGTTTTTCTCTAAGACTACTCCTCTTTTTGTTCGGTTACAGCCTTAAAGATCTTTTTTTCAAACCGTGTTACAATAACTAAGACTACACCTTGTTAAGACAGGTTACAGTTATATCTATATAAAGGAATACTAGCACTATAAACGACCTAAAGCCTCTTTGCGGAGGGGTTTGGGGAGGCTTCGTACCTTGCGGTGTAACCTAAACAGTTGTCCTGTAGTCTTATTAGTGCATGTCAACCGGACTGAATGATAATGAAATCATTAGCAAAGTGCTTAGTGGTGATCACCAGGCATATGCTATCATTGTAAACCGCTACCAGAACTATGTATTTACCTTAACCCTGCGGATGATAAAAAGCAGGGAGGATGCAGAAGAAGTGGCGCAGGATGTATTTATTAAAGCTTATAAATATTTGTCCGATTTCCGGGGGGCTTCAAAATTTACTACCTGGCTGTATACCATTGTCAATAATACCTGCATTACATTTTTAAGAAAGAAAAAGCTGGACATTCGGTCTTTAGATAATGAACATGTTTTTGCAACGGCAGATAATATAGATTCTGGCATAAGGGCAAATATGGTAGAACAGAAATCGAAAGTAGCAATGGTAAACGATGCAATTGGATTGCTAGGTACAGACGATGCCCAAATCATTACGTTATTTTACAAAGGCGAGCAATCGTTGGAAGAAATAGCGGAAATTTTAGGCTTGGAAACGAATACAGCAAAAGTTCGTTTACACCGGGCCAGAACAAGATTGAAAGAAAAAATGGAAACGCATTTTACAGAAGAGGTGAAGAATATTTACAATTAAATAGTTCGTTATGGATACCAAATCTTTTAATAATTCAGAACAAGGCAATCAGGAAGAACGCCTCTGGAACTATATTGACGGTACTGCAACAGCTACCGAAAAGACCCTGATTGAAAAGCTGATTGAAAGCAATGCCGAATGGAAAGAAAAATACACGGAATTGCTGGAGGTAAATCAACTATTACAAGCATCAGAACTGGAAGCACCTTCTATGCGGTTTAGTAAAAACATAATGGAAGAAATATCCAAGCTGCATATTGCGCCTGCTACTAAATCATATATTAATAACAAAATCATCTGGGGATTGGGCTTCTTTTTTATCACCATGTTTATTGGCTTTCTTGTTTATGGAATCGGTCAAATGACATTTACAGGTGGCGAAGAATCCACCATAACAAAAAATATCAGTAAAGTAGATTTCAGCAAGTTCTTCAACAATAGCTGGGTTAATGCATTTATGATGATCAATGTAGTGGTGGGATTGTTTTTATTAGATATGTTTTTGAGTAATAAAAGAAAAGAATTTAGAAAACAAGCTTGATGATAACCATATCATTCAAGTCCGGTAAAACCCTTCTGTTCACAGGAGGGTTTTTTATATTTTAGTGCTTTTAGTAATTTATCCCATCAACATTCGTATAAGTTTTAAAACTTAGTAAGCACCAAGCCTTTTAACCACCGTTTATCATCTCATATTTAAGGGCATGCTTATGAAAATTTTGGTAAAATATCTTTTACACGGACTTAGCCCACCTTTTTTTATGACCTTTAAATAAACTAAAAATAACTATTATGAAATCCTTTTTTATCTTCACTACATTCTGCTTTCTTAGTATTTCTTCTTTTGGGCAACTAACTAAAGGGAATTGGTTAGTTGGTGGAACAGGAAACTTCTATTCAAGAAATGGCACTTATACAACACAATCTATTTCTTATAACTCAAAGTATATAGACTTAACCGTTTCTCCCGATATAGGGTACTTTATCGGTGATAAAATATCTATCGGGATAAAACCTTCATTTAGTTGGGCAAATAGTAAATCGTTTCCGCCTGGGGGGTGGTAGTACTGATATTAAACGCTTTTTAGTAGGCCCATTTGCAAGATTTTATTTTCTAGACATACAAAAGCAGTTCAATTTACTTGTAGAAGGGACAGTTCAGTTTGGCACTTACAAAGCTGGGGAAGATAAAGGTGGTATTAATAATTATTCATTTATGGCTGGTCCTGTAATATTTTTTAACACTTCAGTGGGGCTAGAATTTCTATTAGGATATAGTTCAAGTATTGAAGATATAAAAGATAGATATAAAAATTCCATACAAGGTTTTCAAATAGGTATTGGATTTCAAATTCATTTAGAAAAGTAAACCTACAATTATGAAAAAGGGAGTATCCAATACTGCTCTATATAAAAAACTTACCTTTGCATTCTATTAATGTAAAATAATGGATATAAAAAATAATATACTGGAGACAATTGGTAACACACCAATGATTCGTTTAAATAAAGTAACCAAAGAACTTCCCTGCACAGTATTGGCTAAAGTGGACTATTTTAATCCTGGTAATTCCATCAAAGACCGGATGGCATTAAAAATGGTAGAAGTAGCTGAACAAGAAGGCAAACTAAAGCCCGGTGGCACCATCATTGAAGGAACAAGTGGTAATACCGGAATGGGATTAGCATTAGCAGCAGTAGTAAAAGGTTACAAATGTATTTTCGTTACTACGGATAAACAATCTAAAGAGAAAGCTGATATTTTAAAAGCGGTTGGTGCAGAAGTTATTGTTTGCCCAACGAATGTATTGCCGGAAGATCACCGCAGTTATTATAGTGTAGCAGCAAGATTAGCAAAGGAAGTTCCTAACTCCTACCATATGAATCAATATGATAACCTGGCCAACCGCTTAGCACATTATGAAACAACCGGCCCTGAAATATGGAAACAAACCGATGGAAAAATAACACATCTTGTTTGTACAGCAGGAACGGGTGGAACGGTTACAGGTGTGGCACAATATTTAAAAGAAAAAAATCCTAACATACAGATTTGGGCTATTGATGTATATGGTTCATTGCTCACCAAATATTTCCGTACGGGTGAAATTGATATGAATGAAGTACACCCTTATATCAGCGAAGGTTTTGGCGAAGACTTTGTGCCAAAGAATTATGATATGAGTGTGATCGACCATTTTGAACAGGTAACGGATAAAGATGGTGCAGTGATGGCAAGAAAATTAGCAAAAGAAGAAGGTCTATTCTGTGGCTATAGTGCAGGCAGTTGTATACAGGGGTTAATGCAATTAAAAAGCAAATTGAAAAAAGAAGATTTGGTGGTTTGTATATTTCATGACCATGGCAGCCGCTATGTTGGTAAAATTTATAATGATCAATGGATGATCGAAAGAGGCTTCCTGGATGTAAAAACTTTCCGTGATGTGGTGAGTGCAAGAGGAACCAAACGTTTAATAACAGTTGAACCAACACAAACTGTATTAGAAGCAGTGGAGTTGATGAAAAAATATGATATTGAACAAATACCAGTTATAAATGGCAATGGGCCATTAGGTGCTATCAGCGAAAGTGGTTTGTTTCAAAAAATATTCAATAACCCGGAGATAAAACATTCATCCGTTCAGGATGTATTAGAGCCATCTTTTCCGGTAGTGGCTTATGATACACCAGTAGAAAAGCTAAGCCATCTTATTAATAGAGAAAATGGTGCTGTACTGGCAAAAGATGAGGCCGGCAATTATCACATTGTTACCAAGTATGATGTGATCCAGTCCCTCGGCAATTAGCACACAATAATGCATTTATCGTCTAAAAGAGGCTCCGGTATCGTTACCGGAGCCTGTTTTTCGTAGTTCTACGATACATAACTGTGTGGTTTCCGCAACAATACTATAGCTCGTTTACGATGGTTTGGGTAAAAACTGTCGTAAAAAAATAGAGTTATTTTGCTCTATAATATTAATGGAATCACAATTACTTTTGTATCAGAAGTTGATTGATAGCTATCCAAAAGTCCAAATCCAACTGAGGAACCGTCCAAATCCTTACAAAGACCGTCCAATTTAAAATCCAGTATCAATCAACTTCTTCTTTTTCTTTTTAGAGAAAGACCTGAAAAACTGAGAAATCCAACATCCCAATAAGAAAGACCGAAAGAAGTCCAACAAATCCTTGACAAACCAAACGTCACCGTGTCCAAATCCATGAAAGAAACTAACAGTCCGGAACCCTCCTGCTAAACACAATTTAGCAGGAGGCGCGGTGAACAAGAATCTACTTTTTACACTCTCCTTTCTATTTATTCTCCCAACTTGTTGATTTTGTAAATTCGCAGCAAATACTTGCATGCCTGTTTTAATCGACCAGACCGGAAGAACCGTTTCTATACCCAAAACCCCGCAACGCATCATTTCATTAGTGCCCTCCCTAACAGAATTATTATTTGACCTCGGACTTCAAAATGAAGTTACCGGCATCACTAAATTTTGCATACATCCAACAGAATGGTTTAGTAGTAAAACAAGAGTTGGCGGCACCAAACAACTTAAAATGGATGTCATTCACGAAATGCAGCCCGACCTCATCATCGCTAACAAAGAAGAGAATGTAAAAGAACAAATTGAAGAATTAGAAAAGCACTACCCTATTTGGATAAGTGATGTCAATAACCTCGAAGATGCTTATGAAATGATCGAACAAATCGGCATCATTACTGGTAAAGAACAACCAGCCCATGAAATGATTGATGAAATAAAAAAGAATTTCGCCCAACTCGAAACCCGCAACCCGAAACCCGAAACTTGCTATTTAATCTGGCAAAAACCCTATATGACCATCGGCGGTGATACATTTATACATTCCATGTTACAAGCTGCAGGTTTCAATAACATTTTCGCTAATAAAAAAAGATATCCTGAAGTAACAGTCGCCGAACTAAGAACTCTTAACTGTGAACTTGTATTTCTATCCTCCGAACCATTTCCTTTTCAGCAAAAGCATGTGGATGAATTACAAACCCAATTACCCGAAACAAAAATAGTATTGGTGGATGGAGAAATATTCAGCTGGTATGGAAGCCGCTTATTAAAAGCACCTGCTTACTTTAAGAATTTGCAATCAGCTATAAATAATCGACCTTAGAAGCTATTGACCATTCACCAAATGAGTTTTACAGAAAATAAAAACGACAGAGAAACAAAGCAAGGCGATAAACCGACCCGCAAAAAACCAATGTACCCGGTTAATAATGCATTACGCAATTATTTAAAGTTGCATGGCCGGGAAGTAAAGTTGCCGGTAACATATGACAACCTGTTAAATTATACCTGGTCAACTCCTATCAAAGATAAAAATGGTAAAGATACATTGTGGGAAAAGCTATCGTATGATAGTCGTGACTGGGAATATATCAGGGATGGCCTGGTAAAAATTTATGCCATTCTAAAAACAGAAGGCGATTTTAGTTTTATCAGTCATTTGGATGTTGCGAGAGTTGACTATTGCACATTCGGCAACTCACATCCTTTCCGGATTCGCATCGTAAATAAATTCAACGACAACTACGACCATTATTATATTAAGATAGCAGATGCCTCCAGAGTATATGGATTGGAATTGGAGCATATCCTCTCTCCTAACCGTATTACTTTTTTTACCTGTGCCAATACATTGGTAGAAGAACATATTCCCGGCATACCGGGTGATTCATTTATTCAACAGATGATGGATTCACCTGAAACGAATAAGATACGACTGGCCAAAGAGTTTGTAAAATTTAATGAACGTTGCTTTGTACGGCTGTTGGGTGATATGCGCAGTTATAATTTTGTAGTAGATATTACACCGGATATTGAAGACTATCAATATCGCATTCGTTGTATTGATTTTGATCAGCAATCATACGAAGGAAGAAAGAATTTGTACCTGCCACAATTTTTTAAAGAGAATTATGCCTTTGTTGACCTCAGCCTTTCGCATCTTAATAAAGAATCAATAGAGCAATACCAGTTTGAAGAAAGAACGATGATCACTTACCGGGTGGTATCATCAAGATATCGCATAAAAGAACTGCTGGATATTATGACCAAAGATGAAATTTCTACGCCTGAAAAAATAAACCAGCTAAAAGATGAATTAAATGCATACTTCAACACTACTGTTTTCAGGAAATGTAAATCAATGGGTGATATTGTGAAGACCCAATTGAAACATACGTTGCAAAAGAACCTGATGCTGGTACAAAAAGACCTGGGGAAACACAATGAATAAAAAAAATCGGCTATATTAGCACCCATAAAGATTGTCTGCCTTGCAAGTTTTTTTGCCACTTTAAAAATCAAATACTACTTAATGAAAAAGTACAGAGCCGGTGTGCTGTTCGGCGACGAATTAGAAGCACTCTACAAAGACGCTAAAGACAACCAGTTTGCAT
>LNFM01004679.1_pt1 | contig 24786 bp, 20 predicted proteins | sample 596031 | NCBI WGS metagenome assembly LNFM01 (sample SAMN04254537, study PRJNA301005) | activated carbon metagenome | isolation source: dual media filters at the Ann Arbor, Michigan drinking water treatment plant | place: USA: Ann Arbor | reverse complement strand
AGGCGTTCATGACCTTATGCAGGCCGTCGAAGTCGCGGATATCGGTCAGGTATTTCGTGACCTTCACCACGTCCTTCCAAGTGGCACCTTCCTTGTCGAGGCACATCTTGAGGCTTTCCATCGCCCGCCGCGTCTGCTCCTCGATCGAGCAAGGGTGATCGTGCTGGTTCTCGATGTGGGGATGGTCGTGATAGAGCGGCGACGCGGTGGCGCCGGAGACGAACATCAGATCACACGCGCCGACGATCTTGACCGCCGGAGCATAGGGCATCCGGTGGCTTTCCTCGGGCTTGGGTTGAACGACCTCGAGCTTGTGGGACATGGGTGTACTTCCTTCTGTCGAGCTTTTTTCAGTTCGGCCGCCAGCGTGCCAGCCGCTCATCGACCATATCCTGCAATTTGGTAACGACGATGCCAAGGGTGGCCAGCACGACGAGCACGGCGAAGACGTCTTCGGTGTTGAGCACCTGACCTGCGAGGAACAGCCGTGCACCGAGCCCCGTGCGGCCAACCACCATCTCGGCTGCAACGACGAGAATGATCGAGACGCCGAGGCCGAGGCGGATACCGGCAAAGATCGAGGGAACCGCACTCGGGATCAAGACGCGGCGGACGATCTGGCGCTGGTTCGCACCCAAATCCCGCGCGGCTAGCACCAAGCCCGGATCGCACTGCCGGACGCCCAGAAGCGTATTGATCACCACCGGGAAGAATGCGCCCAGCGCACTGATCGTCAGCATGAACGGGCCGCCGGTGCCGAGCCAGATTACCAAAAGCGGAATCAGCGTCACCTTCGGCATCGGATAGAGTGCCGCGATGAAAACGTCTGCGATCGCGGCGACACGAGGTGAAGTCGCCATCCAGACGCCCATCAACATCCCGGCTACGACGCCGATCGCGCAGCCGGCGAAGATACGCCACAGCGTCCATCCGAGATCGAGCGACAGGTTTTCGGCGACGAACAGCTTCACCATCGCCGTCAAGATCTGCGATGGCCGCGGCAGGTAGAGCGAGTTCACGTCGCCTAGCCAGCAGCCAAGCTCCCACGCGGCGAGGACGAGGGCGACCGCGACCCAGCCCATCCACCGCGCATCCTCCGGGGCGGTGCCGGCGAGACGCATGGGAGCGCTGCTCGCCGCATTCTCCGCTCTCGCGGCGCGTTCCAGCGTGCCGTCCGCCATCGTCAGCTTCCTTCGCTGCGCATCGCGCGCTCGACTTCGTCGCGCAACAGACCGTAGATCTGCTCGAACAGCGCCACATATTCAGCATGCCCTGTCGTGGCATGACCACGCGGACGTGGGATATCGACGGTGATCTCCGCTGCGATCCGGCCCGGCCGCGCGGTCATCACGAGGACCTTGTCGGCAAGCAGGATCGCCTCTTCGATCGAGTGGGTGACGAGGATCGCGGTCTTTCGCGTGCTTTCGACGAGGCGCGCCAACTGTTCCTGCAGCACCAGCCGCGTCTGTGCGTCCAGCGCGCCGAACGGCTCGTCGAGCAGGAGAACATCGGGGTTCATGACGAGCGCGCGGGCGAGGCCGACACGCTGGCGCATGCCGCCAGACAGCTGACGCGGCAGCTTGCTTTCGAAACCGGCGAGATCGACAGCAGCGAGCGCTTCGAGCACACGCCGCTGGCGATCGGCCTTCGCGACGCCTGCGATTTCGAGACCGAAGCCGACGTTTTCCTCGATCGTGAGCCACGGAAACAGATTGAACGACTGCCAGACGGTCGCCATCGACGGCGCGGACCGCCGGTCGCCGTTAGGGCCATGGTAGGCGACGCTGCCCGTGCTCGGCGCGAGAAAGCCACGCACGATCTGCAGCAACGTGCTTTTGCCGCAGCCGGATGGACCGATGATCGCCCTCACCTCGCCCGGGGCGAAGGCGCAGCTCACGCCTTCGAGGGCGACGACGGGCGTGCCCTGCCTGATGGCCCACGCGAGCCCGAGATCCTTCGCGACGATAGCTACGCCGGAATTACTCGATGCAGTCGATTTCCCGGACGCTACGGCCGCCTTCATGCCGGTTTCCAACATCAGATGAAGGGGTTCTTCTCGGCGAGGCGCTTTGCTGCCTCGCGCGCCGGGGTCAGATCGAAGATCAGGTCTTCCTTGAAGTCGCCGGCCGGGGCCAGCTTCATCTTCTGCCAGAAGCGTCCCTGCTTAATTACGGAGGCCGTGTCGATCGAACCATCTTCGTTGAACCAGGTCCAGCGCGGCGCGGCGGCTGTGATGAGCGCTTCGGGCACCTTGGTCGCTTCATGGATGATCTTGATGACGGCGGGGTCTTTCTCGGCAGCGGCCTTGTTGTAGAGCCGGGCCGCGTGCGTATGCACCATCGCGAAGCGCGTGGCGGCCGACATGTTCGCTTTGAGGAACGTGGCCGGCATCGCCCACCCGGCGAGCTGCATGTTGGGATCGACGTCGTAGCCGGCCTCGATCATCTTGCCGGCGTTGTTGCGCTCCGCAATAAGCCCGAGTGGTACGGGGATCTGGGCGACATCGCACTGGCCGGCACCCATCGCCTTGACGATGTCGGGATAGGTGAGGCCCGGCTGCCAGTTGATGTCGGTGACGGGATTGAGGCCGGCTTTTTCCAGCCCGAGACCGATCAGATAATGATCGACGCCGCCGACGGCCTGAAGCAGCGCGCGCTTGCCCTTGAGCATCGCGAACTTGGAGATGCTGGTGAGGCCGGCCTTGTACATCTCGTTACTGACGACCAGCTGCATCGTGCCGGAGCCCGGCTTTTCGACGCCGCGATCGACCGTCAGGCGGAATGGCGCGCCGCGTGCAACCGTGTTGAAAAGACCGGCGTTGGCTGTGGACACCGTGGCGTCGAGTTCGCCTGCCACGAGGGCTGGAATTGCAAGCGCGCCATCCGCGAAGGTGCGCGCATCGACCTCGAGGTTGACCTTGTCGAAAAAGCCACGCGCTTGTGCCAGGAAAATCGGTCCCGACGAGATCAGCGGCACGACGCCGAGACGGATCTTGGCTTTCGGCTCCTGCGCGGATACGAACGGCGCTGGAAACGTCGACATTGCGCCGAGTGCTGCGGCACCTCCGAGCACTTTGCGGCGATCGATACGGCGAAGGATCATGTCACCTCTCCCAAGGTTTTTCGCAATCGGGCTTAGACTCGAGTGTTTCTTACCTCGCAGGCGCTGTCCAGTGCCGCTGTGCGCCTCAATCTCGGGCACTTGCCCGGATATCTTGCTCCGCGCCGGGTCGGCATGCTTTCGCGGGCATCGGTCGGCAGCAGGTCCTACGTGACATGAGGGCGTCAATTCGATCGAAACTGCTGGCGGCCGTCGCCTTGGCATCAGCGATGGCGTTCTACGCCACGGTTGCGTCCGCTGACGAACCGAGTTCGCGGCCGGATTGCCGTGGGGCGCTCGCGGCCGATGACAAGCCGGCGGCTGCAAGACGCGCGATCCGGGCATGCAATCTCGAACTCGGCAGCGGAGATCTCACAAGACATCGACGGACAGAGCTTCTCATCCAACGCGCCACCGCTCATGCCTATGCGCGCGAAGCAGAACGTGCCGCGGCGGACCTCGAAGCCGCAGCGACTCTAGCGGTGGCCGATCCCTGGCTCGCCCGGTCCATGGCGGAGACGTACCTGCGGCTTGGCCGTCCCGCCGAGGCAGAACGTGAACTCGACAGGGCGATCAAGCTCGAGCCGCATCCGGCCGCGTTCCTGGCGCGCTGCGGAGTACGGATCGAGAGGAAGCGCCTCGGGGAGGCGCTCCTCGACTGCGAAACGGCGCACGCTGCCGATCCGAGTTCCCGCTCGACACAGCTCACCGCCCAGCTTTATCGCAGCATCGGGCGGACAGCCTCGGCGATGACGTTGCTCGAAACGGCGGTTCAGTCGGGCTACACCGACGCTGGTGTTCTAAACCTGCTGGCCTCGCTCTACGATGAAGCGGGGCGAAGCGCAGACGCCTTGCGGATCACGTCGATGCGCCGAAGGGCGCGCGCGCCGCGTTGAATTCTTTCATCTGAAAGAAATCCTTCGCGTCCGTCATCCCCAACGCCTGCTCGGCTTCGCCTAGCAGCAGGCGAGGATGACGGCTGTCTTTATGAGGGTTGGCGCGCTAGACCGCTCTAAACCCCCGCGACGAAAGCCTCGCGACGATGATCTCCGGCGCCGGCAAGATTGCCATTGCCGAGCCACTCGATGCATTTGGCCGAGCCGAAGAAGTAGGGGTCGCCGCCGCGCCGCGCGGTGTGGCCGTAGCGAGCCAATTGCTCCGGCATACCCTCGGGGAAGAACGGCTCGATCAAGAAGTCACCACCTTTGCGATTGCACCAGCGCGGCGCCTCGACGGCGGCGGACACGTCGCTGCCGCGATCGAGCAGTTCGAACAAGATCTGCGCACCGGTGAGTGTCTGGCTGATGCCGCCAGGAGAGGCGAGTGCAAACCGCGGGCGTCCATCCTTGTGCACCATGATCGGACACAGCGTATGGAAAGGACGACGTCCCGGGCCGACGCTGCCCGGTTTGCCGGGGCGGTGGTCGAAATCCTGCATCCGATTGTTGAACAGGATGCCCGTCGCCGGGTCCATGAACATCGAGCCGAAGACATTGTAGATGCTCTGCACGATGCAGATCATGTTGCCGGCGCCGTCGGCGACGAGCACGCACGCGGTGCCGCCGCTGCCGGGAACCTTGCCCTTCGACGACAACGCGCGCACCGCGGCCTGCATGCGGGCCTTCATCTCCGGCGCAACCATTTTCGCGGGCGCATCCGGCATCAGAGCAGGATCGCAGACGAGCGGCTGGCCGTGCTCGAAGGCGGCCTTCATTGCGCTCATCTGATAGGCCATGCGGCGCACGGGATCGGCGGCCAGTTCCTCACCGGAGATGGCGGAAAGGCCATCGAGTTGCATCAAGAGAAGCGCGCTGCACGAGTTCGGCGGAAGCACGGAAACCCGGTGGCCGCGAAATTCGGTGGACACAGCCTCGACCCACATCGGAGCGTAAGCGGCGAGATCGGCTTCGGTCATCAAGCCGCCGGCGTCGGCATGGGCCCTGGCCATATGACGCGCAGTCTCGCCCTCGTAGAATTCACCGGCGCCTCGCTTCGCGATCCGCTTCAGCGTCGCAGCCAACGCCGGCTGATGCAGCGTCGCGCCGAGGGGCATGTAGTTTCCGCCGGGAAGGTAGACGCCGGCGCAACCAGGGTCCTTGGCGAGATCGGGTGAATCTTCGGGCAATCGAGAACCGAGGATGTAGGAGACGGGATGGCCAGTTGCCACCTCGATGGAATCGGCGAGCAGTTCATCCCACGGCTTCGTCGCGAAACGCTTGTGCAGCGTCTCCCAGGCGCGGACGAGGCCCGGCACGCACGCCGCGAGCGGGCCATGCACCTTCATGCCGTCCCTGAACTTGTCCGGAGTGGCCGCTGCCGGCGCGACGCCCGACGCATTGAGGGCATGCAGCTTACCGGTCGCTGCCTCGTGGTAGAGGACGAAGCAATCGCCGCCGATCGTCGTCGCCTGTCCGACAACGACGGCCAGCGAGGCAGACGCGGCGATCGCGGCATCGACGATGTTACCGCCGCGCTTGTGCACATCGACGGCCGCCAGCGTCGCGGCTGCATGTCCCGTCACCGCCATGAATCGATTGCCGTACACGGGCGCGCGCACGGATGCGCGTACGGTCGAGCCGTCTGCCATTGCCGAATTCCTTGCTGCGATATTTCGATGCGATGCTTGCCGGGATGTTGCCCCTATTGCTTGGGCATCGCAATACTGGCACCGCGGATGACGATGCGCCACTTCTCGATATCGTCGGCAATCCGCTTGCCCAGCTGCTCGGGGGTCGAGGGCTCGGGCTCGACACCCTGGGCGACAAGAAGCTTGCGGGTCGTCTCGTCCTTGACCGAGGCAATGGTGGCTTCCGTCAAGCGCTTGGCTATCGCTGGGGGCAGACCGGCAGGAGCCACGAACGCCTGCCACAGTGTGGCGTTGAAATCCGGATACCCCCCCTCGGCAACAGTCGGGATGTCCGGCATCGTCTCGTTGCGGCGCGCCCCTGTCACCGCCAACGCGCGAACCTTGCCCTCCTGGATCAATTGCAGACTGGGCGGCAGAGTCGCGAAGACGATCTCGATGCGGCCGCTGATCAGATCCATGATCGACTGGCCGGTACCGCGATAAGGAACGTGGACCAACTCCACGTTGGCCGTCTTCTCGAGCAGCGCGCCGGCGAGATGCGACATGCTAGCTGGGCCGGCCGAGGCATAATTCAGCGTCTTGGGCTTTTCCCGTGCGGTGGCGAGCAGATCCTTCAGCGACTTCGCCGACATTCCAGGAAACACGATGATCGCGAACGGGCTGTCACCCAGCATCGAGATCATCGTGAAATCTTTGATGGGGTCGTAGCGGAGCGTGGCCGACAAGCTCGGGGCTACCGCGTGGGTGCTCGTGTTGGCCAGGCCGATGGTGTAGCCGTCCGGCTCCGCCCGCGCGATGCCTTCGGTTCCAAGGTTGCCACTGGCGCCGACGCGGTTCTCGATGATGATGCTCTGGCCCAACCGCTCACCGAGCTTCTGGCCGACGACGCGACCCACCGCATCCGAGCTGGAGCCAGGCTGGAAGGGCACGATCAGCTTGATGTTGCGACTGGGCCAACTCGCGTCGGGCGGCTGCGGTTGAGCTTGAGCCAATCTCCGATCTGGGGTCTGCGCCAGGGCCGTGCCAGAGGATCCAAAAAGTATCGCTATCGAGATGGCGAGCCCGGTCGAGAGGCTGGTGAAAAGGCTGGCGAAAAGGCTGGCGAAAAACTTCTGCATCCAGCACCTCGATCTGAATTCTCAAGGTTGAAGCTTGCTGAAGACCGGCGGCCGATGCAAGCGCGTAAGGTAGGCAGCAAATGCAGTAAAATTCGGCATAAGCAGACGTCGTGCAAGCTTCATTCAACGGATAGAGTCGGCCTCGCGCAAGCTGTCGAAGAGGGACGTACGAAGCAAGAACTTGCGCGCGGCTTCAGGATCTTCTGACGTGCGGCGGAGCTGATCCTGATTCTTCTGCCGTACGACTGGGTCCTGCTCGGCGAGCCGGCGCTTGTTCTGCATCGTGTCGGCCTGCGTGTGCGACAGCGCGATGTGACGCCGCTGGCGCTCGTAGCGATCGAGAACATTCTCGTCGGCGCCATCGTGCATGATGGCGGCCAGCTTGCCGGCGAGATTGAAAGCATCGTGAACGCCGCTGTTGAGCCCCATGCCGCCGATCGGGCTGTTCACATGGGCGCTATCGCCTACGAGGATGCAGCGGCCCTGGCGGAACTTCCGCGCGACGCGCTGGTGCACCGTATAGAGGTTCGATCCTCGAATGATGTAGGGCGACTTGAAGTCGATGTACCGGTCAAGCAAACGGCGCAGATTGCTCTCGGCGAGGATGTCCTCCTCGCGCTCGTGGGGCTTGGTGGGGAAGTGTACGCGCCAGCGGTCTGCGGGGCCTTTCCAATGGAAGAGGTTCGACCACTCGACGGGATCGGAGATGTAGTTTCGCTCCGCAAATCCATGGTCGCGAAATTCGTAGGAAACCTCGATATTCAGCGTCCGCTCGGTCTCTGTGAAGCCTTCGAACTCGATGTCGAGATCCTTGCGGACGATCGATCGCGCGCCTTCCGCGCTGACGAGGTAGCTGCCGCTCAGTGTTTCGCGCTCGCCCGCCTCGTTCATCACCGTCGCACGGACGCCACTCGCATCGTGTTCGAAGCTCTGGAACTCCACGCCGAGGCGTACCGAGACGAGCGGATTGGCCTTGGCGAGCTTCAGGCCCTCCTCGACGATCTTGATGCGTTCACACTGTAGCGCATAGGGAAAACGTGTGTCGTTCTTCAAGACGCCATGGTCGAATTCGGCAATGCGCTTCCAGCCTGGACGATCCCAGTAGTGAAAGATCGGAGCGATGATCCCGCGCGGCTCCAGCTTCTCGTACAGGCCGATCTGATCGTAGAGTTCGAGCGTCGAGGCGTGATTGGTGCCAGCGCGCGGGATCTGTTCGAGGAAATCGGCGTCCGTGAGCTGCTCGATCACGGTCGAGGCGATCTCGGCTTTCGCCAGAACCAGCGCCAAGCAGAGCCCCACCGGCCCTGCGCCGACGATGATGACCGGTAATCGGGTGGATGCCATGTGCGCACAATCGTGAGTGGTTAAGTGGCCGAAAGTGGAGGGTGGCCAGTGGGGAGCGGTCGCAGATCAGAAACACCGAGCCGGTAGCTCGCCGCGAGAGACGGGCTCACCACTCACCATTCACGTCCGACCACTCCCCATGTGACGAAAAATGTCAGAACCCGGCGTCAGGACTTTACCGGCTCGACCTCTTTGACTGCACCCTTCCAGCCGCTGTGGGTCAGGTCGAATACGATGCCGAGCGGATCCTGGTACTTGGCCTCGTAATAGGAGTTCGCCGAGGTCGGTCGCCCCGCGAGATACTTGCCGCCGGCGCCGATGACCTTCTTCTCGGCATCCTCCAGGTCGTCGACCCACATGCCGAAGTGGAACAGGCCGATCTCTTCTTCCGGAGTTTCTTTACCCAGCAGCGCCACGTTCATAGTGCCGTCGGTCATGTAGATGCCGCGTCGTGCTTTGCCCGCGCGCGTCATGCCGAAAGCTTCTTCAAAGAATTTGGCGGAGGTCTCCGGATCGGGAACGATGATTGCAATGTGGCGAAGTCTTGTAGCCATGTCACTTACCCTGGTAGTGCCAGCTTCGACGCGACTTTCAGTGTGGGCAAATGGTTCGCATCAAATCGGCGTTGCTAGTCAACAATGCTATCCAACTGGACAGTCCTGCAAATTATTGCAATTTGCAAGGTGGGTTCTGTTGCGCTGCGTCTAAAATCGGGTCACCCCAAAATCGCGACGCAACTTCGCCCAAAACGACGCCACTTGCCGAACCGGAGCCGAGGTCCCGATATGGGTCCGTCTCCGCCGGCTCTGCCGCCACACGAATCCCAACATGGATCTTCCGATGAACAATGCCGACCTGATCGTTGCCACCCTCAAGTCCGCCGGGGTCAAGCATGGTTTCGGCGTGCCGAGCGGAAACGTCCTCCCGCTGATGGATGCGATGCGCACGGGGGGGATAGATTTCGTGCTGACGGCGCACGAGGGCTCGGCTGGCTTCGCGGCAGACGTGACAGCGAGGATTTCGGGAACTCCCGGCTTCTGCATCGCGACGCTGGGTCCGGGCGCCACGAACTTGGCGACCGGCATCGGCGATGCTTTCCTCGACCGTTCGCCCATGATCGCGATCACGTGCACGCTGAACGAGGCGCAACTCGGCCGGCGCATCCAGATGTGGATCGATCACCACACACTGATGAAGCCGATCACCAAGGCGACGATGCGACTCGAGAAGGGCAAGGTCGGCGCGCAGCTCGCCGAGGCAATCCGGATCGCAATGACGGAGCCGCAGGGGCCGGTGCATCTCGATCTGCCCGAAGATGTCGCGGTCGCCCAGACGAGCGAGAGCGTGCCGGTGTTATCGAAGGCTGATCCCCTGGCGAACGCACCCGATGCCGACATCGAGAACGCCGTACGGATCATCGGCGCGGCGAAGCGGCCGGTCGCGGTGATCGGGACCAGCGCGATGCGGATGCACGACGCAGATCTGCTTCGCGCGGTCGTCGAGCGGCACAATCTGCCGTTCTTCACGTCGACGATGGCGAAGGGGCTCATCGACGAGGATCATCCACTGTCGCTGGGCTGTATCGAGCGCGCCAAGCGCAAGGTGCAGCGCAAGCTGATCGCCAGCGCGGATCTGATCGTCGGGCTCGGCTACGATACGATCGAGGTCGAATACGAAGCATGGGTGGGTCAGGTGCCGGTGCTCGACATCAGCATCGAGAAGCCAGATGTGGACGGCTCTGTTACGCTCGCTGGAACTGCGACTGGCGATCTCGATTTCTCGATGAAGAGACTGGCTGCGCTACCGGCCATGTCGAACAACTGGACGACGGCAGAATTGAAAGCGCATCGCGACGCCTTCCAGGCTTCTCTGCGGCCACCGGTTGCGCGGTTCGCGCCGCATCAGGCGATCGACGTCGTCCGGCGGGTGCTACCGCGCAACGGCGTGTTGACGTTCGATGTCGGCGCCCACACGCATCAGATTGCGAGCCAATGGACCGCGCATGCGCCGCGCACGTTCATGATCACCAACGGCTGGTCGTCGATGGGGTTCGGGTTGCCGGCGGCGCTCGCGGCAAAGATAGCGCGGCCGGATCTGCCGGTCGTTTGCGTGATGGGCGACGGCTGCTTCCAGATGACTTGCGGCGAACTGACGGTTGCGCGCCGCCTCGGTTTGCCGCTGCCGATCGTGGTGCTGGACGATCGCACGCTGTCTCTCATCAAAGTGAAGCAGGAGCGGCGCGATCTGCCGCTCTACGGCACGACGACGCTCGCTGCGTCGGACTTGCCGCCGCCAGCTCATTACTTCGGTGTTCCATGCGTCGGGGTGCGCGATGGCGAAAGTCTGGAGAGCGAATTGCGCAAGGCGCTCGCTGCGTCGGGTCCGACCGTGATCGAGGTGGTCGTCGATCCGGCGCACTACACCGAGACGGTTTATGATTGATCTCGTCTGCACGTCCCCCCACCCCTTTCCCCTCCCTACGAGGGGGAGGGGGACATGATGTGCGGGTAGGTAGCAGCATCGCCACCCTCTCCCTCCCGGCGCCCGCTAAATCGAGGCGGCGGTGGCGGCGTTGGGCGAGGGGCGTACGACCGTGACAGTGCAGGGCGCCTCGGACATGACTTGAGCGGGGAGACGGCTGCCGGTCACGCCAGAGCCTGCGGGCGCACCGATGATCAAGTGATCGACTGAGTTCGATTTCGCGAAGTCGAGGATACCAGCCGCGATGCTGCGCTGCTCGAGCAGGTGATAGGTGATCTTGGCGCGCGGCAAGTGCAGCGGCTCGGCCCAATGGCGCAACATCGCCAGGCGATTGACGTGAATGTTCTCGCCCTTGGCGTCGACATTCTCATCGATGGCGAGCAGCGAGGTCTGCATCACGTTGAGGCAGGCTATACGAGCGCCCGGAATGTTCGCCAGAACAGAGACGGTCGAATCCAAAAGTGCCTGCCATAGTTCCTCGAAGCCCGGCCGCAGGTCGACAGCTACGAGGATGATCGGCGCGCGCGGCTGCGGCTTCGTCGCGCTCGCCTGGATCTCGCTCAGCGTCGAGCGCACACGCAGCCAGCGACCGAACGTCGTTCGTCGGTCCGCGCGCTGTATACGCCCGGCCCGCTCCGTCAGCTCGACGAGATCGAGATGGCGCAGATCGAACGCCAACTCCTCCGCGGTTTTGTAACGGCGATCGGGCAGCGGCTCGATGCACTTGAGGATCACCTCCTGCAGCGCGGGCGAGACCTCCGGATCGATGGCGCGCGGCGGGACCGGATCGCGCCAGACCCGCTGGCGAACCTGCGCCATTCGACCGGGCGCACCGAATGGCAGTTGACCCGTCGCCATCTGGTAGATGATCGCGCCCAGCGCAAACAGGTCGCTGCGCTTGTCGGAGCGGATGCGCAGAAACTGCTCCGGCGCCATGTATTCGACGGTGCCCGTCGGCTTGTGGAATTGCTCTTGCAGCAGATCGGGTAAGTGCTCGTGGCGGGACAGGCCGAAGTCGATCAGCACGGCATCGCCGTTCGGGCGAAACAGCACGTTCGCCGGTTTCAGATCGAGATGCAGAACGTGCTGCTGGTGAAGGTCGCCGAGCGCCTCTGCTATGGCGGTGCCGTAGGCAATCGCCTGATCGATGCCGGGCTTATCGCCGTGGATACGTTTCTGCAGCGACGTGCCGTCGAGATACTCCATCACGACGTAGGGCTGCACGACGAAGTCTCCGCTCGCAAGCAATCGCGGCACATGGCGGCCCTGCAGCTCGCCCATGATCATCTGCTCGACCTCGAAGCCGACGAGCAGGGAAAGCTCGCCCTTCTTGTCGAGGAATGGAGCTTTCATCACGATAGGCACGTCGAAGTCGGCCCGGCTCACGCGCCATATGTCAGCCATACCGCCACGATGCAGGCGTTCCTGGATGAGGAAGCCGTCGATCTGCATGCCGGGGGAAAGCTGTGCCTTGGCCATCCCATCATTCTCCCAGGACGATGCGTTTGGCGAGAACTTCGGGCAATCCGGCCGCCATGATCTTGCGGGCCGTCGTATCGATATCGTAGGGGACCCGTTGATAGGTCAATCGGTTCGACGTGGTGTCGAGCAGCGCGTAGCAAGCCGCCGGGTTGTTGTCGCGCGGCTGGCCGACGGAGCCGAGGACCGCGATCCATCGGCGCTGGCTCAGCAGGGGAATCGGCTTGCTGTCGAACGGCACATGGCGCTGCGGGAGGCCCGTCGTGCTTTCATTGAACAGCGCAGGCAGGTGCGTATGGCCGCAGAACGTGAGCCGTTGCGCGGTAGCGCGGAAACTCTGGACCGCTTCGCGCGGGCTCAGCAGGTAGATCCAATCCTCGGGCGAGCAGCCGCTCGCATGAACGTACAGTCGGTCGTCCTCGTTGAGATCGAGAGGGAGGTCGCGTAGGAAATCGCGGTGCGCTGTACCGAGTTGCCGGCGCGTCCAGAGCATCGCCGTGTGGGCAAGCGCCCCGAGCGTCCGCTTGTCGTCGACGGCAGAGGCGTCGTGATTGCCTTGGACCGCGAGTGCACCATCGGCGACAAGTTCAGCGACGCGTTCGACGACCCATCCTGGATCGGGTCCATAGCCGACGAGGTCGCCCAGGAAAACATAGCTTTCGGCGCCTTCATGCGCGGCATCTTCGAGGCAAGCCGTCAGGGCCTCGCGATTGGCATGAATGTCGGCAAAGAGTGCAATCAGCATGGTGTTCGGCGGGAGGTGGCGGGGTGAGATCAGGTTCGGTCCGGCGCAGGCCATTCGCGGCTACCTACGTCAGGCATTCGATCAGTCGACCGCGTGCGCCGGTCATCTCGAAGCGAACGCTATTCTATGTTGCTACGGCACCAGCGTCCTCCGATGTGTTCGCCGATTTATCGGCCGCGGGGATATGGAACGTGAACGTCGAGCCTTGGCCGAATTCGCTCACCACGCTGATATCGCCACCGAAGCGCTGGAGAATCTGACGGCTGATGGGTAGACCGAGCCCCGTGCCCTGAGGCTTGTCGGTGAGTGTGTTGCCGGACTGCTGGAAGCGCTCGAAGATCTTTTCGATGTCTTCGGATGCAATGCCGACACCGTTGTCGGTAACATCGACTTCGAGCCAGCCTTCGCGTGCCCTCGCCACCACGGAGATCCGGCCTCGGGTCTTGTCGCAGAACTTCACGGCGTTCGAGACGAGATTGACGACCACCTGAATGAGCCGGTCGGGATCGACCATAGCCGGGGGCAGCATCGGCGGCACATCGACAACCATTTCGATTTCGGGCCGGTGGGTCAGCAGACCGCTGGTCGATGCGACTGCCTTATCGATGATCGGGCCGATCCCGTGCGCGGCGATCTGCCATTCCGTTCTACCGGCCTCCATCTTGGCGAGGTCGAGAATATCGTTGATCAAGCGGCTGAGCCGTTCACTCTCCTGCACGATGATCCCCACGAACTCCTGGCGCTCGTTCTCGCCGAGTTCAGGATTGTCGCGCAGAATTTCACTGAACGACCGGATCGAGGTGAGAGGTGTACGGATCTCGTGACTGACAGTCGCCATGAAGTCGTCTTTCAGCGTATCGAGCTGTTTCAGCTGCTCGTTGGCCGAGCGAAGCTCCTGGCTAGTCGCCTCGAGCTCCTTAGACTTCTCTTCCAGCCGGCGAGAATAGACGACGAGCTGGGATGCTTCATCGAGAATTCGCGTCACTTCGTCTATGTCGTGCATCTCCTCGCGCAGAACCGAGGCCATCATGATGCGCGCGGACGCCGCACCAATCGCGCCTGCAAGTTGACGCTCGACGTAGGACACCGTGGCAGAGTCGGCCGGCCCGTTGCGATCGATGGAGCGTCCCGTCTCCTGCTCCATTCGAACGAGTGCTGCTTCTGCCCGCTGCTCACCGAGGAAGCGGGCCAGCAGCGCCTTCAGATCGGTAACGGCGGCGCGGCCTTGCCATTCTCTTCCCGATCCGGCCGCCTGCTTGAAAGCGTCGACGAAGAGGACGGCCTGGCCACGCTCGATAACCGAAGGCAGCGTGAACAACGAAACGCCGACGAGCAGGCCGACGTTGACGATCATGGTCCAGATGGTGGCGTGGGAAATCGGATCCAGGCCCTCGAGCCCCAACAACGCATAAGGCTTCAAGAGGGCGATGCCCCACGGGCCGTACTCGGCGAAGCTCGCCGAGATCCAGCCGGAGCGCGAGAACGAAGGCAGCAGCAACGTGTAGATCCACATCACGAAGCCGCCGAGCAGGGAGGCCAGCGCGCCGGCCCGCGTGGCGCCCTTCCAGTAGAGGCCGGCAAGAATTGCGGGCGCGAACTGCAATGCGGCGACGAACGATACGAGGCCGATGGTGACCAGCGCATAGGATTCACCGACGGTGTTCGCGTAGAGGTAGCCCAACAGCAGCACGAGCAGTATCGTCCCGCGCCTGATGGCGATGAGGAAGCCCGTCAGGTCCTTGCGCTCGTTGAGACGGAGGCGGCCGATCCGCAGCAGGAGCGGCATCACCAGATCGTTCGAGACCATGATGGCGAGCGCGACCGTCTCTACGATGATCATGCCGGTGGCGGCGGACAACCCGCCGATGAAAGCCACGAGCGCCAGCAAGGGTGCGCCCTGCTGCATTGCGATCGTCAGCACGAAGGTATCGGCGTCGACCTTGCCATCGGGGAAGAGCAACAGTCCGCCGAGCGCGATCGGCAGCACGAAGATGTTGATCAGCAGAAGGTAGAGCGGCAGCATCCACATCGCCTGCCGCACATGCCGCTTGTCGACATTCTCGATCACGAGCACCTGAAACTGGCGAGGCAGCACGACGATGGCAGCCATCGAGAGAATCGTGAGCGTCACCCAGCTCGTATGTCCCCCGACGCCTTCGATGGTGAACAACCGGCTCAGTGCGTCGCTCGATGCAGCTCGCGTGAAGATATCGCCGAACCCGTTGAAGACGCCGAAGGTGACGAACACGCCGACGGCGAGGAAAGCGACGAGTTTGACGAGGGACTCGAATGCGATCGCGGCGACCATACCTTCGTGGCGTTCGCTGGCATCGATATGGCGCGTGCCGAACAGGATGGCGAAGGCGGCCAATGCGAGCGTGATGTAGAGTTCGGTGTCGCGCCAGGCCGTTACCCCGGTCTGCGAGGGCATCCGTATCTCGGGGTAAGCGATCAGAATGGAAAAGCTCGTCGAGATCGCCTTCAGCTGGAGAGAAATGTAGGGAAGGATGCCGACGACCGCGATGACGCTGACCAGCATCCCGAGCGAAACGCTCTTGCCGTAGCGGGATGCGATGAAGTCCGCGATGGACGTGATGCGGTTCGCCTTGCAGATCCGGATCAACTTGCGGATCACGATCCAGCCCAGCACGAACGTGAGCGTGGGGCCGAGGTATATCGGCAGAAAGCCGATGCCGCTAGAAACCGCTCGTCCGACGGAACCGAAGAACGTCCACGATGTGCAATAGACCGCGATGGATAAAGCGTAGACGTAAGGCGTGGCGATGATGCTGCGGCCGGCATCGGCGCGACGGTCGCCGTAACTCGCGATCGCGAACAGCAGGCCGAGGTAGAGCAGCGAGACGATGAGAACGACGGGAGCACTAAGCATCGCGGGCTCCGTCGCTGCCCATCTGCGCAGGGAGCGCCGCAGGCACAGGCGCGGCCGGGGCTGGAGCTGGAGCTGGGGCTGGGGCTGGAACCCGACTGTCTGCTTCCTCGCGAGGAATAGAGCGGGCGATGGCGGCAGCGAGTGCGATCAAAACGCACCACGCCGTGAAGACGTAGACGTAGAGCACGGGAACGCCGGCGATCCTATCGGGGCGATTGAACACGAGGAGCAGCGGCGGCAAGAAAAGGATCGCGCCCAGAACGAAGAGAGCGACCGATCTATCTACGGTACGGTTTCTGCGGACCATCTGGAATTCCTCGCCTCATCCGCGACAGCTCGTTCTGCCCAATCAGCCTAGTCGTCGAGTTGGTGCGATGCTCCCGGTCGCGCGAGAAGTGCAGCGACACGGTCGATAGCATCCTTGGTCGAGAACGGCTTCGTGATGTAGTCGTCGGCGCCCAGCGAGATGCCTTTCTCGCGCTCCACGTCTCTGCCGCGCGCGGTCAACATGACGATGCGCACGCTCGACAGAGCTGGATCAGACTTGATCCGCTGGCAGACGGAAAAACCGTCGAGCTTGGGCATCATCACGTCGAGCAGAATGATGTCCGGCTTCTCGCGTGCGACTTCCGCCAAGGCCTGCTCACCGTCCTTCGCGGTGCGGACGTCATATCCAGCCTTCTTCATCAGGAACTGAAGCGACAGCAGGATATTGGGCTCGTCGTCTACAATGAGGACCCTGGCGGGTGATGGCGCTGCGTCGGTCATGGCGAAATCCAGTGTAGATGGGCGTGCATGACGCTCGTGTCGGGACGATACCGGTCGTCACCCATTGTCACCCCGGCACTTGTTTCCGGTGTCCAGATCGCCCCATTCCCCGAGCGGGAGGAGACCTGGACGATGCCGAGCACCGGGACGACTTCGGCCCTCGTTTCGATCGATGTGGCACGATAGCGTTTCGGCGACGTGCCCCCAAGCGCCGAGACGCGAATGCCCAAAGATTGTGTCCCAGAGCCAGCCGGGAAGCCGCCCCTACTTATGTCGCAGGCGGCGCATCGATCTCGCAATACAGAACCGCTTGGAGCCATAGCCCCCGGCCTCAGGCTCGGGTGCCAGGCGCGGGTTGCGCGAGGCCCCGCGAACCTTATAGTGCGCCGCACTTCGACTTCCGCCTGAATGTCACCCTTAATCAGCTGGGATTTCCCATGACCGCCATCAAGTACGACGTTGTCGGTATCGGCAACGCCATCGTCGACGTCATCGGCCGTTGCGACGACGCCTTCCTGAAAGCGCGCGGCTTCAACAAGGGCGGTATGCAGCTTCTGTTCGATGCGGATGCCGTCGCGGACCTCTACAAGAGCATGGGGCCCAGCATCGAGATTTCCGGCGGCTCGGCGGCCAACACGATCGTCGGCGTCGCGTCGTTCGGCGGCACGTGTGCATTCATCGGCAAGGTGGCGGATGACGAACTCGGACGGATCTTCGCGCACGACATCCGTGCCGCCGGCGTCACGTTCGAAACGCCTGCCGCCAAAGGGGGCGCACCCACGGCCCGCTCGCTCATCCTCGTCACGCCCGATGGCGAGCGCACGATGAACACATTTCTCGGTGTCAGCCCCGAGCTGGGCGGCGGCGAGTTGAAAGCAGACATGATAGCTGCCGGTCGCGTCGTCTATCTCGAAGGCTATCTGTTCGACCGCGACGAGGCGAAGGCCGCTTTCCGCGAAGCAGCGGACATCGCTGCCAAGGCCGGCCGCGAAGTGGCGCTGACACTCTCGGACGGGTTCTGCGTCGATCGCCACCGGCACGAGTTCCGCAAGCTGATCAAGGAGCAGGTCGATATCCTGTTCGCCAACGAGAGCGAGATCACGTCGCTCTACCAGACGGCATCGTTCGATGAGGCTGCCAAGCACGCTTCGCTCGACGTGAAGCTCGCGGTACTTACGCGTAGTGCCAAAGGCGCTGTGATCTACAGCCATGGCAAGGCCATAGCGGTGCCTGCGTCTCCCGTCGCGAAGGTGGTCGACACGACGGGCGCCGGCGACCTCTACGCGGCCGGCTTCCTCTATGGACACGCGAAGGGGCATGACCTCGAGACCTGCGGCAAGCTCGGCAGCCTCGCTGCGGCAGAGATCATCAGCCACGTGGGCGCACGTCCCGAGCAGCCGCTCGACAAGCTGGCGCGGGAAAAGGGTGTGCTCGCGTAGACAACGCGGGATCTACGGGAATTGACGAGCGGGGCTGCGGCCCCGCTCGAATTGTTTCGGGGGAGAAAAGGAGGCGAAGCAGCCCAGAGTCATTTAAGCAACAATTTCCATTGCAACTCCATTGTGTTGCAGACCATTCTTCAGAAATTTATTTGCGGAATGGCGCAAATCAGGCATATTCTCGAACATGCTGATGTCATTCAAGGAATTGGTTATGTCGTCCGCCGTCAAGGCGAAGCGGGGCCGGCCTACGGGCTCCGGGATCAACGACCGCATCTGGCTCCGGGAGATCGGGCACCTGCTCCGACTCAAACCAGCCATCAAGCCGACCGCCGCCATCAAGGCCCTCGGCATCAACGATCCGTCAACCATCCGACGACTGCGCGAAAAGCACAAACGCATGACGCCCTCGCACGGCGTCTGACCCACACGCACATTCCAGAATTCGCGAGCCTCGGCGGACGCGGCGCACGCTTTCGTGCGCCAGCCTGCAGACATTCGGCTCGTCCCTGGCCAGCGCAGCAAGCTGGTCGCGCGAAACGAATCGAAAGGTCGTCTCCGGTGTACGGACCGCCTTTTTTCTCTACGGCGCCTGCGCCGGGCCCCATTCGCGGCCTCGCCAAACGGACATCCGTTCGGCGGTGAGAGTTACGAATCGAAAGGTCGTCTCCGGTGTACGGACCGACCTTTCTCCGACAGTCCCGAGTCCCCAAGGTGCCAACTAGGCGGCCACCAGTCGTGGCTGCCATTTTGGCGTTCGAGGGTAGTCGTAGTGTGCGTGAGCAAGGTTGGCAGCAGCAGACGCCGCAGGCTGCTAATACATTGATATATTTTCGAATGTCACATGCACGACAACACGAATCGGCCGTTGCGATGTTCTAATGATCGCGTTTGGAGGAGCACACACTTACCCTGAAACCCAAGGTGAGACATGATGGCGATCAAAGACTGGGCCACCAACAAGGCAAGCACCGACTTCGTCAAGCAGCTCAAGGGCTACAGCCTGACCACTGCCGAGATCCTCTACCGGCTCCCGGATCATCCTTCCCTACTCCAGACGTTCGTATGGCAGGACTACGACCTGAATCCGAGATTTCCCAAGTTGCTCGGGTTCCTGGAGTTCTGGGAGACGAAGCTCGACGGCAAGCTCTATCGTGTGCGCGTCGCGCATTCTCAGCTCATCAAGCCCAGCGAAATCGCGTTGATCGACGGGCAGTTCAGACTCAATTGAGTTTACGGCGCAGTGGCGCCGGGCCGCGGTCGCGGCCTCGGACCTACGGTCCGGAAGTGGTGGCTCTCGAAAGCACACGCGTTGCTGAAGATGGGCGCCGGGCCGCAGTCGCGGTCCGGAAACGCAATCAGCGCGGCGGCCTGTCGAGCTTGCGGCGTTTCCAGGCGTCGGGGATGACGCGCGTCGGGCGGCCCTGGACGAGGCATGCCTCGTCGACGAGGTCGTCGATCGAGTTCAGCGCGAAGATCAGCGTGTCTTCGTGGACGAGTTTGCCGTCCTTCACCTTCGCTTCGACGCCGCCGACGATGACCTGCTTGCCGGGCACAACGCGCGAGATCGTCGAGGCGAAGACCTCATTCAGCCAGGCTTGCGCACGCGCGCCGCCGAGTGGGCTCGATGCGATTGTCATGATCTTGATGGGCTTGTTCTTGAGCGGTCCGTCATAGCCGGGCCGCGAGGCCCAATCGATCGCGTTCTTCAAGTGGCCGGGAATGCCGTGGTTGTATTCCGGCGAGACGACCACGATGCCGTCGCACGCGATGACCGCGCGCCGCAAGGCTGCAACGCCTGTTGGGCCTTCGCCGATGTCATTGTCCTCATTGTAGGGCGGGATGTCGTCGAGCGGGACGATTTCCATTTCGATGTCGGGGGTGAGGCCGGCTTTAAGCGTGCGCAGGATGGCCGTCGAGTTCGATGCGCGGCGAAGGCTGCCGGACAGGCCGAGGAGCTTGAAGTGCTGATGCGGCGGCACGTCCATCGACGCCTCCCGAAGTGTGTTGTCCGGGTGGGTCTATAGGCGACGGGGTTCGCGGGGTCCACTGGGCGGGCAAGGATCCACAAACAGGGAAATCCTGTGCCCGCCAAGAACCAATACCGGCTCGGCCGGGGACGCAGGAAGTCGTTAGATTTCAGCTAGACTACTCGGCTGCCAACTGGCGCTTGTGGCTGGCGAGGACTTGATCGGCGAGCTTGCCGGTCAGTTCGGAGAGGTGATCGAAGGTGGCGATGAAGGAGCCTACACCCGCCGTCGCCGAGCGGAGTTCGACGATCAGGTCGTCCATCTCGGACGCCGGGATCTGCGCATTGACCAGGTCCCAACCGCTCCAGCCCTCGCGCGGGTAGAAGCCCTGAATGCGGCCGCGCCGCTGCGAGACGATACCGGTTACTGTCGCCGTGGCGTCGTTGGGCACGGCGATCTCGACCTGCATCACCGGCTCGAGCAGCACCGGGCTGCATCTGGGCATACCGTCGGTCATGGCGATGCGGCTGGCTTGACGGAAGGCCATGTCGGAACTGTCCACCGCGTGGAAGCTGCCGTCCTTCAATGTGACGGCCACGTCCACGACCGGAAAACCGAGAGGGCCGGTCTTGAGGTAGTCCGAAACACCGATCTCGACCGAGGGGATGAACTGCCGGGGTACCGCGCCGCCGACGATCTTCTCGCCGAACTGGAAGCCGGAGCCGCGCGGCAACGGCTGAATCTCGATGACGACATCGCCGAACTGGCCGTGTCCGCCCGACTGCTTCTTGTGGCGGCCTCGGATGGTCGTGCCTTCGCGGATCGTCTCCCTGTAGGGCACGCGGCGCAAACGCTTTTCGACCTCGACGCCGTATTTGCGTGCCAACCGTTCGAGTGCGACGCGCAGGTGCATCTCGCCCTGGCCGAGCAGCACGAGCTGGTGCGTGTCCGCGCTATTGTCGATACGGATGCCGCGGTCCTCCTCCATCAGCTTGGTCAGCGCGGAGGACATCTTGACCTCGTCCTTGCGTTCCTTGACGCTGACGGCGACGCCGAAGACCGGTGGCGAAATGGCCGGTGCTGGGATCGCCGCCGGCACGATGCCGTCAGCACTCATCGTATCTCCAGTCTTCGCGTGCTCCATGCGGCCGAGGGCTACGACCTCGCCAGCAGCGGCGGCCCCACGCTTCGTCGACTGGGCACCGACAAGCGAGAATACGCCGGCGATTCGATCCTCGCCGTGTGGACCTGTCAATGTCGTCCCATCGCCGACCTCGCCCGCCAGAACGCGCGCAACCGACAGCTTGCCGCCATGCGCGGAGTACGTCGTCTTGACGACGTGGACGAGCGACTTCGGCTTGCCGAGACCGATGCGCTGCACCGTTTCATCGACGAACGGCACCTCGTGACGCAGGACCTTGAGCAGGCGGACGATGCCATTCCCATTTTCCGCCGAACCCAGCAGAACCGGCACGATCAAGCCCTCGCGGAACTCGCGGACGAGATCGTCGAAGACGCGGTCGCGCGCGGGCTCCATGTCTGTCAGGAGCTGCTCCATCAACTCATCATCATAGTCGGCCAACTGCTCCAGCATGTGGAAGCGCGCTTCCTTCCGGCGCTGGGTCATCGATAAAGGTGCTTCGATAACCTCGGAAGGTGCATGCTCGCGGTAGACGAAGGCGCGGTCGAGCGCGAGATCGACGAAGCCCGTGGCGATGCCGTTGTCCCAAATCGGAATCTGGCGCAGCACCAGCGGCTTCGAGCTCGCTGGCTGCAATTGGGCGAGAACATCACGCACGCGCGTGTCGAAACTGTCGATCTTGTTGAGGAACAAGGCGTGAGGCAGACCGAGATCTTCGAGCTGCTTGAGGATCACCTGCAGCGAGGGAACTCGCTTGGGGTCAGGCTCGCACACCACGATCGCGGCGTCGGCGACGGCGAGAACATCGGCGGCCTCGTGCTGGAACTCGATCGAGCCGGGGCAGTCGACGAAGGTGAAGCGATCTCCGAGGTATTCGCAATCGGCGATGTTGAGCTCGACGCTCATGCCGTGTTCGCGCGCTTCCTGATTGGCGTCGCCGACCGTCGTCTTATCCTTGATCTTGCCTTGTCGCGTGATGACGCCCGATCGCGCGAGGATCGCTTCGAGAAGTGTCGTCTTGCCGCTGAGGTAAGGCCCGATCAGTGCGATGCAGCGGGCGCTGCGGACGCGGCCATTGCCGTTCGATCCACTCGACTGCGCCATGGGTTCCTCCATCTTTCAAGGCATGCAGACGCGAAGCCGCGCCCGCGCCTGGAAGGACACGGCGAGATCATGTTGTCCCTGCGAGCGTGCGAACGCAAGACAGAACTATGACAGAGGCTCGAGCGCGGCGCGGGAAATGCCGACGTGGATTTGATTGCGGTCAAGGCGTGAGTGATAACTGCGACCGCCCAACGCGGGTTCGCCCAGCGCGCATAGCTGTCGATAGAGCTATTGGTATTCTTCGTCGATGAGCCGAGGATGGTCCGCCGGAGTGCGCTTTTGAGCGCACGATCGCGTTGCAAGTGACTCTGGATCGCCGCTCACACTGCTGCTCTTGAGTAGCGTCCATACCTGTCTTTCCGGCACTTGATGCCGGTATCCAGTGTCGGAACGCTATAGCTTTTCTGTCCGCTCTGGTGTCGGTTCGGGTTCCTCATTGGAACCGCCGACCGACGCGTCCTCAAACGCCGCCCCAGACGTCGCGGGCGGTGTCGACGCAGAGGGCGAGCTTGGCCCATTGCTCGGCGTCGGCGAGGAGGTTGCCTTCCTCTGTCGAGGCGAAGCCGCATTGCGGGGAGAGGCAGAGCTGGTCGAGGTCGATGTGCTTGGCGGCCTCGTCGATGCGGCGCTTCAAGACGTCCTTGCTTTCGAGCTGGCCGGTCTTCGACGTGACGAGGCCGAGTACGACGGTCTTGTGCTTGGGTACGAGACGCAACGGCTCGAAGCCGCCGGCGCGCTCGCTGTCGTATTCGAGGAAGTAGCCGTCGACGCCGATCTTCTGGAACAGCGTTTCTGCCACCGGGTCGTAGCCCCCCGAGGCAACGAAAGTCGATTGGAAGTTGCCACGGCAGAGATGCATGGTGACGACCATATCCTTGGGCTTCGTCGCGATGGCGGCATTGAGAAGTTCGGCGTAGGTCTGCGGGAGGGTGTCGGGGTTCTCACCGCGTTCGCGGACCTGCTCGCGCAGCTTGGGGTCGCAAAGGTACGCGAAGTTGACCTCGTCGATCTGGAGATAGCGGCAGCCCGCATCGGCGAAAGCCTTGATGGCGCCGGCATAGGCTTTGCCGAGGTCAGCGTAGAAAGCCTCCATCGTCGGATAAACCGACTTGTCGATCGCGTCGCGGCCGTAGCGAAAGTGCAGCGAGGTGGGCGAGGGGATCGTCATCTTGGGCGTGACGCGGGCGTTCGCCTTCAAGAACCGAAAGTGCTCCAGCATGGGGTGCGAGGTGAAGCCGAGCTTGCCGTTGGTGCGCAGGAGGACGGGGCGCGGTTGCTTGCCCTCGAACTTGATCTTGCGCTCGCCCTCATAGGATTCCACGCCGTCGAGGCGTTCGAGGAAGTCGATCTGCCAGAACGCGCGGCGGAACTCGCCATCGGTCACGGCTTTGAGGCCGATGTCCTCCTGGCGGCGGATCACGGCGGCGATCTCGCGATCTTCGACAGCCTTCAGCGCGGCGGCGTCGATCTTGCCGGCGGCACGCTGCTCGCGCGCTTCCTTCAACGGGGCAGGACGCAGCAGACTACCGACATGATCGGCGCGGAAAGGTGGGAGGTTGCGGGTCATCTGCGGCTCCTGTGCGAATTCGTGACAGGTGCCATATCCGATCGACTGGGGTGGGACAACGCAGAGCTACCGCAAGTGCGCTTCCGATCATCCGGCAGTGCGATCCGGAAAAGGCCGCTCGGCGATCGGCAGGCTGCCCGAATTCTATGCACAACGCTCACAAGTTCGGCATGTTTCAGGACTGCTACAGTCCAAGGTCTGTACGCTGATTGCGGGGCTACGGTCATCAGCCCACCTTGTTGGAAATGGGCACTTCAACGCTAATACAAATCAGTTTTAGATCGACAGCTCCGAACCTGCATTACGCGGCTGGTTCACAACGGCCAAAGGAAACGAGGACAGAGCTGTCCTGAAATATTTGACGGCGAGAATTTTGCAGAAGTAATAGTGAAAGTTCATTGCTTTCGGGGCGGGTCGTACATGCGACCCGCCCCGAATTTTATCGTGCCTTCGATCACGCGCTCTTACTCACGCGGCGCGAGCCAGGATCTCGGTGCCGTTCAATGTGAGCTTGCCGCCGCTCACGGAGATACGAACCGCATCGCTGTCCTTTACCCTGCCCGCCAGGATCGCCTCGGCCAAGGGATCCTGTACGTTGCGCTGGATGACGCGCTTCAATGGACGCGCGCCATATGCCGGGTCGTAGCCCTGGTTGGCGAGCCACGTGCGAGCCTGATCGTCGATGCCGATCGTTATCTTGCGATCGGTGAGCAGCTTCTGCAAACGCGCGATCTGAATGTCGACGATGCGCCCCATGTGCTCGCGCCTCAGACGATGGAACACGATTATCTCGTCGATCCGGTTCACGAACTCGGGACGGAACTTCGTCTTCACCTCGGCCAGCACGAAGGCGCGGGCCTGAGCCGGATCATCCTCATCCTTCTGGGCGACGAGATATTCGGCGCCGATGTTGGACGTCATGATGATGAGCGTGTTCTTGAAGTCGACGGTGCGCCCTTGACCATCGGTCAGGCGCCCGTCGTCCAACACCTGTAGCAGCACGTTGAATACGTCCGGATGGGCCTTCTCCACCTCGTCGAACAGCACGACCTGA
>LNFM01008474.1_pt1 | contig 24796 bp, 25 predicted proteins | sample 596031 | NCBI WGS metagenome assembly LNFM01 (sample SAMN04254537, study PRJNA301005) | activated carbon metagenome | isolation source: dual media filters at the Ann Arbor, Michigan drinking water treatment plant | place: USA: Ann Arbor | reverse complement strand
CTACGCCATCGGCGCCTGCATCTACGCCTGCATGCAGGGCTACCCGCCCAACGACGCGCCGCAGCGCATCGAGAAGGACCGCCTGGCGCTCAGCCTCAGCCGGCTGCGCAACATCTACTCCGACAACCTCATCGAGGTGACGGAATGGTGCATGAGCCTCGACCCGCTTAGCCGCCCGCAAAGCGTGTTTGCGCTGCAGAAGGAACTGGCGCGCGAGACCGAGCGCCGCTACACCAAGCTCAGTTTCGGCGAACGGCTGAAGCTGCAGATCGAGACGCTGAAAACCGGCCAGAAGGCCTAGGCGCGGGCCCCACCATGCAGTTCTCTGTCTACCAGGTCAGCCGCAAGGGCGGCCGCGAAAAGAACGAAGACCGCATGGGCTACTGCTACACGCGGGACGCCGGGCTCTTTGCGCTGGCCGACGGCATGGGCGGCCACCCCGAGGGCGAAGTGGCCAGCCAGCTGGCGCTGCAAACGCTCTCGGCGATGTTCCAGCGCGAGGCCAAGCCCAAGCTCGCCGACCCGTTGCGCTTCCTGCAGGAAGCCATCATCGCCGGCCACCACCAGCTGCTGCGTTATGCCACCGAACGCGCGCTGATCGACACGCCCCGCACCACGGTCGTGGCCTGCCTCATCCAGGGCAAGCAGGCCTACTGGGCCCACTGCGGCGATTCACGGCTGTATCTCGTTCGCGGCGACAAGCTGGTGGCGCGCACGCGCGACCACAGCTATTCCGAGCTGCAGGAAACGCTGTCGCACGTGGTGCCCATGGGCGACCGCGTCAACCGCAACGTGCTCTTCACCTGCCTGGGCAGCCCGGGCAAGCCGGTGGTCGACACCGCCGGCCCGCTGGTGGTGCACCCCGGTGACCGCGTGATGCTGTGCAGCGACGGCCTGTGGGGCGCGCTGCCCGACAGCGTCATCACCGAGGTGCTGACCAAGCGCCAGATCTCCGACGCCGTGCCCGAACTGGTGGAGCGTGCGCTGCGCGAAGCCGGCGAAAAGAGTGACAACGTCACCGTGCTGGCGGTGGAATGGGAAGCCGCCGAAGACACCGACAGCAAGGGTGCCATCAGCACGCTGTCGCTGGGCGACGAGGTCTTTGCCTCCACCATCCAGGCCAGCCTGGCCACCGACGGCGGCGTGGACGAGCTCGACGAAGCCGAGATCGAACGCAGCATCCGCGAGATCAACGAAGCGATCCAGCGCAGCTCGCAGAAGCGGCGATAGTTCGCCGCTGCCGCACCGCACCACCCGCAGGCCGTGCCACACCCGGTGCGGCCTCTTCATTTCCTGCAAGGACATGCCATGAGCTTCGAACGATCTGCCGGCCGCCGCGCCGACGCCCTGCGCCCGGTGCGCATCCAGCGCCACTTCACCAAACACGCCGAGGGTTCGGTGCTGGTGTGCTTCGGCGACACCCAGGTGCTGTGCACGGCGTCGGTGGAAGAGAAGGTGCCGCCCTTCAAGCGCGGCAGTGGCGAAGGCTGGTTGACGGCCGAATACGGCATGCTGCCGCGCGCCACGCACACGCGCAGCGACCGCGAAGCCGCCAAGGGCAAGCAGAGCGGCAGAACCCAGGAGATACAGCGACTGATCGGCCGCAGCCTGCGCAGCGTCTTCGACCTGAAGGCGATGGGCGAGCGCACCATCAGCCTCGATTGCGACGTGCTGCAGGCCGACGGCGGCACGCGCACCGCGGCCATCACCGGCGCCTTTGTCGCCGCGCACGACGCCATCTCGGTGCTGCTGGCCCAGGGCAAGCTGGCGGCCAGCCCGATGCGCGACTTTGTCGCCGCCATCTCGGTGGGCGTGGTGCAGGGCGTGCCGCTGCTGGACCTGGAATACACCGAAGACTCGGCCTGCGACACCGACATGAACGTGGTCATGACGGGCAGCGGCGGCTTCGTCGAAGTGCAGGGCACGGCCGAGGGCGCGCCGTTTTCGCGCGCCGAGATGGACCAGCTGCTGGCGCTGGCCGACCAGGGCATCCGCGAACTGGTGGCGCTGCAGAAGCAGGCGCTGGGGGTGGGCTGAGATGCGCCTGGTGCTGGCCTCGAACAACGCCAAGAAGCTGTCCGAGCTGCAGGCCTTGCTGGCGGGTGTGGCCGTGCAGCTGGTGACCCAGGGCAGCCTGGGCGTGGCCGAGGCCGAGGAGCCGCACCTCACCTTCATCGAGAACGCGCTGGCCAAGGCCCGCCATGCTGCCGCGGCCACCGGGGGCGCCGCGCTGGCCGATGACTCGGGTGTGTGTGTCGACGCGCTGGGCGGCGCGCCGGGCGTGATCTCGGCGCACTACGCGGGCGAAGTGGTCTTCGAAGGCGAGCGCGAGATGCGCCGCCGCGCGCAGGACGCCGCCAACAACGCGCGCCTGCTGGCCGACCTGCGGCACGCCGAAGGCGCGGCCGCGCGCCGCGCGCACTTCGTGTGCACTTTGGTGGCGGTGAAGCACGCCGAAGACCCGCAGCCGCTGGTGGCGGTGGGGCGCTGGCCGGGCGAGATCCTGACCGCGCCGCGCGGCGACGCCGGCTTCGGCTACGACCCGCTGATGTTCATCCCGGCGCTGGGCCGCACGGTGGCGGAGATGGACGCCGCGCTGAAGAACAGCGTCAGTCACCGTGCCCTCGCCACCACGCAGCTGCGCGCCCTGCTGCACGAGGTGTGGCGGCTGTGATTCCGATCCGGCCCGGCGGTGGCGACGAGGCTGCGTGTGCCGTGCAGCAGTCGGCCCAGCACTACCTGCGCCCCGGCACGCTGCAGCTCGGCGCCTTGCCGCCCTTGTCGCTGTACGTGCACCTGCCCTGGTGCCTGAAAAAGTGTCCTTACTGCGACTTCAACTCGCACGAGGCCGATGCCGCGAAAGGCAGCTTGCCCGAAGCGCGCTACATCCAGGCGCTGATGGCCGACCTGGAACAGGCGCTGCCCCTGGTGTGGGGCCGGCGCGTGCACAGCATCTTCATCGGCGGCGGCACGCCCAGCCTGTTTGCACCCGAGAGCATCGACCGCCTGATCAGCGGCATCCGCGCGCGCCTGCCGCTGGAGCCGGGGCTGGAAATCACGCTGGAAGCCAACCCGGGCACCTTCGAGCGCGAGCGCTTCCGGGCCTTTCGCGGTGCCGGCGTGACACGCCTGTCCATCGGCGTGCAGAGCTTTGACGACGAAGCGCTGCAGCGCATCGGCCGCGTGCACAACGCCGCGCAGGCCCGTGCTGCGGTGGAAGAGGCGCGTGAGGCCTACGACACCTTCAACATCGACCTGATGTACGCGTTGCCGGGCCAGACGCTGCAGCAGCTGGCCACGGAGCTGGACACCGCGCTGGCCTGTGCCCCGCCGCACCTGAGCATCTACCACCTGACGGTGGAGCCCAACACGGTGTTCGCGAACCGGCCACCGGTGCTGCCCGACGACGACCTGGCCAGCGACATGCTGGACCTCATCACCGAGCGCACGGCGGCCACCGGCCTGCAGCGCTACGAGGTCAGCGCCTTCGCACGGGCCGGCCACCGCTGCGCGCACAACCTGAACTACTGGGAGTTCGGCGACTACCTGGGCATCGGCGCCGGTGCGCACGGCAAGCTGAGCTTTCCGCACCGTGTCTTGCGCCAGGTGCGCTGGCGCGAACCGCAGCTGTACATGCAACATGCGCTGGCGGGCCGGGCGGTGAGCAACGAACACGAGGTGAAGCGCCGCGACCTGCCCTTCGAGTTCATGTTGAACACGCTGCGGCTGCGTGAGGGTTTTGCCGTCTCGCGCTTCACCGAGCGCACGGGCCTGCCGCTGTCGGCGCTGCGCCAGGCGCTGGCGCTGGGGCAGCAGCGCGGGCTGCTGGAATACGACGAAGCCGCAGACCACGTGCGGCCCACGGCGCGCGGCTACGACTTCCTGTCGGACCTTCAGGCGCTGTTTCTGCCCACGGCCGCCGCAGAACCCGGCTGAGCCAGGCGCGGTACCGCGATCAGACGCGCGATCAGACGCGCGATCAGACGCGCGATCAGACGCGCGAGGTGGCCAGGCCCGCGTTGGCGCGCAGCCATTCCACCAGGCGCGGCGCAATCTGTGTCAGCGGCAGCACTTCGTTGGCTGCTCCGTGGGCGATGGCCTCACGCGGCATGCCGAAGACGACGCAGCTGTTTTCGTCCTGCACCAGGTTGTGGCTGCCGGCGTCGCGCATGCTGCGCATGGCCTTGGCCCCGTCGGCGCCCATGCCGGTCAACATCACGGCCAGGGCGTTGCGGCCCACCACGCGCGCAGCGCTGTCGAACAGCACTTCCACGCTGGGCTTGTGGCGGTTGACGGGTTCACCGTCCTGCACGCGCGCGATGTAGTTGGCGCCCGAGCGTTCCACCGAGAGGTGAAAACCGCCGGGTGCGATGTAGGCATGGCCAGGCAGCACCCGCTCTCCGTCCTGCGCCTCGGCCACGCGGATGCGGCACAGGCTGTTCAGCCGCGCGGCATAGCTCTTGGTGAACCCGGGGGGCATGTGCTGCGTGATCATCACGGCAGGGCAGTCGGCGGGCAGGTTCACCAGTATCTCGCGCGTGGCTTCGGTGCCGCCGGTGGAAGCGCCGATGAAGATGATCTTCTCGGTGGACAGGCGGCCCAGCGAGGCCATGGTCACAGGCTTGGCCGGCGCGGTATGGGTCTCGCCGGGCGCGGCAGCCAGGCGGTGCACGCGTGCCTTCGCGGCGGTGCGGATCTTGTCGGTGATGTCGGCGCCCAGTTGGCGCAGGCCGTCGGCCACGCCGATCTTGGGCTTGGCGACAAAGTCCACCGCGCCCAGTTCCAGCGCCTTCAGCGTGACGTCGGCGCCGCGCTCGGTCAGCGTGCTGACCATCACCACCGGCATGGGCCTAAGGCGCATCAGGCGGCTGAGGAAATCGATGCCGTCCATGCGCGGCATCTCGATGTCCAGCGTGATGACGTCCGGGTTCAGGTTGCGGATCATCTCGCGTGCCACCAGCGGGTCGGCTGCGGCGCCCACGCACGTCATGTCGGGCTGGCGGTCGATGATCTCGGCCAAGAGGCCGCGAACGAGGGCCGAGTCGTCGACGACGACCACGCGGGTCTTGGTGCTCATGCTGCTGTCTCGCTTTGGGGTCGTTCCGGGTCGCGGGGCGCGCGTTTTGTGTCTGGGCCTTCAGAAGAGGTCGACGCTGCCGCCTCCGTCCACCACAGGGGCCGCCTTGCTCAATGCCGCGCGCTCCTGGGCGGCCAGCGCCTCGGTGTTGGCCGAGGCCAGGCGCTTGACCATGGCTTTGCCGCTGGCGGGCAGGAAACACACCTTGCGCGGGTAGATGTCCATGACGTCCTTGCTGACGACGGTGATGCGTTCGGTGCGCAGGTAGTCGAGCACGAACTTGGTGTTGCGCTCACCGACGTTGATGGTGTTCATGCCGCTGATGACGGCGCCACCGCCGAACACCTTGGCTTCCATGGTGCTGCGCGTGGCGCCGCGCTTGACCAGCTCGCCGATCAAGAGATCCATCGCAAAGCTGCCGTAGCGGCCGCAGTCGGCGCCCGTGCCTCCCTGGCCGGTGTCGGGCAGGAGGAAGTGGTTCATGCCGCCGACGCGCTTTTCGCGGTCCCACAGGCAGGCGGCGATGCACGAGCCCAGCGTCGTCATCACCAGGAGGTCTTCGTCGGCGACGAAAAACTCGCCCGGCAGCACCTTCACGGCGTCGTTGTGAAAGTGGGCGTCATAAAAAAAGAACGAGGCTTCGCCGACTTTGCGCGGCGCGGCTTTCAGCCGCTCCAGGCGGCCGGGCACGGGCCGGATCGGTTGGCCCGGCGCAGGGGCGGCGTAAGAGGTGGCGACCATTGGGCGTGATATCGGCGCGTTGGTAAGGGGCTTGAGCCGGGCGGAGTGGGCAGACTCGTCGTCAGGGCCGCGGGCAGCGTTCAGACCCGTTCGTAGATGGTCTTGCCGCGCAGGCGGAAGAGGTCGCGTGACTCGGTGAAGTTCTCCGAGTGGCCGACGTAGAGCAGCGCGCCCGGTTTCATCTGTGCGTGCATGCGTTCCAGCACCTTGCGCTGTGTCGGGTTGTCGAAATAGATCATTACGTTGCGGCAGAACACCAGATCGAAGGGTTCGCCCAGCGCCGACCAGCTGGTGCTCATCAGGTTGAAGGCGCGGAACTCGATCAACCGCGCCAGCTCCGGCTTGATGCGGATGCTGCCGGCGTTGGCGCCCGTGCCGCGCATGAAGTGGCGCTTCAGCCGTTCGGGGCTCAGCCCGCGGGCATCGGCGCTGTAGACGCCGCGCTGCGCGGTGGCCAGCACCTTGGTGTCGATGTCGCTGCAGACCAGCTTCACCTGCGCCGAGGCGCCCAGCGCCTCCACCACCGTCATCGCCAGTGAATACGGTTCTTCGCCAGTGGAAGCCGCGTTGCACCAGATGCGCAGCGGGCGGGCAGCGCGGGCGCGCAGGTCCTCCACCAGGGCGTGGAAATGGTGCTCTTCACGGAAAAAGGCGGTGAGGTTGGTGGTCAGGCAGTTCACGAACTCCTGCCACTCGGCCTCGGCCTCGGCGCCGGTGGCACGTTCCAGCCATTGCAGGTATTCGGTAAAACCGTCGCGCCGGGTCTCACGCAGGCGGCGTGACAGGCGGCTGTAGACCATGGCCTGTTTGCCGGCGTGCAGGCTGATGCCGGCGCGCTGGTAGATGAGCTGGCGCACGCGCTCGAAATCTGCCGGCGTGAGTATGAATTCCTGCTCGGTGGCGTTGGACGCGGGGGGCATGACGGCAGCGGGCATGGTGAGGCAGACCTTGTGATCAGGCCGACAGTGTTGCCGCCAGCGCTGCTGGGCAAGCCGGGATATGCGCCGGCCCGACCGCTTATTTCTGAGGCTTGGGATGAAGAATGGCGCTGCTAGACTGCTGCGGTGCGTGGCGCTGGGCCACTGCCCGACACCACAGCCCGCCGACAGCTTCATTCTTTGGACCCTCAGCCGCCCATGCCCGCGCCGACATCAGGCCCGCCTGCCGCGGGCGCGGATGTGCCGGCGCCCACGCTGCAACTGGAGCAAGCGCTGCAGTTGCTAGGGCATTCCGGCCGGCCCATGCCTGCGGGCGAGCCCGGCAGCAGTGGCTGGCTGCAGGGTGTGGTGGACGCCCTGGTCGAGCTTTCCAGCCGCGATGCCCTCACCGGCCTGGCCAACCGCCGCGCCTTCGAGCTGGCGCTGTCGCGCGAGATCGACCGTGTGGCCCGCAGCGGCGAACCGGCCCTGCTGCTGACGCTGGACATCGACCACTTCAAGCGTGTCAACGACACCTGGGGCCACAACGCCGGCGACGCTGTGCTGCGCGCCGTGGCCGCCGCACTCATCGACAGCGTGCGCCCGATGGACCTGGTGGCGCGTGTGGGCGGCGAGGAGTTCGCCATCATCCTGCCCAATTGCGGCAGCGCCTTCGGCGAAACCGTGGCCGAACGCGTGCGCCGCCGCGTCGAACGCATGCCGGTGCCGGTGGCGCCGGGCCAGCAGATCAGCTGCACCGTCAGCATCGGCGGGGCGTTTGCGCCGCAATGGGTGCGTTCCACCGCCGCACTGTGGGTGGAACGCGCCGACCAACAGCTCTACCTGGCGAAGGCCCAGGGCCGCAACCTCGTGCGCCTGGAGCCCACGGCGGTGTCGGTGGTCAGCAACGAAGAGCGACGCCTGCTCTTCGAGACCTTCCAGTTTCAGGATCACGAATGACCATCACTGCTGTCACCAGCGGCAAGGGCGGCGTCGGTAAGACCTTCGTCTCGGCCAACCTCGCGGCCGCACTGGCGCGCAACGGCCGCCGTGTGCTGGTGCTGGACGCCGACCTCGGGCTGGCCAATCTGGACGTGCTGCTGAATCTTTTCCCGAAGATCACGCTGCACGACGTCTTCACCGGCAAACACTCCTTGCCCGAGGCCATCGTGCAGGTCTCCAGCGGCTTCTGGGTGCTGCTGGCGGGTTCAGGCATGGTCGAGTACTCGCGCATGACGCTGGAAATCCGCGAACAGCTGCAGAAAGTCATCACCGAGATCGAGCCGCGATTCGACCATGTGCTGCTGGACACCGGGGCTGGCATCAGCGACGTGGTGCTCTACACGGTGAGCCTGGCGCGTGACGTGCTGGTGGTGGTGACCCCCGAGCCGACCTCGCTGACCGATGCCTACGCCACCATCAAGGTGCTGGCGCAGACGCAGGGCCGGCGCCGCTTCGATCTGGTCGTGAACCAGACGCGCAAGATCGGCGAGGGCCGCGCCGTGCGCCAGCAGTTGCAGCAGGTGGTGGACCGCTACGTGAACCCCGGGCTGGACTCGCCCGTGCGCCTGGAACTGCTGGGCGAGGTGCCCTCAGACCCCGCGGTGCGTGAGTCGGTGCAGCGCCGGCAACTGCTGCAGGAGCTGCTGCCGGGTTCGCCCGCGGCGGTGGGCTTGTCGGCGGTGGCCGGCAAGCTGATGGACCTCTGAAAGCGCGCGGCCCTTGCATGAGTGAACCCGCGTCCACGGCCGAGGCGCCATCGGGTACGCCGTTTGTCCGCCTGGGGGGCGAAGACGGCGTGCGTGCGCTGGTCGACCGTTTCTACGACCTGATGGACCTGGAGCCACACTATGCGGCCCTGCGCGCCATCCACCCGGCCGATCTGGCTGGCAGCCGCGACAAGCTGCACTGGTTTTTGTGCGGCTGGCTTGGCGGCCCCAACCTCTACATCGAACGCTACGGCCACCCCATGCTGCGGGCCCGCCACATGCCCTACCGCATCGGCATTGCCGAACGTGACCAATGGATGGCCTGCATGATCCAGGCGATGCAGGAGCGAGCGGTGGACGAGGCCTTGGCGCAGCGCCTGGCCGAGGCCTTTTTCGGCACGGCCGACTGGATGAGGAACAAGTGAACAAGTCGCGGCTGGCCAGGCCCTGGCGTGCGCGCTGCGCGCTGCCGGCGCTGGCGCTGGCGCTTCAGGCTTGCGTGGTGGTGCCGCAGACGCGCGAGGTCTACGACCCCGAGTGCAAGGTGATGAAACGCCAGATGACGCTGCAGACGGCCGCGCTGGGCAGTTTCCAGAGCTGTGGCGATGACGCCTGCAAGGCGATGCTGGTGGCCATGGGCGCGGTGACGGCGGCCACGGCCGTGGTCTCGGGCAGCGTGGCCCTGGTGGGCAACATGGTGTTCTGGTTTGAGCGCCAGGGGCAGTGCGTGCGGTTGACGGGTGCGCCTGCTGCCGCCGCTGCGTCGCCCGCCGCGCCGCCGGCTTCAGCAGCGCAGGACGGCCGGGCGCGGCACTAGCCTGCGCTGCCGGCCAGCAGCACGATCAGCGCGCCGGCACCGCCCTGCGGCCCGCTGGCCTGCGCAAAGGCGATGACCTCGTTGCGCTGGCCCAGCCAGCGCTGCACCTTGCCCTTGAGCACGGGCTCGCGCCCTGGCGACCCGTGGCCCTTGCCGTGCACCACGCGCAGGCAACGGTGGCCACGCTGCGCGGCGCTGCGCACGAAAGCGGCCAGCGTGTCGCGCGCCTCGTCGCGGCGCAGGCCATGCAGGTCGAGCTCGGCCTGTATCGCCCAGTGCCCGCGCCGCAGCCGCGTGACGACATCCGGGCCGACACCCTGGCGGCGGAAGCTCAGGCCGTCGTCGGTGAGCAGCAGCGATTCGATGTCCACCTCGTCGGACAGCGCTTCCTTCAGCGCGGCCTGCTCGTCCAGCAGGCGCTGGCGCGGCTCGGGCGTGGGCCGGGCCCCGCTGGGCGCGGCCAGATCGCTGGGCGGCAAGGGGGTCACAGGGCCCACCGCATCGGCGAACTGGCGCCGCGCACGTTCGGCCGCGGCGCGTTCGGCCTGTTCTCGTGCCGCCCGTTCGGCGGCCAGGCGCGCACGTTCCTGCAGCGCGCGGCGCACGTCGAGCAGGGCGTCCAGACCGCGGCCTTTCACAACAGGCCCCGCTCCGCGAAAGACACCACCTGGCCCTGGCCCACGACCACGTGGTCGAGCACGCGCACGTCCACCAGTTGCAGCGCGGCCTTCAAGGTCTGCGTCAGGTATTCATCGGCGCGCGAGGGCTCGGCCACGCCCGAGGGGTGGTTGTGCGCCAGCACCACGGCGCCGGCATTCAGCTGCAGCGCGCGCTTGACGACCTCGCGCGGGTAGACGCTGGTCTGCGACAAGCTGCCGAAGAACAGGTCTTCCAGCCGGATCAGGCGGTGCTGGCTGTCCAGGAACAGCACCGAAAACACCTCCTGGGCGCGGCCGCCCAGGTTCAGCGCGAGGTAGTCCTTCACGCGGGTCGGGCTCTCGAACACCGGGGCCGCCGCCAGTTGCTGGGCGAGGGCGCGCCGCGCCATCTCCATCACCGCCAGCAGCTCGGCCCGTTTGGCCGGGCCCAGGCCCTTGGCGCCCTTCAGTTCTTCAGGTGTGGCGTTCAAGAGGCCGGCGTAGCCGTGGCAATGTGCCAGCACATCGTCGGCCATGGCGACCACGCCGCGGCCCTTGTAGCCGGTGCGCAGCAGCAGCGCCAGCAGTTCGGCATCGGCCAGGGCCGCGGCACCGCGCGCGAGCAGCTTTTCGCGCGGGCGCTGGTCGGCAGGCAGGTGTTTCATGGGGCGATCTGGCGCAAGGCTTTGCACAGGAGAGGCGGCTCTTAGAATCTCAACCCAGTCTATGCGAGGGCTGCGCCCCCGCTCGTCGCTCCCTGGCATGCCCCCAAAGGGCTGCACCCTGGTCTTTGCCTGTGAACCTCGTCCAGCCCGGCTCCTTCCTGACGCTGCATTACCGCCTGTCGGGCCCCGACGGCGCTGCCGTGGTCGACACCTTCGCCGACAAGCCCGCCACGCTGTCGCTGGGCATGGGGCAGCTGGCCCCGGCCATCGAGCAGCAGCTCATCGGCCTGGCGGAAGGCGCGCAGACGGTCTTTGACCTGCCGCCCGGTGCCGCCTTCGGCCCGCGCAATCCCGAGATGGTGCAGCGCGTGAAGCTGGCGCTGCTGCGCGAGCTGGGCGACCCCGACATGGACTACAACGTCGGCGACGTGGTGCAGTTCCCCACGCCCGACGGGCAGGGCAGCTATGCCGGCGTGGTGCGTGAGCTGGGCAGCACGGCCGGCGAGGGCTGGCTGCTTTTCGATTTCAACCACCCACTCGCCGGCCAGCCCGTGCGCTTCGAGGTGAAACTGCTGGGGGTGCTGTGATCATCGAGAAAAACGGCGAAGTGCTGCTGGCCGAACCGCGCGGCTTCTGCGCGGGCGTGGACCGCGCCATCGAGATCGTCGAGCGTGCGCTGCTGAAGTTCGGCCGCCCGATCTATGTGCGCCACGAGATCGTGCACAACACCTACGTGGTGAACGACCTCAAGGCCAAGGGCGCGATCTTCATCGAGGACCTGGCCGAAGTGCCGCCGGGTGCCACGCTGGTGTTCAGCGCCCACGGCGTGAGCAAGGCCGTGCGCGTGGAAGCCGCGCAGCGCGGCTTCCAGGTCTTTGATGCCACCTGCCCGCTGGTGACCAAGGTGCACGTGGAGGTGGCCAAGCTTGCGAAAGAGGGCTTCGAGTTCATCATGATCGGCCACAAGGGCCACCCCGAGGTGGAAGGCACCATGGGGCAGCTCAGCGACGGCATCTACCTCGTGGAAGACGTGCCCGACGTGGCCCAGGTGAAGCCGCGCGGCGACAAGCTGGCCGTGGTGACGCAGACCACGCTGAGCGTGGACGACGCGGCGCAGATCCTGGCTGAGGTGAAACGCCTCTTCCCGCACGTGCGCGAGCCGAAGAAGCAGGACATCTGCTACGCCACGCAGAACCGCCAGGATGCGGTGAAGGTGCTGGCACCCAAGGTCGATGTCGTCATCGTCGTCGGCAGCCCCACCAGCAGCAACAGCAACCGCCTGCGTGAGCTGGCCGAGCGCCTGGGCACCGAAGCGCACATGGTCGAAGGCGCGCAAGACCTGCAGCCAGCCTGGTTCGAGGGCCGCCAGCGCGTCGGCCTGACGGCCGGCGCGAGCGCGCCCGATGTGCTGGTGCAGGCCGTCATCGACCGCCTGCGCGAGTTCGGCGCCACCAGCATCCGCAACATGGACGGTGTGGTGGAAGACGTGCACTTTCCGCTGCCGCGCGGCCTTGGCAACCGCGGCATGGCCGAGGTGGGCAGTTCCCGATCCTGAAGCCGCCGCCGCCTTGCGTTCACCGCGCACCCCTCGCAAGACAGCGGCGCCTGCACCCCAGGCGCCGTTGTCATCTGACATCCCTCGAAGGACCCGACCATGCTCGACATCAGCCTTCTGCGCCGCGACCTGCCCGGCGTGGTGGCGCAACTGCAGCGCCGCAAGAACCCGCAGCCCTACCTGGACGTGCCGCGCTACAGCGCGCTGGAAGCAGAACGCAAGGCCATCCAGACCGAAACCGAACAGCTGCAGGCGCGCCGCAATGCGGCCAGCAAGCAGATCGGCATGCTCAAGGGCAAGGGTGAAGACACCAGCGCGCTGATGGCCGAGGTGAACGGCATCGCCGACGGCCTGAAGGCCGGCGCCGAGCGCCTGGAGCAGCTGCAGACCGAACTGCAGGGCCTGCTGATGAGCCTGCCCAACCTGCCGCAGGCCACGGTGCCCGAGGGCGTGGATGAGACCGGCAACGCCGAGCAGCGCCGCTGGGGCACGCCGGGCAGCTACGCCTTCACGCCGCGCGACCACGTCGACATCGGCGCCCCCCTGGGCATGGACTTCGAGACCGGCGCCCTGCTCAGCGGCAGCCGCTTCACCTTCCTGCGCGGGCCCATCGCGCGCCTGCACCGCGCGCTGGCGCAGTTCATGCTGGACGTGCAGACGCAGCAGCACGGCTACACCGAGTGCTACACGCCCTACATCGTCAACCGCGAGATCCTGGAGGGCACGAGCCAGCTGCCCAAGTTCAAGGAAGACATGTTCTGGGTCAGCCGCGGCGGCGACGAGACGCAGGCCGAGCAGTACCTCATCAGCACCAGCGAGATCAGCCTGACGAACACGGTGCGCGAGCGCATCCTCGACGCGGCCTCGCTGCCCATCAAGCTGACCGCGCACAGCCCCTGTTTCCGCAGCGAGGCCGGCAGCGCCGGGCGCGACACGCGCGGCATGATCCGCCAGCATCAGTTCGACAAGGTCGAGATGGTGCAGGTGACCAAACCCGAAGACAGCGACGCCGCGCTCGAGCAGATGGTGGGGCACGCAGAGGCCGTGCTGCAGCTGCTGGAGCTGCCTTACCGCGTGGTCCTGCTGTGCACCGGCGACATGGGTTTCGGCAGCACGCGCACCTACGACCTGGAGGTCTGGCTGCCGGCGCAGAACACCTACCGCGAGATCAGCAGCTGCAGCAACTGTGGTGACTTCCAGGCGCGCCGCATGCAGGCGCGTTTCCGCAACGCCCAGGGCAAGACCGAGTTCGTGCACACGCTCAACGGCAGCGGCCTGGCGGTGGGCCGTGCGCTGGTGGCGGTGCTGGAGAACCACCAGCAGGCCGACGGTTCGGTGCGCATTCCTGCCGCGCTGCAGCCCTACCTGGGTGGCATGCAGGTGCTGCGCAGCGCCTGAGACCCGGGCCTGCTGGGCTAGAATGAAGGGCTTCGCTCACCGCGAGACCGCACAGCTGGAGAGATGGCAGAGTGGTCGAATGCACCGGATTCGAAATCCGGCGTACTGGTCTTCCAGTACCGAGGGTTCGAATCCCTCTCTCTCCGCCACTGGCCCTGCCTGAAGTACACGCCCGCACTGCGGGCGTTTTTGATTTCTGGGCCGACAGCGCAGGTTGCACAATCAGCGCCCGATGCCACCTTTGACCTTCACGCTGCGGGCCCGCTGCCGGGCTGCGCTCTTGCTGCTGCCACCGGCGCTGCTGGCGGCCGGTTGTGCCACGCGTGCCGTCGATGTGCAGCCGCTGCCGGTCAGCCCGGCCGAGTTCGCGACCTGGGACTGTGCGCGCATCGATGACGAGCGCGACCTGGTGCAGTACCGCGCTGCCGACGTGGCCTGGGCCGTGGACGAACGTGTGGGCAACAACATCCTGGCGCTGGGCATGGGGGTGGCGGTGTTCTGGCCGGCCATGCTGGCCATGCGGCCCGAGGGCTTCGAGCATGCCGAACTCGCGCGCTTGAAGGGCCGCCACGAGGCGCTGGAGAGCGCCGCGCGCGACAAGGGCTGTCCGGCCTTGAGCCCGGTGTTGCCAGCGGCGCGTGTGGCCGCCTTGCCGCTGGCCGTGGGGGAGCGCCTGGTTTACGAAGACCGTGCCCTCGCCCGGGGCCCGGCCTCGGAGTGGGCTCTGCTTGTCGGCGCGCTGCGCCGCGGCGAGGTGGAATACAGCCGCACCGAGGCTGCGGGGCCCACCGCCCCGGCTGGCGTGTGGCTGCAAGACCGCGCCGGCAACATCACTCGGGCGCCGGACGGCGCATTGAGCTGGCCGCGCCTGCTGCGCGGTGACCTGGTGCTGGGCGCGGTGACGGCGGGCGACATGCTCGTCGTCGGTGACCCCCTCACACGCGCCCGCATGCGCGGCCAGGTGGTGGCCGCAGGCCCGCAGACGGTGGCGGGCCGCCGCTTCGACGCCATCGTGGTCGAACTCTTCGGTGACGCCCAGCGCGGCGACAACACCACGCGCGTGGACGGTGCGATCGTCGTGGACCGTGCCAGCGGCCTGCTGCTGCGCCTGGACCTGCGCAGCGCCAACACCAGTTTTTCGCTGCAGCGCCGCCTCGTGCGGGTGGAAGCCCCCGGCTAGGGTTGGTGCAGGCTGACGGGCGCCAGAACGACACAGATCTTTACCGGGCCAGCACATTGCCTGCACGGGCGGGTTCCAGCATTCACTTCACCGGCAACCACCAGGATGAAGACATGAAGACCCCGAAGCTGCCCACCACCGCCACACCGCTGCGCCTGATGGCAGCCACCATGCTCGTCGCCCTGGCGGCCACCGCGGCGCAGACGGCCAACGCCCAGCCGCATGGCATGCGTGGCGGCGCCGAGCATCACCACGGCGGCGGTGAAGGCATGGCCATGGGCAAACCGCGCATGATGAACCGCATGCTGGATGCCGTCGGCGCCAGCGCCGAGCAGCGTGCGCAGATCAAGCAGATCACCGACGCCGCCCGCGCCGACATGAAGGCCCAGCACGACAGCGGCCGCAAGCTGCGCGAAGAAGGCGCCGCGCTGTTTGCCCAGCCCACGGTGGACGCGCGCGCCGCCGAGGCCCTGCGCCAGCAGATGCTGGCGCGGCACGACCAGGCCAGCAAGCGCCAGCTGCAGATGATGTTGGACATCAGCCGCGTGCTGACGCCCGAGCAGCGCAAGACCCTGGCCGACAAGATGATGCAGCGCCGCTCGATGATGGAACGCCACCGCGCCGAGCGCGAAGCCGCCGAGCCCAAGCCCGCCCGCTGACCCCCATGCGGCCTGCCGGGGGCGGCTATGCTGCACGTGCCGCCCGATGAGCCGACTGCTGCTGATCGACGACGACACCCGCCTCACCGACATGGTGGGCGGCTACCTGCGCCAGAACGGCTACGAGGTCGAGACCGCGCCTTCGCTGGCCGCCGGCCGGGAACGCCTGAAGCAGGTCAGTCCCGACGCGCTGCTGCTGGACCTGATGCTGCCCGACGGCGATGGCCTGGACTTCACGCGCGAGCTGCGCAGCGACGCCCGCACGCGCCGCCTGCCGCTGTTGATGCTGACCGCGCGCGGAGAGCCCATGGACCGCATCGTCGGCCTGGAACTGGGCGCCGACGACTACCTGCCCAAGCCCTTCGAGCCGCGCGAGCTGCTGGCGCGCGTGAAGGCCCTGCTGCGCCGCGCCGCGCCCGCTGCCGGGGCCGACGAAGTGCTGAACTTCGGCCGCCTGGAAGTGGACCTCGGCGCCCGTCAGGCCCGCCTGGCCGGCCAGCTGTGCGACCTCACCAGCCACCAGTTCGAACTGCTCACGGTGCTGGCGCGCAGCCCGGGCCGGGTGCTGAGCCGCGACCAGATCATGGACGCGCTGAAGGGCCACCCGCTTGAAGCCTTCGACCGCAGCATCGACGTGCACATCTCGCGCATCCGCGCCGTCATCGAAGACGACCCCAAGAACCCGCGCCGGGTGCTGACGGTGCGCGGCGCGGGTTATGTGTTCGCCAAAAAGCAGGACGCCGAGACTTGAAGCTCGCGCCGGCCTGAGGCCCGCCCCCTGGCATGGGCTCGCTCTACCTCCGCATCTACCTCACCGTGCTGGCCGCGCTGGCGCTGTTTGCCGGCGTCTCGGGCTGGGTGGTGCAGCGCCACCTGGCCGGCGAACGTGAAGAGCAGCGCATCTTCATGCAGGGCGCGGTGCGTGAACGCGCCGAGGCCTGGGGTGAACTGCTGCAGCGCGCCATGCCGCCTGCCGACGCGCCGCGCGAAGAGCAGGCCGCCGCGGTGCGCGAATGGTCGCAGCGCCTGCGCCTGCCGATGGCGCTGGACGACACCGCGGGCCGGCGCATTGCGGCCTCCGAGAGTTACCTGCGCCGCGAGGGTGAAGGCGGCGGCCCGGGCGCAGGCCCGACAGGTGGGCGCGTGCAGGCGCTGCGCCTGGACGATGGCCGCACGCTGTGGGTGCCGCGCCTGGCCGGCATGGGCGGGATGCGCGCCGCGGCGATGGCGCGCCATGGCGGCGAGGCGCGCCCGCCGCCCGCCTGGCCCGCCGGCCCGCGCATCCTGCCCAGTGGCTGGAGCCTGATCCTCTTTCTGCTGGTGCTCTTCCTGGCCGTCGCCGCGGGTGCCTGGCCGGTGGTGCGCCGCCTCACGCGCCGGCTGGAGGCCTTGAAGCAGGGCGTCGAGGCCTTCGGCGCCGGCGCCCTGCACCAGCGCGTGGCCGAAGACGGCCGCGACGAAGTGGCCGCCGTCGGCGCCAGCTTCAACCGCGCGGCGGCGCGCATCGAGGTGCTGCTGCGCTCGCACCAGAGCCTGCTGGCCAACGCCAGCCACGAGCTGCGCTCGCCGCTGGCGCGGCTGAAGATGGCGGTGCTGATGATGGAAGAAGCCGCACCGCCCCAGCGTGCGCTGCTGCGCAAGGAGATCGAGACCAACATCGCCGAGCTCGACGCGCTGGTGGAAGAGGTGCTGCTGGCCAGCCGCCTGGACGCCGCCGCGCAGCTGGACGCGCGTGAACCCGTGGGCCTGCTGGGCCTGGCCGCCGAAGAAGCCGCGCGCGTGGACGCGCTGGCGCAGGGTGAAGACCTCAGCGTGCCGGGTGATGAACGCCTGCTGCGCCGCGCCTTGCGCAACCTGCTGGAAAACGCGCGCCGCTACGGCGGTGGCGAGGTGCAAGCCGTGGTGCTGCGCCGCGCCGGCGGAGGCGCCGAGGTGCGCGTGTGCGACCGCGGTGCCGGCGTGCCCGAGGCCTACCGCGAACGCATCTTCGAGGCCTTCTTCCGCCTGCCCGGCCATGCCGAGCGCGCCGGCGGCGTGGGCCTGGGCCTGAGCCTGGTGCGGCAGATTGCCGAGCGCCACGGCGGCCGTGTGCGCTGTGAGGCGCGTGAAGGCGGCGGCAGCTGCTTCGTGCTGGAGCTGCCGGGCTGAACGCGGCCCCGCAGCGCACCGAAGGCGCTCGCTAGCCCCCGAGGGGGCCGTCCGCCATCGGCCCGGCAGGGCTGGTGCCGCGGCGGGACGCCTGGTCCCGGTCGCGCCGCATCATCCACAGCATGAAAGCGCTCAGCGCCGTGCCGGCCAGCACCAGGCCGGCGGTGGCGGCGACCCAGAATCCCGGCGCCCCTTGCAGCCCGGCGGGCACGCTGCCCGGCACGTTGAAGGCGAGCTGGAAGCCACCGCCCAGGCCCACGCCCCACAGCGCGGCCACGTAGATGAGCACCGGCACGGTGACGATCTTGTAGGCGCGCAGCACGAAGGCCGCCACGGTCTGCGCCGCGTCGGCGACATGGAACACCGCCAGCCAGGCCACCAGCGGCAGCGCGGCAGCCAGCACGGCGGCGTCTTGCGAATACAGCGCCAGCACCGGCTGGCGGAAGAGGAAGACGCTGCCGCCCATCACCGCGGCGAGCGTGCAGCCCAGCACCAGCCCATGCCAGCCCAGCCGGCGGGCGTCTTGTGCATCACCGGCGCCGATGCGCTGCGCCACCAGCGTGCCGGTGGCATTGGCCAGCGCCAGTGGCGCCATGAACAGCAAGGACACCAGGTTCACCACCAGCTGGTGCCCCGCCACGGCGGTGGTGCCCAGGCGCGCGATGAAGATGGCCATGAAGGCAAAGCCCGTCACTTCCACCAGGATGCTGGCGCCCATCGGGATGCCCAGGCGCAGCTGGGCCAGAACGCCGGCGCGCTGCGGCCGGTGCAGGCCACGGCCCATCAGCTGGAAGCGTGCGTAGCTGGGGTCGCGGCGCACCACCAGCCAGGCCGCCAGCACCTGCGACCACATCGCCAGCGCGGTGGCGATGCCACAGCCGGTGACGCCCAGAGCCGGCACCCCGAGGGCCGGCACGCCGAACACCAGCGCGGTGCTCAGCGGCAGCTTCAGCGCCAGGCCGCCCAGTTGCAGCACCATCACCGCCTTGGGCCGCGAGACGGCGGTGTTGAAGGCCCGGTAGACCGTGAACATCAGCGAGGCCGGCAGCGAGAACGCCAGTGCCAGCAGGTAGCCGCGCACTTTCTCGCCCACCTCGGGGCTGGCCTGGGCCAGCGCCAGGAAGGGCTGCGGAAAGACCAGCAGCGTGCTGCCCAGCAGCGCCAGGCCCCACGCAATCCACAGCGCCTGGTGCACCTGAGCGCCGGCCTCGGCGTCGCGCCCGGCGCCATGCAGCTGGCCGACGATGGGCGAGAGCGCCATCAGCACGCCCATGAAGCCGATGAAGACGGTGATGTAGGCCGCGGAACCCACGGCCAGCGCCGCCAGGTCGCTGGCGCCGGCACGCGCCACCAGCAGCGTGTCCACGGTGGCGAAAGCCAGCACCGAGACCTGGCCCACGAACACCGGCCAGGCCAGCGGCAGGATGCGCCGCACATTGCCCGTCCAGTGGCTGGCGGGCTGGATGGCGGTGTCGAACGCCGTGTTCAAGCGGCCGGGGGCGTGAAGACGTCGGCCGGCGGGTGGTCGCTGCCCGTGGCCAGGCGTGCCCGTTCGGCATAGCGGTTGAAGCGCCAGGCGGTGCCGGCCATCGTGATGCGGCGCCAGACGCTGCGCTTTTCACCCGGGGTGAAAGCCGGCCAGTGCTGCACCTCGTCGAAGCTGCGGCCGCAGCCCTTGCAGGTGTCGTCACCCTGGCTGGTGCTGCAGATGGCGATGCAGGGTGCGTCGGGCGTGCTGGCGTACCAGGCCAGCCAGGCGGCCTTGGCCCTGGGCGGCATGCTGTCCTCGTCGCACAGGGTCTCGCGGTAATAGACCATCAGCGCGTAGACCTCGGCCATCGCGCGCACCTCGGCGCAGGCGCTGACGCCGTCGGGCGAGGGCGAACGTTCTCGCCACCAGTTGATGGCGGCTTCGATGTCGGTGATGTGGATGCCGGCCATGGGGGTGCGCGCAGGGGGCACGCAGTGTAGCCAGACGGCAGGTGGCGTGCAGCGCAGCCGGCGCGGCGCCCTGGAACCAGCCCGCAGGCGGCGGCGCTCGGTCCGGTGCCCCCTTCGGCGCGCAGCAGGCCAGCGGAAAGCCGGAGCGCGCGTCGGCTGGCCCTAGCTGGTCTTGGCCGGGGCGTAGCCCGCCGCCGTGAGGGCTGCGGCCAGCACCTCGGGCGGGGTGCTGCTGGTGATCTGCACGCTGTGGCTGGCCAGGTCGGCCTGCACCTGCGCGGCCGGGTCGGTGGCTTGCACGGCCTCGGTGATGCTGCGCACGCAGTGGCCGCAGGACATGGCGGGAATCTGGAAGGTGGTCATGGTTGTTCGGGCCTCCTGTGGGCCTGCTGTGGGCTTGATGTCGGGCAGAAACCCGCCATCTCAAGCTGCCTATGATGCCTGGGCACGGTCGCCACGGTGCGGCCCTGCCCCCCGGGGCCGCATGCGATGTCGTCCTTCTGATCCCCCCTTGTCACTGACCAGCCCCAGCCCCGCCCGATGAACCAGCCCCTCACCCTGCCTGCCGATGCGGCCCCACGTGCCGAGGGCCGCCTGCGTGAACTGCGTTTCACGGTCGGCGGCATGAGTTGCGCCTCTTGCGTGGGCCGGGTCGAGAAGCTGGCGCTGGCGGTGCCGGGCGTCGCATCGGCCAGCGTCAACCTCGCCAGCGAGCAACTCAGCGTTCAGGTGCAGCCGGGCTTCGATGCCCATGCGCTGCAGGCCGCCGCCGCCCGCGCGGGCTACCCGCTGGCCATGGCCACGCTGACGCTGGGCGTCGATGGCATGAGCTGCGCGTCGTGTGTCGGCCGCGTCGAGAAGGCGCTGCAGCCCTTGCCCGGCGTGCTGGACGTGAGCGTGAACCTGGCCAGCGAAACGGCCAGTGTCACGCTGGCCGCCGGCCCCGATGCGGCCGACCGCGCGGCGCTGGGTGCGGCGCTGCAGCGTGCCGGTTATGCGCTGCGCGCGCCGGCCGATGGCGGGCTGCAGGCGGCAGGGGCGGTGCCAGCCGCCCGGGCCCTCAGCGAAGGCTGGCGCGTGGTGCTCGCCGCGCTGCTGAGCGCACCGCTGGTGCTGCCCATGCTGGCGCAGCCCTTCGGCGTGCACGCCATGCTGCCGGGCCTGTGGCAGCTGCTGCTGGCCGCCCCGGTGCAGTTCTGGCTGGGGGCTCGCTTCTACCGCGCTGGCTGGGGGGCGCTGCGTGCCGGCACCGGCAACATGGACCTGCTGGTCGCCATCGGCACCAGCGCGGCCTTCGGTCTGAGCGCGTGGCTGCTGGCGCAGGCCGGGTGGGCGGGCATGACGCACCTGTATTTCGAAAGCTCGGCCGTCGTCATCACGCTGGTGCTGCTGGGCAAGTGGCTGGAAGCGCGCGCGCGGCGTCAGACCACCGCGGCCATCCGCGCCTTGCAGGCCTTGCGGCCCGCCACCGCGCGCGTGCGCCGCACCACGGGCGCCGGGGTGGTGGATGTGGACGTGCCGCTGGGCGAAGTGCAGCCGGGCGACCAGGTGGTGGTGCGCCCCGGCGAGCGTGTGCCGGTGGACGGCGTGGTGCTGGAAGGCGAGAGTGAACTCGACGAAGCGCTGATCAGCGGCGAGAGCCTGCCGGTGGCCCGCGGCCCCGGCGGCCGGGTGACGGGCGGTGCCGTCAACGGCAACGGCCTGCTGCTGCTGCGCACCACCGCCGTGGGCGCCGAGACGGTGCTCGCGCGCATCGTGCGGCTGGTGGAGGCGGCGCAGGCCGGCAAGGCCCCGATCCAGCGCCTGGTGGACAAAGTGAGTGCAGTCTTCGTGCCGGTGGTGCTGCTCATCGGCATCGCCACGCTGCTGGCCTGGGGGCTGCTGGCGGGCGATTGGCAGGCCGCGCTGCTCAACGCCGTGGCCGTGCTCGTCATCGCCTGCCCCTGCGCCTTGGGCCTGGCCACGCCGGCGGCCATCATGGCCGGTACCGGCGTGGCCGCGCAGCATGGCATCCTCATCAAGGACGCGCAGGCGCTGGAGGCCGCGCACCGCCTGCGCGTGGTGGCCTTCGACAAGACCGGCACGCTGACCGAAGGCAAGCCGCGGCTGGTGGCCGCCGGCGCGGCCGACGACGACCGCGCATCGCTGCTGGCCGTGGCCGCCGGCCTGCAGGCGGGCAGCGAGCACCCGCTGGCGCAAGCCGTGCTGCAGGCCGCCGATGCCGAAGGCGCCGGCCGCGTGACGATGGCCGCTGTGCGTGCCGTGCCCGGACGCGGGGTGCAGGGCCAGGCCGGTGCGTCTGAAGGCGAGCGCGGCCTGGCCGTGCGGCTGGGCAGCGCGCGCTGGATGCAGGAAAGTGCGGTGCTGACGGACGCGGTGGCCACGGAAGTGGCGGCGCAGCAGGCCCAGGGCCGCACCGTCAGCTACCTGGCCGCAATGGATGGCACACCCCGCCTGCTGGGCTGGCTGGCCTTTGCCGACGAGCCCAAGCCCGGCACCGCGGCGGCGGTGGCGCAACTGCAGGCCATGGGCCTGCAGGTGGTGCTGATCTCGGGCGACCAGCGCGGCAGCGCGCTGGCGGTGGCCGCCACGGTGGGCATCAGCGACGTGCGCGCCGAGGTGCTGCCGGCCGACAAGGCCCGCATCGTCGATGAACTCAAGCAGCGGGGCCCGGTGGCGATGGTGGGCGACGGCATCAACGACGCGCCCGCGCTGGCCGCTGCCGACGTGGGCCTGGCGATGAGCAACGGTTTCGGTTCAGGCAGCGACGTGGCCATGCAGGCCGCCGGCATCACGCTGATGCGTGGCAGCCCGGCGGGTGTGGCCGAGGCCATCGCGATCAGCCGCCGCACCACGGCCAAGATCCGCCAGAACCTGTTCTGGGCGTTTGCCTTCAACAGCATCGGCATACCGCTGGCGGCGGCCGGCATGCTGAACCCAGTGATCGCGGGCGCGGCGATGGCGCTGAGCAGCGTCTTCGTCGTCAGCAATGCCTTGCTGCTGCGGCGCTGGCCCGGGGTGAAAAAAGCCTAGACGCGCTCCAGCACCACCGCGATGCCCTGGCCGACGCCGATGCACATGGTGCACAGCGCATAACGCCCTCGGACACGGTGCAGCTGGTTCACCGCCGTGGCGGCCAGGCGTGCGCCGCTGGCGCCCAGCGGGTGGCCCAAGGCGATGGCGCCGCCGTTGGGGTTCACGCGCGGGTCGTCGTCCTGCAGGCCGAGCTCGCCTTCGTTGAGCTCGATGACGTCCATCTGCGCCAGGCTCAGGCCGGTGAGCTCCAGCACCTTGCGCGTGGCCGGCGCCGGGCCTATGCCCATCACACGCGGCGCCACGCCGGCCGTGGCCATGGCCACGATGCGGGCGCGCGGCGTGAGACCGTGCGCCGCAGCGGCCGCTTCGCTGGCCAGCAGCAGCGCGCAGGCGCCGTCGTTCACGCCGCTGGCGTTGCCGGCGGTCACACTGCCCTCGGGCTTGACGATGGGCTTGAGCTTGGCCAGCGCCTCGAGCGAGGTTGCGCGCGGGTGCTCGTCCTGGGACACCACCACCGCGTCGCCCTTCTTCTGCGGCAGCGTCACCGTGCAGATCTCGGCGTCGAAGAAGCCTGCCTGCTGCGCGGCCACGGCCTTGCGCTGCGAGGCCAGCGCCATGCGGTCTTGCGCCTCGCGGGCTATCTTCCACTCGGCGGCCACGTTCTCGGCCGTCTCGGGCATGCTGTCGATGCCGTATTGCGCCTTCATCAGCTTGTTGACGAAGCGCCAGCCTATGGTGGTGTCGTACACCGCGTTGTCGCGGCTGAAGGCGCTGCTGGCCTTGGGCATCACGAAAGGTGCGCGGCTCATGCTTTCCACGCCGCCGGCGATCATCAGCTGCGCCTCGCCGGCCTTGATGGCACGGGCCGCGCTGCCCAGCGCGTCCAGGCCCGAACCGCAGAGCCGGTTGACCGTGCCGCCGGGCACGGCCACGGGCAGGCCGGCCAGCAGCGCGGCCATGCGCGCGACGTTGCGGTTGTCTTCACCGGCCTGGTTGGCGCAGCCGTAGAGCACGTCGGCCACGGCGGCCCAGTCGACCTTGGGGTTGCGTGCCATCAGGGCCTGGATGGGCAGCGCCGCCAGGTCGTCGGTGCGCACCGACGAGAGGGCGCCGCCGTAGCGGCCGAAGGGGGTGCGTTGGGCGTCGCAGATGTAGGCGTGGGTCAATGTGGTCTCCGATGACGACGAAGGTCTCTGGGTCCAGCTTACCGCCAGGGAACCGGCTCTGCCGGGCCCTTGGCGGACGGCCCCAGGGCTGCGAAGCGGCCCCTGGCTGGGTGCGGGGGCCAGGGTGCGCTAGCGAGCCTGGGGGCGCGATCTGCGGCGGAGATAGGGGCTCACGCGGTAGCGTTCGCCGCGGTAATGATGGTCCAGCGTGTCGATGAGGGCGGTCACCTCGGCGACGCTCCAGCGTGCGAGGAATTCAAACGGTCCGGCCGGGTAGTTCAGGCCCAGCTTCATCGCGGCGTCGGCGCCCTCGGGCGTGCACACGCCTTGCAGCACGGCGTCGGCGCCTTCGTTGATCAGCATCGCCACCGTGCGCGCGACGACGAGGCCGGGCGCATCGGCCATGGCCAGCGGCGTGTGGCCCAGCGCCGCCAGCCAGGCCGGCGCCTGGGTGCGCCAGGCCTCGGGGCAGCCCTCGGCCACCGCGTAGGCCACGGCGGCGCCCGGGGCGGTGGCGAAGCTGCGGTCGAAGACGGCGATGTCGCTGCGCCCCAGCGCTGCGGCCAGTTCGGTGGCCGTGCGGCCGTCGCTCAGCACCAGGCGCGCGCCGTCGATCTCCACGCCCGTCCAGCCGCTGTTGCGCAGCCGCGCCGGGCCCCAGCCCTGCACGGCCAGTGCCGCGGTGGCGGCCTGCTCCAGCTGGTCGGCGATGGCGCCTTCGCCATGCACCGTGACTTCACGCGCCGTGGCCGGGGCTTCGGTCACGGGCACCGGCAGCGCCGCGTTCTGGGGCTTGCCGTCGTGATAGCGGTAGAAGCCCTGGCCGCTCTTGCGGCCGAGCAGGCCGCCGGCCACCATCTCGGCCTGCACCAGGCTGGGCAGGAAGCGCTTGTCCTGGAAGTTGGCCTCGTAGACCGAGTTCGTCACGGCGAAGTTGGTGTCGTGGCCGATCAGGTCCATCAGCTCGCAAGGCCCCATGCGGAAGCCGGCGCTGCGCAGGCAGGCGTCCAGCACCGCCGGCGTGGCGGCCTGTTCCAGCAGCAGCGCCATGGTCTCGGCGTAGTAGGGCCGCGCGATGCGGTTGACGATGAAGCCCGGCGTGCTCTTGGCATGCACCGGCGTCTTGCCCCAGGCGGTGCTGAGCTCGAA